>JAESGM010000209.1_pt1 | contig 109250 bp, 107 predicted proteins | sample 9269721 | NCBI WGS metagenome assembly JAESGM01 (sample SAMN15720920, study PRJNA650825) | algae metagenome | isolation source: Komarekiella atlantica HA4396-MV6 and co-occurring heterotrophs from... | place: USA: Theobald House, Kauai, HI | collected 2009-07-29 | reverse complement strand
AGAAGCGAACCGTTGAAGACACTTGGCGCCACATCGGCACCCTCGTCGAAACTATCGACGCTCTCGAATGCCAGAACTATATCGCCAACGCAGGATACGCTTCCGTCAAAACGTGAAGGAGTCTAGGCGAGCGGGGTAGATTTCGCAGTCGGGTAGAACTGGTCTGGTGGGCTAATCGAACAGCAGATTGGCAATCATTCCGATCGCGACGAATACTGCCAGCCAAAGCACGTGTCCGGCCGCATAAAGCAAAGCAATATGGCGACCATTCATAGTCGTGCCAATGACAGGAGGGTTCGTCCACCAGATGCGTGCAAAAAACAGAGGTCCTGCCAGTGTTCTGAGAATAACCATTAGCGCAGCCGCGAGCGCAGGAGGCTTCATTTTATCCCTTTCGCGCTTCGCGTTTTCGAGTTCCGTATCGTACCATTCCTTTCCATGGACGGCTATCGTACTTTGTGCGTTGGCCGGTTCTTCCGCCCTCCGAACAATCGCAGCAATACCCTCGTGGGACAGCCTGATTATCCAAAGGAATGCCGCGCCACCTATAACGCCGCTGGCGGACCAGAGTACTGCTATGTCGCGAAGCCAGTTCGGGGTGCTGACTCCTATTGAGTTGCCAATTCCTTGGAAGAGAAAGTCTCGGATCGCCCTGTAACCTTCAAACAGGCCATCTATCGTGTCAGGCCACTGAATGCCGAGAACGGCATTCAGTAAGGAGTAGAGCGAAAGGGAGCTCAAGAAGGTTCCTAGGACGATCGATTTGCCAAGGCCCGCCTTTGTCAGGACTTCCCAGCTACCGCGGACGGCCCGCGACTTGGGGACATCGGCAATAAGCTGATCAGTCATCTGGCTCGCCCTTTCCAGTGAAAGTGTAGTGCGAGTCTACTACACTTACGGCTGAGCCAACAACTACGCGAGTCCGCTAAGCGGAAGAAGAAGGCGGCTTCGTCCCGCATCATGCCTTCGGTTTTTCAGTGCTGTGCGAGCGCCGAAAACCCTGCCTCGATGTCGGCCTTGATGTCGGCAACGTCTTCGAGCCCGATCTGCAGGCGCAGCACCGGTCCGGGGTAGTCCACCTTCGAGACGGTGCGGTCCGCGAGATTGACATGGACGGCAAGGCTCTCATAGCCGCCCCAGGAGTAACCGAGGCCGAAGATCTTCAATGCGTCGAGGAAGGCGTGCGCTTCACGCTCGCCGCCCGACTTCAGCACGATCGAGAAGATGCCGCTGGACCCGGAGAAATCGCGTTTCCAGATGGCATGGTCGGGATGGCTTTCGAGAGCCGGATGCAGCACCTGCGCGACCTCGTCCCGGCTTTCCAGCCAGCGAGAGAGTTCGAGTGCGCTGTGCTGGTGACGTTCCAGCCGCACGCCCATCGTGCGCAAGCCGCGCAGCACCTGGTAGACGTCGTCCGGCGCCGAGCACACGCCCATGGTGAGGTACGTGTCCCAAAGCTGCTCCCAGCACGCATCATTCGCCGAGACCGTACCGAGCAGGACGTCGGAATGGCCGGCCGGATACTTCGTCGCGGCGTGGATGGAGATGTCGACGCCATGGTCGAGCGGCTTGAAATAGAGCGGCGTCGCCCAGGTGTTGTCCATCATCACGATCGCGCCGCCGGCATGGGCGGCTTTCGCGATCGCGGGAATGTCCTGCATCTCGAACGTGTTGGAGCCCGGCGCTTCAGTGAAGACGACTTTCGTTTGCGGCTTCATAAGCTTCGCGATGCCGGCGCCGATGCGCGGCGCGTAATATTCGACCTCGATGCCGAGGCGCTTCAGCATCGTGTCGGCGAAGCGGCGCGTCGGATTGTAGATCGAATCGACGATCAGGATGTGATCGCCGGACGACAGGAAGGCGAGGAGCGGGATCGTCACCGCAGCAAGCCCCGAAGGGACCAGAATGGTGCCGGCCGAGCCTTCGAGCTCGTCGATGGCGTGGCAGAGCGCATCCGAAGTCGGCGTGCCACGGGTTCCGTAGGTGTATTTCTGGTTGCGCGAGGCCATGGTCGCGGCATCGGGAAAGAGCACGGTCGATGCGTGGACGACCGGTGGATTGACGAAGCCGAAATAGTCGCGGGGGTTGTGTCCGCCATGGGCGAGACGGGTGTTGATGCCGTGCCGGGACGCGTCGTTCGTCATGCTTTTCCACCGTTGGATTTCAAGTCTTGATCGGATCGATATGACCCTGCCCGATCTGGTGCAGCGCAGCAAGACTGCTCAACCGCTGGGCAATGGTTCATGTCCGGACGACGTTGGGGAAGATGGCCGAATGATGGCCGGCCGATAGGTCCACTGGCGCTTTCAGGCTTGACCCAGCAAAATTTATGGCCTTCGATGGCCTTTGTGAATGGGAGACAGAGCAGGGGCAGGCGTCGCCGCAAATCAAGACGGCGCATGTGTCCGCTCAAGCGGGCTTCCGGACAAAACAAGACGAAGCATAAGGAACATGCTTCGAAAACAAGAGGGTAAGTGGGCAATGAATAAGTTTATGGTAGGAATTCTCGGTGGTGCGGTGATGGCGCTCGGCGCATCGACCGCTTCGGCTGCGACCCTCGACGACGTCAAGGCGAAGGGCTTCGTCCAGTGTGGCGTCCACACCGGCCTGGCCGGATTTGCCGCTCCCGATGATGCCGGCGACTGGACCGGCTTCGACGTCGACATGTGCCGCGCCGTCGCGGCTGCCGTCTTCGGTGATGGCGATGCCGTGCAGTATACGCCGACCAACGCGACGGAACGCTTCACCGCGCTGCAGTCGGGCGAAATCGACCTGCTCGCCCGCAACACGACCTGGACGCTGACGCGCGACACCACGCTCGGCCTTACCTTCGCCGGCGTGAACTACTATGATGGCCAGGGTTTCATGATCAACCAGACCGCGCTGCCGGACATCAATTCCGCGATGCAGCTTTCGGGCGCCGCGATCTGCGTCCAGTCCGGAACGACGACGGAGCTCAACCTCGCCGACTATTTCGCGGCCAACAACATGGAATACAACCCGGTTGTCTTCCAGGGCTTCGAAGAGACCAACGCGGCCTATGAGGCCGGCCGTTGCGACGCCTACACGACCGACGCCTCGGGCCTCTATGCGCTGCGCCTGACGCTCGCCAACCCGGACGAGCATGTCGTTCTGCCGGAGATCATCTCCAAGGAGCCGCTCGGACCTGCCGTGCGCCAGGGCGACGAGCAGTGGTTCAACATCGTCAAGTGGACCCTCTTCGCGATGGTTCAGACCGAAGAACTTGGAATCACGTCGGAAAACCTCGAAGAGATGATGGCTTCGGAGAACCCGGAGATCCGCCGCGTCCTCGGCCTCGAGGATGAATCGACAATCGGTCAGGGCCTCGGCCTCGAGAACGACTGGGTTCAGGCCATCGTCCGCGAAGTCGGCAATTACGGTGAAGTGTTCGACCGCAACATCGGCGCCGGCAGCCCGCTCGCAATCTCGCGCGGCCTCAACGCGCTGTGGACCGATGGCGGCCTGCAATACGCGATGCCGATCCGCTAAGCGGGATCGGACTGGTTTCGGGAGGCGGATTCCGCCTCCCGTTCTCTTTGGCGCGGAGGGAAAATGGCTTCGCAGATGAGTGTGCGCGGCGAAGAGCCCGCACGGGTGTCCTGGGTGAACGATCCCAAGACGCGCGGCATCGTCTTTCAGGTCGTCGTCGCGGTCGCGCTGATCGGCTTCATATACTGGATCATCGGCAACACCGCGGAAAACCTGCGACGCGCGAACATCGCGTCGGGCTTCGGTTTCCTGTCGGGGCGCGCAGGCTTCGATCTCAGCCAGTCGCTGATCCCGTATTCCTCGAATTCGACCTTCATGCGGGCGATCACGGTCGGCCTCCTGAACACTCTGCTCGTGGCTGTCACAGGCATCATCACGGCGACCATCGTCGGCTTTCTCGTCGGCATCGGGCGCCTGTCCGGCAATTGGCTGATCGGACGAATCTGCACGGTATATGTGGAGATTTTCCGGAACATCCCGCCGCTCCTCGTGATCTTCTTCTGGTATGTCGGCGTGCTGGCCGTTCTGCCCGGACCGCGTGATTCCGTCGAACTGCCCGGCGGCGGGTTCATAAACAATCGCGGCTTTTATGTCCCCCGCGTCATCACCGAGCCGGGTTTCTGGCTGACGCCCGTCTCATTGCTGGTCGCCATCATTGCGATCTTCGTGATTGCGCGCTGGTCACGGCGCCGCCAGATGGCGACCGGTCAGACATTCCCGATGGTCCGCGTCGCGCTGGCGTTGCTGTTCGGTCTGCCCATTCTCACTTTTCTGTTCACGGGCGCGCCCGCGACGCTCGAATTCCCGACACTCGGGGGCTTCAGCCTTTCGGGCGGTTGGGTCGTGCGACCAGAGTTCCTGTCGCTCTATCTGGCGCTGTCGCTCTACACGGCGTCCTTCATCGCCGAGATCGTTCGCGCGGGCGTCCTCGGCGTCGCCAAGGGCCAGTCGGAAGCTGCCTATTCGCTTGGCCTGTCGCCCCGTCGCACGCTGCGGCTGGTCGTCGTGCCGCAGGCGCTTCGGATCATCATCCCGCCGCTGACGAGCCAGTATCTGAACCTGACCAAGAATTCGTCGCTGGCGATTGCCGTCGGTTATGCGGACCTGGTCGCGATCGGCCAGACGACCATGAACCAGACCGGCCAGGCGATTGAGGTCGTGGCCATCTGGATCGTCGTCTATCTCGGTCTCAGCCTGCTCACCTCGGCATTCATGAACTGGTACAACGCCAAGATGGCGCTGGTGGAAAGGTAGGACCATGCAGGAGCACGACCTTTCCTTCGTCCGTATGGAAATGGTGAACGCCCAGGAGGCGCCGGAGCGTCAGAAGGGCGTGACCCGCTGGCTGCGCAAGAATTTGTTCGCCACCCCGGTGGACAGTCTGCTGACCCTGATCGGTCTCTTGATCGTCGCCTATGCGCTGCCCAACATCATCCGCTGGGCCTTCATTGACGCGGCCTGGGTCGGGCCGGACCGTTCTGTCTGCTCGACGCAGTCGCAGGGCGGCATCCAGCCAGACGGCTGGTCCGGCGCCTGCTGGGCCTTCGTCAACGCCAAGTTCTCGCAGTTCATGTATGGGCGCTATCCGGTTTTCGAGCGCTGGCGCGTCAATCTGACGGCGGTTATGTTCATCGCGCTTCTGGTGCCGTTGCTGATCCCGCGCATTCCGTTCAAGGCGCTGAATGCGATCGTCTTCTTCGGCGTCTTCCCGGTCGTGTCCTATTTCCTGCTCGTCGGCGGCTCGTTCGGCCTGCTTCCGGTCCAGACCTCGCTCTGGGGCGGTCTGCTTGTCACAATGGTGCTGTCCTTCGTCGCCATATCGGTGTCGCTGCCGTTCGGCATTCTTCTGGCGCTCGGTCGACGCTCGAAACTGCCGGTCATCAAGATGATCTGCGTCGTCTTCATCGAGACGATCCGCGGCGTGCCGCTGATCAGCGTCCTGTTCATGGCAAGCGTCATGCTGCCGCTGTTCATGCCTGCCGGGACGACGTTCGACCGCTTCCTGCGCGCCGTCGTCGGCCTGTCGATCTTCGCTTCGGCCTATATGGCCGAAGTGGTGCGCGGCGGTCTGCAGGCGATTCCCAAGGGGCAGTATGAGGGCGCATCCTCGCTCGGCCTCGGATACTGGCAGTCGATGGGGCTGATCGTCCTCCCGCAGGCGCTGAAACTGGTGATTCCGGGCATCGTGAATACCTTCATCGGGCTCTTCAAGGATACGAGCCTCGTCTACATCGTCGGCATGTTCGACCTGCTCGCGATCGTGCGGCAGAACTTCTCGGACTCGAACTGGGCCTCGCCGCAGACCCCGAAATCCGGACTGATCTTCGCCGGTCTGGTCTTCTGGGCCTTCTGCTTCGCGATGTCGCGCTATTCGATCTACATGGAACGCCGGCTCGATACCGGCCACAAAAATTAAGGCCAAGGGGAATCCGACATGGCTACTCAAGACGCCGCAACGGCAGGTGATCGCCCGCTCGACCGTTCGAAGATGCAGGTCTCCGACACGGACGTCGCGATCGAGATTATCGGAATGCACAAATGGTATGGCGACTTCCATGTGCTGCGCGACATCGACCTCAAGGTCATGCGCGGCGAACGCATCGTCGTTTGCGGCCCGTCGGGATCGGGCAAGTCGACGATGATTCGTTGCATCAATCGGCTGGAAGAGCACCAGAAGGGCAAGATTCTGGTCGACGGCATCGAACTCACAAACGATCTGAAGAAGATCGACGAAGTGCGCCGCGAGGTCGGCATGGTGTTCCAGCATTTCAACCTCTTCCCGCATCTGACGATCCTCGAAAACTGCACGCTCGCGCCGATCTGGGTGCGCAAGATGCCGAAGAAGCAGGCCGAGGAAGTCGCGATGCACTATCTGGAGCGCGTCAAGATTCCCGAGCAGGCGAACAAATATCCTGGCCAGCTTTCGGGCGGCCAGCAGCAGCGCGTCGCCATCGCGCGCTCGCTGTGCATGAATCCGCGCATCATGCTCTTCGACGAACCGACTTCGGCGCTCGATCCCGAGATGATCAAGGAAGTGCTTGAAACGATGGTCGGCCTTGCGGAAGAGGGCATGACCATGATCGTCGTGACACACGAAATGGGATTTGCCCGCCAGGTCGCCAACCGCGTCATCTTCATGGATCAGGGCCAGATCGTCGAGCAGAACGAACCCGAAAAGTTCTTCGACAATCCGCAGCACGAGCGCACGAAGCTGTTCCTGAGCCAGATCCTGCACTGACCGTGGCGTCGCGAAGCCGCCGGTCGCGGCTGCTTCGCGGCCTCCTGGGACTGGTCGTTGCGGCCGCGGTCGCGTTCGGCCTGGGGGCAATCGTTCCGCGGCCGCTCGTTGCAACGAATGACGCGGGGCCGACGCGGCAGGTGCTGCTGGTCGCCAATGCGATCCATACCGACATTGCCTTTCCTGCCGATCCGGACGTCCTCGGCCGGTTCGGCTTTCTGGCGGAGGACGGCCTGCCGCTCGACGCGCCCGACCTCGCCTGGCTGGTGATTGGATGGGGCGGCCGCGCCTTCTATCTCGAAACGCCGACCTGGGCCGACCTCAAACCCTTACCGCTGGCCAGGGCTTTGACGCTCGACCGGGCGGTGATCCATGCGGCGCTGGGAGGAACGATCGCGCTGCCGATGGAGGGCGTCGTCGTGCTCGACGTCGACGAGCGCGAACTTAATGCGATGATCGACGCGGCTCTCGAAACGCTTGTCCGCGATGCGCAGGGTCGCCCGGAAATGATCCCCGGCGGCGGCTATGGCGAATATGACCATTTCTACGAGGCGAAGGGTTGGTTCAACGTGCTTGTCGGTTGCAATTTGTGGACGAGCCGGGTTTTGCGCGAAGGCGGGTTTCGTACCGGCTGGTGGAATCCGCTGCCTATCAGCCTCATCTGGTCCGTTCGAACTCACAATGCGCTGGCGTCGTGACCGTAAAGCCAGTCGAAATCCGCGGCCAGCCGTTGCGGATCGCCGCGTGTCTTGAGGGCGATGTTCCGGGCGAGCGCAACCGGGCCGCTCGCGTGCCAGACGAAGCGGTTGAAGCGTGCGCGCGCGGCGACACGAAGAAGGCGCGGACGACGCGCGGTCTGGTAGCGGGCGAGAGCCGACGCAATGTCGGATGACGCAACGAGAGCGGCGGCGAGTGCGGCGGCGTCCTCGATCGCCATCGCTGCGCCCTGTGCCGCATAGGGCGTCATCGCATGGGCGGCGTCGCCGATGAGGAAGCCGTTGCAATCGCCCCAGTTGCCGGACGGATCGACATGGTGGAGCGGCCAGCGCGTCCAGCCGCGAACCGTTGAAAGCAGGCCGCGAAGTTCACCCGCGCGATGGTTCAGGATCGGCGCTGCGTCCTGTGTGGACTGCGCCCAGCTTTCCCTGCCGGCCGTGCCGGGCATGATGGCGACCAGATTGAGCGCTTCGCCGCGTCGGATCGGATAGGCGACGAGGTGAAAGCCCGAAGCGAGGATCGCGGTGACGCTCGTGAGCGACAGGCGGGAGACAAGACCGGCGAAGGCCGGGTCATCGGCATTGACGAGCGCGCGCCAGGCGACATGACCGCTGAATTTTGCGGGAGAGGCGTCGGCGATGCGGCTGCGCATCGACGACCAGACGCCATCGGCGCCGATCTTCAAGGCGGCTTGCGTCGAGGGATCGGTTTCCGTGCCGAGGCGGATATGTATGCGCGATTCCTGTGAGGCAGCCGCAAACAAGGCCCGCTGCAAGTCTCCGCGATGGATGACGAGATAGGGCGTGCTCCAGCGCCTGACGGCAAAATCGCCGAGCGCGACCGCGGCCAACGGCTTCAGGCTGCGCGCGCTGCGAAGCTCGATGCTTTCAGGTGCGACGGATAGCGCGTTGAGAGCGGGCAGAAGGTCGAGGCGAGCGAGAAGCCGGGTCGCATTGGGGGAGAGTTGCAAGCCGGCGCCGACTGTATCGAGGCGTGGCGCGCGTTCGACGATTTCGACGTCGAAGCCCGAGCGGGCGAGGAAAAGTGCGGTGGTCAGGCCGGCGATGCCGGCGCCTGAAATCTCGACGCCGCCGCGCGCGCTCACCTCAGGCAGCGTGCTCGTGATAGGCCGCGCCTGCCGGAACGGTCTCGGCCGCCTTCAGATTCGCATTGAAACGGTAGAGCGTCGAGCAATAGGGGCAGACCTTCTCGTTGTCGTCGCCCATGTCGAGGAAGACATGCGGATGGTCGTAGGGCGGATTGGCGCCGACGCACATGAATTCCTTGACGCCGATCTCGATGACCGGATGGCCTTCGTCGTTCTGGAAATGGGGAATTGCGTGACCGGCCATGGCGGGCTCCGAAGATCGTACTTTTGTTCAGGCCTTGAGCGTTTGCAGCATCGGCCCCACCAATGCAAGATGCGTGATATGAAACTGTCGCAAAAGGCTGGCAGGAACGGGCATTGGCCGCGATGGTTGCGGCGCGCGGGAGCCGGGTGATCAGATGAACGAGATGAAGCCAGTCGAACGCAGCTTTGCAAGCCCGGTGGCAAAGCTCGTCAAATCGCCGGACGACAATCCGGATCGTTTCGTCAATCGCGAATTCTCCTGGCTGCAGTTCAATCGGCGGGTGCTGGATGAAGCGCAGAATGCCAACCATCCGCTTCTGGAGCGGCTGCGTTTCCTGTCGATCTCGGCGACCAATCTCGATGAGTTCTTCATGGTGCGCGTGGCGGGCCTCGCAGGCCAGGTGCGCGCCGGCATCGCCATCAAGAGCCCGGACGGGCGCACGCCCAAAGAACAGCTCGACCAGATCCTGCTTGAGGTTTCGAGCCTGCAGGAGGATCAGCAGCAAAGCTTTTCGCTGCTCGCCGAACTCCTGCGCAAGGAGGGGGTCGAGATCGTCCGCACCGCGCCCCTGTCGAAGGAAGACAAGGCATGGCTCGAGGACCATTTCCTCGAGGCGATCTATCCGGTGCTGACGCCGCTCTCGGTCGATCCGGCGCATCCGTTCCCGTTCATCCCCAATCTCGGCTTCTCGATGGCGCTGCAACTGCGCCACCGCAAGGAGGGCGAGGAGATGTCGGCGCTTCTGCGTTTGCCGGTGGCGCTCGACCGCTTCATCCGGCTGCCTGACAAGCGCAAGCACACCCGCTTCATCGCGCTGGAAGACGTCGTCGAACTCTTCATCGGCCGTCTCTTTCCTGGTTATGAGGTCAAGGGGTCGGGAACGTTCCGCATTATCCGCGACAGCGACATCGAGGTCGAGGAAGAGGCCGAGGATCTTGTGCGCCTGTTCGAGACGGCGCTGAAACGTCGCCGGCGCGGGCAGGTGATCCGCATCGAGTTCGACGACGAGATGCCGGCGGCGTTGCGCGATTTCGTCGCTTCGCAGCTCAATGTCGGCGCCTCGCGCATCAGCGTTCTGTCGGGACCGCTGGCGATCAGCCAGATTTCGGAAATCGTCTCACTGCCGCGCGAGGATCTGAAATTCCAGCCCTTCAACCCGCGTTTTCCCGAGCGTATCCGCGAGCATGGCGGCGATTGTTTCGCGGCGATCCGCGAGAAGGACATCGTCGTCCACCACCCCTATGAATCCTTCGACGTGGTCGTCCAGTTCCTGCGCCAGGCGGCGCTCGACCCGGATGTCGTGGCGATCAAACAGACGCTCTACCGAACCTCGAACGACAGCCCGATCGTGCGTGCGCTGATCGATGCGTCGGAGGCCGGCAAGTCGGTGACGGCGCTGGTCGAGCTCAAGGCGCGTTTCGACGAGGAGGCCAATATACGCTGGGCGCGCGATCTCGAGCGCGCAGGCGTTCAGGTCGTCTTCGGCTTCCTCGAACTGAAGACCCACGCCAAGATGTCGCTCGTCGTGCGCCGCGAGGATGGCAGGTTGCGCAACTACGTGCATCTGGGGACCGGCAATTATCACCCGATCACCGCGCGCATCTACACCGATCTTTCCCATTTCACCTGCGATCCGCAGATCGCCCGCGACGTGGCGCAGGTGTTCAACTTCATCACCGGCTATGCCGAGCCGACCGACCAGATGAAGCTCGCCATTTCGCCCTTCACGCTGCGCCAGCGCCTCCTCGACCATATTCGCGCCGAGATCGACTTCGCCAATGCCGGGAAGCCGGCGCAAATCTGGCTCAAGATGAATTCGCTGGTCGATCCGGCCGTCATCGACGCACTTTATGAGGCGAGCCGTGCAGGCGTCGAGATCGACATCGTGGTGCGTGGCATCTGCTGCCTGCGGCCGCAGGTGCCGGGCCTGTCCGACAACATCCGCGCCAAGTCGATCGTCGGCCGCTTCCTCGAGCACAGCCGCATCTATTGCTTCGGCAATGGCCACGGCCTGCCGTCCGACGAGGCGATAGTCTATATTTCGTCCGCCGACATCATGCCGCGCAATCTCGACCGGCGCGTCGAAACGATGGCGCCGATCACGAATCCGACCGTGCATGAGCAGGTTCTTGGCCAGATCATGCTCGGAAACCTGATGGACAATCGGCAAAGTTTCGAAGTATTGCCGGACGGCACCTCGCGGCGCCTGACGCCGGAGGAAGGCGAAGAGCCGTTCAACGCGCAGGAATATTTCATGACCAACCCATCCCTCTCCGGTCGCGGAAACGCCCTGAAGTCCCACGCGCCCAAACGCATCGCGCGCCATCGTCGCAAGAAGCATGACTAAGGCCGCATGATCGCCACCTCCCAGGGCCGGTTGCAGGACCGGCGTCCGTTGTCGATCATCGACATCGGTTCGAACTCCATCCGCCTCGTCATCTATGAGGGCATCGCGCGCTCGCCGACCGTGCTGTTCAACGAGAAGATGCTGGCCGGCCTCGGTCGCGGCATCGTCACCACAGGCAAGCTCGATCCTGACGGCGTGCGCCGCGCGGTCGAGGAATTCGGCCGCTTCCGTGCGCTCTCCGAACAGGCCGGCGCCGAAAGCCTGCACGTCATCGCCACGGCCGCCGCCCGCGAGGCGGAAAACGGACCGGACTTCATCGCACGCGCCGAAGACATCCTCGGCACGCAGATCAAGGTGCTGACCGGACGGCAGGAGGCCCATTATTCCGCGCTCGGCATCATTTCCGGCTTCCATCCGGCCGACGGCATCGCCGGCGACCTCGGCGGCGGCAGCCTCGAATTGGTCGATGTGTCGGGCGAGACGATCGGCGACGGCATCACGCTGCCGCTTGGCGGCCTGCGGCTCCAGGAAATGGCGCAGAATTCGCCGACCGCCGCCACTCGCATCGCGCGGACGGAGCTGATCCGCGCGCGGCTCCTGCGCGCCGGGCAGGGCCGGACCTTCTATTGCGTCGGCGGAACGTGGCGAAACCTTGCCCGTCTGCACATGCTGGTGAACGGCTATAGCCTCAACGTCATGCATCACTACGAGATGCCGATGGAAGGACTGTCCGACTTCCTGAAGCAGGTCGCCTCCGGCGAACTCGACAAGGTCAAGGGCATCGACCGGATTTCCAAGAACCGCCGGGCGCTATTGCCTTATGGCGCCGCGACACTGCTCGAAGTCATGCGCTCCATGAAACCTGCAAAGGTCGTGGTCTCGGCGCTCGGCGTGCGCGAGGGCTATCTCTATTCGCTGCTTTCGCAGGAGGACAAGCAGAAGGACCCGCTGATCTCGGCGGCCGAGGAACTGGCGATCCTGCGCGCCCGCTCGGTTACCCATTCGCGCGAACTTGCCGAATGGACCGGGACAAGCTTCCGTGCCTTCGGTATCGAGGAAAGCGAGGCCGATTCGCGCTACCGGCAGGCCGCGTGCCTCCTGGCCGACATCGGTTGGCGCGCCCATCCCGAATATCGCGGCACGCAGTCGCTCAACATCATCGCGCACGCCTCGTTCATCGGCGTCGATCATCCCGGCCGCGCCTTCATCGCGCTTGCAAACCTGTTCCGCCATGAAGGCGTGTTCGAGGATGCCGTTTCACCCGAGATGCGGGCGCTGGCGACGCCGCATTATGTCGAGCGGGCGCGCGTTCTGGGGGCGCTTTTGCGGGTCGTCTATCTTCTCTCGGCTTCGATGCCGGGGATCATACCGACGCTGACCTGGCGAACAAAGCCCGACGGCACGCTCTGCCTCGTCATTCCGGCCGCGCATCGAGGCTTGATGGGGGAACGTCCCGCCGGTCGCATGGCGCAGCTTGCCAAGGTGCTCGCCCGGCCGATGGAACTGGTGGTCGAGGATCAGTAGTTATTCAGCGGCTCCGATGCCGAACTCGACGATTCGTCGTTTCTCGAATTTCAGCCCGACCTCGCCGCGCACCAGTTGCAGGGCGCGTTCGCCAAAGACTTCGCGGCGCCAGCCGGAGAGGGCCGGAACGGTTGCGTTTTCGCCTTCGCCGGCGATCTTTTCCAGATCGTCGCCCGAGGCCAGCACCTTGGGCGCGACGCCTTCCTTTTCGGCGATCAGCTTGAGCAGGACCTTCAGGAGTTCGACGGCGGCGCCCGATCCTTCCGGCTGATGCACCTGCTTGGGCATTTTGGGAAGCTGTTCCTTCGGCAAGGCAAGCGCCTTGTTGACGACTTCGAGAAGCGCGGCAGCGGTCGACGAGCGCTCCCAACCCTTCGGCGTCGAGCGAAGCCGTCCGAGCGCGTGGCTGTCGCGCGGCCCTTGTTGGGCGATCTCGTAGATGGCGTCATCCTTGACCACACGCTGCCGCGGCACGTCGCGCTCGCGCGCCTCGCGGTCCCGCCAGGCGGCGAGAGCCTGCACGATTGCCAGTTCCTGCGGCTTGCGCACGCGCATCTTCAGCCGCTTCCAGGCGTCGTCGGGGTTTGGATCATAGGTCTCGCGCGCGGTGAGGACGTCCATTTCCTCGGTCAACCAGTGCGCGCGGTCCTCGCGTTCGAGCTCCGTGCGCAGATGCTCGTAGACCTCGATCAGATAGGTCACGTCGGCGAGCGCATATTCGAGTTGCTTGTCGGAGAGCGGGCGGTGGCGCCAGTCGGTGAATCGCGACGACTTGTCGAGACGCGTGCCGGTGATACGCTGGACGAGCTGGTCGTAGGAAACACTGTCGCCGAAGCCGCAGACCATCGCGGCGACCTGCGTGTCGAAGACCGGATGCGGGATCATGTCGCCGAGATGGAAGACGATCTCGATGTCCTGCCTTGCGGCATGGAAGACTTTCGTCACCTTCTCATTCGCCATCAGGCGGAAGAAGGGCGCAAGATCTATATTCCTTGAAAGCGGGTCGACGAGGGCGGTGACGCCCGGCGCGGCCATCTGGATCAGGCACAGGATCGGCCAGAAGGTCGTCTCGCGAATGAATTCGGTGTCGACGGTGACGAAGCTCGACTGTTCGAGCTGGGCGATGACGGCTTCGAGTTCGGCCTGATCCTGAATGAGATGCATGTCGTGCTTGGCTATCCTGTCCTTTGCTTCTCATTCACAGCCGATCAACCGCGCGTCAACCGGATTCTCCGCACCCGATCAGTTTGGACGGTCTGCCTTGCCCGGCTTGTGCGCGAGTTTGGCGAAGAAGGGCGAGGTGCGCAAAAGGGCGGTGAAACGACCGCGCTCGGTGCGCGGCGGTGCGGCGCGCACGCGCATCCGGTAGAGCGTGACGCAAATGAAGAGCGCATAGACGCCGACCAGATAGAAGAAGAGCGCCGAATTGCCGAACTGGGTGAGCAAGGCCGAAGAGGCGAGCGGCCCGATCACCGCGCCGATGGCATAAAAGAACATCAGCGCGGCTGCGACCTTCACATAGCCGCCTTCGCCTGCATTGTCGTTGCCGTGTGCGGCGGCCAGCGAATAGATCGGCATGGCGAAGGCCGAGAATATCAGGATCAGCGCGAAATGGGCGAGGCTGCCCGCGCCGGTGGCCATGGCCAGAGCAAGCGCGGCGAGCATCGCTGCTGCTGATGTCAAAAGCAGCGTCTTGCGGCGGTCCCAGCGGTCCGACAGCGCGCCGAGCGGATATTGCAGCGCAACGCCGCCGATGACGCCGAGCGATATGAAGGTCGCGATCTCGCCGATGCTCATGCCGATCGATTGCGCATAGAGCGGGCCGACGAGGCGAAAGGCGCTGTTGGCGAGACCGGCGACCGCAGAGCCGATGCAGGCCAGCGGCGAGATCAGCCACACGCTCTTCAGGTCGAGTTTCAGTTCGACCGGCGGCTTGGGGTTCGAGCGGTCGCCGAGCGAGACCGGCACGAGCGAAAGCGTGATCATGATCGCCATCACGCCGAAGATCGTGAACCCTTGCGTGCCGAAAAGCGGGATCATGAACTGCGACAGCGTGGTGCCGACGAGGTCGATGACGCGGTAGACGGCTGTGGCCCGCCCGCGCGCCTCATTGCCGACGCTGGAATTGATCCAGCTTTCCATGACCGTGAAAAGCCCGGCGAAGCAGAAGCCGATGATGAAGCGCACGACGATCCACAGCACCGGATCGACGAAGAGCACCAGTGTCAGCGTGCCGCTGGCGGCAAGGGCGGCAAGCGCCGCGAAGCAGCGGATGTGGCCGACCGCGCGCAGCATCTGCGTGATCGTCATGCAGCCGAGAAAGAACCCGGCGAAATAGGCCGCGCCGATGATGCCGATCAGCCCGGTCGAAAATCCTTCCTGCTGGCCGCGCAGCGCGATCAGCGTGCCTTGCAGACCGTTGCCGGCGAGCAGGATGCCGGCGGCAAGGAGAAGAGGAAGAAGAGGGCGGATGGAAGTCATGAAAATCCGGGCCGGGTCGATGTCTCTATATTCGGGGACGAAGCCACGCGCCATGAGCCAGGCTGCCTCTTGGGGTCGCCCAGATGAATCCGGGCGCGATTAGGCGTATGAGGCAGGCCATGTTAGTGTCGATTTGTTTCAATGCGAAACAATCTGTAATCAACGGAGGTACAATTCATGTCCCATACTGACTCTCTTTCGCAGCGTTGGGCGGAATATCGACCGACGAAGACGACGTGGTTCTGGTCGGGTGTCGTGATTGCGATCGGGACCATGGTGATCGGATTTACGGCAGGCGGCTGGACGACCGGCGGCACGGCCGCAACGATGGCCGACGATGCCGCGCGCGATGCACGCGCCGAACTGGCATCTGCCATCTGCGTTCATCGTTTCGCCGCGGCGCCGGACGCCTCGATGAAGTGGGCGGAACTGAAGGATGCGTCGAGCTATGAGCGCGACAACCTCATCGAGGATGCGGGCTGGACGACTTTCGCGGCGATGGAAGAAGCCGTGCCTGGCGCGGCCGACATGTGCGCGGACGAACTCGTCGCCATGGAAAGCCTGCCGGCGACGAGCGTCGTCGTGGCGCCCGTTTCGACGGACGGATAATGCGCCGGGCCGTGCCCTTTCGGGCGCGGCCCGATGAATGTGGAGAAAGACCGATGACGAAACGGATGTCGAGAAGCGGGCGGATGGCCATGGCGATGCTGGTCGCCGCCGGCGCTGTCGTACCGGCAGCCGGGCAATCGCGCATGTCGGTCACCGACGAAAACAATCTCCGTCGCACTTGCCCGTCGCTCGACTGCGGCGCGGTCGGCCGCTTTTATGCCGGCGAATCCGTCATCGTCTACGAAAGCGTGGCGGGCTGGTCGCGCGTCTCGGAATATTATACCGCAGGCTGCTTCGACGGCCGGTCGCTTTATGTCGAAAGCGGTCCTGATGCGTGTACGCTCGAAAACGGCATCCGCCAAGGCGAGCTTGCCGAGTGGATCAGAACCGATTTCCTCGCCAAGGCCGCGGACATCGCCGGCTGACGGCACGCGCCACGGCGCCCACCATTGCACATTCTTGACAAAGCGGCCCCCGCGTGCGCTTTTCGCGCGAAATTTCGGGCTGGTCTGTTCGACGGCAAGCCCGGCGATCATCGAACCAGTCTGGAAGAATCCCCATGCACGCCTACCGCAGCCACACTTGCGCGCAACTTCGAAAGAGCGACGTCGGAACGAACGTTCGTCTTTCCGGCTGGGTGCATCGGGTGCGCGACCATGGCGGGCTGCTTTTCATCGATCTGCGCGACCATTACGGCTTGACGCAGATCGTCGCCGACCCCGATTCGCCATGCTTCAAGGTCGCCGAGACGGTGCGCGGCGAATGGGTGATCCGTGTCGACGGTGAGGTGAAGGCGCGCATGGACGAGACCGTCAACGCGAACCTGCCGACCGGCGAGATCGAGATCTTCGCGCGCGACATGGAGGTCCTGTCGAAGGCGAAGGAACTGCCGCTGCCGGTTTTCGGCGAGCCGGACTATCCCGAGGACATCCGCCTCAAATACCGCTTCCTCGACCTGCGTCGCGAAAGCCTGCACAGGAACATCGTGCAGCGCACGAAGATCATCGCGGAAATGCGCAAGCGCATGGCCGATGTCGGCTTCACCGAATATTCGACGCCGATCCTGACGGCATCTTCGCCCGAAGGCGCGCGCGATTTCCTCGTGCCCTCGCGCCTGCATGAAGGCACGTTCTACGCGCTGCCGCAGGCGCCGCAGATCTACAAGCAGTTGATCATGGTGTCGGGCTTCGACCGCTATTTCCAGATCGCGCCCTGCTTCCGCGACGAGGACCCGCGCGCCGACCGCCTGCCGGGCGAATTCTACCAGCTCGACCTCGAAATGAGCTTCGTCGAGCAGGAAGACGTGCTTGCGACCATGGAGCCGGTGCTGCGCCAGGTGTTCGAGACCTTCGCCAACGGCAAGCCGGTGACGCAGAAATTCCCGCGCATCGCCTATGACGAGGCCATGCGAAAATACGGCTCCGACAAGCCGGACCTGCGCAACCCGATCGAGATGCAGGATGTCTCCGACCATTTCCGCGGCTCGGGCTTCAAGGTGTTCGCCAACATCCTCGCCAACGACCCCAACGCTGAGGTCTGGGCGATACCGGCGAAAACCGGTGGCTCCAGAGCCTTCTGCGACCGGATGAACTCCTGGGCGCAGGGCGAGGGCCAGCCGGGGCTGGGTTATATCTTCTGGCGCAAGGAAGGCGACAAGCTCGAAGGCGCTGGCCCGCTCGCCAAGAACATCGGCGAGGAGCGCACCGAAGCCGTTCGCCAGCAGCTCGGCCTCGACGATGGCGACGCCTGTTTCTTCGTCGCCGGCGACCCGAAGAAGTTTGTCTCCTTCGCGGGCGCCGCACGCACGCGGGCGGGGGAGGAGCTGAACCTCGTCGACCGTGAGCGGTTCGAGCTGTGCTGGATCGTCGATTTCCCGTTCTTCGAATGGAACGAGGACGAGAAGAAGATCGACTTCGCGCACAACCCCTTCTCCATGCCGCAGGGCGGCATGGAGGGTCTTCAGGGCGACGATCCGCTGGCGCTGAAGGCGTTCCAGTACGACATGGTCTGCAACGGCTTCGAGATCGCGTCGGGCGGCATCCGCAACCATCTGCCGGAGACGATGGTCAAGGCGTTCGAGATGGTCGGTCTTACCCGCGAGACGGTCGAAGAGCGCTTCGGCGGTCTCTATCGCGCCTTCCAGTACGGCGCGCCGCCGCATGGCGGCATGGCGGCGGGCATCGACCGCATCGTCATGTTGCTCGTCGGGGCGAAGAATTTGCGCGAGGTGACCATGTTCCCGATGAACCAGCAGGCGCAGGACCTTCTGATGAACGCCCCATCGGCGGCATCGCCGCAGCAATTGCGCGAACTGCATCTGCGCGTCGCCCCATTGGCGAAGAAGGACGCTTGAGGCATGGCGCGCGGCATGGCTCACGACCGCCGCCCGCGTGTTCTCCTGACGGGCTTTTCCGTTTTTCCCGGCGCTCCGGTCAATCCGACCGAGGCATTGGTGGGGAGCCTGCGTGAGGCGGCGCCGTCGACCGATGCCGAACTGAAGCTTGCGGTCCTCGCGGTTGACTATGATACGATCGCAGCGCAGCTTGCGGCGCTTTGCACCGATTTCCAGCCGGACATCGCGCTGCATTTCGGGCTTGCGCGCGAGTGCAGGGGCTTCAGACTCGAGCGCGTCGCGCGGAACACCAATGCCAAGGCGCGGCCGGACAATCTGGGCAACATGCCTGCCGCGGCCGCGATCTGCGCCGGTCCGCAAACCATCGGCTCGACCCTGCCGCTGGTCGAGATCGAACGCCGCCTTGCCGTGAACGGCCTGCCGGTCGAATGGTCTGACGATGCCGGCGGCTATCTGTGCAACACGGTCTTCACCCTGTCGGCCGCGCACGCCTGCGAGGGCTTGCGCCCCGTGATGTCCGGCTTCGTGCATGTTCCCCCGCTCGACACCGATGCGGCGGCGACGGGCGCGACGATGTCGCTCGGCGACCTGCGAAAAGGTGCCGACATCATTCTGTCTGCATCCGTAGATGCATGGCGGGGTTCATGATGCGCCGCGCGCTGATGGCCGTTGCCATGCTCGCGGCCGCGATCACGGCCGCCGGCGCTCAATGGCAGGCGGTCGAACGGATCGAGCCTTATTCGATCTCCGGCGCGAGCGGCATCGAACTCTACCAGTCGATCGGTGCCAACGGCCCGAAGATCGGCATCGGCCGCGCCATCGCCTATACGAATTTCGATTTGAAATGGTCGCGCGACTACCAGCCCCAGCCGGACGGCTCCTGCGTGTTGGTGACGGCGCGCCCGCATCTGATCATCATCTATGCCTTGCCGGAACCTTCCGGTTCGCTGTCGCCGGCCATGCAGCGCAACTGGGACCGGTTCATCGATGGCATCCGCGCTCACGAACGGGTGCATGGCGAGGACATCAAGGAGATGGTCCGCGCCATCGAGGCCTATTCGGTCGGATTGAGCGCGCCAGCCGATCCGGGCTGCCAGAAGGTCCGGCAGAAGCTTCAGGCGCGGCTCGGCGAACTGTCGCAGGCGCAACGCCAGAAGAGCCGCGATTTCGATCGGGTCGAGATGGGCAATGGCGGCAACATCCACCAGCTCATCCTGACCCTTGTCAACAGCGGCTGACGCTTCGCGTCGCGAGCCGGGCCTTGAAGCCTCGGATCAATCCGGCGCGGCTGGCCGCAAAGATGCGATCCGAAAACCACAGCGCGCATGACATCTGTCGATGCCGGTTCCAGTAAGTTGACAATCAAAATCAGCTTATCTACTCCGGCGATCGGAAGCCAGCTTTCGAGCAAGCCACCAAGTCTCAATTCCGGAGCCTGGGGGCCAAGATGCTTCGATTCACACATGCGCATTTTCACCGAGCGGTTCTGCTCGCAACCGTCGCCCTGCCGCTCGGCGCGGGGGCGGCGGCCGGTCAGGAAACGACGCTGCTCGAAACGCTTACCATCGAAGCGGAGAGCGACACCACGCTCGTGCAGGACGGCTATGTCGGCAAGCAGGACCGGCTCGGGACCAAGATCGACACGCCGATCGCCGAGATTCCGCAGGCGATCTCCGTCATCACCCAGGATCAGATCGAGGACCAGAAGCCGCGAACGCTGAACGAGGCGCTCGGCTACACGGCCAGCGCCAATCCCAACAGCTACGGCTTCGACACGCGTTACGATGCGGTCTTCCTGCGCGGGTTCCAGGCCTACTACAATGGCATGTTCCGTGACGGACTTCGCCAGTACAACGGCCCCTCGGCCTGGTTCAAGACGGAGCCATACGGGATCGAGGGCATAACCGTCCTGAAGGGGCCGGCCTCGTCGCTCTACGGCATCAGCGGCCCCGGCGGCATCATCAATGTGGTCACCAAGCGTCCCAAGGACGTGCCGTTCCGCGAGGCCGAACTGCTCTTCGGCGATCACGGCCGCGCGCAGGCCGCGTTCGACTTTTCCGGCCCGGCCAACGAGGATGCGACTGTCCTTTATCGCCTGACCGGCCTTGGCCGCGTCGCGGAAACGGCATTGCCCGGCTATCCCGACGACAAGCTCTACATCGCGCCGGCCTTCACCTTCCAGCCGGATGCGGGCACCAGCCTTACCGTCCTCGGCGAATTGTCACGCTCGGTCGTAGGCGGCACCGCCGCTTTCTACAACCCGGCGCCGGGCGTCGTCTCCGACCTCTACGAGGGCGATCCCGCCTATAACGACTTCACTCAGAACCAGGGGCGGATCGGCTACGAGTTCGAGCACAGATTCAACGACCTCCTGACCGTCCGCCAGAACCTGCGCTACACGGATGTCGATGCCGACCTCGAATATTCGGGTCACTATCCGGTCGGTGCCGACCTTGCCCGCTACTGGGGCCACTACACCGAAAAGGCGCGCAACTTCGTCGTCGACAACATGGCGCAATTCGAGTTCGACACCGGGTCGGCGAGCCACACGGCCGTGCTCGGCGTCGACTACGGATGGTCCGACTATGAAGCCTATAGCGGACTTGGCTACGTATCGGCCGCCGAGACGGCCGCGGCGCCGGTGCCCTTCAGCGGCGGCCAGCGCATGAACCAGATCGGCGTCTACGCGCATGATCAGGTTGAATGGAACGACTTCACCTTGTTCGGCAGCGCGCGTTATGACTGGGTCGACACCAGGTCTCTGGACGCTGCCCGCGCCGAATCCAATCAGAATGACGAGGACCTTTCCTATCGGATCGGCGCCTCCTACCGGACTGAATGGGGCATTATCCCCTACGCCAACTACTCGACGTCCTTCTCTCCGAATATCGGCCTTGTCTATGACGACCCGGCGAGCACGATCGGCCGTGTCGCACGACCGACTGTCGCGACGCAGAAGGAAGTCGGCGTCAAGTATGAGATTCCAGGCTACAATGCGGTCGTCTCGGCTGCGCTCTTCGACATCGACCAGGACGATGGCGTCGTCTTCGATGCCTCGACCAACGTCAACAAGCAGCGCCAGCTCGATCTGAATTCGCGCGGATTCGAGCTGGAAGCCAATGCCTCGCTCGACAATGGGTTCAGCTTCATCGCCTCCTACACGCATTCTCGTGTGAAGATCCTTCAGGGCGCGACGGGAACGGCCGGCAAGGAACTGTCCGCCTCGCCGAACGACGTGGTGTCGCTGTGGGGCCATTATGCGGTGATGTCCGGCCCGCTCGACGGCCTCGGCCTCGGCGCCGGCGTCCGCTACGTGGGTACGAGCTTTGGCGACGATGCCAACACCTACACCAACGAAGCGCGCATCTTCGCGGACGCCGCCATCTCCTACGATTTCGGCGCCAAGAATCCCGAGCTCGAAGGTCTCAGCCTTCAGGTCAACGCGAAGAACCTGTTCGACACGCAAAAGCAGATGTGTTCGGCCGGCTACTGCTACAAGGATGAAGGCCGCTCGGTTTTCGGTAGCCTGCGGTATCGCTTCTGATGACGTCCGGCGCCGGCACGCGCGCTGATTGGCCTCTGGTCGCATCGCTCGGCGGCGTCTACGTGGCGCAGAGCGTCATTGGCGGGGTGACCTGGACCGGCCTGCCCGCCGTGATGCGAAACGAGGGTCTGCCGCTCGATCGGATCGGCCTCCTGTCGCTCATTATCCTGCCCTGGGCGTTCAAATTCCTGTGGGCGCCGGCGATCGAGCGGTTTCGGCTTCCACGGTTTGGCGCGAACCGGTCGGCGACCATCGTGCTGGCCGGCGGCCTTGCAAGCGTGGCCGGCCTCGTCACCGTGGCCTTCCTGGGGCCGGCCATGATCCTTCCGACGCTGGCCGTCCTGATGGTTGTCGCATTCGCCGCCGCCACGGTCGACATCGCCTGCGACGGCTATGCCGTCGAAAACCTGTCGCGCGCCTATCAGGGTTGGGGCAACGCCGCGCAGGTCGGCGGCGCGTATCTCGGCTCGGCTATCGGCGCCGGGTTCTTTCTTTATCTCTTCCAGATTGCCGGCTGGCAATGGGCCGTCATCGCGATGGCGGTACTGATCGTGCTTCTCGGCCTTCCGTTCGTGCGCCGCGCCTCCGCCGCACGAGCGGATGAAACACGCACCCACAAACCGTCGCTCCTTTCCGCCCTGCGACGGTTGGAGATGCGAAGGGGCCTGTTGGTCGCGGCGATCTTCGTCTTCGCCCACAAGGGCGCGCTCGCCATGCTGAGCCCGTTTCTCGTCGACGAGGGTTTCAGCCTTGCCCAGATCGGCCTCATCCATGGCGCCGGCAGCATGTTCGTCGGCTTCGCGTGCGCGGTCCTGGCAGGCGCGCTCGTCAGAACTTTCGGCCCCCGTCTCGTAATGCAGACTGCACTCGGCCTTCAGGCGGCCGCACTCCTTCTTCTGGCGTTTCACTCCGGCCTCGGATTGTCGGGTGCAATGATCGTGTCACTCGCCATCGTCAGCTCGTCGGGAACGATGGCGCTCGGTTTTGTCGCGCTCTACGCCCAGTTCATGCGCTGGTCCGATCCGCGCCAGGGCGGCGTCGACTTCACCTTGTTCCAGTCGATGGACGCGCTCGTCAGCATGGGGGGCGGCGTCGCGGCCGGCTTCGCCGCCCAGCATCTGGGCTACGCGCCGCTCTTCGCCGTCGCCGCTTGCCTGGCGGCTGCGGCGATCCCCGCGATCGCCCTTCTGGTTTCGGGCCCGCCGGCCCTCAATCCGTCACGAAACGCCATTCCAGAGCCAGGAAGAGTGCCATGAACGCATCCGTCATCCTCCGCGCCGAGACGTTCATCCCCTTGAGCGCGCCGCTCAAGGTGATGTCGGAACTGCGCGAGCACTATGGCGAGCACGGGGACATCCACGGTGTCGACGACGACTGGTCGGTGGCCTTCGACATCGGCATGGCCCATGCGCGTATGCATGATGGTGCGGTCAATTTCACGGTCGAGGCGGCCGACGATGCATCGCTCGCACTCCTGCAATGGAGCGTCGCCGAGCACGTTCTCGAATATGCGCCGCAGGACCGGCCGGACATCGTCTGGACCGGCGGCACCAGGGCCGGCCTGCCGCTGCCCTATTTCCGGGAAATGCAGGTGGTGCGCGTGCAGCAGGTCACGCCGCTCCTGCGTCGGCTGACCCTGTCGGGCCATGATCTTGCCCGCTTCGCGCATGACGGCCTGCATGTGCGTCTCCTCCTGCCCGCAAAGCCCGGTCAGCGTCCCGTCTGGCCGGTGATGGCGAGTGACGGCCGCCAGGCCTGGCCCGAGGAAGGCGACTTGCCCGCCGCGCGCGTCTACACGATCCGGCGCATCGACGTCGCCGCGGGCGAGGTCGATATCGATTTCGTGCTGCACGAAGGCGACGAGATGCCAGGCGCCCTTTTCGGACGGGAGGCGCGCGTGGGCGACAGGGTCGGCATGACCGGGCCGGGCGGCGGCAATCTCAAGCCGGCCGCGCGCTATCTCTTCGCCGGTGACGAGACTGCGCTTCCGGCCATTTCGCGCATGGTGGAGGAACTGCCAGCCGGCGTCCCGGCAATGGTGATCGTCGAAGTCGCCAACCTCGCCGAGTGGCAGGACCTGACCGTGCGAGACGGCGTCGAGGTGAAATGGCTGTCGCGCGACGACGCGCCCGCCGGCTCGACGGACCTGCTCGCCGACGCCGTCGAGGCAGCCGGCCCGTCGCCGAGCGAAGACATCTTCGTCTGGGCCGCCTGCGAGCAAGCCGCCGCACGCCGCATCCGCAAGCACCTTAAAGGGCTCGGCTTCGCGAAGGGCCGCTACCTCGCCGCCGCCTACTGGCGCCGAGGCGCGGCCGGCGATGTGGAAGACTGACTTCCAAGCCGCGCCATCGACCAGAAATCGCTTTAGTCGTTCGCGGTAACCGTCAGGTTCAACTGCTGGACCAGCGCGTCGGGCGAGGCCATGCCGGCGGCAAGCAGCATCGCGAACGGGACGGGGCTTGCCGGCGCGGCGCGGATCGTCAGCGACTGCGGGTCGTCGAGGAATTGCGAAAGCGCGGCCGTGACCATCTGCGAAAGCTGCGGCGCGTTGATCTGCGCCATCATGAAGGGCAGAACGGCCTTCGTCTGGTTGGCGACGTCGGCAGCCGAAATGCCCTGATCCTGCGCCGCAAATTCGAGCACCTTCGTGGTCAGCGACGCGTCGTCGAAGCTGATTTCGAGCCCGTGAAGATTGAGCTGCTGCAAGAGGCCGAGCATCGCCAGCCCCTGCCGCGACTGTTCAGCCTCCGAACTCTCAGCCATGCGCTCCGAGGTCTCCCGCAAAGCCTTGATGAAGGCCGGCGTATAGCCGCTGACGTCGAACGTGATGCCGAGGGTGCCGGCATCGTCGACCACGAAATCATATTGCGAAAGCTTCAGCCGGCCGTCGCCCGCAGCCCAGCTTCCCGCAAAGGCCATGCTGCCCGAAACCTGCTCGTAGCCAAGCCGCGAGAGGACTTCGGTGTGCTTGGGATCGTCGGTGACGGTCAGATCCGTCGAGAAGCTGTCGGCGCCGCCGGTAAAGGCGAGTTCGCCATCGCCTTCGGGTGGCGTGACCTCGACGTTGAGATTGGTCAGCGTGAAGATCTCGCGTCCATCGGTCTCCAGCCGGGCGGAGCCGAGCGCCGCGCGCTCGTAAAAGAAGATCTCGGCGCCCGCGACCTCGATGCCCTCATTCGGCAGGAAGACCTCATCCATGACGAGATCGGTCAAGGTGAGGGTGCCACCGGCCTCGGTCGCGGTATAGGTGGGCATGGCGATGCTGCCGACGCGATAGCCGTTTTCGGCATCGGCGATCCCGGTCAGTTCGATGTCGCCGATCGGTTGCGCCTGTCCTTCGGACGTGACCGTGACCCCGGTGAGCGTCGCGTCAGACCCGGAAATGTCGGCCGCAGCCCAGTCGATCGTGACGCCCTGATCTTCCATCAGGGCCTTCATACGCACCAGCGCGGCGTCGACATCCTGCGCGAGAACGCCCGAGAACGTGGTCGCCACAAATGCGGCGGCGAGTGCCAGTGTCTTCATTTTCGTCGCAACGATCTGCATCGCAAGCACCTTGATTGCTGAGTTGCGGGAGAATGAACGCAGACGCGGAGAAAACGCAAATGATGTTTCTGTGGCGCAAAATCATGGGGCGGCGCTTTTCGGTGGATTGACAAGGAGTGCGGCGGCACGCGCCCTTGCTGCGAATCCCCCGGCTGGTTAAGCGATATCCATGGGAAAAAGCCTTTTGCCGCCTGACGCCGGAGACGGCGACAACATCGAGCCGGTCGACCTGAAGAAAGCGCTCGAGGAGCGCTATCTGGCCTATGCGCTCTCGACCATCATGCATCGCGCGCTGCCGGACGTGCGCGACGGGCTGAAGCCGGTCCATCGCCGCATCGTCCATGCGATGCGCCTGCTGCGGCTCAACCCCGAGCAGGGCTTCGCCAAATGCGCGCGCATCGTCGGCGAGGTTATGGGCAAGTTCCACCCGCATGGCGACCAGTCGATCTACGACGCGCTCGTTCGCCTCGCGCAGTCTTTCTCGGTGCGCTATCCGCTTGTCGACGGGCAGGGCAATTTCGGCAATATCGACGGCGATAACGCCGCCGCCATGCGTTACACCGAGGCGCGCATGACCGAGGTGACGACCGAGCTTCTGGCCGGCATCACCGAGGACGCGGTGGACTTCCGCCCGACCTACAACGAGGAGGACGAGGAACCCGTCGTCCTGCCGGGCGCGTTCCCGAACCTGCTCGCCAACGGCTCTTCGGGCATCGCCGTCGGCATGGCGACATCGGTGCCGCCGCACAATCTGGCCGAACTGTGCAAGGCCGCGCTGCACCTGATCGACCATCCGGACGCCGAAGTCGAGGATCTCCTGACCCGCGAGCCGCACCCGACCGATCCGGACGAGAACATGGTGCGCGGGCCGGATTTCCCGACCGGCGGCATCATCGTCGACGATTTCGACCTGATCGCGCAGGCCTACAAGACCGGGCGCGGCTCGTTCCGCGTAAGGGCGCGCTGGGAGCAGGAGGAACAGGGCAGGGGCACCTACCAGATCGTCGTCACCGAGATCCCCTATGGCGTCCAGAAGGCGCGGCTGGTCGAGAAAATCGCCGAGTTGCTGCTTGCCCGCAAGCTGCCGCTGCTCGACGACGTGCGCGACGAGAGCGCGGAGGACATCCGTCTCGTTCTGGTGCCGAAGAGCCGGCTGGTCGATCCGGCGATCCTGATGGAATCGGTCTTCAAGCTGACCGAGCTCGAAAGCCGCTTCCCGCTCAACATGAACGTTTTGACGCGCGGCAAGGTGCCGAACGTGCTCTCGCTGAAGGGCGTGCTGGTCGAGTGGCTGGAGCACCGCAAGGAAGTTCTGATCCGCCGCTCGCGCCACCGGCTGGCGGAGATCGAGCGGCGGCTGGAAATCCTCGGCGGTCTTTTGATCGCCTATCTCAACATCGACGAGGTGATCCGCATCATCCGCGAGGAGGACGAGCCCAAGAAGGTGATGATCGCGCGCTGGAAACTGACGGACATCCAGGCCGAAGCCATCCTCAACATGCGCCTGCGCAATCTGCGCAAGCTGGAGGAATTCGAGATCCGCAAGGAGCACGACGCGCTGACCGCCGAGAAGTCGCAGATCGAGGCGCTTCTGGCATCGGACGCGAAGCAGTGGAAGACGATCCGCTGGGAAGTCGAGAAAATCCGCGACAAGTTCGGTTCGCACACCGATCTCGGCCGCCGCCGCACGCAGTTCGCCGATGCGCCGGAACATGATCTCGGCGATATTCATCATGCGATGATCGAGAAGGAGCCGGTCACGGTCGTCGTGTCGGAAAAGGGCTGGCTGCGCGCGATGAAGGGTCACATGGCCGATTTTTCGGCGCTGACCTTCAAGGAGGGCGACAAGCTCAGGCTCGCCTTCCACGCGCAGACGACCGACAAGATCATCGTCCTGACCACCGGCGGCAAGTTCTACACGCTCGGCGCCGACCGGCTGCCGGGCGGGCGCGGCCATGGCGAACCGATCCGAATCATGGTCGACATGGAAAACGACCAGGACATCCTGACCGCCTTCGTCCACGACCCGCAGCGCCGACTGCTGCTCGTCAGCCGCGATGGTTACGGGTTTGCGGTGCCGGAGGTCGAAGTCGTCGCCAATACGCGCAAGGGCAGGCAGGTGATGAACGTCAAGTCGCCCGACGAGGCGCGGCTTTGCCTCACCGTTTCGGGCGATCATCTCGCGATCGTCGGCGAAAACCGCAAGCTGCTGGTCTTTCCACTGGTCGAGGTGCCGGAGATGACGCGCGGCAAGGGCGTGCGCCTGCAACGCTACAAGGATGGCGGCGTGTCGGATGCCAGGACCTTCGCGATGGAGACGGGGCTGACCTGGACGGATTCGGCCGGGCGCGCATTTACCCGCAGCCAGGCCGAACTGATCGAGTGGATCGGCAACCGCGCCGCGGCAGGCCGCATGGTGCCGAAGGGCTTCCCAAGGACGGGCAGGTTCGGGTGATGAAACAAGAAGGGCGCCGTCGGGCGCCCTTTTCGGTTCAGCCTTCGCGCTTCGGTTTCTTCTTCTTGAAGCCGTCGGGGCGCTTTTCGAATTTCGGCTTGCCGGGCTTCTTCGACCAGTCCTTCTTCTCGAATTTCTGGTCCGGCTTCTGGCCGCGATGCGCGGGCTTGGCGTCGCGGGCGAAATCCGGCGTTCCCTCTACCCGGCGCACGCGAATGCCGCGCTCGAGGTCGCCCTTCTTGCCGATGAGGGCCGCGAAGCGGTCGGCGGAGCCGGCGGCGATCTCGACGAAGGTCTCCTCCGGCATCATCTTGATGGCGCCGATGTCCTTCTTGGTCAGGTTCCCGTTGCGGCACAGCATCGGGATCAGCCAGCGTGGCTCGGCATTCTGCTTGCGTCCGATCGACAGCGAGAACCAGACGGCATCGCCGAACGGCTCGCGTTCCCTGGCGGCCTTTCGTTCCTCGACGAACCCGACGTCCATCAGATCTTCCGGCGCCGAGCGGCCGGCGCGATAGGCGCGCACATAGGCGGCGGCGACCTGTTGGGCGCCGTGCTTTTCGAGGATCTGGCGAACGAACTCCTCGATGTCCTCGGTGATCGGCTCCGAGAGTGCGGGATCTGCGAGCAGTCGCTCGTCGTCGCGCTGGACGACCTCTTCGGCCGTCGGGGGCTTGCCCCACTGTGCGGTGATGCCGGCGCCCTGGAGCAGGCGGCTGGCGCGCTTGCCGGCCTTGTTGGGCACGATCAGGACGCTCATGCCCTTGCGGCCGGCGCGCCCCGTCCGGCCCGAACGGTGAAGCAGTGTTTCACGGTTGCTCGGCAGGTCGGCATGAACGACGAGTTCGAGATTGGGCAGGTCGATGCCGCGTGCGGCGACGTCGGTGGCGATGCAGACCTGCGCGCGCCCGTCGCGCATCGCCTGAAGCGCATGGGTGCGTTCGTTCTGGCTGAGTTCGCCCGATAGCGCCACGACGGCGAAGCCGCGATTGTTGAACCGCGCGGTCATGTGGTTGACGGCTGCGCGCGTCGCACAGAAGACGAGCGCGTTGGTCGGTTCGTAATAGCGCAGCACATTGATGATCGCGTTCTCGCGGTCGGCGTCGGCGACACTCAAGGCGCGGTATTCGATGTCGCCATGCTGGCGCGCTTCGGCGGCGGTCGAGATGCGCACCGCGTTGCGCTGGTAGTTCTTGGCAAGTTCGGCGATCGGCTTCGAGACGGTCGCCGAGAACATAAGCGTGCGGCGTTCGTCGGGTGCGGCTTCGAGGATGAATTCGAGGTCTTCGCGGAAGCCGAGATCGAGCATCTCGTCGGCCTCGTCGAGGACGACGGCGCGGATGCCCTCGAGCTGGAGGGAGCCGCGGGTGATGTGGTCGCGAAGCCGGCCCGGCGTGCCGACGACGATCTGCGCACCGCGTTCGAGCGTGCGGCGCTCGGAACGCATGTCCATGCCGCCGACGCAGGAAGCGACGACGGCGCCGGTTTCGGCATAGAGCCATTCGAGTTCGCGCTTGACCTGAAGCGCCAATTCCCGTGTCGGCGCGATGGCGAGTGCCAGCGGGGCGGCGGCACGGCCGAAGCGATCCTTATCGCCGAGCAGCGTCGGCGCAAGCGCGAGGCCGAAGGCGACGGTCTTGCCGGAGCCGGTCTGGGCCGAGACGAGCGCGTCGCCATCCCCGAGTTCGGAGCCGGTGACGGCTTTCTGGACGGGGGTCAGGGTGGAATAGCCGCGTTTTTCAAGTGCAGCGGCGAGCGGAGGCAAAATGCCTTCGAATTCGATCATCGGTCGTCTTTCGGGGATGGGCGCGCGGGCGCGAAGGACGCGGCGCTGAAATTTGCGCCTTCCTACCCGGCTTTGCCGCCAAAGTACAGCAGCCTATTCGGCGGCGAAAAGCTGCGCTCGCGCGATCTGCACGAAGCCGCGATCGCCAGCCTTCACGGCCACCTCAGGCGCGACGTCGAATTCGAGCGGTTCGCCGCGATCCGTCACGGCGATCACACGGCGGGAATCCGGCCGGTCGAGGACGCGTTCCACGGAAGCGGCAATACCGCCACCCGCTACCGACCATGTGAGATCGCTCGGGCGCAGATAGGCGTCGGCCATGCCATCGCCGAGCAAGGGCGCCGCGATGGAGGCTCCGCCGAGATCTGCCATGCCGTTGGCGACGGAGGCGGAGAGTTTGTTGGCGTCGCCGAGGAAGCGCATCACGAAGGACGAGTTCGGGCTGCGCGTGACCTGCTCGGGTGTGCCCTGCTGCACGATCCGGCCTTCATCGAGGATGACCACGCGGTCGGCGAGGTCGAGCGCTTCTTCTTGGTCGTGGGTGACGAAGAGGGTGGTGATGCCGAGTTCGGAATGGATTTCGCGCAGCCAGCGGCGCAGTTCACGGCGCACATTGGCGTCGAGCGCGCCGAACGGCTCGTCCAGCAGCAGCACCTTCGGATCGACCGCCAGCGCGCGGGCAAGTGCGACGCGCTGGCGCTGGCCGCCCGAAATCTGGTTGGGAAAGCGATCCTGCAATCCTTCGAGCTTGACGAGGCGCAAGAGTTCGCGGACGCGCAAGGTGATGTCCGCCTTGGAGCGTTTTTTCCTCGACACTTTCATGCCGAAGGCGACGTTTTCTCCGACGGTCATATGCGGGAACAGCGCGTAGTGCTGGAAGACGAAGCCGACGCCGCGCTCGCGCACCGGAATGTCGGTCGCGTCCTCGTCCCCGAAGAAGATCTGGCCTTCGTCGGCATATTCGAGCCCGGCGACCATGCGCAGGATCGTGGTCTTGCCCGAGCCGGAGGGGCCGAGAAGCGCGACCAGTTCGCCGCTTTCGATTTCCAGCGAGACGCCGCGCACGGCGCGGAATGTCTGGAAGGTCTTGGCGACGTTCTTCAGAACGATCTTCATGGCTTGGCCTCAACGATGGGGGCGGTGAGCGCGGGCCGCGAGCGGCGGCCGGCGCCTTGGCGCTCGAGCAGAACCTTGGCGATGATGGTCACGACGGCAAGCACGGCCAGGATCGACGCGGCCGCGAAGGCGCCGACGGAATTGTAGTCGTGATAGAGCAGTTCGATGTGCAGCGGCAGCGTGTTGGTCTGGCCGCGAATGTTGCCCGAGACGACCGATACCGCGCCGAATTCGCCCATGACGCGCGCGTTGCAGAGCACCACGCCGTAGAGCAGCGCCCATTTGATGTTGGGCAGCGTGACGGAAAAGAAGGTGCGCCAGCCCGATGCGCCAAGCGAGGTGGCGGCCTCTTCCAGGTCGCGCCCCTGGGCCTGCATCAGCGGGATGAGTTCGCGCGCCACGAAAGGCGCGGTGACGAACATCGAGGCGAGCACGATGCCGGGCAGCGCGAAGAGGATGCGTATGTCGGCCGATTGCAGCGCCGGGCCGAACAGCCCTTGCAGCCCGTAGACGAACAGATAGGCGACGCCGGCGACGACGGGCGAGATCGAGAACGGTATTTCGATGATGACGACCAGGAAGCGCCGGCCCCAAAAATCGAACTTCGTCACCGCCCAGGCTGCGGCAATGCCGAATATGGTGTTGATCGGAACCGCGATCAGCGCGGTTGCGACGGTGAGGAAGATCGCGTGGCGCGTATCGGGATCGGCGATGGTCGTGCCGAAATAACCGACGCCCATCGAGAAGGCTTGAACCCCGATGACGACGAGGGGAGCAAGCACCAGGAAAGCGCCGGTGACGAGCACGAGGCCGATCAGCGTGCGGCGGATGGCCGGACTGTCGCCGACGCGCGGCGGGCGGGCGGTTTCGCGGCGCATGGTCAATTCCTCGCCGTGTAGCGTAGCGCGCGCGCTTGCATGATGTTGGTCACGGCGAGCATGACGAAGGCGGCGATCAGCATGACGGATGCGATCGCGGCGGCGGCCTGATAGTCGTATTCCTCTAGCCGGATGAAGGCCAGAAGCGCCGTGATCTCGGTCGATAATGGCTGGTTGCCGGCAATGAAGATGATGGCGCCGAACTCGCCGAGGCTGCGCGCGAATGCGAGCGAGGTGCCGGCGAGAAGCGCCGGCCACAGGATCGGCAGGATGACGCGCAGAAAGATCGACGCATCGCCACCGCCAAGCGATTGCGCGGCTTCCTCCAGTGCAGGGTCGAGATCTTCAAGCACGGGCTGAACGGTTCGCACGATGAAGGGCAGGCTGGTGAAGGCCATCGCGATCATGATGCCGATCGGCGTGTAGGCGACGCGGATGCCCGCATCCATCAGCGGCGCGCCGAACCAGCCATTGGGCGCGAAGAGCGTGGTGAGCGCGATGCCGGCGACGGCGGTCGGCAGGGCGAAAGGCAGGTCGACGATAGCGTCGACGAAACGTCGGCCGGGAAAGGAATAGCGAACCAGAACCCATGCGAGCGCGAGGCCGAAGACGAGGTTGAAGATGGTCGCGGCAAGCGCGGACAGGACTGTGACGCGATAGCTGGCGACCGCGCGTTCGGACGAAATGATGTTCCAGTAGGCTTCCGGACCGAGGCTGGCGGCCTTGAAGATGAGCGCGCCGAGCGGAAGGGCGATGATCAGGCCGACATAAAAGAGCGTGATGCCGAGAGAGAGCGACAGTCCGGGGATGACGCGGCGGCGGGTCATGAGGGCATATTCGGGGTACTGGAGAAAAACATCGTGCGATCCAAAAGCCAGGCCGGCGAGTTTTCACCCGCCGGTCAATATAAGGCCAGTTTGCGTCAACGCTGACCGTAAAGCTGATCGAGGATCGCGCCGGAAGCGAAATGCTCGTCCTGCACCTTGTCCCAACCACCGAACACATCCTCGACCGTGACCAGGCGAACTTCGGGGAAGTCTCCAGAGAATTCGGGCGCAACCGCCTCGTTCTCGATGCGGTGGCCGTGTTCGGCGGCGATGCGTTGACCGTCCTCCGTGTAGAGAAAGTCGAGATAGGCCTTGGCAAGCTCGCCCGAACCGCGGCGCTCGGCAACGCGATCGACGATGGCGACGGGGAATTCGGCCAGAAGGCTGAGCGACGGTGTGACGAGGTCGTAATCATCTTCGCCGAACTCGCGCGCAATCGCCTTGGTCTCGGCCTCGAAGGTGATCAGCACGTCGCCGATCTGGCGCTCGACGAAAGTCGTCGTCGCGGCGCGGCCGCCCGTATCGAAGACCGGCACGTTGTCGAAGATGGTCTTGACGAATTCCTGCGCCTTCGTCTCGTCGCCCTCGAAGGCTTCGAGCGCATAGGCATAGGCCGCGAGGTAGGTGTAGCGCGCATTGCCGGAGGTCTTCGGGTTCGGGAAGATCACCTGTACGTCCTCGCGCACGAGATCGTCCCAATCCTCGATGCCCTTCGGGTTGCCCTCGCGAACGAGGAAGGACGGCAAGGAATAGAACGGAGACGACTGGTTGGGGAATTCATCTTGCCAGTCTTCGGATACGAATCCGTTCTGAACGAGGAAATCGATGTCCGTGACCTGGTTGAACGTGACGACGTCCGCCTCTAGGCCTTCCGCGATGGCGCGCGCCTGGCGCGAGGTGCCGGCATGGGACTGATCGATGGTGACGTCCTGGCCGGTCGCTTCCTTGTGGGCCGGGATGAACGCCTCGTTGACCGCCGCGAAGAGTTCGCGCGCGATGTCATAGGAGGCGTTGAGCAGCGAATTGGGCTGCTGCGCATGGGCAGGCGCACCGAAAAAGAGGGCGGCGGCGACGCCGGCGAGCAAGAGGCGCTTCATGGGAAATTTCCTCGTCAAAAAGGCGGAATGATTGGAACCGGAATCTATCGCCCGCCGGCACGGCCATGAAGGCAGGCGGCTCCGGGCAACTCGCATTGGTTGGGATAAAATTCCAATTCGCCCCCACAAACGAAAAATCAGTCTCCAAAGCTCTCCGGAACATGGCGCGCGCCGTGGAGTTGGGAACGTCCGCAACCCATGAGGATGAAGATGAGCGATCACGACAAGACCGACCACGTCTGGAAGCTGATGAAGAAGATCGGTTTTTGCATGTTGGCCACGAAGGACGGCCAGGAAATCCGGGCCCGACCGATGGCGGCGCATTTCGAGCGAGACGAGCACGCGATATATTTTCTGACCGATGCCGACAGCCACAAGGACGATGAGATCGAGCGCGATCCGCATGTCGGCCTGTTCTTCGCCGATGCCGGCGACCAGAAATATGTCTCGGTCACGGGGCGCGCAACTGTCTCGAACGATCGGGCGAAGATCAGGGAACTTTGGTCGACGCCCGCCAAGGCCTGGTGGGACGATCCGCAAGACCGGTCGATCCGCGTGCTGAAGGTCGCGCCGAACGACGCGCAATACTGGGACAGCCCCGGCACGATCGTCAGCACCATCAAGATGCTGACGGCGGCTGCATCCGATCGTCGTCCCGACATTGGCGACAACGAGAAGGTGAAGCTCTAGGCTTGCTGCCGAGCGATTCTGGAAAGCCCGCTTCGGCGGGCTTTTCGTTCGGCAAGGGAGTTGTGGATTGCGGGGTGATGGTGTCCGCATCCGACTGCCCGGATGATAGAAGGCTGCTCTGATCGGAGATTTGCATTGAAAGTCGGCATCGATATGGGCAAGGGCGCACACGGCGCGCCGGCCATGATGGATCTGGAGGAACTGCTTGCCACGCGTTTGCTCGTGCAGGGCAATTCCGGCTCCGGAAAGTCGCACCTCCTGCGCCGCCTGCTCGAACAAAGCGCGCCGTGGGTCCAGCAATGCATCATCGATCCCGAGGGCGATTTCGTCACCCTTGCCGACAGGTTCGGGCACGTCGTGGTCGATGCCGCGCGCACGGAGGCCGAACTTGTGCGGATTGCCGGACGCATTCGCCAGCACCGTGTTTCTGTCGTCGTCAATCTGGAAGGGCTGGATGCCGACCAGCAGATGAAGGCGGCGGCCGCCTTTCTCAACGGCATGTTCGATGCCGAGCGCGAGCATTGGTATCCGGTCCTCGTGGTGGTCGACGAGGCGCAGCTCTTCGCGCCGGCCGCTGCCGGCGAAGTATCTGACGAGGCGCGCCGCGTTTCGCTTGGCGCGATGACTAATCTCATGTGCCGGGGCAGAAAGCGCGGCCTTGCCGGCGTCATCGCCACGCAGCGTCTTGCCAAGCTCGCCAAGAACGTCGCCGCCGAAGCGTCGAACTTCCTGATGGGCCGCACCTTCCTCGACATCGACATGGCGCGCGCGGCCGACCTGCTCGGCATGGACCGGCGGCAGGCGGAGCAGTTCCGCGATTTGCAGCGCGGCTCCTTCGTCGCACTTGGCCCAGCCGTCTCGCGCCGGCCGATGCCGGTGACCATCGGGACGGTGGAGACCTCGGCGCGTTCCGTCAGCCCCAGGCTGATGCCGCTGCCCGAAGCGACCGGCGAGGCGCGCGACCTGATCTTCCAGCCGGGACCGGAAGAGGCGAGGGCACCGGTGCGGCGCCCGCCGCCACCGCCGATGCCGACGGCGGATATTCTCGAACAGTTGTCGCATCCCCGCGAAGTGGCCGAGGAACCAGGGCAGGCGCTGTTTCCGGAGATCGACAAGGTGGAGCGCGAACGGCTGCTCGACCTCGTCATGCGTGAGATCGCCGATGATCCGGACCTGCCGTTCCGAACAATGGCGGTGCTTTACCAGGACTTCCTCGTGCGTTGCCGCATCCGCCGCGTGCCGGGCAGCCCGGTCGATCTGCCGGAGTTCAAGCGCCGGCTGGCGATCGCCCGGACCGGTATCTGCGAGGAAACGGCGGCGACGGACGCCTGGCGGATCGCGCTCGATCTGTCGAAGGATCTGGCCGAGGACATCCAGCCGATCTTCCTGATCATCGCCCTCGCCGCTGTCGAAGGGCGGCCATGCCCGAGCAATGCGGCGCTCGCACGCGCCTATGGCAGCCATTCTTCGAACCGCGCGCGACGCCTGCTCACCTATTTCGAGGAACGCGACCTGATCGTGGTCCGCACCGACCTGACCGGCAAGCGCATCGTCGTCTTTCCCGATCTGGACTGCGAAACGTCGCCGGATCAGGCCGACCGGCCGGAAGAGGACATCATCCCGCGTCAGGCGGCGGAATAGGCAGAAATCACTCGACGCGTTCCCAGCCCTGCGGCCCCAGATGTTCTTGCGGCTTGAAGCGAACCTTGTAGCCCATCTTGCGCGAGCCGTTGACCCAGTAGCCAAGATAGACGTGAGGCAGACCAAGCATTCTGGCGCGCTGGATGTGGTCGAGGATCATGAAGGTGCCGAGCGATCGGTCCTCCATGTCGGGATGGAAAAAGGAATAGACCATCGAAAGACCGTCGCCCATCCTGTCGCACAGCGAGACGGCGATGAGTTCGCCATGGCCCCTGCCGGTGATGAAGCTGTCGGGACCGCGCCGGCGATATTCGATCACCCGTGTGTCGACATGCGTATCCTCGACCATCATCGCATAGTCGAGCACGGTCATGTCCGACATGCCGCCACGCTTGTGCCGGGCGTCGAGATATGTGCGGAAGAGCGAATATTGCTCGCTCGAAGGCTCGGCCTTGTGCTCCGCGCCGACGAGGTCGGCATTGCGGGCCGAAACGCGCTTCATGTTCTTCGTCGGCTGGAACTCGCTCGCAAGGATGCGCACCGAAACGCAGGCGCGGCATGTCTCGCAGGCCGGCCGATAAGCGATGTTCTGCGAACGGCGGAAGCCGCCTTGCGTCAGAAGATCGTTGAGTTCCGGCGCCTTGTCGCCGACGAGATGGGTGAACACCTTGCGCTCGAACTCGCCCTCGATATAGGGGCAGGGCGAGGGCGCCGTCAGGAAGAATTGCGGTGACTGCTTAGGCTGGTGCGTCATTGACCGTCGAGTCGGAGTGGATTGCCGCTATCAGGGTATGAAATCCCCTGTCGCGCCCGTTGGCAAGCCGCACGACATCAAGTTCCGCTTAACGGTCGGTTCGTGCGACGACCGTCCCGAGCAGCAGATCATGAACGGCCCGCTTGCGGTCGAGGAAAAGCGTCGCCAGCAGGATGAACGGTGTCAGGATGACGTTGCCGGCCCAGAACAGCACCGAATGCAGGACCGCGAGCGGCCCGTCGATGCGTCCGCCATCGAGCCGTTCGAGGCGGATGTTCATCATGCGCATCCCAGCGGTCGCCTGCGAAGGGCTGCCCAGCGTCCACCAGACGTAGCCGAGCGCGACGACGGGAAAGAGGATGCCGTAGAGCATCCATCCGAGGCCCAGCGTGATGACGCCGAAAAGTCCGATGATGATGGCCGGCACGATCATCAACAGTCCGACGATCAGATAGTCGATGCAAAAGGAAAGGATGCGGCGCGTGCGCACGCCTTCATAGACGCGTGCATCGTCGAGGCGGTCGTTGAGGATTTCGCCGTCGTGAATGCGGTCGGTCGAAGAGGTCGTATTCATTTTCTTTCCTTGTCTGCCAAGTCAAAGATGGGATCGCGCAACCGTGATCGCAAGCCGGGAAATTCACTCAAATTTTATCGATCTGATCGAAGGAAAGGAAAGCAGCCATGGCTAAGCGTGGGTGCAGGAGAACGCGCCCCGTGTCTTACGCCCCAAACGAAATCTTTCTGAGCCTTCTTCACAATGCCGGCCTGATGGCCCTCGTGGTGATGGCCTATTCGACGCTTCTGCGTCATGCCCCGAAACTTGGCGGCAGAAGCGTCATGATCGGACTTCTGTTCGGTCTTGCCGGCGTCCTGTCGATGGCCGACCCGATTCGCACGCCCGAAGGGGTGCAACTGGATTCGCGCACGGTGATGGCCGCGCTTGCCGCGCCTTTCGGCGGAGCGACCGCGACGCTGATCGCCGCCTGCATGATGGGCGCCTTTCGAATTGTCCAGGGCGGCGTCGGGACCGTCCCGGGTCTCGTTGCAATCGCGATGGCCTCTGCGATCGGCTATGCCTTTCATCGCATCTGGAGAAGGCGAACGCCCAATGCCGAGCAGTTGCTTGCGCTTGCGGTCGCGATCTGTTCGGTCCTTGCCAGCCTCGTCCTCCTGCCGCGGGAGGTGGCGACCTCGGTCGTGCGCACGGCAGCCATCCCGCTGGTCACGAACGCCGTCCTCGGCATCCTTCTGCTCGGCGCGTTCCTGGCCCGCGAGGATCGGCATTTCCGGCGCGAGCAGGAACTTCGCACCGAAGCGACCACCGATGCGCTGACGGCGCTCGCCAACCGGCGAACATTCGACCGACTTGCATATCGGGTGAGCGAGGGCGCCCGTGCGAGGGGGGCGCCCTTTTCGATGCTGCTTGTCGATGTCGACCGCTTCAAGTCGATCAACGACCGGTTCGGCCATCTGGCCGGCGACCGCGTGCTGGCGTCCATCGCCGCCATCGTCAAGGCCGAGACGCGCCAGAGCGATGTCGTCGCGCGCTATGGTGGCGAGGAGATCGCGGTTCTGATGCCGGCGACCTCGATCCGCGTCGCGGAGCGCGTGGCCGAGCGCATCCGCGAAAGCGTCGCCGGTCAATCGCTTGCGGTTGACGGAACGCAGTTTCAGGTCACGGTCAGCATCGGCGTCAGCGGCAGCGAAACGGCGAGCGTGGTCTTCCCGGTCGTCTTCAAGGCGGCGGATGACGCGCTCTACGACGCCAAGAACAAAGGCCGCAACCGCGTCGAATTGCGCCGCGCGGCCTGATCAGCCCTTGAGAATCTGTGCCACGCGCGGCGCGAAATAGGTCAGGATGCCGTCGCAGCCCGCGCGCTTGAAGGAAAGCAGGCTTTCCATCATCGCGCGCTCGCCGTCGATCCAGCCATTGGCGGCGGCCGCCTCGATCATCGAATATTCGCCCGACACCTGATAGGCGAAGGTCGGCAGCGAAAATTCGTCCTTCAACTGGCGGATGATGTCGAGATAGGGCATTCCGGGCTTGACCATGATCATGTCCGCGCCCTCGATCACATCCTGCTCGGTTTCTCGCATCGCCTCTGCCGCATTTGCCGGGTCGAGATAGTAGGTTTTCTTGTCACCCTTCAGGAGGCCGCTGGTTCCGATCGCTTCGCGATAGGGACCGTAGAACGCCGACGAGAACTTCGTCGCGTAGGACATGATCGCGACGTCCTGATGGCCTGCCGCGTCGAGCGCATCGCGCACCGCGCCTATCCGCCCGTCCATCATGTCGGATGGCGCGACGATGTCGGCGCCGGCGGCGGCCTGGAGGACAGAGGCGGCGGCGACCTGCGCCACCGTCTCGTCATTGACGATGATACCGTCGCGCAGGATGCCGTCATGGCCATGGCTGGTAAACGGATCGAGCGCCGCGTCCGTGATGACCCCGATCTCCGGCACGGCCTTCTTGATCGCGCGCGTGGCGCGGTTGATGAGATTTTCGGGGTCGAGAATGTGCGAGCCGGTCTGGTCGCGAAGCGCGATGTCGATATTGGGAAAGATCGCGAGCGCCGGAATGCCGAGCGTGGCGGCGCGCTGAGCCTCCTCGACCGCGACATCGATGGAAAACCGCTCGACGCCCGGCATCGAGGGCAGGGGATCGCGGCGCCTTTCGCCATCGACCACGAAGATCGGCCAGATCAGGTCGTCGACGGCAAGCCGGGTTTCCTGAACCATGCGCCGCGACCAGTCCGCCTTGCGCATCCGACGCAGGCGACGGCTGCCGGTGATTTCATCGACCGTGCGCAAGGTGGTGGCAACCGGCCGGGTGATCTTGTTCATGATGGCGTCTCCTGATAGCGCGGGATGTATCATGCGCCGAATGCGGGTCCAACCCGTCTCGCCGGCCGGTTGCAACATCAAAGGTCGCCGATCCGTGATCCAGTCCTTTCATTCGGCCCTGCCGCGCCTGTCGGCGTCCGATGCGATGTTCGAGACGTTCCTGCGCGCCGTCGCCGCGCTGTGCGCCGGGCTCGGGCTTCTCTACTGGATACGCCTGCTTGGCATCTATGACGGCCTGACATGGCGCTTCGACCTGATGCCTGTCCACTGGCAGATCGCCGCGGTCTGTCTTGCCGTGCTGTACCCGTTTGCCGCCAGCGGGCTGTGGATGCTCGCCTCCTGGGGACCGGTGATCTGGTTCGTCTGCGCGGCGGCGGAGACCGTCATGTATGCCGGGTTTCCCGAACTTTACGGTCGGCGCGATCTGGTGCTCGTCGTTCATGCCCTGACGGCGGTGACCTATGCCGGCTTCCGACTGCACCGCTGGGCGAAGCGCCGTAGAGAGGAAAAATGAACCTTCTGGTCTAACCGCAGCTTAACCCTGAAATCCGGCAGTTGCCGGTAAGCTCATGTTAAGCCTGCGGTTTAAGTCGAATTTTAGATGCATTGGTTAGGGTCGTGCTCAAGGTGAGATCAAAAAACAAGTCACCGGCGTTTAACGAGAGGCACGACCATGATCAATTCGCGTACGACGTCGAAGAACGTCCAGATGAACGAAGAGCGCGGCGATTCCATCCGCTCGCTTTACCTTGAATCTCTTCAGCTTGTGGAGCGTCTGCATCGCCGTCTTCTTGACGTCATCAAGGATGAGTTCGACCGCAACGGCCGCAGCGACATCAACGCCATCCAGGCGCTGCTGCTCTTCAACATCGGGTCCTCGGAACTGACCGCCGGTGAACTTCGCTCGCGCGGCTACTATCTGGGATCGAACGTCTCCTACAATCTGAAGAAGCTCGTCGACCTCGACTTCATCAACCACCAGCGCTCGCGCATCGACCGCCGCTCGGTCCGCGTCAGCCTGACCCCTAAGGGCCGTGAGATCGCCGATCTGGTCGGCGCGCTCTACGACCGCCACATCGGCTCGATCGAGAAGGTCGGCGGCATCGGCCAGGACGAGTTCCAGCAGATGAACAAGGCATTGCAGCGCCTCGACCGGTTCTGGAACGACACCATCGCCTATCGCATGTAAGGCGAGGCGACGCCTCTCGACCATCGCCGACGCCGACGCATTGGACCCGCCCTGATCAAGGGCGTGGCCCTTGCGTGGTCGGCACGGGATGCTGCTCAGGCCCGTTTTCTGGTGTCGTCATTCTGCAACATCCGCCGTCGTCGTGATCTTTGGTCACGAAGCCGCCATATTGGAATGTGACCGCACGTCATCCGGTATTTCGACCGAATCCATGATGGTCGGGATTGGTGGCGTTTCGTTAAGGTTAACCCGCTAGTCTCGGCCTTCGCACCGCGCATGTTTGCGCCGTCATTTCTTGAAGCGTCGGGACAGAAGATGAAAACCAGCCGCAGAACCTTTCTCACCGGTGCCTCCGCTCTTGCGGCAGCCGCCGTGTCGCAAAGCGCTCATGCGCAGAACGTGATCGATTCGATCTTGAATTCGAATCGCCGCGGCTGGGGCGACCAGTTCGACGCCCAAATTTCGAGCGGCGGGGAGGTCGCAACGACGCGGCCCATCTACAGCCCCGACACGCTCGTCTACCTCCAGGACGCCATCGTTCGCTATCAGGACATCGCCGCGCGGGGGGGCTGGCCGATGGTTCCCGACCAGAAGAAGCTGGAGCTCGGCGTCGTCGATCCGGACGTGGACATCCTGCGCCAGCGGCTGATGATCTCCGGCGATCTGTCCGAGCGGGCAGGGATGTCGCCGGCTTTCGATTCCTATGTCGATGCAGCCCTGAAGCGCTTCCAGGCCCGCCACGGCATTCCGGCCGACGGCGTAACCGGTCCTTATACCTATCGCTCGCTGAATGCGTCGGCGCAGGTGCGCCTCGGGCAGCTCGAAACCAATCTGGCGCGCTTGAGCGAAAAGGTCGGCACGACGTCCAATCGGTACGTCATGGTCAACATTCCGGCGGCGGAGATCGAGGCCGTCGAAGGTGGCCGCGTCGTGACGCGGCACGTCGCTGTGGTTGGCAAGATCGACCGCCAGACGCCGATCCTCGATTCGAACATTCACGAGATCATCGTCAATCCGTACTGGAACGCGCCGGAATCGATCGTTCGCCGCGACATCATCCCGCTGATGCGCGAGAATCCGAACTATCTGGCCGAAAACGGCATCCGCATCCTCGGCCCCAACGGCGAGGTCGACCCGCTGACCATCAATTGGCAGACGGAGGAGGCAGCCAAGCTTCGTTTCCGCCAGGACCCCGGCAAGATCAATGCGATGGCGTCGGTGAAGATCAACTTCCACAACCAGCACGCCGTCTATATGCACGACACGCCGCAGCAGAGCCTGTTCGCCAATCAGGAACGCTTCCACTCATCGGGCTGCGTGCGCGTCCAGAACGTGCGCGATCTCGTCACCTGGATTCTGCGCGAGACGCCAGGCTGGGACCGCAACCGCTTCGAGCAGACGATCGCCACGGACGCGGACGTGTCGGTGCCTGTCACCAATCCGGTGCCGGTCCACTTCGCCTATGTCTCGGCCTGGTCGACGGGCGACGGCGTGGTCCAGTTCCGCGATGACATCTACGGCCTCGACGGTTCATCGGAATTGCAGATTTCGACCGCGACCTGACCGCATCTGCGCGCCATCTTGCGAAAGGCCGTCCCTCGGGGCGGCCTTTCCTTTTTGCCGCATTGCTGCGGTCGCGTGTGGAACCGTAAATTACGCGAACCGAACATGGCCGCGCAGGCGATAGTGTGATATTCGCGCCGCTTCAAAGCCTTCCGCTACACCGAAAGGGTCGATCTGCCATGGCCACCGCGACTGCCGCTTCCGCACAGCCGAATGCCTTTTTCACTCAGTCCCTCGCCGACCGCGATCCCGAGATTTTCGGCGCAATCGAGAAGGAACTCGGCCGTCAGCGTCACGAGATCGAGTTGATCGCTTCGGAAAACATCGTCAGCCGTGCTGTGCTCGAGGCGCAGGGCTCGATCATGACCAACAAATATGCGGAAGGCTATCCGGGCAAGCGCTACTATGGCGGCTGCCAGTTCGTCGATATCGCCGAGGAGCTCGCAATCGAGCGCGCCAAGAAGCTGTTCGACTGCAATTTCGCGAACGTGCAGCCCAATTCCGGCTCCCAGATGAACCAGGCCGTCTTCCTGGCTCTGCTCCAGCCGGGCGACACCTTCATGGGCCTCGACCTGAATTCGGGCGGCCACCTGACCCATGGCTCGCCGGTCAACATGTCGGGCAAGTGGTTCAACGTCGTCTCCTACGGCGTGCGCGAGGACGACCACCGCATCGACATGGACGAGGTCGAACGCCTCGCGCATGAGGCGAAGCCGAAGCTGATCGTTGCCGGCGGCACCGCTTATTCGCGCATCTGGGACTGGAAGCGTTTTCGCGAGATCGCCGACGCGGTGGGCGCCTGGCTGATGGTCGACATGGCGCATATCGCCGGTCTCGTCGCCGGCGGGGTCCACCCGTCGCCGCTGCCGCACGCCCATGTCGTGACGACGACGACGCACAAGTCGCTGCGCGGACCGCGCGGCGGCATGATCCTGTCGAACGACGAGGCGATCGCCAAGAAGATGAATTCGGCCGTGTTTCCCGGCCTTCAGGGCGGTCCGCTGATGCACGTCATCGCCGCCAAGGCGGTCGCCTTCGGCGAGGCGCTGCAACCTGAATTCAAGACCTATGCCAAGGATGTCGTGGCGAACGCCAAGGCGCTGGCCGCAAGCCTTCAGGAAACCGGGCTCGACATCGTCTCGGGCGGCACCGACAACCACTCGATGCTGGTCGACCTGCGCCCGAAGAACGCGACCGGCAAGCGCGCGGAAGCAGCGCTGGGCCGTGCCAACATCACCTGCAACAAGAACGGCATTCCCTTCGACCCGGAAAAGCCGTTCGTCACGTCGGGCATCCGCCTCGGCACGCCGGCCGGCACCACGCGCGGCTTCGGCGTCGCCGAATTCGGCGAGATCGGCAAGCTGATCGCCGAAGTGATGGACGGGCTGAAGGCCGCCAATTCCGACGAAGGCAATGCCGCCGTCGAGGAAGCGGTGAAGAAAAAGGTCGTGGCTTTGACCGAGCGCTTTCCGATCTATCCATATCTGGGCTAAACGCTGGGGCAGCACACTATCCCTTGAAGGACCGAAATGCGCTGCCCCTATTGCCAGTCTGAAGACACCCAGGTGAAGGATTCCCGGCCTGCCGAAGACGGGCAGGCCATTCGCCGCCGGCGCGTCTGCCCGGTCTGCGGCGGACGCTTCACGACCTTCGAGCGCGTGCAACTCCGTGACCTCGTTGTCGTCAAGCGGTCGGGCCGCAAGGTCGCGTTCGACCGCGATAAGCTGATGCGCTCTGTCGAGATCGCGCTTCGCAAACGCAATGTCGAACCTGAACGGATCGAGCGCGCGGTGACCGGCATCGTGCGCCAGCTCGAAAGTTCGGGCGAAACGGAAATCCCCTCCGACGAGATCGGCAGGCTGGTCATGGATGCGCTCAAATCCATCGACGACGTCGCCTATGTGCGTTTTGCCTCCGTCTACAAGAACTTCCGCGAGGCACGCGATTTTCATGATCTGCTCGGTGAATTGAAGAGCGACGAGGACGCCGCGCGCGAATGAGCGCCGGCGACGCCGACCGCCGCTTCATGGCCGCGGCGATCCGCCTGTCGCGGCGAAATCTCGGTCTCACCGCGACCAACCCTTCGGTCGGAACGCTGGTCGTTCGCGATGACGGGGCAGGGCCGCGCATCGTCGGACGCGGAATCACGGCGGTTGGCGGAAGGCCCCATGCCGAGGCCGAGGCGCTGGCGGAGGCGGGTGAAAATGCGCGCGGTGCCACAGCTTACGTCACGCTCGAGCCCTGCGCCCACCATGGCCGCACCCCGCCCTGCGCCGAGGCGCTCGTCGGCGCCGGGATCGCGCGCGTAGTCGGCGCAGCGGCCGATCCCGATCCGCGCGTCTCGGGGAAGGGCTATGCCGTTCTCGAAGCCGGCGGGATCGAGGTGACGCCCGCTTTTTTGGCCGTCGACGCATCCGATATGCTCAACGGTTATTTGACTCGCTCCGTGAGGAAGCGCCCGGAAGTGACTCTGAAACTTGCGGTTTCGTCAGACGGCATGATCGGTCGGGCAGGCGAGGGGCAAGTGACGATCACCGGCCCGATATCGCGCCGGCAGGTCCACCGGATGCGTGCCGAAAGCGACGCGATCCTCGTCGGTATCGGCACCGCGCTTGCCGACGATCCCGAACTCACCTGCCGCCTGCCGGGGCTGGAAAAGCGCTCCCCCATCCGCATCGTTCTCGACCGCGATGCGCGGCTTTCGCCTGCATCGAAACTCGCCGCGAGCGCGCGGGAGACGCCGGTTCTTCTGGCGACGGCGATCGACGCCGATGCCGGCCATCGCGCAGCGCTCGAAAGTCTCGGCGTCGGCTTTATCGCCTGCGACGAGCATGAAGGCCGGATCGCCCTGCCGGAATTTCTGGAGGATCTGGCGGCGCGGGGCGTGTTGACGCTGCTCGTCGAGGGGGGCGCTGAAACCGCGCGGCATTTCCTCGCCGAAGGCCTGGTCGACCGGCTGGTTCTTTTCATCGGCCCGCAGCAGATCGGGGAGGGCGGCGTCGGATCGCCAATCGATCCGGCTGCAATTCCGGCCGGCTTCCGTCTCCTCCGCCGCGATGTGTTCGGCGACGACATCTGCTTCGAATATGTAAGGACCGACTGATGTTCACTGGAATCGTCACCGATATCGGCGAGATCGAGGCCATTGCGCCGCTCGACCAGGGCATTCGCCTGCGCATCCGGACCGCCTACGACCCCGCGACCATCGCGATCGGCGCCTCGATCGCCTGCGCCGGCGTGTGCCTGACCGTGGTCGCGCTGCCAGCGGATGAAGCCCGCTGGTTCGAGGTCGAGGCGTGGGAAGAGGCGCTGCGCCTGACGACGGCCGGTGACTTGCATGTCGGTTCGCGCCTCAACCTCGAACGCGCATTGAAGATCGGCGACGAACTCGGCGGGCATATTGTTTCCGGTCATATCGACGGCTTGGCCGAGATCGTCGAGCGGATCGACGAAGGCGATGCGGTGCGTTTCCGCCTCCTTGCGCCGCGCGCATTGTCGAAGTTCATCGCGCCGAAGGGCTCCGTCGCACTCGACGGAACCTCGCTGACCGTCAATGGCGTCGATGGCGACCTCTTCGACGTCCTCCTGATCCATCATTCGCTCGGCGTGACGACATGGGGAGCGCGGCAGGTCGGCGACCGCGTTAATCTCGAAGTCGACACCATGGCGCGCTATGCCGCGCGGCTAATGGAAGCACGCGACGATTGAGCCTGATCGACAATGAACGCACGAAGCTGCTCGCCAACGCGCTCGATCGCGCGTCCACGGCGTGCTTTACTGTGGGTGTGGCAACTCCACTGGCCGGATATCTCTATGGTGTGATAAGCTTCTCGTCGCCGATCGGATTTTGGCTCGTCTTTACGGCTGCGGGCTGGATGACTGCGACAACGTCCCTACATATGTTGGCGAGGCAAGTCTTGAAGAGTTTGAAACCATGAGCTTCAGTGATCCAATGTTTTGGTTTACCTCGCTCGGTCTGCCTGCAATCATCGTCGTGGGCGCCTACATCGCAGTGCGCCTGCACGAGCGATCGTTGAAACGCTGACCGAGCCGACTTTCTCCAAAGCTTTGCTTGCGAATTCGGCCGGATCGGCCTAAGTCACCGGGCCAATCCCGGAGACATTCATGCCCACTCAGGAACCCCTCAAAGTTCTGATCGTCGAAGCGCGTTTCTATGACGATCTGGCCGATGCGCTTCTGGAAGGCGCCAAGGCGGCGCTCGACGCCGCCGGCGCCAGCTACGATCTGGTGACGGTGCCCGGTGCGCTCGAAATTCCGGCCGTCATCTCCTTCGCGCTGGACGGTGCAGACACGGGCGGGGCCGACTATGACGCCTTCGTCGCGCTTGGCTGCGTCATCCGAGGCGAGACCTATCATTTCGAAATCGTGGCGAACGAATCCTGCCGCGCCTTGATGGACCTCTCGGTCAATGAATCGCTGGCGATCGGCAATGGCATCCTGACCGTCGAGAACGACGATCAGGCATGGGCGCGTGCCCGCCGGAACGAGGGCGACAAGGGCGGATTTGCCGCGCGTGCGGCCCTGTCGATGGTCGAGATGCGCAAGCGCCTAGCAGGGGCGGCCCGATGAGCGAAATCGAGGACCACCCCGAAAAGCCTCCGATCCGACAGGCCAACAAACGCGGCGCGGCCAGGCTTGCGGCTGTCCAGGCCCTCTATCAGATGGATGTGGCCGGCACCGGTCTTCTTGAGATCTCGGCCGAATACGAGACCTATCGTCTCGGCAAGGAAGTCGATGGCGCGATCTATCGCGAGGCCGACGCGCAGTGGTTCCGCGCTATTTTGTCGGGAGTCGTCGAGCAGCAGAAGACGATCGATCCGGTGATCATGCAGGCCCTGACCGACGACTGGCCGCTGTCGCGTCTTGATTCGACATTGCGCGCCATCCTGCGCGCCGGCGTTTATGAATTGATGAAGCGCGCCGACGTGCCCGTCGCGGTGATCGTCACCGAATATGTCGACATCGCCAAGGCCTTCTATACCGAAGATGAGCCCAAGCTCGTCAACGCGGTGCTCGATCGCGTCGCGCGCCGGCTGCGCAACGAGGGCAGGGGCGGAACGCCGAAGGCATGACAGCGACGTCGACCCGCGATGCGCGACGAACGGCGATCGTCCTTGCCGCCGCGCAGGCCATCGTGGGGTCGGCCGCACCGATCGCGATCTCCGTCGGCGGTCTTGCCGGATACTATCTGCTGGATGCCGACAAGAGCCTGGCGACCGCGCCGGTCACCGGCTTCACCATCGGCGTGGCGCTCGGCGCCATTCCTACCGCGCTCGTCCTGAAGCGGCTTGGCCATCGGCTTGGTTTCATGACCGGCACCGGCATGACCGCCATTGGCGGCGTGCTTGCGACTTTCGCCCTGTTCGCCCAGGATTTCTGGCTCTTTGCGGCCGCGCTTGCGCTGATCGGCGTCGGCAATGCCTTCGTCCAGCAATTCCGTTTCGCCGCAGCCGAAGCGGCGCCCTCGCAATTCAAGGCGAAGGCGATCTCATTCGTCCTGGCCGGCGGCGTGCTGACGGCGATCATCGGCCCGCAGATCGTCATCTTTACGCGCGAACTGATGGCGCCGGTGATGTTTGCCGGCACGTTTGCGTCCGTTCTGGGCATTGCCGCGGTCGGTGCGCTGATCCTCTCGGCTTTGCCTCGAAGCCGGCCCGAAATCCGCGCCGCATCGGTTTCTACCATGCCGGCACGCCCGCTTGGCGAGATCGTCAGGCAACCGAAATACGCCATCGGGCTCCTTTGCGGCGTCGGCGCCTACGCGTTGATGAGCTTCGTCATGACCGGCGCGCCGCTCGCCATGGTCGGTTGCGGATTCTCCACCGATCAGGCTATGCTCGGCATCTCCTGGCATGTGATGGCGATGTACGCGCCGAGCTTCTTCACCGGCAAGCTGATCGACCGTTTCGGCAAGGAGACGATCGTTTCGGTCGGCCTCGTCCTGCTTCTCCTTTGCGCCGTCGTCGCGCTGTCGGGCATCGAGCTCTGGCAGTTCTGGACCGCACTCGTCCTTCTCGGAGTCGGCTGGAACTTCGGCTTCATCGGCGCCACTGCAATGGTGGCCGAAACCTATCATCCGGCTGAGAAGGGCCGCGCGCTCGGCTTCCACGATTTCGTGCTGTTCTCTGCCGTTGCCTTCGCCTCCTTCATGTCCGGCCTCGTCTACAATATCGCCGGCTGGGACATGCTGAACTGGATCGTCTTTCCGGTCGGCATCGTCTGCCTGGCATCGCTTGGCGTGCTCGCATTGCGCCAGCAACGTGTCGCCGCCGTCCGGGACTGACCCTGGGGAAGAATACTCCTTGATGTGTGCGGAATCCTTCGCATAAGGTGCCGGCGAATGCCGGATGACGAGCGATTCCGGCTTCGTTCACAATGCTCGGGGAGGGGTTCTGCCGGGCGAGAATCAAGGAAAATCGGCAATGACCATGCTTTTCGTCGTCATCGCCTGCGGCTTGCTGTCCATCGTCTACGCGATCTGGGCCACCCAGTCGGTCCTCGCGGCCGATCAGGGCAATGCACGTATGCAGGAGATTGCGGGCGCGATCCGGGAGGGCGCGCAGGCCTATCTCACACGCCAGTACACCACCATTGCGCTTGTCGGCGTCGTGGTTTTTCTCATCACATGGTGGCTCCTTGGCGTCACCGCAGCGATCGGCTTTCTGATCGGCGCCGTGCTTTCGGGCGTTGCCGGCTTCATCGGAATGCACGTCTCGGTCCGCGCCAATGTGCGCACCGCGCAGGCCGCGTCGAACAGCCTGTCCGCCGGTCTCGACATCGCCTTCAAGGCTGGTGCGATCACCGGAATGCTGGTGGCCGGCCTCGCCCTTCTGGCGGTCTCGGTCTATTACTGGGTTCTGATCGGGCCCATGGGGGCGGCGCCCTCGGACCGCATTGTCATCGACGCTCTTGTGGCGCTGGGCTTCGGCGCCTCGCTGATCTCGATCTTCGCGCGTCTTGGCGGCGGCATCTTCACCAAGGGCGCAGATGTCGGCGGCGATCTGGTCGGCAAGGTGGAAGCGGGCATTCCCGAGGATGATCCGCGCAATCCGGCGACCATCGCCGACAATGTCGGCGACAATGTCGGAGACTGCGCGGGCATGGCGGCGGATCTCTTCGAGACCTATGCCGTGACCGTGGTAGCGACCATGGTCCTCGCCGCGATATTCTTCCTCGGCTCCGATCTCCTCGGCTCGATCATGATCTACCCGCTGGCGATCTGCGGTGCCTGTATCATCACGTCGATCATCGGCACCTTCTTCGTCAAGCTGGGCGCAAATGCCTCGATCATGGGGGCGCTCTATCGCGGCCTCATCGTCACCGGCCTCTTGACCGTCGTCGGCATCGGCGCGGCGACCTCGCTCACCATCGGCTGGGGTTCCATCGGCGTCGTCAACGGCATCGACGTCACCGGCACCAACCTCTTCATCTGCGGCCTGATCGGCCTCGTGGTGACGGCCCTGATCGTGGTGATCACCGAATACTACACCGGCACCAACAAGCGCCCGGTGAATTCGATCGCGCAGGCGTCGGTGACCGGCCACGGCACCAATGTCATTCAGGGTCTGGCCGTCTCGCTCGAATCGACGGCGCTGCCGGCGATCGTCATCATCGGCGGCATCCTGGCGACGTTCCAGCTCGCCGGCCTCTTCGGCACCGCGATCGCGGTGACGACCATGCTCGGCCTTGCCGGCATGATCGTAGCGCTCGACGCATTCGGCCCGGTGACCGACAATGCCGGCGGCATTGCCGAAATGTCGGGCCTGCCGCCGGAAGTGCGCCAGTCCACCGACGCGCTCGACGCGGTCGGCAACACGACCAAGGCGGTGACCAAGGGCTATGCGATCGGCTCCGCCGGTCTTGGCGCTCTGGTCCTCTTCGCGGCCTATTCCTACGATCTGGAGTACTTCATCGCGAACCCCGACCAGTACCCGTATTTCGCCGGCATGGAGGACGTTTCCTTCTCGCTGTCGAACCCGTATGTGGTGGCCGGGCTGCTCTTCGGCGGGCTCATCCCCTATCTTTTCGGCGGCATTGCCATGACGGCCGTCGGTCGTGCGGCGGGCGCCATCGTCGAGGAGGTGCGTCGCCAGTTTCGCGAGAATCCGGGCATCATGGAAGGAACCGTCAAGCCGGACTATGCAAGAGCGGTCGATCTTCTGACCAAGGCGGCGATCCGGGAAATGATCATCCCGTCTCTGCTGCCGGTGCTGGCGCCGATCGTCGTCTATTTCGGCGTGCTTCTGGTGTCCGGTTCCAAGGCGGCGGCGTTCGCCGCGCTTGGCGCCACGCTTCTGGGCGTGATCGTCAACGGCCTCTTCGTCGCCATTTCGATGACGTCGGGCGGCGGCGCCTGGGACAATGCGAAGAAATCGTTCGAGGACGGCTTCATCGACAAGGACGGCACCCGGCACCTGAAGGGGTCGGATGCGCACAAGGCATCTGTGACGGGCGATACTGTCGGCGATCCCTACAAGGACACGGCCGGCCCCGCCGTCAATCCGGCGATCAAGATCACCAATATCATGGCGCTGCTGCTTCTGGCAGTGCTCGCGCACGGCTGATCGCTGTCACGCAAAGACAAGGGCCGCGGTGGAAACACCGCGGCCCTTTTCAATGTCCCGTAAGGTTTAGAAGCTGGCAGAGCCTCGTCCGGCGCCTGTGCCGATCGGCGTGCCGCCGACAACGCCGGTGACGAGCTGCTGAATGAAGCTCGTATCGCTGCCGGCCGTGGGCGTGGTGCGCGAGATGAAGTCGAAGACGCGCCCGTCCTGCAAGCCGTAATTGGCGATGTTCGACACGCGCCCGTCGTCACCGAAATAGATCGCCAGGATACGGCGGTCGACCACGCGCGGGTTCTGGAACGCGACGTTCCGGACGGCCGTCTGCGAGATGTAGTAATATGTTTCGTTGTCGAATGTCGCCGTGGTCGTCGGTGTCCCGAGCGCCAGCGTCACCTGCTCGCGGCTCGATCCGACGGGCACCAGTTCGAGCATCTGCTCGTCGACGACATAGCCCTGCTGGAAGGTCTGGCGCGGATTGAGGTCGCCCGAAACCGAGGAGCAGCCGGCGACCCCGCCTGCAAGCAGGACAGCCAGACCCGAAGTGATCAGCCGCGCACGGCTCTTGAAATTCCGTCCTTGCAACGACAACTCCATGACTTGGTTAAGCGCGCCTTGCGCCTGCGGGCAAAAGCGGTAAACCAGCTTGCGCGCCGATGCAACACGGCTGGCCTCGAAACCGCCAGAAGGAGCCCTTCGGGAATGTTCAAGCGACTGTTCGGCGGACGCCGGAACGAGAACGCGGCTATCGTTCACAGGATTTATGGGCAAATCGTGGCGGCGGCGCGACAGCCGGTTTTCTATGCTGAGTGGAGTGTGCCCGACACGCCGCTCGGACGCTACGAGATGATGGCGCTGCACATGTTCCTGTTCCTGCATCGCACGCGGGGCGAGGATGGCCCGATCCAGGATGTCGCGCAGGATGTCACCGACGAATTCTTCAAGGATGTCGACCATTCGCTGCGCGAACTCGGCATCGGCGATGTGGGCGTCCCCAAGCGGATGAAGAAGCTCGCCAATATGTTCTATGGCCGTGCCGATTCCTACGGCAAGGCGCTGGAGACGCAGGATCGCGAGGCACTGGCGCAAGCGCTCTATCGCAACGTTTTCCCAGGCGGCACGGACTGGCGTGAGGCGCAGGCGATGGCCGACTACGTGATGGGCTCGGCCCGCGATCTCGCCGGACAGCAGGCGGCGGCGATCATCGCCGGCGATGTCATCTTCATGCCGGCCACGCAGGCTTTTCCCGCGAAAGGAGATGCGTCATGAGCAATGAAAAGAGCCCGATTTCCTTCGAGGCGAACGTCCTGCGACTGCCGGCAAAGGGAATGCCTTTGTCGATTGAGGCTGACGAGCAGCAGCGTCGTGCGCTGGCCGACGCTCACCATCTGATCGAGGTGAGAAGCTTCCGGACAGACCTCCTGGTCGAGAACTGGAAGCGCGACGGGGTCAAGGTCACCGGCCGGGTGAAGGCGCGGATCGTCCAATCCTGCATCGTCTCGCTCGAACCGCTCGATGCCGGGGTCGACGAAGAATTACACGCGCTCTTCGTTCCCGAAGGTTCGAAACTTTTGCGGCCCGATGCGATCGAGGGTGGCGAGATGATTCTCGATGCCGAGGGTGAGGATGGTCCCGAACCGTTCTCGGGCGACAACATCGACGTCGGCCAGCTCGCCGAAGAGTTTTTCGCGCTCGGGATCGATCCCTATCCGCGTAAGGACGGCGCCGACCCGGTCGCGCCGAAACCGGATGCGGATGCGGATCGCGGACCGCTCTATGAACAGTTGAAGGCGCTCAAGCGCGACGGTTGAGCCATGCTGCGCCTTCAGATCACGGGACCGGCCGGAGCCGGGACGGCTTCGGTGGCCGCGCTTGTTGAAGATGTCCGCGCAGCCGTGACACTCGGGGGCTAGCCGTGCATAAGGCAGTTGTTTGCCGGAACGAAACCGTTATTTTCGCCGCACTTTGCTGAAATGCCGCCCGTAAAGGGCCAACGAAAGACGATTGCCGCGTGATACGCATTTCCATCGACGCCATGGGGGGAGACCATGGCCCTTCGACGACGCTGCCGGGTCTGGCGCGCGTGGCCGAGCGCCGCCCCGATGCACGTTTTCTGATCTTCGGGCGGGAGGAGGAGGTTCGCCCGGTCCTCGCGAGATTGCCGAAGCTCGAGGCCGTGTCCGAGTTTCATCATTGCGAAATCTCGGTTCGCATGGACGACAAGCCGAGCCAGGCGCTGCGCCAGGGCCGCTGGAAGTCGTCGATGTGGAAGGCGATCGAGGCGGTCAAGAACGGCGATGCCGATGTCTGCATCTCGGCCGGCAACACCGGCGCGCTGATGGCGATGTCGAAATTCTGCCTGCGCACCATGGCCAGCATCGAACGTCCGGCTATCGCCGCGATCTGGCCGACCATACGAGGCGAGAGCGTCGTTCTGGATGTCGGCGCCACCATCGGCGCCGATGCGCATCAATTGATCGATTTCGCGATCCTCGGTTCGGCAATGGCGCGCGCGCTGTTTGACATCGAACGACCGTCGGTCGGCCTTCTCAATGTCGGCGTCGAAGAAATCAAGGGTCAGGAAGAGGTCAAGGAAGCCGGCCGTATCCTGCGCGAGGTCGGGCTGAAATCGATCGACTATCACGGCTTCGTCGAAGGCGACGACCTCGGCAAGGGCACGGTCGACGTGGTCGTGACCGAAGGTTTTGCCGGCAATATCGCCTTGAAGACTGCCGAAGGCACCGCCAGGCAGATCGCGCAGTATCTGCGCGAGGCGATGTCGCGCAGCTTCCTTTCGAGGATGGGCTACCTGCTTGCCAAGGGCGCCTTCGATTTCCTGCGCGAGAAGATGGACGTGCGCAAGATCAATGGCGGCGTGTTTCTCGGCCTCAACGGTATTGTGGTGAAAAGCCATGGCGGCACGGATGATGAAGGCTTCGCAGCCGCCGTCGAGCTTGGCTACGACATGGCCAAGGGCAGGCTCCGGGAACGCATCGAAGCGGAACTTCAACAATTCCATGGGCGCCTGCGCCCGCGCACCGGCGACGAGGATTTGATCGTTGCGGCAGGAAAGTGAGATTTTGACGATGATCAGATCGATCGTGCGTTCGGTCGGCAAATCTTTGCCGCGCCGCGTGATGAAGAACACGGATTTCGAGGGCGTCCTGGAGACATCCGATGCCTGGATCGTCCAGCGGACGGGTATCACGCAGCGCTATATCGCGGCCGACGACGAGACCACGGCCTCGCTCGGCGAGGCGGCGGCGCGCGCAGCGCTCGACGCCGCCGGCCTGACGATCGACGACATCGACCTGATCGTGCTCGCGACCTCGACACCCAACAATACCTTTCCGGCAACCGCGGTCGAGATCCAGGAACGGCTGGGAATGCGCCACGGCTTCGCCTTCGACATGCAGGCGGTGTGCTCGGGCTTCGTCTACGCGATCAATACGGCCGACCTTTATGTGCGCGGCGGCATGGCCAAACGCGTGATCGTCATCGGCTCTGAAACCTTTTCGCGCATCCTCGACTGGGAGGACCGGTCGACCTGCGTGCTCTTCGGCGATGGCGCGGGCGCGGTGGTCCTGGAGGCTGTGGAAGGCGAGGGAACGATCGCCGATCGCGGCATCCTTGCCGCCAGCTTGCGCTCCGACGGCTCGCACCGTGAAAAACTCTATGTCGACGGCGGCCCGTCGACGACCGGCACGGTCGGTCATCTGCGCATGGAGGGTCGCGAGGTCTTCAAGCACGCCGTCGGCATGATCACCGACGTGGTCGAAGCCGTGTTTGCCGAAGCCGGCATCACCGCGGACGATCTCGACTGGTTCGTCCCGCATCAGGCCAACAAACGCATCATCGACGCCTCCGCGAAGAAGCTCGGCATCGCCGAGGAAAAGGTCGTCATCACCGTCGACAAGCACGGCAACACTTCGGCCGCCTCGGTGCCGCTCGCGCTGTGCGAAGGCGTCGACACGGGCCGCATCAAGCCGGGCGACCTCGTTCTTCTGGAAGCGATGGGGGGCGGCTTCACCTGGGGCGCGGTGCTTGTCCGTTGGTAAGCCGGTTCGGCGCTAAGATAAACCAAGCGAGGTCAATGGGTTCTTGACCTCGACAATCCAATTTCCTAACGTCGCCTGTGTTTGAAAATTCTCCTGTTTTTTCAGAATGGTTGGACGACCGATGGGGGGGAAGACTTTAACGCGTGCCGATCTCGCCGAGACTGTCTACCGGCAGGTCGGGCTTTCGCGCACCGAATCCGCGCAACTCGTCGAGATGGTTCTCGACGAAATCTGCGATGCGATCGTCCGCGGCGAGATGGTGAAGCTGTCCTCTTTCGCGACCTTCCAGGTCCGTTCGAAGAACGAGCGTGTCGGCCGCAACCCGAAGACGGGCGAGGAGGTGCCGATCCTGCCGCGTCGCGTGATGACCTTCAAGGCGTCGAACGTGTTGAAGCAGCGCATCCTCGACAATCATCGCGCCGTCGCAAATCCGGTCAAGGAAGCCAGGTTCGCCAAGGGCTGAGGCAAGATCGGTCGTCATGTCAAAATCGGGGGGCAAGACCTGCCCGCACTTGAATATGACCTTCTAAAGGTCTGTAATACTGGCGAATCGCGAGCCCTGAAAGCGAGCACGCCATGGAAAAGTCACCCGACGCATTCCGCACGATCAGCGAGGTCGCCGACGATCTCGATCTGCCGCAGCATGTTTTGCGCTTCTGGGAGACGCGTTTCTCGCAGATCAAGCCGATGAAGCGCGGCGGCGGCCGGCGCTATTACCGTCCGCAGGATGTCGAACTGATCAAGGGCATCCGCCACATGCTCTACGACCAGGGCTACACCATCAAGGGCGTGCAAAAGCTTCTGCGCGACAATGGCAACCAGTTCGTCATTGCGATCGGTAACGGCGACATGGCGGCGGTCGACGCCATCACCCAGCGCAAGCAGCAGGAAGCGGAAGCAGCCCATGTCGCGCCCGAGGGCGATGACGACGACGAGATGATCCTCGGCCAGGCCAAGGCGAAGCCGGCACGCAGGTTCTTCGGTCTCGGCCGGGGCGAGGACGAAGGTCCGGTAGCCCCCGATGACGAGCGTCTGTCGCGTGACAATCGCGCCTTGCTTCAGGAAGCGCTGTTCGACCTGCTCGAATGCAAACGCCTGCTCGACCAGGTGCGCTGAAACTGGCCTGAATCCAGTGGAACCAAGCCATTGCGCCGCCGTTTGTTAGGCAAACACATGGCGAATGGAAGGACCACTCATGTCATATTCGATCTTCGGCGGCCGACGTTCTTGGGATGACGATCTCGAACGGCGCATCTCGCATCTGAGCAGGGAGCTGTCCGTTCTCAGCCGGCAGGCGCGCAAGCGCGGGTCGCATTTCTACGACGACACGCGCGAAACGGCGTCCGACGCTTATGACGACATTGCCGAGCGTATTCAGGACTGGGTGCCGGTGGTCAGGAAACAGGCACGCTATGCCGAACAGACCGCGCGCGAGCATCCGGCGCTGGTTCTTGCCGGCCTTGCGGTCGTGGGCCTTGCGGCTGCGGCGCTGCTGCGCCGGTAACCCGACGCGACGTGCAGACGAGGGGCTGGCTTTGCCGGCCCTTTTTTCGTCTGGTGCGAGGTGACAGTCGGGGGAAGGGAAATGGTCGGAGCGGCCGGATTCGAACCGACGACCCCTTGACCCCCAGTCAAGTGCGCTACCGGGCTGCGCTACGCTCCGAGCCGGGGCAAGCTCTAATTGTTCGATCTTGGCAAGGCAAGCGCATAATTGCGCGACATGGCGGAATCGGCCGTTGACGCTCGGGAATGAAACGCCTGATGTCGCGCTTCCAGCCCGACGCAGCCCCAGATGATTCCCGTCAGCAGGTAGAAATGGCGCCAATGGTCCATGTCGATGACGGTGCCGAGCAGGATGTGCCCGACGAACACGACCCAGGCGCACAGCAGGAATGGCTGCCAGCTTCTGTGCCGGAACAGGATGCGAAAGCCGGCGGCGACCGTGAAGACGAGGAGCGAGACATAGGAGGCGAAGCCAAGCCAGCCATAGTCCATCAACGCCTTCAGCCAGATGTTGTGGGTGTCCTCGCCGAAGATCGTTCCGAAGACGAGGGGGCCGATGCCGAGCGGGTGTTCGGCGGCGAGGGCGAAACCGAGCCCGTAGCGGGCAAAGCGGCCAAGGCGCGCACCGTCATAGGCCTGGACGAGCTGCGCGCGCGTTTCGAACAAGGCTGCGACCTGCGGGATTTGCAGCGCGATCATGACGGCGAGCGCGATCAGGCCCATGCCGATAAGGGCCATGACGAGGATGCGCAGCCGCAGCTTGTTGCTCGACGAATTGAGAAAGACGGCGGCGCAAACGACGATCGCGGATAGCGCATAAAGGCCCCACGCGCCGCGCGAGAAGGACAGGAAGATGGCGAAGGACAGCACGAGAAGCCCTGCCGCATGGAAAGGCATCTTCAAGAGGCTGCCGGTGACCAGCCCATGCAACAGCCAGATGGCAGGCAGCACCAAAAATGGACCGAAAACATTCGGGTCCTTGAAGGCGCCGGCCGCCCGGTCGTAGAGCGTGAAGCGCTCTGCGCCGGGAAAGGCGCCGAAATAGCCGAGTATGCCGAGAACGCCCGTCAGGCAGGCGGCGAGCGTCCAGCCGATGAAGATCGGACGCAGGAGAGCGGCGCGCTTCTCGACAATCGCGGCAATGAAGACTGCCGTCAGCGCCAGGAAGGCGGTGACGGCCAGATAGAGCGGTGTGTCCCCAATGTCGCTCATCTGCGTCATCGAAATCATGCCGCCGATGAGATAGACGGTCCAAAGAACGAGGAGCGGCACTGTTGCGCGCGATATCGTCAGGCCGAAAAGCGCCCAGATGCCGACGAGCGCGACCATGTAGAGTTCATAGGGCGCGGGCTCGTTTTGAACGAAGCCGGCGAGCCCGACGCCGAAACCGATGGCGATCGAACTCACCAGCGTAACGATCCTGGCGTCGATCGCGGCGCGGGGCAGGGTGTTCGCGGCGGCGCTCAATATGCATTCTCCGTATTGAGAAGCCGCAGCGGCGTTAGAAACAGGATCTTGAGATCGAGGCCCAGCGACCAGTTCTCGATATAGTCGAGGTCGAATTCGGTGCGGCGGCGGATTTTGTCGTCATGGTCGATCTCGCCGCGAAGCCCATTGATCTGCGCCCAGCCGGTGACGCCCGGTTTGACGCGGTGACGCGCGAAATAGCCGTCCACGACCTCTTCGAAAAGCCGGTCCTGTGAATGGCCCTTGATGGCGTGCGGGCGCGGGCCGACAAGAGAAAGGGAGCCGAACAGCGAGTTGAAGAACTGCGGCAACTCGTCGATCGAGGTCTTGCGAATGAAGCGGCCAACCCGCGTGACGCGCGGATCACCTTTGGTCACGGCGCGGCGCGCGAGCGGATCGCACTGGTCGCTATACATCGAGCGGAACTTGAAGACCTCGATGACCTCATTGTTGAAGCCGTGCCGCTTCTGCCTGAAGAGGACCGGTCCCTTGCTGTCGAGCTTGATGGCGACGGCGGTGGCGATCATGAGCGGCGAAAAGACGATCAGCCCGGCGACGCTGAAGGCAATGTCGAACAGCCGCTTGGCGACCGAATCCCAGTCGTTGATCGGCTTGTCGAAGATGTCGAGCATCGGCACGGAACCGACATAGGAATAGGCGCGCGGGCGGAAGCGCAACTGGCTCGAATGGGCCGAAAGGCGAATGTCGACCGGCAGGACCCACAGCCGTTTCAGGAGCGACAGCACGCGCGACTGCGCGCTCAGCGGCAGCGAGACGATCAGCATGTCGATGCGCGCGATGCGCGCGAACTCGACGAGTTCGGTGATCGAGCCGAGCTTGGGATAGCCCGCGACGATCGGCGGCGAGCGCGCGTCGTCACGGTCGTCGAAGATGCCGCAGATCCGAATGTCGTTGTCGGGGTCCTGCTCGATCGTGCGGATAAGGGCTTCGGCAGGCTTGCCGCCGCCGACGATCAGCGCCCGCCGTTCCATCGCTCCGTTTCGCGCCCACCGGCGGATCAGGACGGAAAGCATGACGCGCCCCGACAGGACGAGGAGAAGGGCGCTGACGAGCCAGCCCGCGAACCAGACGCGCGAGAATTCGTCGGATATCTTCAGGAAGAAGCCGGCCATTGCGAGAAGCGAAAATGTCGCGGTCATGACGAGAACGATACGCGGTAGATAGACGAAGGGCCGGCGCATGACGCCGAGCTGATAGAGATTGGCGACTTCCAGCAGGAGCACGCCGAGCCCCGAGCCGGCCAGGATGACGAGCGGATAGCCGTAGGTCAGGCCGGCTGTTGCGTTGGTATAGGCGAAGAAGATCGAAAGGCCGGTCAGGGCGAGGATCAGGAACTCGCAAAGCCGCAGCAGCCCGCTGACCATGACCGGCGACATCGTGTCGGTCCGGTATTGCGATGCGACGGCGCGTGCGATTTCGCTGAGTTCGCCCGTGCCGGCGGGCGCGGACTCGTCGGCAAAGTCGCGAACGGCTTTCGCGGTGAACTGATGGCTCGGTTGGCTGTGGTTCATGGGACACTCGCAATCTGCGAGAAAGCCTTAACGTGGCCGCCCTAAGAAACGCTTGAAACGAAGGGCGTGTCACTCCTCAAGCGCAATTACGGTAAATGTTTTCGATATGCCCGGCCATCGTGCCGGCGCTGAATTCGGCCTGCAGCCGCACCGGGTTCGGCATGGCCGAGACGAGCCATCGGCGGTCTTCCATGGCGCGGATCATGAGAACGGCAAGGCTGTCGATTGTCGGCTGGGTGAGGGCGGGCGAGCTTGCCCCGAAAATCTCGGGAATGCCGCCGACGGCGGTTGCGATCATCGCTCGCCCCGCTCCGAGTGCTTCGAGGACGATATAGGGCATTGCCTCCGCGCGCGAGGGAACGACCATCACATGCGCCATGCCGAATGCCTGTCGCGCCGGCATGGCGGAATGGAACGTGACGGCAAGCCCGAGCGCGGCGACGCGGGCGCGATAGCGTGGCAGGTCGTCGCCATCGCCGACCATATGGGCGCTGACGCCCGGAAATCGTTCGCGCGCCTTCGCCAGCGCCTCGATGAAGAGATCGGGCCCCTTCAGGTCGCGCATCATGCCGATAAAGAGAAAATCGGCGGCATCCGGCCGCGTATCCACCGGCTCGAATTCCGATGCCTGCAAACCGTTATAGACCAGACTGTGCGGCGCGCGGGGCGTGCCGATCTTGGCAAGATAAGTCCGCCGCTCGAAATCGGAGACGAACAGGATGTGGTCGCTGAAGCGCTCCAACTGCCGTTCGGTCAGGAAATAGGCGCGGCCGGCCGCAGATCGAGGATCGTAATGGAGCACGCCGCCATGTGGCGAATAAAGGCGACCGAGCGATTTGCGCCGGCGCTTGAGAAGCGTGCCGAAGAATCTGGCATAGAAGCCGCCCTTGGCCCCATGACCGTGCAGGATGTCCGGCTCAAGACCGCCGATGAGCTTGAACGCACGCCTGGCGGTGGCCAGATCGCCGATCCCCACATGGCGCTGCATCGCGATCCGATGGATGCCGAGCGGGACGAAGGGCTCGACTGTCTTGAACAGCAGGTCCTCATGATCGCCGCCGGTGGTCGAATCGCAGACGATCGCCACCTCGTGGCCGGCCGCATGTTGCGCCGCGGCAAGGTCGCGGACATGGCGGAAAATTCCGCCGACCGGAGATCTGAACGTATGGACGATGCGCATACGCCCACAATGCCACGTGAACTCTAAAAGAAGCGTTCGCGCACGTAGAGCGTGTCGCCGGGAAGTACGGGATCGGTCGTCGTCACGCGGCCGGTCATCACTTCCCCATTGATCTGGCGTGTGATGTCGACGTCGCGCTGCTGGGCGCGGGGCGTATAGCCGCCCGCCGCCGCGACAGCCTTTTGCACCGTCATGCCGGGGACGTAGGAATATTGCCCGGCCGCACCGACTTCGCCCATGATGAAGACCGGACGATAGCGGTCGATTTCGGCGGTCACGTCGGGATTGCGGATATAGCCGTCGCGCAGCTTGGTTGCGATCTGGCCTTCGATCTGCTGCAGCGTATAGCCGCGTGCAGCCACCGCGCCGATCAGCGGAAAGGCGATATAGCCTGACTGGTCGACGGAATAGCTGTTGGTCAAGGAAGCCTGTTCGAACACCGAAATCCGCACGCGATCCCCGGCATCCAGCACATAGGGCTGGTTGATGGCTTCGTGGAAGGCATTGGGGGCGGGCTCGTAGCTGGTGCAGCCTGTCAGGAGCGCCAGGGTGAAGAGACCATAAAGAGCGTGGCGTTTCATGACCTGGCGAGCGTCCATCCCTTGAGCCGCGAAGCAGCCCGATTGCAGATGGCCTGTTATCGGCTCGTTAAGGTTAATGGACGGTAAAGCGCAATCATGACCGTCCTGATCGCTGCCTCAATCGTTAACTTCGTGGTTACCATGTGTCTTTACTTCTGAGCCACCTTGGCCGGAGTGGATTCGCTATGAGCGGGATGCAAATGGGTGGCAATGACGTCGATATCGACCTTCGTCGTCTCGCCTTGAGCGTGCGCGACAAGTGGAAGGCGATCCTGGCCGTTACGCTGGTCGTCACGATCGCGGCCTTTCTTCTCGCCTATTTCGCGACGCCGCTTTACCGGGCCGAAACGCGTATCCTGATCGAGGCACGAGAATCCGCCTACACGCGCACGGCGGGGGAAGGCGAGGGCGATCGTCCGATTCTCGACGATGAGGGCGTGGCAAGTCAGGTCGAGGTGATCGGTTCGAGCGACATCCTGCGCCGCGTTGCTGCAGAATTGCAGCTTTCCGAGCGCAGCGAATTCCAGGGCGGCGGGCTGCTCGCATCCTTCGGGATCGGCGGCTCGGACGAACTCCTGCGCGCGCAGACGACCATCGACATCATGCGCGAGAAGCTGTCCGTCTACCGCGTCGAGAATTCCCGCGTCATCGTCATCCGCTTCTCTTCACAGGATCGCGAGCTCGCAGCAGCGGTTCCGAATGCGATCGCGGACGCATATCTCGACGAGCAGCGCGCCGCCAAGCTTCTTTCCAACGAGGATGCGACCGGGTGGCTCGCCCCCGAGATCGCCGATCTGCGCGAGCGTGTCCGCGAAGCCGAGGCGAATGTCGCCGCGTTCCGCGCCCGCTCGGGACTTCTCGTCGGCCAGAACAATTCGACGCTGGCAAGCCAGCAGCTTTCCGAACTGTCGTCCGAACTGTCGCGTGTCCGCGCCAGCCGTTCTGCTGCCGAAGCGCGGGCCGAAGGCGTCCGCCAGGCGTTGGAAAGCGGACGATCGCTCGATGCCGTGCCCGAAGTTCTTGCCTCGCCGGTCGTACAGCGCCTTCGCGAAAGCGAAGTGCAGTTGAACGCCGAAATCGCCGACCTTTCGACCACGCTGCTCGACAACCATCCGCGTCTGCGCGGCCTGCGCTCGCAACTGGCGGACTTGTCGACACGCATCCGGGCGGAAGCGCGCAACGTTCTGGAAAGCCTGGAAAATGAATCCCGCGCGGCGCAGCGCAGCGAAGCGCGGCTGCAGCAGGACCTCGACGCCCTGAAAACCACTTCGGCCGCGGCCGGCTCGCAGGAAGTCGAACTGCGCGCACTGGAACGCGAGGCGACGGCCCAGCGCGAACTGCTCGAATCCTACCTGACGCGCTTCCGCGAGGCGAGCGCGCGCGGCGACCGCAATTATCTGCCCGTCGACGCACGAATTTTCGCCCGCGCCACGCCGCCGGTCGATTCCTACTATCCGAAATACGGGCCGATTCTCGGCGCCGCTTTCATGGGCTCGCTGCTCCTGATGATCGTCGGAACGCTTCTGGGCGAGCTTTTCAGCGGTCGCGCCATGCGGCCGGCTGCTGGAAGTTTGCGCGTCCAGCCGGTACCCCATCTCGTCATGCCGGCAGCCGCATCCGCCATGACTGCCGACGTTCCGGCGGATGATGACCCGCTTTCGCTGGACGTTTCGGTCGAAACCGCCGCCCAAAAGCTGATCGCATCCGGCGTTTCGCGCGCCGTGTTCGTCGCGCCGGAAGGCGAGGAGGCCTCCACGGCATCCGTCATGGTGGCGCGCGAACTGGCCGATGCCGGGATGCGCGTCCTCTATCTCGATTTGACCTTCACCGGCACGCCGTCGAGCCACATGCTGGAAAGCCGCACCTATACCGGCATCACGAATCTGCTGGCAGCCGAGGCCCAGTTTACCGAGACGATCCACGGCGATCTCTATTCCGACGCTCATGTCATTCCCGTCGGAACAGCCGAAGCGCGGCGCGCCATGCGGGCTGCCGACCGGTTGCCGATCATCCTGACATCGCTCACGACCGCCTATGACATCGTGGTGATCGAATGCGGCCCGGCCGAAAGCGACAGCCTTCGCCGTGTCGTGGGTGATGCGAGCGAGGTCATGATCGGCACGATCGACGCAGCGGATGCGCGTGTGCAGGCTGCTTGGCAGAGCCTTTTCGATGCAGGCTACGGCGAAGCCGTCCGCGTCGTCGCGACGACGCCTGAAGCGCGCGCCGAGGCAAGGACGGTAGCTTGACTATCTCAGGCGACGCACAGCCTTCGCCATGGCCCAGAGCTGCGGATTGGCCTTGATCTGCCTCTTGGCGCGGCTCACGAGATTGAAGCCGAGGACGGCAAGGCGCGCTGCCGGCGTCAACGGAATCACGACGTCGAAATGGGTGATCTCGACGTTGCACCAAGAGCGCTTGTAGGCTTCGTCGCCGATGCTGAAATCATAGAGCGGCAGGCCTTTTGCGCAGGTCTCTTCCAGATTGGAGTAGGCGAGATATTCGCCCGGACTGATCGAGGCAAGATCGTCGTCCTCGATTGCCCCGAATTCGCAGACGGTCCGATCTTGAAGGTGGGACGAGCCCGTGATCGCCCGCACCCGGCCACCGACGATGAGGGCTTCGAGGGTGAACGGCTTGTCGGCTTCATACTGGCTGGCTTCGAGAAGCGCGCGCCAGAAGCTGCGGATATGCGGTTGTGAAAATACGTCGGCAATGCCGGCCTTTTCGAACCGAGCCGCCTTCAAGCGAAAAAACGCATCGAGGATCGCATCGATCTCATCGGCGGTAGCCGGCTTTTGAATCATGCTTCCGCCCGCGTCCTCGAAGCGGCGCGATTGCGCACGGCGCTTCTTGGATTTCTTTTTGCCGTTGGCCCGCTCGAGCAAGCCGGCAAAACCGCCTTGAAGGCTTGCGGCAAGTGCGATGTTGGGGCTTGTCCGCGATGCTAGGCCGGCAAGGACGTTTGTCTGGCCGGCCACGGAACGGTGCTGGCGTTCGAGCGAAATGAGGGCGACATGCGGCAGGGCCCGTCTGACGGCCGCAGCAAGCGTTTCGGCAGAGACGCTGGCATCGGGATCGGCGGCCGGGCAGAAATTGCCATTGGCGTGCGCTTCGCCGGCAAATGCGAGTGCGGACAGTCCATTGATGCGCGTTTCGACCAGAGGCAGCGCGGCAATGGTCCTGGCGCCGCTTTTCAACCAGACGATCCATCCGGTCACGCCGCTCTCGTGGAGCCATTTTTCAAACCAGAGCGGATGTTGCGCCGCACCCTTAACGCGCTGGGCCGCGAAATCGCGGTAGTGGCCGAGGGTCTGCGGATCGGCGGCTTCGATGGTGATTTCAAGTCCACCATCCTCGATGTGATTCATTTCCAGAGCGTCAACCATGCCTCAACTCTTCGCTCATATGGTCTTGTGCGTGTCTCTGCTGTTGGCGGAGGAGGTTAGGGCACAAAGGTTTCGAAATGACCGACAACCGCGAGCGACTTCGCAGATTCGTTCTGAACGCATCGCGTTGGTCGGGCATTGCCAGAATTGCCGGACCGCATCTGTCCGGTGTTGGCGCCATCTTGATGCTGCACAGTGTAACCGCGGCGCCGCGGACTGGCCTCGGGTTGAACGATCATCTGTCGGTAACGCCCGATTTCCTCGACAGCGCGATCGTGGACATGAAGCGTGCCGGCTTCGGCTTCATTTCGCTGGATGAGATGGTCGAACATCTCGCCACCGGGCATCGCGGCAAGGTTGCGGCCATCACACTCGACGACGCCTATCTCGACAATTTCACCGAAGCTCTGCCTGTCTTCGAAAGCCATGACGCGCCCTTTGCCATATTCGTTGCGCCGGGACTGATCGACGGTGCGGTTCAGCCCTGGTGGGAGGTGGTCGAGCAAACCGCCTTGGAGCGGGACGAGGTGGTCTTGCCTCCATCTGCCGATGGTGTCCCGCTCGCCAGTGCGTCTACGGCCGAAAAACGGGTCGCGGCCCGGCATCTGTGTGAACTGATGATGACGCGTGTGCCCGAAACCATGCGGCAGGCCGTTCTCGACGAAATGGGCGGCAGGCAGGTCGAGACGAGCGCGTTCATGTCCTGGGAAGACATTGCCGCCGTCTCGCGCCATTCGCTCGGCACGATCGGGGCACACACGATCCAGCATTACAATCTGGCGCGGCTCGACGAAGAACTCGCACTCATCGAGATGCGTGGCTCCGCCGACATCATCGCCGAAAGGATCGGTATCCGGCCGCGACACTTCGCCTACCCTTATGGTCACGCGCAGGCTGTCGGAGATCGGGAAATCCGGCTGGCCGGGGAGGCGGGCTTCGTGACGGCCGTGACGACGCGGCACGGCACGCTTCACCGCGAACACCGCGAACATCTTCATGCGCTGCCGCGTATTTCCCTCAACGGACGCTATCAGGACATCGGCCATCTGCGCACGATGCTGACCGGCATCACGACCTTCGCGAATTCGCGGCGGCGGGTCGTGACCCTATAGGTTCCGGGCGAGGTCTCGCTTGGAGGGCTTCGCCATCCACGAAATGATGAACATCGCCGGGATGACCCAGAGAAAGCCCGTCAGGAAGAAATAGGCGAGGTGGACCCACACGCTGGACTCGGCGAGCTGCGCCACCGCGATGATCGTGGCGACGATCGCGTAGACAGCGACGAGCAGGACCAGAAGCACGGTTCCGATGAGTTTCTTGACGCGAACGGGCATGGGCTTTCCTTCTGCGGCATCGTTTAGTCCAGACGCTCCCCCAAGGCAAACGCGACGGCATGTCGCGCGGGCCGGGCGCTTGAATTGACGCGCCCGATGCTGCACTTCTCCGCCACGCCAAACATCAAGGGACCACGCGATGGCCGCCTCGGCAGCAACAGGCAGTCTTTCAGTCGACGCCCGCGCCCGCGAAGCGCGCAACCGGCGTCTGGTCCGCTACTGGCTCTATCTCGTTCTTTTCGTTCTTTTCGCGCTCTTCGTCGTCGGAGGCGCAACGCGCCTGACCGGGTCTGGCCTGTCGATCACCGAATGGAAGCCGATTCACGGCGTCATCCCGCCGATCGGTGAGGCGCAATGGCAGGAGGAACTGGAGAAGTATCGCCAGATTCCGCAATATCAGCAGATCAATCGGGGCATGAGCCTCGACGAGTTCAAGACGATCTTCTGGTGGGAGTGGGCGCATCGCCTGCTTGCGCGCGGCGTCGGCTTCCTCGTTGCAATCCCGCTCGCTTTCTTTTGGCTGACAGGCCGGCTCGAACGGCATTTGAAGCCGAAGCTTCTCGGCCTGCTCGCTCTCGGCGGCCTGCAAGGCTTCATCGGCTGGTGGATGGTCGCTTCAGGGTTATCGGAGCGCGTCAGCGTCAGTCAGTACCGGTTGGCGATACATCTGATGCTGGCCTGTCTGATCTTCACCGCTACCATGCTCATCGCGCGCGGTCTCGCGCCGCATTCGGCCGCCCCGGCGCCAGACCGCACGCGCAGCCAGGCTGGCTGGCTCCTGATCCTCGTCCTGTTTCAGATTTATCTCGGCGCACTCGTTGCCGGCCTTCATGCCGGCCTGACATTCAACACATGGCCGTTGATGGATGGCGCATTCTGGCCGGGCGGACTGCTCGTCGCAGAACCCGCTTGGCGCAATTTCTTCGAGAACCCGAAGACCGTGCAGTTCGTCCACCGCATGGGCGCCTATGTGCTGCTTGCGGTCGCGATCTGGCATGTCGTTTCGGCATGGAGCGCATCGCCCGCGACGCCGCATTCCCGCCGCGCGGCGGTTCTGTTGGCGATGATCCTCGCGCAGGCTCTGATCGGCATCACGACGCTGGTGATGGTCGCGCCGCTCGGCTGGGCGCTGGCGCATCACGCCTTCGCCATCCTCGTGCTCGGCTTCGCCGCCGCGCACTGGCGCGGGACGAAGGGAGCGTATGCGTCGCAGGCGATGGCCCTCAAGGCCCGCTGACGACGTTACGCGGCCCGTCGCGACAGCATCAGATCCATGTTCTGGACGGCCGCGCCCGACGCGCCCTTGCCCAGATTGTCGAGGACGGCGACCAGATTGACCTGACCGGCAACATCGTTGCCGAAGACGAACAGCTTCATCCGGTTGGTGTCGTTGAGCTCGGTCGGCTCGATCCGCGCAAGCTTGGCGCTCGTTTCCAGCGGCACGACTTCGACCACGTCTTGACCGGCATAATGCGCGACCAGGGCTTCATGAATACTGGCGAGGCTCGCACTGCCGCTGAGATCGGCAAGATTCAGCGGCACCTGCACGATCATGCCTTGCGCAAAGCGGCCGACGCTTGGTGAAAAGATCGGCCGGCGGTCGAGCAAGCCATGCTGCATCATTTCGGGCACATGCTTGTGCGCAAGTGTTAGGCCGTAGAGGAAGTGCGGCGAGGCGATGTGATCCGGCGCGTCGGCATTCTCCATCTGGGCGATCATCTGCTTGCCTCCGCCGGTATAGCCGGAGATCGCATTGACGCTGACCGGATAATCGGTCGGCAGGATGCCCGCTTTGACCAACGGCCGGATAAGGCCGATCGCGCCAGTCGGGTAGCAGCCCGGATTGGCGACGAGGCGCGCGGTCGCGATCTTCTCGGCCTGGTCCTCGTCGAGTTCGGCGAAACCATAGGCCCAGTCGGGATGGATGCGGTGCGCCGTCGACGTGTCGATGATGCGCGTCGAATTGGTGCCTTCCAGCATGGCGACGGCCTGCTTCGCGGCATCGTCGGGCAGGCAGAGGATAGCGACGTCGGCCGCCTTCAGCATGTCCTCGCGCAGATTGTCGTTGCGCCGCTCGGCCTCGGGGATCGACAACATGTCGAGGTCGGCGCGGCCCGCGAGCCGGGTGCGGATTTGCAGCCCCGTGGTGCCGTGTTCGCCGTCGATGAAGATTTTCGGTTTCATGCAGGTCACTTCGAATTCGTTTTGAAACAATCGTTTGGGCCGGCTTTCGGATTCGATCCGTCAGCCCCTTGAATCACTTTGCCAGCCGCGATCGTCGCTCAGCCAGAAGCCCGATATAGTGCATCGCAACGGATGCGCCCGCAATCGCGGTGATGTCGGCATGGTCATAGGCAGGCGCAACCTCGACGATGTCTGCCCCGACGATGTCGAGCGAGCCGAGCTTGCACAGCACGGACAGCATCTTGGCGGAAGAGGGACCACCGGCGACGGGCGTGCCCGTTCCGGGCGCATATGCGGGGTCGAGACAGTCGATGTCGAAGGTGACATAGGCTCTGGCGTCACCGACGCGCGACTTGATCGCGTCGGCGATTTCGTCGGCGCGCATTTCCTCCAGATCGTAGCCGTAGAGCATCTGGATGCCGCAATCTTCCGGCGCATGGGTGCGGATGCCGATCTGGATCGAGCGCGACGCGTCGATCACGCCGTCGCGCACCGCGCGGCCGACGAAGGAGCCGTGGTCGATCCGCTTGCCGTCGTCGAACCAGGTGTCCTGATGCGCGTCGAACTGGATCAGCGCGAGCGGGCCATGTTTTTCGGCGTGCGCTCTCAGAAGCGGCCATGTCACGAAATGATCGCCGCCCATGGAAATAAGTGAGGCGCCGGAGGCGATAAGCTTGGCCGCCTCGCGTTCGATCGTCGCCGGCGTCTTCTGGTGGTTGCCGTAGTCGAGCAGGCAGTCGCCATAGTCGATGACGGAAAGGTTTTCAAAGAGATCGGCGTCGAACGGATATTGCGGATCATTGTCGAAGATCGCCGATGCGCGGCGAATCGCCTGCGGCCCGAATCGCGCGCCCGGCCGGTTGGATACGGCGGCATCGAACGGAATGCCCCAGACGACCACATCCGCGCCCTTCAGCGACTTCGTATATTTGCGACGCATGAAGGAAAGGGCGCCCGCATGGGTCGGATCGGTCGCGCTCCCGGTGAGCTGGCGCGCGGTGAAGGCGTTGTCGATCGTCTTTGCGGGCATTTTTCATCTCCTTCGCGGCCATGGGACATAACACGGATCCAAAACGAAAAAAGCGGACCCGAAGGCCCGCTTTTCCGAAGTTCCGAATATGAAGCGAATTAGCGCTTCGAGAACTGGAACGAACGACGGGCCTTGGCCTTGCCGTACTTCTTGCGCTCGACCGTACGCGAATCGCGTGTCAGGAAGCCGCCCTTCTTGAGCACGGCGCGAAGGCTCGGCTCGTAATAGGTCAGCGCCTTGGAGATGCCGTGACGGACGGCGCCGGCCTGGCCGGAGAGGCCGCCGCCGGCAACGGTGGCGACGATGTCGTACTGGCCGTTGCGGTCAGCGGCGACGATCGGCTGCTGGAGCACCATCTGCAGGACCGGACGCGCAAAATAGGCGCCGAACTCCTTGTCGTTGACGATGATCTTGCCCGAGCCCGGCTTGACCCAGACGCGCGCGATGGCGTCCTTGCGCTTGCCGGTGGCATAGGCGCGGCCTTGCTTGTCGAGCTTCTGGACATGAACCGGAGCGGCCTGCTCGGTCGAGCCGGTCGCCTGGCCCAGATCCTGGAGAGAATTGAGTTCAGCCATTATTTGAAGACCCTCGTGTTCTTCTTGTTCAGGCCGGCGACGTCGAGCGTCTCGGGCGTCTGAGCGGTGTGGGGATGTTCGGTGCCGGCATAGACGCGCAGATTCTTCATCTGGCGACGGCCGAGCGGGCCGCGCGGGATCATGCGCTCGACAGCCTTCTCGATGACGCGCTCGGGAAAGCGGCCTTCGAGAATCTGGCGCGCGGTGCGCTCCTTGATGCCGCCGGGGTGACCGGTGTGCCAGTAATACACCTTGTCGGTGAACTTCTTGCCGGTGAAGACGGCCTTGTCGGCATTGATGATGATGACGTTGTCGCCGTCATCGACATGCGGCGTGAAGGTGGGCTTGTGCTTGCCGCGCAGACGGTTGGCGACGATGGAGGCCAGACGGCCGACGACGAGGTGCTCGGCGTCGATCACGACCCACTTCTTCACCACGTCCGCAGGCTTCTGCGAAAAGGTCTTCATGTTTCGATCTTTCGATTGGGTCCTTCACGGAGGAAGGCATTTCTTGTTGCTTGCGTTGTCGGTCGGAGCCGCCAACAAAAACGGCCTCCGGAAGCGGGGCGCGTTCGGATTGGCTTATACGTTCGAGGTTCCGCCTCGTCAAGCGGTGGGAATATGTCGCATGGGAAAAAACACTGAACAAAAACAATAAACTAACGATGAGGTACTATTTTACCGCGTCATCTTGGACGCTTCGGCGGGATCGAATAGGTGCCGGTGGCGTGCGCGACGACCTGACGGTCCGGGCCGCTGACCATTTCGATGTCGAAGACCATCAGGCTGCGCCCGAGCTTCAGGATGCGGCAGTGGCCGTCGATGGGGCCGGCTTCGGCCTTGCGCATGAAGTTGATGTTGAGATTGGTGGTGACCGACAGCGCGTCCGCGCCGGCATGGGAAAGCACACAGACATAGCCGCCGATGTCGGCGAGCGTGAAGAGCGAAGGGCCCGACACCGTGTTGCCCGGCCGCAGATGGCGTTGATCCGCGTCGAGACGCACCGTGCAGCCGCCGGGAAAGACGTCGGTTGCATAGTAGGCGGCGAAATCCTCGTTGAGCTGCGGATAGACCATTTTGAGCAGCGAATTGACCTCGTCTGCCGTCATCACGGGCGTCAGAACGCTCGATGCCTTCGATCCATGCAAGATTTGTCCTCCTCCAGCCTTTTGTCGCCCCAGCTTTTTGTCACGCCAAGGAACATGCAACCGGCCGCGAACGCAATCCCGAACGGTGCCGGCGTGTTGGCAAGGGGCATGAAACCCGATTTGTTTGCTGCTAAGGGTCGGGAAGACGTCAGGAGATTGGCAATGAATGTGACTGCCCTTGCATCGGTCAGGACGGATCCGGCGCGGGTCGAGCGCGAAGGTCCGGTGCTGCGGATCGTGCTCGACGCGCCGCCTGCGAACGCGCTTTCGATGGAGATGATCGCCGCTTTGCGCCGCCATCTCGCCGAGGCCAAAGAGGATGCAACCGTGCGCGTGGTGGTGATCGCCGCAGAGGGGAAGGTCTTCTCGGCCGGGCATGACCTGAAAGAGATCACCGCCCGCCGCGCCGACGCCGACCGCGGCCGCGCCTATTTCGAGCAACTGATGACGTCCTGCGGCGCGCTGATGCAGGAGATCGTCCGTCATCCCAAGCCCGTCATCGCGGCCGTGGCCGGCGTGGCGTCCGCGGCGGGTTGCCAGATCGTGGCAAGCTGCGATCTCGCCATCGCGACGACCGAGGCGACGTTCCAGACGCCCGGCGTCAATATCGGCCTCTTCTGCTCGACGCCGATGGTCGCGCTCTCGCGCAACGTTTCGCACAAGCACGCGATGGAGATGCTCTTGACCGGCGAGATGATCGAGGCGACGACCGCCCGCGAGTTCGGTCTGGTCAACCGGGTTGTGCCGCCGGAATACCTGAATCAGATCGTCGGCAAATACGCGCAAACCATTGCGTCGAAATCCGCACTGACGCTGAAAATCGGCAAGGAAGCCTTTTACGCGCAAGCCGAGATGGGGCTTTCGGAAGCCTATGACTATGCCGGCCGCGTGATGGTCGAAAACATGCTCGCGCGCGACGCCGCCGAGGGCATCGGCGCCTTCGTCGAAAAGCGCAAGCCACAGTGGAGGGACGAGTAAGTGGCAAGGATAGAGAATTTTGAGCGGGGCAAATTGACCCGATTTTCGCTCCACGATCCGATTGACGCGATCTACTTTGAGCAAGAGATCGACGGGCGCAAACTCGTGCAAATTAACACGGCCGGGCGTACTGATCGTGAGAATCCGGGCAAGGTTAGCCAGTCAATTCAGCTCGATGAACGATCGGGGCGCCAGCTTTGGGAGATATTGTCAAAACACTTTGGGTTCCGCTGATGGAGCCGCGCATCTCCATCGTCACGCTGGCGGTCGACGACCTCGATCGCGCCGTGCGCTTTTATCGTGAAATGGGTCTGACGCGGCATCGCGGAATTACCGACGGCGTCGCCTTCTTCCAGATGGGCGGCATGATCCTGTCGCTCTTTCCGCGGGCCAGCCTCGCGAAGGATGCGGGCGTCGAGGATCGTCCGGCAGGCTTTGCCGGCGTCGCGCTCGCCTACAACACACGCTCGGATGCCGAGGTCGACGAGGTGATCGCGGCTGCGAAGGCGGCAGGCGGCCGCGTCGTGAAAAAACCCGAACGCGCCTTCTGGGGCGGATATTCAGGCTATTTCGCCGATACCGAGGGGCATTTGTGGGAGGTCGCGCACAATCCCGATTTTCCGATCGACGGAGAGGGGCGCATCGCGCTGCCGCAATGAATCACGATAGCTACGACACTTCCTATATCTCCGGCATCCTGAACAAGGTGAAGACCGTGGCCATCGTCGGCGCGTCGGCCAACGACGTGCGCCCGTCCTTCTTCGTGACGAAATACCTGATCGACAAGGGATATGCCGTCTTCCCCGTCAATCCGGGCCATGCCGGCCGGGAAATCCTCGGCCGCATGACCTATGCCAGGCTCGCCGGTATTCCCGAACCGATCGACATGGTCGACATCTTCCGCGCGTCCAATGCCGTTCCCGGCATCGTGGAGGAAGTGCTGGCCCTCGATCCGCTGCCGAAGGTCGTTTGGATGCAGCTTGGCGTACGCGACGACATATCGGCCAAGCGGCTTGAAACCGCAGGCATCGAGGTCGTCATGAACCGCTGCCCCAAGATCGAATATGCGCGGCTTGCCGGCGAGATCGGCTGGAACGGCGTCAACAGCGGCGTCATCTCCTCGAAAAAGCCGATCATGCGTGGCGGTTTCCAGAGCTTCGGCATCCGGCAGAAATAGTTGCCACCGGGCTGCCCCGGCGCGCAACATTCCTCTTTGCTTTTGGCCCGGCGCTTTGCGATGACTGTGCCGGCTCGATAATTGCATTTATTCTGGAGGACGAACGATGGCGCAGCGCGCACCCGGCTTCAACACCTTGGCGGTTCATGCGGGCGCACAGCCCGATCCCGCGACCGGCGCCCGCGCGACGCCGATCTACCAGACGACCTCCTTCGTCTTCGACGACGCCGACCATGCCGCCTCGCTTTTCGGTTTGAAGGCGTTCGGCAACATCTACACCCGCATCATGAACCCGACGCAGGCCGTTCTCGAAGAGCGCCTGGCGGCGCTCGAAGGCGGCACCGCGGCGCTCGCCACGGCATCCGGACATGCGGCACAGCTTTTGATCTTTCACACGATCATGCGCCCGGGCGACAATTTCGTCGCCGCGCGCCGGCTCTATGGCGGCTCGATCAACCAGTTCGGCCACGCCTTCAAGAATTTCGGCTGGGAGGTGCGCTGGGGCGACACGAACGACCTGTCGACCTTCGAAAACCAGATCGACGAGAAGACGCGCGGCATCTTCATCGAGAGCCTCGCCAATCCGGGCGGCACCTTCGTCGACATCGCCGCCATTGCCGAGATCGCGCACAAACACGGCCTGCCGCTCATCGTCGACAACACCATGGCCTCGCCCTACCTCTTGCGCCCGATCGAGCACGGCGCGGACATCGTGGTCCACTCGCTGACCAAGTTCATCGGCGGCCACGGCAATTCGATGGGCGGCGTCATCGTCGATGGCGGCACGTTCGACTGGTCGAAGTCCGGCAACTACCCGATGCTGTCGGAGCCGCGCCCCGAATATGGCGGCATCGTCCTGCACGAGACCTTCGGCAATTTCGCCTTCGCCATCGCCTGCCGCGTGCTGGGCCTGCGCGATTTCGGCCCGTCCATCTCGCCTTTCAACGCCTTCATGATCCTGACCGGCCTCGAAACCCTGCCGCTGAGGATGCAGCGCCATTGCGACAATGCGCTGAAGGTCGCCGAATGGCTAAGGACGCATGAAAAAATCGACTGGGTTTCCTATCCCGGCCTTGCCGACGACCCGAACAACGCGCTGCAGAAGAAATATGCGCCGCAGGGCGCGGGCGCCGTCTTCACCTTCGGTCTCAAGGGCGGTTACGAGGCGGGCGTGAAGGTCGTCGAGGGTGTCGAGCTCTTCTCGCACCTTGCCAATATCGGCGACACCAAGTCGCTGATCATCCACCCGGCCTCGACCACGCACCGCCAATTGTCGGAAGAGCAGCAGACGGCGGCCGGCGCCGGCGCCGACGTCATTCGCCTGTCGGTCGGCATCGAGGACGTTGCCGACATCATCGCCGACCTCGAACAGGCGCTGGCGAAAGTCTAAGAAACGGGGAGGACGCTATGTATGTCAGCCATATCGTCGGCCTGAACATTGCCGGGGTGGAAGCCGAGGCGGGCCGACCCGCCGAGGGCCGTGTGATTGCGGGCAACCCGCAATTTCGCACCTGGAACGTCGAGGAGGCCGGCAACGACCTCTTCGCCGGCATCTGGGAATCGACGCCGGGCAAATGGCGCATCGAATATGACGAATGGGAATACTGCCGCATCCTCTCCGGTGTCTCTGTCATCACCGAAGACGGCGGTGCGGCCCGCACGGTAAAGGCCGGCGACAGCTTCGTGCTCCGCCCCGGCTTCAAGGGAAGCTGGGAAGTCGTCGAAACGACGCGCAAGGAGTATGTGGTGCGGGTTTAGCGCGGTTAATTGAACAACAGCGATCCTTCGCTTCGCGCCCCTCTGTCCTGCCGGACAGAGGGGCAACGTCGAGCGCCTGCGTCCCGGCTCACCACTCCAACAGCAACCGCTCCAGTCCGTGAAAATGATAGGTGTCGCGATAGCGCGGCTCCTCGGCGAGCCTCAGTCCCGGCAGCCTTTCGAACAGCACCTTCAGCGACGCTTGCATTTCCAGCCGAGCCAGCGGTGCGCCGATGCAAAAATGGATGCCGGCGCCGAAGGAAACGTTCTTCTGGTCTGTGCGGTCCGGCCGGAAGGCGAGGGGATCGGCGAAGGCGGCAGCATCCGTGTTGGCAGCGCCCAGCATCAGCCAGATGCGCTCGCCGGCCTTGACGGCGACGCCCGGCGCGATCTCGCAGTCCGTTGCGGCAAAGCGATTGAACATGTGAAGAGGCGCATCGAAGCGCAGGCATTCCTCCACAGTCGCTGCCGTCATCGCCGCGTCGGTGAAGAACCGGAGCGGTTCGCTTCCCTGTTTTAGGATAGTGCGGACGGCATTGCCGGTCTGGTGGACCGTCGCCTCGTGCCCGGCATTCAAAAGCAGGATGGCGGAGGCGACAAGTTCGTCCTCGGTCAGATTCTCGCCGCTCTCATGAGCGGAGTTCAGGAGGCTCAGGAGATCGTCGGCCGGAGCGGCGCGCTTGGCCCGCGCATGGTCGCGGATGAAGGCGGAAAATTCGGCCGCCGCGCGATTGACGTCGGCCTCGATCTCATGCGTCAGGCCGTGCATGTACATGGCGACCATGCGGTGCGACCAGTCGAGAAGCTGCGGCCCGGCCTCGACGGGAACGCCCAGCATTTCGCAGATGACGACGATCGGCACCGGCGTGGCGAAAGCGGGGATGAGGTCGACGGACTGGTCAGCCTCGAAGTCGTCGATCAGTTGATGCGCCAGTTGCTCGATGCGCGGGCGCAGCCGCTCGACCTGCCGCGAGACGAAGGCGCGGTTGACGAGCGTGCGCAGCCGCGTGTGAACGGGCGGCTCCAGTTCCAGCATAGAGCGCGCCTCGAGCGCGTCGAAATTGGCAAGATGCGACCGGTCTCCCGTCTGCGTGACATAACCCATATAGCCGCCCGGCTTCTCGCGGCCGAAATTGCGGTCGCGCAAGGCTCGGTTGACGCCCTCATGCGAGGCGACGCACCAGGCGCCGAACTCTTCCCAATAAAAGACGGACGTGCGCGCCTGCAGCCAGGCATAGGTCGGATACGGGTTCTGGAAGAAGGCCGGCTCGTGCGGGTCGAGCCGGAGGCGAAGCGTGTCGCGATCGAAATCAAGGGGCGCGGGCTGAATCATGCCTGCCGTGTAGGCGACTTGTCTCCTCGGTTCCAGTCCCTATGCTGGGCGCGCGGACAGGGTACGAGGATATGAGGACGATGAAGATCATCGTGGTCGGCGCGGGCATTTCCGGCCTATCGACGGCATGGGCGCTGACCAGGCGCGGGCATGAGGTGACCCTGATCGAACAGGGGCCGATCCCCAATCCGCTCGCCGCCTCCGGTGATCATCACCGCATCATTCGCCGCGCCTATGGCGCGCATCTTGGCTATGCGGCGCAGATCGACGAGGCGTTCACGGCCTGGGACGAATTGTGGCAGACCCTCGGCCAGAGGCACTATGACCATCGCGGCTGCATTTGCCTCTCCTACGAGAAGGGCGACGCGGCTGATGTCCATCGCCAGGGCCTGACGGCGGGCGGTTATCCGTTCGAAATCGTGGATGCGGGCGAGACTGTCGCACGCTGGCCGTTCATCGAAGGCGCGGGCCTGCGCTACGCGCTCTATTCGGACGAGGGCGGTGCGCTGCACTGCCGGCGCATCGCGACCGGCATCGCCGAATGGCTGCGTGCGAATGGAGCCGATGTGCGGGAACACACCAAAGTCGTCGCCGTCGATGTCGATGGGGCGACCGTGACGCTCGCCGACGGGTCGGTGCTTGCAGCAGACAGTCTCGTCGTGACGGCCGGCGGATGGGTGCTCGGCCTCTTTCCCGATCTGGCCGTCGACCTCCAGCCTTATCGCACGGCCGTCGCCTATCTCGAGCCCCCGTCCGATCTGCGCGAGGTTTGGACCGCCGCGCCGACGCTGCTCGATGTCGGCGCGCAGGACGAGGGCTACATCATTCCGCCATCGGGCGATGGCGGTCTGAAATTCGGCACCGGCCTGCATCGGCAGGTGACGGTCGACGCCGACGACAATCGCGAGATGGCGCCGGAGGAGGGCGGCCGGATCGTCCGTCATTTCGCGTCCTCCATCGCAAGGCTCGACGAATACCGGATCGCGTCCACGTCGAGCTGCGTCTACACATTCACGCATGACGAGACCTTTTACAGCGCGCATATCGGCCACGCGCTCGTCGTGTCGGCCTGCTCGGGCCACGGCTACAAGTTCGGCGCCGCAATCGGCCGACGCGTCGCCGATGCCGTCGAAACCGGTGATCTGGCGACGTTGCGTCACTGGATGCGGGCCGATCACGCCAGTGAAACAGCCTGATACGTCAAGGTGCGGCCGCACTTGCGCAGGCCGAACCGGCCGTCCTATTTAAGGGTCAGCAGCGACCATTCAGATTCGGCCGTCCGGTCGACAATCCCTTGAAGGAAGAGACATGAGAGATCCCGTCGAAACCTATATGAGTCTCGTGCCGATGGTGGTCGAGCAGACCAATCGCGGCGAGCGCGCCTACGACATCTTCTCGCGCCTTTTGAAAGAGCGGATCATCTTCATCACCGGTCCGGTCGAAGACGGCATGGCGACGCTCGTCTGCGCGCAGCTTCTTTTCCTCGAGGCCGAAAACCCGAAGAAGGAAATCTCGCTTTACATCAATTCGCCCGGCGGCGTGGTGACGAGTGGATTTGCGATCTACGACACCATGCAGTTCATCAAGCCTGCCGTCTCGACGTTGTGCATCGGCCAAGCGGCCTCAATGGGCTCGCTGCTGCTGTGCGCTGGTGAAAAGGACATGCGGTTCGCCACGCCCAATGCGCGCATCATGGTCCACCAGCCGTCCGGCGGCTTTTCTGGGCAGGCGTCCGACATCGAGCGGCACGCTCAGGACATCATCAAGCTGAAGCGCCGCCTGAACGAGATTTACGTCAAGCACACCGGCCAGGACTACGATACGATCGAGCGGACGCTTGACCGCGATCACTTCATGACGGCGGACGAGGCCAGTGCATGGGGCCTGATCGATCGTGTGATCTCGCGGCGCGAGGCGGTGGAGAGTGAAAAGCCTGCCGGATGATGTCTCTTGAACCGCCGATGACGTGGTTTTGACGTCTGGCGCGGCAATTCCGTCACAATAGGCTGTTCCCACCGGGACATCGGGCTCTTAGGTTAAGCTGATGTTCAACGATAGCAGGCTTAGCTTTTAGCTGGGGATTTGCAAACAGGGGGCCAATTCGCGTTTTGCATCTCGGAGCGAATTGGGTTCACTGATGCGACATTCTTGGCAGGGCGGGTCGCCCGCCTTAGAATTCAGATTCGGCGCCGTGTTGGGGCGACGCCGGAGAGCGGTGCCGAAAGGACGTACCAAATGAGCAAGATCAGCAACAGCGGTGGCGATTCAAAGAATACGCTCTACTGCTCGTTTTGCGGCAAGAGCCAGCACGAAGTGCGCAAGCTGATCGCAGGCCCGACGGTCTTCATCTGCGACGAATGCGTCGAATTGTGCATGGACATCATCCGTGAGGAAAACAAATCCTCGATGGTGAAGTCGCGCGAGGGCGTGCCGACACCGCAGGAAATCCTCAAGGTTCTGGACGATTACGTCATCGGCCAGCCCTATGCAAAGCGCGTGCTGTCCGTCGCCGTCCACAACCACTACAAGCGTCTCGCCCATGCCTCGAAGTCGAACGACGTCGAACTGGCGAAGTCCAACATCCTTCTGATCGGCCCGACCGGCTGCGGCAAGACGCTGCTCGCCCAGACGCTGGCCCGCATCATCGACGTGCCCTTCACCATGGCCGATGCGACGACGCTGACGGAAGCCGGCTATGTCGGCGAGGATGTCGAGAACATCATCCTGAAGCTGCTCCAGTCGGCCGACTACAATGTCGAGCGCGCCCAGCGCGGCATCGTCTATATCGACGAGATCGACAAGATTTCGCGCAAGTCCGACAACCCGTCGATCACGCGCGACGTGTCGGGCGAAGGCGTCCAGCAGGCGCTCCTGAAGATCATGGAAGGCACGGTCGCCTCGGTTCCCCCGCAGGGCGGGCGCAAGCATCCGCAGCAGGAATTCCTGCAGGTCGACACCGCCAACATCCTCTTCATCTGCGGCGGCGCCTTTGCCGGCCTCGACCGCATCATCTCCGACCGCGGCCGCAAGACCTCGATCGGCTTCGGCGCCAACGTCGCTTCGCCTGAAGACCGCCGCACCGGTGATCTCTTCCGCCAGGTGGAGCCGGAAGACCTCCTGAAGTTCGGCCTGATCCCCGAATTCGTCGGCCGCCTGCCGGTTCTGGCGACGCTCGAGGATCTCGACGAGCCTGCGCTGATCCAGATCCTGACCGAGCCCAAGAACGCCCTCGTCAAGCAGTACCAGCGCCTGTTCGAGATGGAGAATGTCGAGCTGACTTTCCACGAGAGCGCGCTTTCGGCCATCGCCAAGAAGGCGATCGAGCGCAGGACCGGGGCGCGCGGCCTGCGCTCCATCATGGAAGCGATCCTGCTCGACACCATGTTCGAACTTCCGGCGCTCGAAGGCGTGCAGGAAGTCGTGATTTCGGATGACGTGGTGCAGGGCTCGGCCCGTCCGCTCTACATCTATTCCGAGCGCGAGCAGGAAAAAGGCTCGGCCAGCGCCTGATCTTCGGTCCGGCGCGACTTATGTTGCGCCGGTCAAACGGCCATGCGCCCTTTGCATGGCGACGTTGCGTCATTCCCTGTCTTGATCTCGATCGGTGACGACGCCACCTAATGATCATCCGGGCGCAAGTCTTCCGTGCTGCACAACCCATGTCCCGTCAATCAGGACAATAGGCGGAAGGCCTTGACGCCGCTAATATGAGATTCGCGGCTGGCTGCTTCATGGCGGTCGCGGACAGAAAGGTTGGAATATGACCAAGCTCTCCAGCGCCCCCGGCCAGACTGCCTACGCGGTCCTGCCGCTGCGCGACATCGTGGTTTTTCCGCACATGATCGTGCCGCTCTTCGTTGGCCGCGAGAAGTCGATCCGCGCGCTTGAGGAAGTCATGGGATCGGACAAGCAGATTCTGCTTGCCACCCAGAAGAATGCCGCCGACGACGATCCGCAGGCCGATGGCATCTACGAGATCGGCACCGTCGCCAGCGTGCTGCAATTGCTGAAGCTGCCGGACGGCACCGTCAAGGTGCTGGTCGAGGGCTCCGCGCGCGCGCGCATCACCTCTTTCACGGATCGCGAGGATTATCATGAGGCCGCGGCCGAACTGATGGCCGAGCCCGACGACGAAGAGGTCGAGATCGAGGCGCTTTCCCGCTCGGTGGTCTCGGACTTCGAAAATTACGTCAAGCTGAACAAGAAAATCTCTCCCGAGGTCGTCGGCGCTGCGAGCCAGATCGAGGACTACTCGAAGCTGGCCGATACGATCGCCTCGCATCTCGCGATCAAGATTCCCGAAAAGCAGGAAATGCTCGCTACGCTTTCCGTGCGTGAGCGGCTTGAAAAGGCCATGGGCTTCATGGAAGCCGAGATTTCCGTGTTGCAGGTGGAAAAGCGCATCCGCAGCAGAGTCAAGCGGCAGATGGAGAAGACGCAGCGCGAATATTACCTCAACGAGCAGATGAAGGCGATCCAGAAGGAACTCGGCGAGGGCGAGGACGGCCGCGACGAGGCGGCCGAGCTGGAAGACCGCATCAAGAAGACCAAGCTGACCAAGGAAGCCCGCGAAAAGGCGGATGCGGAGCTGAAGAAGCTGCGCACCATGTCGCCGATGTCGGCCGAAGCCACCGTCGTGCGCAACTATCTCGACTGGCTCCTGTCGATCCCGTGGGGCAAGCCGTCCAAGGTCAAGAAGGACCTCGAATTCGCGCAGGACGTGCTCGATACCGATCATTTCGGTCTCGACAAGGTCAAGGAGCGCATCGTCGAATATCTGGCGGTCCAGAGCCGTCAGAAGAAGCTCAAGGGTCCGATCCTGTGCCTCGTCGGCCCTCCCGGCGTCGGCAAGACATCGCTCGGCAAGTCGATCGCCAAGGCGACCGGCCGCGAGTTCATCCGCATGGCGCTCGGCGGCGTGCGCGACGAGGCAGAGATTCGCGGTCACCGCCGCACCTATATCGGCTCGATGCCCGGCAAGGTCATTCAGTCGATGAAGAAGGCGAAGAAGTCCAATCCGCTCTTCCTGCTCGACGAGATCGACAAGATGGGCCAGGATTTCCGTGGCGATCCCTCTTCGGCACTTCTCGAAGTGCTCGATCCTGAACAGAATTCGTCCTTCATGGATCACTATCTGGAGGTCGAATACGACCTGTCGGGCGTGATGTTCGTGACGACGGCGAACACGCTGAACATTCCGCCGGCCCTGATGGACCGCATGGAAATCATCCGGATCGCCGGCTACACCGAGGATGAGAAGGTCGAGATCGCCCGGCGGCACCTCCTGCCCAAGGCCATCCGCGACCATGCCTTGAACAAGGGCGAGTTCTCGGTGACGGACGAGGCGCTGCGCGAGACGATCCGGACCTATACGCGGGAAGCGGGCGTGCGCAACCTCGAGCGTGAACTGATGAAGCTCGCCCGCAAGGCGGTGACGGAAATCCTGCGCACCAAGGTCAAGTCGGTCGAGGTGACAGCCGACAATCTCGACGGCTATCTCGGCGTGCCGCGCTATCGCTTCGGCCAGGTCGACGGCGAGGATCAGGTCGGTGTCGTCACGGGGCTTGCCTGGACGGAGGTCGGCGGCGAACTGCTGACGATCGAAGGCGTCATGATGCCCGGCAAGGGCAAGATGACGGTGACGGGCAATCTGAAGGACGTCATGAAGGAGTCGATCTCGGCTGCCGCGTCCTATGTCCGCTCGAGGGCCATCGATTTCGGCATCGAGCCGCCGCTCTTCGACAAGCGCGACATCCACGTCCACGTTCCCGAAGGCGCGACGCCGAAGGACGGACCGTCCGCGGGCATCGCCATGGTCACGGCCATTGTTTCGGTATTGACCGGCATTCCGGTCCGCAAGGACATTGCCATGACCGGCGAAGTCACGCTGCGCGGCCGCGTCCTGCCGATCGGCGGCCTCAAGGAAAAGCTCCTGGCGGCGCTTCGCGGCGGCATCAAGAAGGTGCTGATCCCCGAAGAGAACGCGAAGGATCTGGCCGATATTCCGGAGAACGTGAAAAACGCTCTGGAGATCGTTCCGGTCAGCCGCGTCGGCGAGGTGTTGCAGCACGCGCTGATCCGCCAGCCCGAGCCGATCGAGTGGACCGAGCCGGCTGCGGCGGCGCCGGTTCCCGCCGACGATTCGGCCTCGGCGAGCCTTGCTCACTGACCAGGTTGCAACAAACCGTCTGATAATTGCGAAAGCCGGGCCTCGTGCCCGGCTTTTCGATTGAAAAACCGCGGAAAAGCTGGGATTTTGCCCGCCCAAGGCCAGCTTTTCGCTTGGTTGCAGGCGGCCTGTGTGACTACACTCCGCCCGCTGCCGGCAGAACCCAGTTTTCCGGCCTTTCAAACGAAAGGAAATTCTTAATGAACAAGAACGAGCTCATCGCCGCGGTTGCCGAGGAAGCAAGCCTTTCCAAAGCCGATGCGCAGTCTGCAGTCGATGCCGTGTTTTCCACGATTTCCGGCGAACTGAAGAAGGGCGGCGACGTGCGTCTGGTCGGCTTCGGAAATTTCTCGGTCTCGCGCCGTGAAGCCTCGACCGGCCGCAACCCGCAGACGGGCGCAGAAGTGCAGATTCCGGCCCGCAACGTGCCGAAATTCTCGGCCGGCAAGGGTCTCAAGGACAACGTGAACTAAGTTCGCGTGTCTGATGCCTGAAACGAAAAAGAGCCGGCGAAAGCCGGCTCTTTTTGTATCGAAGCACAACTGGCTTAGTCGCCGGCGGTGTCGACGGCAGTCGCGATTTCACCGAACTTGGTGCCGAGCGCCGTGCCGACCTGGCCTGCGCCGACGATGATGACGACGCCGATGAGAGCGGCGATCAGGCCGTATTCGATGGCGGTTGCGCCGGATTCGTCGTTCTGGAAACGCTTCAGAAGATTCTTCATTGGAATTGGGCTCCTTGTCCCCGCTTTGTGACAAGGCCAATCTACCGACGGCATATTGCAATCTGCTTAAGCGGGAAGGTTAACCAACCACTACGCTTTTCGTAGTTAAAGTCGCGTGAAAATTAAAACTTGAACTACTTTGAAGGCGTCTCGCCGGGAGAGCCGGCGGCAAGCTGGAGGATCGCCCGTATCGCGACGCCATAGCCCAGGGGGCCAAGCCCCGCGATGACGGCTGTTGCGGCCTTCGATACCAGCGAGTTGTGATAGATCGCCTCGCGGCGGTGGATGTTGGAAATGTGCAGCTCGATGATCGGTCGGGGAAACATTTTCAGCGCGTCGAGGATGGCGATCGATGTAAAGGTGAAAGCGGCCGGGTTGATGACGATACCCGCCGCGGGCCGGTCGATCGCTTCATGAACCCAGTCGACAATCTCGTATTCCCGGTTCGACTGGCGAAACTCGACCGGAACGTCGGCCGCCGCCTGCCGGCACAGCGCCTCGACTTCGGCGAGTGTCGTCGAGCCGTAGATTTCCGGCTCGCGCGTGCCGAGACGGTTGAGGTTCGGGCCGTTGAGAACATAGATCGGAGTGGTCATCGGGCTTAGCCTTGATAGCCGAACATGCGCGGCAGGAAGAGCACGAAATCGGGGAAAAAGGTGATGATCGCCAGCGCGCCAAGCAAGACATAGAGGAACGGCATGATCTCGCCGACAAGCGCGCGCAGCGACACCTGGCCGATATTCGTCATGATGAACAAAAGCAGCCCGTAGGGCGGCGTGATCAGGCCCAGCATGATGTTGACGACGGCCACGATGCCGAAATGGACCATGTCGACGCCGAGCGCCTGCGCGGTGGGGATCAGCACCGGAATGACGATCAAAAGGATTGTCGTACCTTCGAGCAGACAGCCCAGGACGAGCAGCAGGAGATTGACGACGATCAGGAATGTCGTCGGCGACATGTCGAATGCCTGAAGATAGGCCGAAAGCGCGCGTGGAATGTTTTCGACCGTCACGACGTAATTGAACACCAGCGCGCCGGCGATCAGCATACCGATCGAAGCCGTTGTCCGTGCGGCCGACAGGAGGGACTGATAGGAGCCCGCAAGCGTCGTCGTGCGATAGAGCAGCGTCGAGATGAGAAAAGCATAGGCGGCGGCGATCGCGGCGGCCTCGGTCGGCGTGGTGACGCCCGAATAGATGCCGCCGAGCAGCACGACCGGCATCAACAGCGCGGGCAGGGCGCGCAAGGTGATGCCCGGAATCTCGCGTGCCGGAACCGCTTGTTCGACCGGGAAATCACGGCGACGGGCAGACCAGGCGACGATGCCCATCATCATCAGCCCCATCAGGAGGCCGGGCAGCATTCCTGCAAGGAACAGGTAGCCGATGGAAGCGTCCGAGACGAGCGCATAGATGACGATTGGGATCGACGGCGGAATGATCGGTCCGATGACCGCCGTCGCCGCGGTCAGGGCTGCGGCGAAGCTGGCGGGATATTTGTTCCCGTCCGTCATCATCTTCTGCATCATCTTGCCGGTGCCGGCCGCATCGGCGATGGCCGAGCCGGACATGCCGGCGAAGATGATCGACTGGACGACGTTGACCTGCGCCAGACCGCCGCGAAACCGCCCCACAAGTGCATTGCAAAAGCGCAGCAGCCGCTCGGTCATCGAGCCGGAATTCATGATCTCTGCCGACAGGATGAAGAGCGGTACGGCGAGCAGGATGTAGCTCGTATACATGCCGTTCAAAAGCTGTTCGGCGGCCGTGCCCATGTCGAGCCCTGCGACATGGAGATAGAGGATCGAGCCTGCGATCATCGAATGGCCGATGGGAAGGCCGAGCAGGCTCAAGGCGACGATCGCCGCGATGCACAGCGTAAAGGGATCGGTGAGGCTCATACGCCGGAACTCGCCTTGGTGGGATCGAACTCTTCGGGCGCCCGGCCGAACAGCGCCTTCCACAGGATGAAGCCGTAGCGGCCGATCGCGGCCACGGCGAAGATCACGTAAATGGAGAAGAGAAGGTCGAACCGGATCTTCATATAGGCGGTCGACTGCACCTTCATGAAGGTGACGTAGTCCCACACCGCGGGCAATGAGAACAGATAAAGGCCAAGAAGCGCGATCGCGCTCACCACGGCCATGACGCGCCGCGCCTTCGGTCCGACGCCGCCATAGATGAGGTCGAAACGGATTTCCTCGTCCTCGCGCACGACGAAGGCCGCGCCCCACAGCACCAGCCACAGCCACATGACGACGGTCAGTTCCGACGTCCAGCCGATCGGAAGGTTAAGGAGGTAGCGAAAGACGATCTGCGCCAGGAAGGAGAGGAACATGATCCCGAGCATCAGGGCCAGAATGTTTTCTGCACGCCGATAAAGCCAGTGTCCGATCTGAACCAGGCGCATGTCAATCCTCCCCGGTATGATTGCGCCGCAGTCCGCATCACGCGGACCGCGGCGCCGTTCAGATCAGATTACAGGCCGTTGATCGTGTCGACCATGCCTTCGGGCCAGCTCTCGGCGAGCGCGGATTCCAGATACATCTTCTGCGCGTGCGCGCGGAAGGCATCGGTGTCGGGCGTGTAGATCTCCAGGCCCTTTTCCTCGAAGGCGGCGACCAGTTCCTCCTCCTGCTTCAGATGCTCGGCGGTGCTCCATTCGATCGCGCTGTCGGCTGCGGCCTGAACCTTCTCCTGCTGCTCCGGCGTGAGCGCGTTCCAGGCGTCGAGCGAGATCGTGAGCAGGTCGAAGCCGACCAGATGCGAAGTCAGCACGATCTGCGACATGACCTCGTCGAACTTCATGTTCTGGACGTTCGGCAGCGGGTTGTCCTGGCCGTCGATCGCGCCCGTCTGGAGGCCGGTATAGACTTCGGCATAGGCCATCGGCGTCGGATTGGCCCCGAGCGCCTGGCCGAGGAACTGCCATGCGTCGCCGCCGGGCATACGCAGCTTGATGCCGGCCATGTCCGCGGGCGTATTGATCTTCTTGTCGGTCTTGAGGCCGACCTGGCGTGCGCCGAAATAGGTCGGGCCGAGAATCTTCACCTGAAGCTGGTCCTCGACCATCTGCTTCATTTCCGAGCCGGCGTCGGACGCGAAGAACGTCCTCAGATGATCGGCATCGCGGAAGAGGTAGGCCGAGGTCAGGATCGACCAGGCAGGCACCTGGTTCGAGATGTCCTGCGGGGCGATATTGCCCATTTCGAGATTGCCGCGCTGTAGCGCGACGAGTTCGGTGCCCTGCTTGAACAGGTTGCCGCCATAATAGCCCTCGAACTCGAACTCTTCGCCGATCTCCTCCTGGAATTTCTGCATCATCTCGGCACGGATGTCCTGCTCGGAGAACACGGCCGAGAAGCGAAGCTGGATCTTGTCCTGCGCATAGGCCGGAGCGGCCGAAACCAGCATCGTGGCGGCACTGGCAACCAAAAGCGCCCGGCGGGTGAAAGAAAGCGTCATTGGTGATCCTCCCTGATCAAATGAAGTTGGACGATGGCTTCCCGATGCCACCCCTGGACAATTCATTGCACCGGAACCGATCCGTTTCAATAGGCAAATGTAATTTTATATGAGATTATCAATTTTCTATGGTGCAATGTAAGAGATGACTTTCGTCGCTACCGGACGGCTTGCATCGACGCCGCTGCCGACGCAAACTCATCCGACATTCGCTTTTTCATCGGAAGACACGCAGATATGGCCCTTGCCGAAGCCCTAGCCGAAACTATCGGAGATAACACGTATCGCCGGATCAGAGCCGATATCATCTTCGGTCGCCTCGCGCCTGGCCAGAAGCTGAAGCTTGAGCGCCTGAAGGACGATTACGGCGCCAGCGTCAGCACGCTGCGCGAAATCCTGAACCGGCTCTCGTCTGAAGCGCTCGTCGTCGCGGAGGGCCAGAGGGGTTTTGAAGTCGCATCGGTTTCGATTGAAAACCTCAAGGAAGTCGCGGCTTTACGGCTTCTTCTGGAAAGCCATGCGCTCGAACAATCCTTCGTCGCCGGTGACATGGACTGGGAAGGGCGCGTCGTCGCCGCCCATCACAAGCTGTCCTCGATGGAGCGGCGGATGAAGGAGGGCGACCGGTCCCAGACGGAATTGTGGAAGCGCTATGACTGGGAGTTCCACCAGTCGCTGATCTCGGCCTGCGGATCGAGCGTCCTGATGGAAACCCATGCCGCCGTCTTCGACAAATATCTGCGCTACCAGATGATCGCGCTTTCGTTCCGGGGCGACATCGCCGCGAAGGAACATCGCGCGCTGCTCGACTGCGCCTTGGTACGCGATGCCGAAAACGCCAAAAAGATACTGGAACTGCATGTGCGCGGCGGCGTCGACCATGCACTCGCAACCGGAACTATCGTCTGACAAACAAGCACATAACTTAAAACGTATGACATAATGGATTTTACCATTTGAAATGACTGCTGTGCTGTGTATCCTGCGGTCCAAAGGGCGGAGCGGCATCCGGGTGCGATGCGCCCCAAGGGAGGAAGCAGTGATTCAGCTCGGTCTGATCGGGGACAACATTCGCCGCTCGAAATCGCCTCTGCTTCATCGGCTGGCAGGTGAATTGTGCGGCCTTGATGTGCGGTATGACCCTTTGATTCCCGCCGATCTCGGCCTCGATTTCGATGCTGCCTTCGCGCGTTGCGCAGAAAGCGGCTATCGCGGCATCAACGTCACCTATCCCTACAAGGAGCAGGTTTTTGCGCGGCTCGCTGTTGGCAACGCGCACACGCGCTCCGTTGCCGCCTGCAATACCGTTCTGTTCGGTGAAGGCGTTCCGCAGGGCTTCAACACCGATTGCTCCGGTTTTGCGGCAGCGTTTCGCGCAAATTTCGGCAATGCGGCGCCCGGTCGCGTCGCCATGGCGGGGGCAGGCGGCGTGGGCAAGGCGATCGGTTTCGCGCTGGCGGGCCTCGGCGCCGCCGAACTTGCGATTTTCGATCCCGATGACCGCAAGGGACGGGCGCTCGCGGATGCCCTTCGCCAATCGGCAGATCTGCCGGTTCGCTTGGCGAACTCGGTCGAGGAGGCGATGGAGGGCGTCGACGGCCTCGTCAATTCGACGCCGCTCGGCATGATCGGCCATCCCGGCAGCGCATTCCCGATCGAATGGCTCAAGCGCGCGCGCTGGGCTTTTGACGCTGTCTATACGCCCATTGAGACGGATTTCCTCGCCGCAGCCGGGGCGGCGGGCCTTTCCATCCTTTCCGGCTACGAATTGTTCTTCCATCAAGGCGTCGACGCGTTCCGGCTGTTCACCGGCGTCGAAGTCGATCAGCCGGCGCTGCGCGCCGCCCTTTTGCGCCCCGAACCGGCAATGGCGCATTCGGCATGAAGACGTCGATCGCGACCGTCTCGATCAGCGGCGATCTGAAGGAAAAGCTCGCCGCCATCGCGGCGGCCGGTTTCGATGGCGTCGAGATATTCGAGAACGATTTCCTCGCATTCGACGGTTCGCCCGCCGAGGTCGGGCGAATGGTGCGCGATCACGGCCTGACGATCACGCTGTTCCAGCCTTTCCGGGATTTCGAGGGAATGCCCGAGCCGCAGCGCAGGCGCGGCTTCGACCGGGCGGAGCGCAAGTTCGACCTGATGGGCGAACTCGGGACCGACCTGATGCTTGTCTGCTCTAATGTCTCGCCGGTCGCGCTGGGCGGGATCGACCGCGCCGCCGACGATTTCCGCGAGCTTGGCGAACGGGCGGCAAGACGCGGCATCCGCGTCGGCTATGAAGCGCTCGCCTGGGGTCGCCACATCAGCGATCACCGCGATGCGTGGGAGATCGTCCGCCGGGCGGACCATCCGAATATCGGCCTGATTCTCGACAGCTTTCACACGCTCGCCCGCAGGATCGACGTCGAGACGATCCGCGCGATCCCCGGCGACCGCATCTTCATCGTGCAGCTTGCCGATGCGCCGATGATCGATATGGACCTGCTCTACTGGAGCCGGCATTTCCGCAACATGCCGGGCGAGGGCGATCTGCCGGTCACCGACTTCATGCGCGCGGTTGCAGCCACGGGCTATTCCGGTCCGCTGTCGCTCGAAATCTTCAACGACCAGTTCCGTGGCGGCTCTCCGAAATCGATCGCCGTCGATGGCCACCGCTCGCTCGTTCATCTGATGGATCAGGTCGCGCGCGTCGAACCCGGCATCGCGATCAGCGTGCCGCAAATGCCGGATCGGATCGCAGTCAGGGGCGTGGAATTCGTCGAATTTGCAGCAGGCCCGGCCGAAGCGAACGATCTGGGCGCAGTCCTGTCGATCATCGGCTTTGCGCGAACGGCGACGCACAAGTCGAAAGATGTCGTGCTCTGGCGGCAGGGCGGCATCAACATCGTCGTCAACACCGACAAGGGCGGCTTCGCCCATTCCTCCTATCTCGTTCACGGCGTCTCGGCCTATGCGGTCGGGCTCAAGGTGGAGGACGCGGCGGCGACCGTTGCGCGCGCAAGAGCGCTCGGCGCGGAAATCTTCGAGCAGCGGCCGGGTCCCGGCGAACTGGCCATTCCCGCCATTCGCGGGGTCGGCGGCGGCGTCATCTACTTCCTCGACGAGCGCTCCGAACTTGCCCGCGTCTGGGATGTCGAATTCGATGTGACCGGTGATGACCGACCCGATGCCGGCCTGACGCGCATCGATCATGTCGCCCAGACCATGGCACATGAGGAGATGCTGACATGGCTGCTCTTCTACACGTCGATCCTGAAGACGCGGAAACTGCCGATGGTCGACGTCGTCGATCCGGCCGGCCTCGTGCGCAGCCAGGTGATCGAAAGCGCGGACGGGGCGCTGCGCCTGACGCTGAACGGGGCGGAAAACAGGCGCACGCTCGCAGGGCATTTCATCGCCGAGAGCTTCGGCTCCAGTGTCCAGCATCTGGCCTTCGAGACCGGCGACATCTTTGCGACCGCTGCGAGCCTTGTCGAGCGCGGCTTTGCCACGCTGCAGATTTCGCCGAACTATTATGACGACCTTGAAGCCCGTTTCGGCCTCGAACCCGATTTCGCGGATAGGCTGCGCGCCGCGAACATCCTCTATGACCGGGATGGCGAAGGCGAGTATTTCCAGCTCTACAGCGCCACCTTCGGCGAAGGCTTTTTCTTCGAGATCGTCGAACGGCGCGGCGGCTACAAAGGCTATGGCGCGCCGAACGCACCCTTCCGCATCGCGGCCCAGAAGCGCCTGATGCGCCCGGCCGGAATGCCGCGCGTCTGAAGCCAAGTCTGGGGGGAGTGGTGGGCGATGACAGGCTCGAACTGCCGACATCTTCGGTGTAAACGAAGCGCTCTACCAACTGAGCTAATCGCCCTCACGAGGCTGGAGATTTAGGCTGTTAGGGCCATGCGCGCAAGGCCGAATTGGCAGGACGGCGCCCTTCCGCAGCGTAGCATTCGATCGCTTGCGAAATAACGATCCCGCGCGCTTCGGGCGCTTGACACCTCTGGTCGAACCGCTTAATCCAGCCACCAACGCGGGCCGCACGAAAGTGCCGCAAGCGCCAAGCGCGGGTGTAGCTCAGTCGGTTAGAGTGCCGGCCTGTCACGCCGGAGGTCGCGGGTTCGAGCCCCGTCACTCGCGCCATATTTTCCAAGGCTTTCAGAAGCTCGCTGCCAAAAAATTTCAGCTCGTTTTCGAGCCGCGCGTCCATTGCGACGGCCTTCGTCGGCCACTCGCCCGGTTGCCGGATTGATCGGCATATAGGTTCGCTGAAGCGCTTTGCTCTTGTTGTGCTGATGATCGACGCTGCTGTCTCATCGAAACGGCGGGGGCGCATTTTTGCGTTTGGAGCATTGACCTTCCTGCCAGTGGAAGGCGCAGCATTCCAAATCGAAAGGATGATCCGATGATGAATAGCGACGACATGATGATGGACGGAATGGGTATGGGTTGGGGAATGGGAGTTGGCGGCGTACTCGCATTATTGTTCATCGCGCTGATCGTCGCAGCCCTGGTGAAGTACGTGTTCTTCCGGTAGCCGCACCGACAGTTTCCTTTGAAGACGAGCTGAAATTCACCATTGTCGTCTCGCTCCAGGTTTATGGAAACGATCAACTTTACGGCTGTTGCTCTTCGACATCCTCCATGCCCGGATTGATCTCTTCGGTTCCATCCGGTTCAGGCTGCCGCGCCTGCTGGGTCATCAGAAGCAGGACAAGCGCAATTCCGGCGAGCACTTTCCAAAGACCGGCCGCCAGTCGTTTTCCGGGATCGTTGATCATGGCTGACTGTCCCGCGTGCGCGTGCGCCATGCAAGGCTGAAACGAAAAAGGTCGGGCGACAAGCCCGACCTCCAAAGTCTCGACGGCGGTGCCAGTACATCCGTGGTCACCGGCCGGAGACGATCTCTCGTAGCACCACAGATGGGAATGCATTCCCCATCCTGCAAGGGGTCATCCGCGCGGACGCCGCCGCTCGCGGCGATTGGCTTCGGCGCCACCGCCGCTTTGCGATGCGAGCTTGTTGCGCAGCGGGCCGATCTGCGCCTCGATCGTCTCGACGCTCGGGCGCGCGCCTTTGGTATGGCCGTCGATGGCCGAGCGCATTGCGGCCAGATGGCCGAAGGACGTGCCGCAGCACCCGCCGACGATCCGCGCGCCGCCGTCGACCGCCAGACGCGCATAATCGGCCATCAGTTCCGGCGTGCCGGAATAATGGATCTCCGAGCCGCGAAATTCGGGAATGCCGCAATTGCCCTTCACGATGATGGTCGCCTCGGGACGCGCCGCGCTCATGTCGAGCAGCGAGGCGAGGATGTCGGAGGCGCCAACGCCGCAATTCGCTCCCACCGCGACGGGATGCTCGGAAAGCTCGTCGCCGACATCATGGATCGCGTCCGGCGCAAGTCCCATCATGGTGCGGCCGGCCGTGTCGAACGATCCGGTATAAGTATAGGGCAGGCCGACTTTGATCGCGGCCTGCGCTGCCGCCTTGATCTCCTCGGGCGCCGACATCGTCTCGATCCATGCAACTTCCGCACCGCCAGCCTTCAACCCCTCGATCTGCTCGACGAAGGCGGCGACCGCCTCGTCATAGGTCATGGCGCCGAGCGGCACGAGGAGTTCGCCTGTCGGCCCCACCGAACCGGCGACGATGACACGTCGTCCGGCCTTGTCGGCGACACCGCGCGCGATCTCGGCCGCCTTCCGGTTGATCTCATGCACCCGGTCCTGTGCCTGATGCAGCTTCAGCCGGTGCCGCGTGCCGCCGAAGGAGTTGGTGAGGATGATGTCGGCGCCCGCATCGACGAAGCCCTGGTGCAGGGCGACGATCTTTTCCGGCGAGGTCTCGTTCCACAGTTCCGGCGCTTCGCCGGCTTCGAGCCCCATGGCGAAGAGATTGGTGCCGGTGGCTCCATCGGCGAGAAGCACGCCTTTTTCGGCGATCAGGGCGTCGATCGGATTTTCCATGGGATGTCTCGATTTGCTGTTTCAAAAAGATATAAAGAAATCTTTATATCTGGTCAATCGACCGGGCTGTTGGCGAGTTGCCGGCAATAGCCTGCCGCCTCGTGCGCGTTGATCTCGGCGGCGCGGATGAGATTGTCGAAATGCCGCGTCAGCGTGCGCACCGGCGTCACGGCGTTCAGCACCAGATACATTTCGCCGACATAGATCGCCGCGCGGATCTGGCCGAAGATCGTATAGGGGATCGAATAGCGCTGGCGTCCATCGTAAAGGTAGAGCCGGAAGCTTGGATAAAGATCGTCGACGAGACGCGCCATATGGGCGAGCTGCTCGCGCCGCGCCGCATCGGCCAGCCCGCTCCACACGCCGTTCCCCCTGGCAAAGATTTCCAGCATGTGGCGCGGCATACAGACCTCCATGTCTGTCTCGGGACGCCGGTTGTAATCGATCCGATAGTCCTTCTCGTCGATCTGGCTGTCGCGGCTCTTGCGCGTCATCTCCGCCTCATAGTCGATCACCGCGTCGGTGCGCAGAAGGTCCGGGATGCCGGCTGGCACATAGCGGATCTTGGTGCCGGCAGCCTCGGCGTGCCATGAAGCGAGCAGCGTGCGGTCGAAACTACCGGTGCCTTCCTCGATCTCGAGGCTCTCTCGGATTTCGGAGGCTAGGCCCTCGTCCTGGCTGATGCCGAGCAGCCAGTCGAGCGAGACATTGTAGGTGGCGGCCATGTTGAGCAGCGTTTCGGCTCGGGGAAGCCGCGTCGATTGTCCTGAAAGAAGTTGCGACAAAGCGGAGCGGTCGATGCCGACGCTGGCGGCGAAGGCCGACTGGTTCTGGCCGCTTCGCGCCAGCATCAACTTGAGGCGCTCGCGGAAAAGTTGGGAGAGATCGCGCTTGTCCATGCGTCAGCATAGCGCAAATGTTGACTAAACAAAACATTTGCGGAGTTAGGTTTTCACTATCAACGCAATATGCGCAAAGTCACATTGGTGTGAGCCTCATTTGATGTCAGCATTGTGTCAGCAGGATCGGGGGATTCGGCTGATTTGATGAAGTGGGGCGGGTGACAGCGATGCAAAGAGACGGACTTCGGGCCGCGCCAAGTGGGCGTGCGCGGCCCTTTTTTTGGGCCATCGAATGGCCGACGGTGATGCTGGTCGCAGGCTGCTATGGCGTCTGGTTGGCAGCCGGGACCATTGGCTGGGCCTTTTCGCCTTTGCTCGCACTCGTCGGTCTCACCATCGCGATCGCGCTCCAGTCCTCGCTCATGCACGAGGCCGCACATGGCCATCCGACGCGCAACGGCTTCGTCAACGAAATCCTCGTCGGCCTGCCGATCGGCCTCGTCTATCCCTTTCGCCGCTTCAAGAAACTGCATTTGTGCCATCACGCCGACGAGCGGCTGACCGACCCTTTCGATGATCCGGAAAGCTACTATCAGGCCTTCTGGAAGCATGAGGCGCTTCCCGGCTGGCTGCGCGCTCTGCTCGCCTTCAACAACACCATGGTCGGCCGGTTCCTGCTCGGCCCGGCGCTGTCGAACGCCGCATTTATCGTCTCCGACGCAAAGCTCCTGCGCGCCGGCGATCCTGGCGTACGCCGCGCCTGGAGGAACCATCTGGTCGGACTTGGCGTGCTGCTTCCGATCCTTGTCTTCGTGTTTCAGATGCCGCTCTGGCTTTATCTCGTGCCGGTCTATTTCGGCCAGTCGCTGATCGCGATCCGCACTTTCGCCGAACATCAATGGTCGGAGCGCCCCGATGGCCGTACGATCATCGTCGAGCGCTCTCCGCTGGCGCTGCTCTTCCTCAACAACAATCTCCATCTCGTCCATCACAAGCAGCCGACCGCGCCGTGGTACGAACTCCCGCGCCTGTTTCGCGCCCGCCGCGAAGAATGGGTGCGCATGAATGGCGGCTACGTCTTCCCGAACTACCTTGCGCTGTTTCGCGCCTTCGCGTTAAAGGCCAAGGAACCGACCGTTCATCCGGTGCTGCGCCGCCAGCGCGAGCCGGGCAGGGCGTTTCGCCCGCGCATCCGCGCCCGCAGCGTTCATGGGCTGGGCACCGCACCGGTGCCGGCGGAACCGTCGACCGAGTAGGGGCTTGCATCCCGCCCTTGCGGCATCCGATAAGTCCTCATGACCGACCGGATCGCCGCCCTGCCCATGTATGACTGGCCCGAAGTCCGCGCAGAGACGGATGCGCACTGGGGGCGCATTCGCGATGTGTTGCGCGAAACGGGCATCGAAGCGCCCGAAGAACTGACCCGCGAGACCGGCGACCTCCACGATTTCTGGCGCCGTCCGGATATCCTGTTCGCACAGACCTGCTGGGGACCGATGGGCGACGGACTTGCCGCGCATGTCCATGTCATCGGCCAACCGGACTATTCGGATGTCGAGGGCGGGCAGGGGCAGTTCTATCGCAGCGCGGTTCTGATGCGGGCAAACGATGAATCGCTGAGTTCCGTCACACCCCCCTCTGTCCTGCCGGACATCTCCCCCTCAAGGGGGGAGATTACGCGCGTTACCGAAGCTGCCAGGTTCGGAGCGACGATCGAGAGATTGATCTCCCCCCCTGAGGGGGAGATGTCCGGCAGGACAGAGGGGGGTGTGACGAAGCGCTTACCTCCAATCACCTCCCATCTGGAAGCGATCCGCAACAAGCGCCTCGCCTACAACGTTCCCGATTCCATGTCCGGCTACCTCGCTCTCCAGGCCGACCTCGGCTCCCTCGACCTTTTCCGCGACCAAATCCCCACCGGCGGCCACCGCGCCTCGATCCGCGCCGTAGCAAGCGGCCGCGCCGATGTCTGCGCGATCGACTGCCGGTCCTGGGCGCTGGCGCGGCGCCACGAACCTTCCGCTGCTGCTCTCGTACCTGTTGGGTGGACGAGCCCACGCAAAGGCCTGCCCTATATCACCAGCCACCAGACGCGTCCCGAAAAACTGGCTGCCATGCGCGCCGCCCTGATGGATGCCGGCCTGATCGTCGCCTGATCAGCCCCGCATCCTTTCGCCGGACGGATCGAAGGGTGGCTCGACTGCGATCCGCGCCGTGCGCCGCTGGCCGAGGATTTCGATCTCGAACATGCCGTCGCTCGCGTCCTCCGATAGGGCCGCCGGGACGTATCCCTGCGCCATCGACTTTTCGACGAAATGCGCGTAGCCGCCGGACGTCACCCAGCCGACGACCGACCATTCGCCGTCATGGATGCCGCGCACAGCCGAGGCGTCGGTCGCCGCCTGCGAACCGCGAACGTCCTTGCCGTCCGTGTCGAAGCGCGGCGCGCCATAGCCGTGCGGCTCGCCGATCGTTCCGAAATCCTGCCCGTTCACCTTCGCCCAGATCGGCTCGTCGCCCATCACGTCGGCATCGAGCGCATCGACGGTGAAGGAAACGCGCCGCAGCTTCGGGCCTTCGGCATGTTCCTTCGCGGCTGCCTCGCGGCCGATGAAGTCGTTCTTCTCGAGCTTGATGAAGCGGTCCATCGCGCCTTCGAACGGCCCATAGATCGGTCGCAACTCACGGAACCAGGTCGGAAAGTTCTTTTCGAGCCGCATGGCAAGCAGCGCCCGCATTCCAAAATCGACGATGCCGAATTCCTCGCCTTCGCGCTTGATTGCCGCGTAGACGAGACGCTGATAGGCCGGCTCCATCCAGATTTCGTAGCCGAGATCGCCCGTATACGAGATGCGGTTGACCATGCAGGGCGCACCCGCGACAGCCATCTCGCGAAAGTCCATGAACTTGAAGGCGGCGTTCGACACGTCGACATCGACCAGCTTTGCCAATAGGTCGCGCGAGCGCGGCCCGGCGATCGAAAGGCCCACCAGTGTCTGATCGAAGCGGATGATCCGCACCGAACGGTCCTTCGGCAGGTGCTTTTCGAACCAGCGCATATGGTATTTCTGCGCCGCCGAGGAACCCCAGACCATGAAGCGGTCGTCATCCGCCTTGGCGATGGTGAAATCGCCGATCAGCTTGCCGAATTCGTTCAGCATCGGTGTCAGGACGATGCGCCCTCGCTTCGGCATCCGGTTGGTCATCAGCCGGTTGAGGAAATCTTCCGCGCCGGTTCCCGCGACCTCGTACTTGGCGAAGTTGGCGATCTCGGTGACGCCGACGCGTTCGCGCGTTGCACGAACTTCCGCCCCGACCTGGCTGAAATCATTCGATCGGTGGAACGAGACAATGTCTTTCGGCTCGGTTCCCTGCGGCGCGAACCAGAGCGGCGTTTCGAGCCCCCAGGAATCGCCCATGACGGCATTGTTGTCGCGCACCATGACATCGTAGAGCGGCGTCGTCTGCGTCGGCCGGGCAGCGGGCAACTCCTCGTTCGGGAAGCGGATCGAGAAGCGCCGCGAATAGTTCTCGCGCACCTTGGCATTGGTGTAGCGCAGGCTCGCCCATTCGCCGAAACGCGCGACATCCATGCCCCATACGTCGAAGCCCGGATCGCCGTTGACCATCCAGTTGGAAAGCGCCAGGCCCACGCCGCCGCCTTGGGAAAATCCCGCCATCACCGCGCAGGCGCACCAGAAATTTGTCAGCCCCTGGACGGGCCCGACGAGTGGATTGCCGTCCGGCGCAAAGGTGAAGGGGCCGTTGATGATCTGCTTGATGCCGGCCTTCTCGATGCCGGGGAAATGCTTGAAGCCGACCTCCAGCGACGGCGCGATGCGGTCGAGGTCAGGTTGCAGCAGCTCATGGCCGAAATCCCAGGGCGTATTGACCGGCGACCACGGCTTGCAGGCTTTTTCATAGGTGCCGAGCAGCACGCCGTTGCGTTCCTGCCGCGTATAGATCTCGCCCTTGAAGTCGAGCACGCCGACCATTTCGCGGCCGGTGCGCGCGTTGAATTCCTCTACCTCTGGCATCGGTTCGGTCAGGAGATACATGTGCTCCATCGCCAGAAGCGGCAGCTCGACGCCAACCATCCGGCCGACCTCGCGTGCCCACAGCCCGCCGCAATTGACGACATGCTCGGCCTTCACGGTGCCGTTCTTCGTCACGACGTTCCAGGTGCCGTCGACCTCCTGCGTCAGCTCGATTACCGGGTTGCGCAAGACGATCTCCGCCCCGAGCGTCTTCGCCGCCTTGGCATAGGCGTGCGTCGTGCCCGACGGATCGAGATGCCCTTCGACCGGGTCCCACATCGCGCCGACGAAATTCGTCTCGTCCATCAGCGGAAACATCGCCTTGGCCTCGGACGGCGTGATGAGTTCGGTGTCCATGCCGAGATAGCGGCCCTTGGCGTGGGCGAGCCGCAGGAAATCCATGCGTTCGGGCGTATCGGCAAGCATCACGCCCCCGGTCAGGTGCAGCGAGCAGGACTGGCCGGAAATCTCCTCGAGCTCCTTGTAGAGTTGGACGGTATAGGCTTGCAGTTTGGCGACGTTCGGATCGCCGTTCAGCGTGTGAAACCCGCCCGCCGCGTGCCAGGACGACCCGGACGTCAGCTCCGAACGCTCGATCAGCATCACATCCGTCCACCCGGCCTTCGCCAGATGGTAGAGCACCGAGCACCCGACGACGCCACCGCCGATCACAACCGCTTTTGCATGGGATTTCATTGAATTCGACCTAAAAACGAAACTTGAACGGGTTGGCCTATCGGGCTGCGATGGCCTCTATTTCCAATAGCCATCTACTGGAGTAAATATTGCAGATGATCACGGTAAGCGCGATTTGCCGATTGCCGAGGATTTCTTGCCGAATCCTGCTCTGCGGTTCGCGTTGGATCGGATGTGACAAGAAGGTCGTAATCTTGACTAGATTGTCCAAAGACATGTCCGCAGCACGCAATTGAGCTTCGATATTGTGCCACACGATGCGGCACTGGTCGTCGAAATCGCTTGGAACGTCCCCTTCGGTGGTTTCCGGTATTTGTCCGCTGATGAAGAGCAGTTCATCGAAGTCTCTTAGCTTCAGCGCTTGTGCATAGCCTTGGCCAGAAGGCGCGTCCTTTGCTTGAATTGCATTCGTTCTCATTGTTACCTCAAAAATCCGTCGGTGCGCCGCCCTCGGCGATCCGCCGCTCGACGAAATCGTTGACCGCTTCCTCGGTCGCCGGGTCGATGGCCGGCTTTTCCCACGCCGCGAGCCGTTCCTTCCACACCCGGTTGGCTTTTTCCACGGCAGTCGGGCTGCCCGCCAGTTGCCAGCTTTCGAAATTGCGCCAATCCGACAATATCGGCGAATAGAACGCGTTCTTGTAGCGGTCCTGCGTGTGCTGGGTGCCGAAGAAATGCCCGCCGGGGCCGACTTCCCGAATGGCCTCGATCGCGAGCGCATCGTCGGAAAGGTCGAGCGGGGTCAGGAACTCTGCCACCATCTGCAACAGGTCGATGTCGAGGATCATCTTCTCGTAGGAGGAGCGCAGCCCGCCTTCCAGCCAGCCTGCCGAATGCAGCATGAAATTCGCGCCCGCCTGCACCGCGCCCCACAGCGAGAATACGCTTTCATAGGCGGCCTGTGCATCGACGGCGTTGGCGGCACACACGTTCGACGTGCGGTAGGGAATGCCGTAGCGCCGCGCGAGCTGCCCGCCGACGAGCTGCGCCTTCATGTATTCCGGCGTGCCGAAGGCCGGTGCGCCCGACTTCATGTCGACATTCGAGGTGAACCCGCCATAACCGACCGGCGCGCCTTTGCGTACCATCTGCGCAAAGGCGATGCCCGACAGCGCCTCGGCGTTCTGCTGAACGAGCGCGCCGCCGATCGTCACCGGCGCCATCGCGCCCGACAGCGTGAACGGCGTGATGATGACGATCTGCCCGCGGCTCGCCATCTGGATGATGCCTTCCATCATCGGGATGTCGAGTTTCAGCGGCGAGTTGGTGTTGATGATCGTGTAGACCGACGGCTCGGCAAGAAGCTGTTCTTCCGAGATGCCCCGCGCCAGCCGCGCGATTTCGATGCCGTCGACATTGCGCTCACGCCCGAGCGAATAGATGTGGAACGGCTTGTCGGTGATCAGCGCCAGGTCGCGCACGCATTCCAGATGCCGGATCGATGGGTGAATGTCGGTCGGCTCGACCGGATAGCCGCCGCTCGCATGGATGATGTTGTGAACCTGCGCCAGCTTCAGGAAATTGCGGAAATCCTGTTGGTTGCCCGGCCGACGGCCGCGGTCGAGGTCGGAGCAGTTCGGCGCCGAGGCGACCTGCGCGAAGACGAGGTTGCGGCCCCCGAAATGGACGTCATGCGCGGGGTTGCGCGCGTGCAGCGTGAACTGCGACGGACAATGCGAGACGAGTTCGAGGATCATGTCGGCGTCGAAGCGAACGCGCTCCGAGCCTTCGCGCACATCCGCGCCGGCATCCTTCATGATCCGTCGCGCCTCGTCATGCAACACGTCGACGCCGATCTCCTTCAGGACGCGAAGCGAAGCGAGGTGGATCGATTCCAGTTCATCCGCCGAGAGGAGTTCGGTCGGCTGGAAAGGGATCGTGTGGTGGCGATAGGGCGGCTGTTCGAACGCGGCCGATCCACCGGCGCGCTTGCCCGCCCTTCCGCCACGCCGTCCGCGTTCTGTCCCGAGCACATCGGTTGGCATTGTAAGATCGGTCATCGCGGCCTCGGCGGAATGCTCAGAATCTGCTCGCATATTGGACTGCTGCCAATCCCCCAGACAACGAGCCGGCGACCCGCAGAAAGAGGGAATCGACACGGGCGACATGGTGCTGTCGAAGGAACGACATCCCTCCAGACTTCGGTGTCTGGACCACCGGCACCCGAGTTTTCGTCCAGGGTGAAAATTGCTCTGGCGTCCGCTCGCGGGACAGGATCATGTCGCGCCATGGAAACCATCGTCGCGCCCGCCAGACAGCCTGTGCCATGGCTTGCCATCGGCGCCGTGACGGCGACCGTGTCGGTCTTCGCGATCGCGCAGGGCCTGTCTTATCCGCTGCTGAGCTTCATCCTGGAGCGGCAGGGGGTCTCGCCGACATTGATCGGCCTTTCGGCCGCGATGTCGCCGCTCGGCATGATCGTCTCGTCGTCGCTGGTGCCGGCGATCGTCAAGCGGCTTGGCGGCGTGCGGACGGTTCTTGTCTGTTCCATCCTTTGCGCGACGCTGCTTGCCCTGATCGGTGCGACCCAGAACGTATGGCTCTGGTTCCCGTTGCGCTTCCTCGTCGGCATGTCAGTCATTCCGCTCTACGTTCTCTCGGAAGTCTGGATGATCTCGCTTGCGCCCGCTCATGCGCGCGGACGATTCATGGGCGTCTACACCTCGATCATCTCGCTCGGCTTCGCGCTCGGCCCGGCGACGCTCGCTGTCGTCGGCACGCAGGGCTGGCCGCCTTTCCTGGTCGGCATCGCCGCCTTCCTGATCTGCGGTCTGTTCGTGCAGGTGGTCGCCGCGCGCCTGCCGCAATTCCACGAGGACGACCAGCAGGGCACGGTGCGCCGCTTTCTCCCGGTCGCGCCGACGCTGCTTCTCGCGGTCGTCGTCGCCGCCGGTTTCGAGACGGCGATGCTGTCTTTGTTGCCGTCCTATGGCCGCGCCTTCGCAGTCGGTGAGGCCGAAATGGCGATGCTGCTCACCGTCTTCATCATCGGCAATTTCGCGCTTCAGGTTCCGCTCGGCTTGATCGCGGACCGGTGGAGCGCCCGCGCGGTGATGCTCATCTGCACCTGTATGACGGTTGTCGGCTGCGCCATGCTGCCGCTTGTTCTTGGAACGCCAGTGCAATGGCCCGTGGCCTTCCTCTGGGGCGCGTTCGCCTACGGCATCTACACGATGGCGATCATCGAGCTCGGCCAGCGCTTTTCCGGCTCCATGCTGGTGGCGGGCAATGCCGCTTTTGCGCTGATGTGGGGTATCGGCGGCATTTCCGGTCCGCCAAGCGCGGGTCTTGCGATGCAACTTGTTGGTCCGAATGGCCTCCCGGCGGTGCTGGGAACGCTTTGCCTCGTGCTTGCGCTGGTCGGCGTCCTGCGCGCGCGCCGGCGCGCTTGAACCGCAGCGGGGGCGCCGCTACAAACGATCCATGCGAAGCTTTGTCAAAAGACACGCTCATGCCTCGACGCCGTCGCTGCGCACGCGTCACGCCGAGTTGCTGCGCCTGTGCGCCCGCATCGGATATTCGCCGCCGCTCTTCGCCTGAACCCATCGTTCAACGGAGAGACATCACATGACCTACCAGAATTATTCGCTGAAGCAGCTTCAGGAGATCGATGCCGCCCATCATCTCCACCCCTTCACCGACCACAAGGATCTGCGCGACGCTGGCTCGCGCATGATAACGCGCGCCGAAGGCCCATTCGTCTATGACAGCGAAGGCAAGGAAATCCTCGACGGCATGGCGGGCCTTTGGTGCGTGAATGTCGGCTATGGCCGCAACGAACTGGCCGAAGCCGCCTACGCGCAGATGAAGGAACTGCCCTACTACAATTCCTTCTTCAAATGCACGACGCCGACGCCGGTTCTGCTTGCAAGGAAGCTGGCCGAAATCGCGCCGTCCAACATGAACCAGGTCTTCTATGGTTCGTCGGGATCGGAGGCGAACGACACGGCGCTGCGCCTCGTGCGCCACTATTGGGCGCTCGAAGGCAAGCCGCAGAAGAACCGCATCATCTCGCGCAACTGGGCCTATCACGGCTCCACCATAACCGGCACGTCGCTCGGCGGCATGGCGGCGATGCACGGTCAGTTGAACGGCGCGGTGCCGAACATCGTCCACGTCATGCCGCCCTATGCGTTCGAACTGGCCAAGCCCGGCGAAAGCGATCATGATTTCGGCCTGCGCGCAGCGAAGGCCGTCGAGGATGCCATCCTCGAAGCGGGCGCCGACAACGTCGCCGCCTTCATCGGCGAGCCGGTCATGGGGGCAGGGGGCGTCAAGATCGCGCCCGACAGCTACTGGCCCGAAATCCAGCGCATCTGCCGCAAGCACGACGTGCTTTTGATGCTCGACGAGGTCATCACCGGCTATGGCCGCACCGGCGAATGGTTCGCCGCGCAATCGCTCGGCATCGAGGCCGACACGATCACCACCGCCAAGGCGTTGACCTCCGGCTACCAGCCGCTATCGGCGCTTCTGGTCGGCGACCGGATCGCTGCGACGCTGGTCGAAAAGGGCGGCGAATTCTACCACGGCTACACCTATTCGGGTCACCCGGTCGCCTGCGCCGTGGCGCTCGCCAATCTCGACATCATCGAGAAGGAAGGTCTGATCGACCGTGTCCGTGACGAGACCGGGCCTTATCTCGCGAAGGCGCTCAAGGAACGCATCGCCGGCCATGGCCTCGTCGGCGAGGTCCGCAGCATCGGCCTGATGGCGGCGATCGAGATCGTCAACGACAAGGAAAGCAGAACGCGGTTCGAGAATGGCGGTTTCGCCGCCGCCACGGTTCGCGATCATGCCATCGCAGGCGGCATGATGATGCGCGCCGTGGGCGACACGATGATCCTGTCGCCCCCGCTCATCTGGACGAAAGACACGATCGACATGGCCTGCGAACGCATCGGCAAGGCGCTCGACCTCGCCGAGCGCGACCTGCGCAAGTAGCCCGGCAACGCCCCATTCGCCGTGCTGCGGAAGGGGCGTCCCCCGCACTGGAGACGTGCATGACGACCACACCCATTCTCTCTCTCGTCGAATATGCCGACGCTTCGCCTGAGGTGCGCGCGCTCTATGACGACATCATGGAAACCCGCGGATCGGACTGGATCAACAATTTCTGGAAGGTTCTCGCCCACGACCCGGCGACGCTGAAGCGGACATGGCAGGACGTGAAGCAGGTGATGGCGCCTGGCGCGCTCGATCCCTTGACAAAGGAACTGATCTACATCGCGGTCTCCGCCACCAATGGCTGCGAATACTGCACCTATTCTCATACAGCCGGCGCTCGCGCCAAGGGCATGACGGATGCGCAGTTGATGGAGGTCATGGCCGTGGTCGGCATGGCGAACGAGACCAATCGCCTCGCCAACGGCCTTCGACCGCCGGTCGATGCGCAATTCCTGCCGGAACATCGCAAGCTCTGATACGTTTTGTGCAGCGCAATATCGCGCTCGGGGATAGCCATCCATGTCGATCAAGCCAACTGCCCGTTCGGTGAAGGCCGCTGCGGTGCTTACGAGCAATCTCATGCTTGCGCCGGCGGTCGTCGCCCTGCGTATGCCCATGCTGACAGCCGAGGCCAACAGTTCCAACCCCTACCGGGTCGAGACGACGCGGGCGGTGACGGAAAAGATGTCGGCGATGGTCGAGGGCGCGCTTGCGGCCCAGATGGCTTTTGCGCAGGCGGCCATCCAGTTCTGGCCCGAACTCATGTCGGGGCGCACCCCCTCGCTGGTTAGCGGCGTGGCAGCCGAACGCGCACTGCGCGCCGCGCTTGGTCCCTCTGGGAGAACCGTCAAGAGCAACCACAGACGGTTAAGCCGATCCAAGTAGACTGAAATGCAAAAACCGCGCTCTCCAGAAGAGAAACGCGGTCTTGCCACAAAGACGCATGGCACTTCGCGACAAGATACTTGCGAAGGATACTGCTCCGGTACGCAATACCTGATCCGGAGCGGAGGGCGGCTGCGACAACCGCCTTGTCATCTGTTGTAGCGGGACAATCTTACCAGCGGGTTAGCAGGTGCTTAAGCAAAGATGAATTCGGCCGAAATCCTCGGCATCACGCCGTTTTCCCGCGCAGGAAGTTGATGATGCCGGAAAAATCGGTCCCGCCTTCGCCCATTTGGTTGAAAAGTGCATAGATTTGCGTCGCTTCGGCTCCAAGCGGCGTCACCGCGCCCGCATTCTGCGCGGCCTCCTGCGCGAGCTTCAGATCCTTCAGCATCAGCGCCGCTGCAAAGCCGGGCGTGTAGTCGCGATTGGCCGGCGAGGTCGGGACGGGGCCGGGGACCGGGCAATAGGTCGTCAGCGACCAGCACTGGCCCGACGAGGTCGAGGCGACGTCGTAAAGCGCCTGATGCGAAAGGCCGAGCTTTTCGGCCAGAACGAACGCTTCGCCGACGCCGATCATCGAGATGCCGAGGATCATGTTGTTGCAGATCTTCGCCGCCTGGCCGGCGCCTGCGTCGCCGCAATGGACCACCTTTCCGGCCATCGGCCTCAGGATCGGCGCGGCCTTGGCGAAGGCGTCCGCGCTGCCGCCGGCCATGAAGGTCAGCGTCCCGGCCTCTGCCCCGCCGACGCCACCCGAAACCGGCGCATCGACCGACAGCATTCCGGTGTCGGACGCAATCTTGTGCGCCTTGCGCGCCGAATCGACGTCGATGGTGGAGGAATCGATGAAGAGCGTGCCCTTGGCCGCCGCCGGCACGATGTCCTCATAGACGGACACGACATGCTTGCCGGCCGGCAGCATGCTGATGACCACTTCGGCCCCGGAAATCGCCTCGCGCGCGCTCGCCGCCACCGCCGCGCCATTGGCCCCGGCCGTTTCGAGGTTCGCCTCGACGAGGTCGAATCCCGTCACCTTGTGCCCTGCCTTGACGAGATTGGCCGCCATGGGATTGCCCATGTTGCCGAGGCCGATGAATGCGATGGTGGTCATGTGGTTCCTCCGATGTGAGGGAATTAGGGGAGTAGGGCAGTAGGGGAGGAAATCCGGTCAGCGCTTTTCACCTACTCCCCTATTCCCTCTCTACTTCCCGATCAAACTCCGCGCGATGATCACCCGCATGATCTCGTTCGTGCCCTCGAGAATCTGATGCACGCGCAGGTCGCGCACGATCTTCTCGACGCCGTAGTCGTGCAGATAGCCGTAGCCGCCATGGACCTGTAGCGCCTCGTTGGCGACATCGAAGCAGGTGTCGGTGACGAAGCGCTTGGCCATCGCAGACCATTTGCCGGCGTCATGCGCCTTGCGATCGAGCCTGGCGGCGGCGGCGTAGAGCAGCATTCGTGACGCGCTCAAGTCGGTTTCCATGTCGGCGAGCTTGAATTGCAGCGCCTGGAACTGGTCGATGGATTTGCCGAAAGCCTGCCGTTCGCCGGCATAGGCGAGCGCCTTGTCGAGCGCCGACTGCGCGCCGCCGAGCGAACAGGCGGCAATGTTGAGCCGTCCGCCGTCGAGCCCGGCCATGGCTATTCTGAAGCCCTCGCCTTCGCCGGTAAGAAGATTTTCTGCCGGCACCTTGCAATCGTCGAAGATTACCTGTCGGGTCGGCTGCATGTGCCAGCCCATCTTGTTTTCGGATGCTCCGAAGGAGAGGCCCGGTGCGTCCTTGGGGATGACCAGCGTCGAAACGCCCTTCGGCCCGTCGTCCCCGGTGCGCACCATCGCGACATAGACGTCCGATTCGCCGGCGCCGGAGATGAACTGCTTGGCGCCGTTGACGACATAGTCGCTGCCATTGCCGCCCGAGCGCGTCGCGCGTGTTTTCAGCGCCGCGGCGTCCGATCCCGCGCCAGGTTCGGTCAGGCAGTAGCTCGCGATCCATTCGAGTGAGGTAAGCTTCGGCAGGAAGCGCTGGCGCTGCGCCTCGTCGCCGAACCTGTCGATCATCCACGCCGCCATGTTGTGGATCGAGATGAAGGACGAGAAAGCAGGGCAGGCGGCCGCAAGCGCTTCGAAGATCAGCACCGCGTCGAGTCGGCCGAGCCCTGACCCGCCGACATCCTCGCCGATATAGATGCCGCCGAAACCGAGAGGCCCCGTCTCGCGGATCACGTTGGCCGGAAAATGGCGCTCGCGGTCCCAGTCGAGCGCATAGGGCGCGACGCGCTCGGCGGCGAAGCCGGCCGTCATTTCCTGGATGGCGCGCTGATCCTCGTTGAGTTCGAACTGGCTGGCCGTGGCGTCGATCGCGGCGTCCATGCCGACCTCCCTGTCGCGATGGATTTTCCTTGCCCGGCAATCTAGACCATTGTTCCACGGGCGCAATGGAACCGCGATCAAAGGCGGTTTGCATCAAGAAGCAAGGGACAGTCTGAATGTCGAAAGACGCACGAGCGGTCCTGCGGGTTTTTCGTGAACTTGTGACGACTATCGGCGATCCGCGGGTGGATGATTTCTTGGCCGGCCTGGACTGGGAGATGCCGCCAAGGCAACTTGCCGCCTCAGCTCTTGCTTGCACGCGATGGCTTTTGCCGGCAAGGCTGGCTGCATCTTTGCGGACCGAACCTTTGGTGTCGTGTGCTGCCGCGGCCTCTGACCGACTCGCATGGAAGCAGACCTACACGGCCGACGATTTCGGTTCCAGCTTCCTCGACAACTACGGATGGGTCGAGCTTTTCGGAACGCGGGGGCACTTCGTCAACGCCAGCATTGCAGGTGGTCTGCTGGTTCTCGGTCCAGGTACGCACTATCCGTTGCATAGTCACATAGCTGAAGAAATCTATGTTCCGCTGACGTCGGACACAGACTGGTCGAAGGGTAATGCGTGCTTCGCCAAGCGATGCGCGGGTGAAGTGGTGCATCACCCCTCAGGTGTCGCCCACGCCATGAAAACGGAAACCGCGCCCCTGGTCGCGGCCTATCTTTGGCGAGGTGGCCCGCTTGCCCAAAAGTCTGTTCTGCACGGATGACCGTATGACCCGCGCCATCATGCTTCAGGGCACCGGCTCTGACGTCGGCAAGACGCTGCTTGTCGCGGGTCTCTGCCGGGCCGCGCTGCGGCGCGGTATCAAGGTCCGCCCTTTCAAGCCGCAAAACATGTCGAACAATGCCGCGATTGCCATTGGCGACGATGGCGCGCCGGGCGAGATCGGGCGGGCGCAATGGCTTCAGGCGCGCGCGTGCAAGGTCGCTCCCGGCGTCCACATGAACCCCGTTCTGCTCAAGCCGCAAAGCGATGTCGGGGCGCAGATCGTCATCCACGGCCGCATGGCCGGCGAGGCGGCTGCGCGGAACTTCGGCGACCAGAAGGATCGGCTGATGGCCGCCGTCATGGAGTCCTGGGGCAAGGTCCGTGAGGGCGCCGATCTGGTAATCGTCGAGGGTGCGGGATCGCCCGCCGAAATCAATCTGCGTGACCGCGACATCGCCAATATGGGCTTTGCGGCGCAAGCCGGCGTGCCGGTCATCCTCGTCGGCGACATCGACCGCGGCGGCGTCATCGCCGCGATCGCCGGCACGCACCTGATCCTGCCCGAGGAGGACCGGGCCATGATTGCAGGCTTCATCGTCAACAAGTTTCGCGGCGAGCTCTCGCTTTTCGACGACGGCCTTGCCGCCATCGAGCGTTTCACCGGTTGGCGCTCCTTCGGCGTCGTGCCGTGGCTGAAGGAAGCGGCGATGCTGCCGGCCGAAGACGCCGTCGTGCTCGACCGCGCCCCGCGCGGCGGCAAGGGGCGGCTGACGATCGCGGTGCCGATGCTCTCGCGCATCGCCAATTTCGACGATCTCGACCCGCTGCGCGCCGAACCGGATGTGGATGTCGTCTTCGTGCCGCCCGGCCGCCCGATCCCGCCCGTCGACATCATCGTTCTGCCCGGCTCGAAATCGACCATCGCCGATCTCGCCTTCCTGCGCGCGCAGGGCTGGGACCGCGACATCGCCCGGCACCACGCCCAAGGCGGCACGATCGTCGGCCTCTGCGGCGGCTTCCAGATGCTCGGCCGGAGCGTCAGCGACCCCGCCGGGGCCGAGGGGCTGGCGCGCGATGCGCCCGGCCTCGGCCTCCTCGACGTCGAAACCGTGCTCGAACCGAACAAGACCTTGCGCGAGGCGACGGCTCGGTCGTGCCGCCACGGCGTCGAGACATCGGGCTACGAAATCCATCTCGGCCGTACATCCGGCCCGGATTGCGCGCGTCCCGCTTTCGAGATCGACGGCGTGCAGGACGGTGCGATGTCGTCGGACGGCCGCGTCTGGGGCACCTATGTCCACGGCCTTTTCAGCGGCGACGATTTCCGCCGCCGCTTCCTCGCCGAACATGGCGTGGCAGCGTCACCGCTCGGGTTCGAACGGCGCATCGACGACGCACTCGACGCCATCGCTGAAGCTCTCGAAACCCGTCTCGACTGCGATGCGCTGTTTTTCGCCGCGCGCTGAAGCTCAGCGATTGACCTTGAACCAGTCGACGATCGCAGGCATGTCGCGCTCGAAACCGCCGGGAATGTAGAAGTTGAGAAGGCCTGCGCGTTCGCCGGTTCGGTTCTCGAAGTCATGGATCGTGCCGGCCGGAATGCGCAGGAAATCGCCCGGCGCGATGTCGTGCCAGTCCTCGCCCACCAGCACCGTCATCACGCCGCCGATCCCGTAGAACACCTCGTCGTTTGCCGCATGGCTGTGCGCGCCCGGACCGCGCGTCCTCGGCTCCAGCCACCATTCCGAGATGCTGTAGGCAGCCTCCGTCTCCGCCTCGTCAGCCTTGAAGATCGCGCTCATGCCCGGCATGTCGTAGATGCGGCCGGTTCCAGCCGCGAGCTTGATGGTATCCGGTTTCGCCTTTTCGTTCATCCGTCTCTCCCTCGTTGCGAAGAAGACTAGCGCGAACCATCGCTGGCCAGAAGCGCTGGATGATGCGGCTGCCATCGCGGCTCGCGAACAATCTGGCCGTCGCGACCACAAGTGCGCCATCTCGGCAAGTATAAATGGTTCTTAAGCTTCATTCAGATAGCAATGGAAGATGCGGCATCGCCGTGAGATGCACATCGGGGGTTGATCAGTGCTGATGACGGGCCAGGACCTGAAAATGCCTGCCGAAATCCTTCTCGTACTCGCGATCGTTCTTCGCGAGGGCGACCGGTTGGATCAGTTCGCACTTCTGTCCGAGCGCCTCTACGACTGGCTGGCGTTGGGGCCGCTGGATCGCGAAGTTCTGACCGCCGAACTGAAAAGCTATCATGCCGGTGTCAGTTCTGCGGCGAGCATCCTCGCCTTGCGTGCATTGCCGCCCGACCAGCGTCGGCTCGTGGCAGGCCAGGTGCTTGATTTCGCGGCCATCGATCCGCTTCTGCGGCCGCATCAGCGCCGCTTGGCGATCCGTGTCGAGGACATTCTGGACTTAACCGACCCGACCTAGGACCTGTTGACATAGTCCCGCAGCCAGATGCGTGATGCGGCGAGGCAGAGGAAGGCCAGGAAGGACCTGGCGGTTTTGTCATAGCGTGTAGCGATACGCCGGGCCTGCTTCAGCCGGTTGAAC
>JAESGM010000208.1_pt1 | contig 109711 bp, 94 predicted proteins | sample 9269721 | NCBI WGS metagenome assembly JAESGM01 (sample SAMN15720920, study PRJNA650825) | algae metagenome | isolation source: Komarekiella atlantica HA4396-MV6 and co-occurring heterotrophs from... | place: USA: Theobald House, Kauai, HI | collected 2009-07-29 | reverse complement strand
TCTCGGCGACGATCTCGAACCCCTATTTCGTCATCCTGGCGATGAACATCCTGCTGCTGCTCGTCGGCATGCCGATCGACCTGCCGCCGGCGATCCTGCTGCTCGGGCCGATCTTCGTGCCGCTCGCGGCCTCGATCGGGCTCGACCCGGTCCAGCTCGGCATCATCATGGTGCTGAACCTCGGCATCGGCCTCTACACGCCGCCGATCGGCACGACCTTGTTCATCTCGACCTCGATCGCCCGGACCTCGCTCGGCGAAACCACGCGCGAGCTCTGGCCCTTCTTCGGGGTGGCGATGATCGTGCTGTTGCTGGTGAGCTATGTGCCGGCGCTGACGATCTACTGAACGGGTTGCGAAGCTCTTTGCGCGGGTGCTGGACTGCCGGCATCCATCCGCATCCTGACTCTTGCGGGCTCTCCGTCATGGCATGGTCATAGCGGCGATCCCATATCCGCTGGGTCGACCGTAGACATCGGGGCCCATCCCATGGCGTCCATTGCCGTCCGTTCCGCCTCCCGCGACGAAACGAGCGCCGTCTCCGCCCTCATCACGCTCGCGTTCGCGACCGATCCGATGGCGCGCTGGTCGCTGAGAGACCCGCAAGCCTATCTCGCCGTGATGCCCGAGCTGATCCGCGCCTTCGGTGCCGCCGCCTATGACAGCGACAGCGCCTATGTGAGCGAGGATGGCGGTGGTGCGGCGATGTGGCTGCCGCCCGGCGTGGAGCCCGACATCGAGACGCTCGATCGTCTCATCCAGGAGAACGCCGATCCGGCGATCCTGCCCGATGCCGGCGCCATGTTCGATGCGATGGCGCGCTATCACCCGGAGGTGCCGCACTGGTATCTGCCGCTGATCGGCACCGATCCAGCGCGTCAGGGCCAGGGAATCGGCAGCGCGCTCATGAGTCACGCGCTCGCGCGCTGCGACCGCGACGGCGTCGCAGTCTATCTGGAATCATCGAATCCGCGGAACATCCCGCTCTATCAGCGGCATGGCTTCGACATCCTCGGGACCATCCAGATCGGATCGTCACCGGTCCTGACGCCGATGCTGCGCCCGCCGCGGCCTGCTACGAGCTGATCGGCACAGGCTCTTGATAGGCCTGCTCAGTCAGCCGCGACGACATTGGTCGGATTGCCAGCGACGAAGTTCTCGATGTTATTGATGAGCTGGTCGACCAGGGCCTGCTGGGCTTCGGTCGAGGCCCAGGCGACATGCGGGGTGCAGATCACGTTGCTGCGGCGGGCGAGACGCATGAAAGCGCTGTCGGGCGCCGGCGGCTCGGGCAGCGTCACGTCCAGTCCGGCGGCGGACACCAGCCCCTCATTCAGCGCGACCTCGAGATCCTCCTCGACGATGAGGCCGCCACGGGCAGTGTTGATGATGATCGGCTGGCGCTTCATCCGGCGGAAGGCGGCGAGATCGAACATGCCGCGCGTCTCGCTGGTCAGCGGACAATGCAGGCTGATCACGTCCGAGGTCTCGATCAGCTCGTCGAGGCTGACGATGCCCGCTTGCCCGGGTTGCGCGGCGGGGTCGTAGAAGACGACCTCCATGCCGAAGGCGCGTGCGATCCTGGCGACTTGGTTGCCGAGCACGCCTGCCCCGACAAGGCCCAGTCGCTTGCCGCTGAGATCGACGATCGGGTTGCTGAAGAAGCAGAACTGGCCGGCCTCCTGCCAGGCTCCGGCCAGGACCTCCTCGCGATAAGGAACGATGGAGCGCGCGAGTGCCAGCAGCAAGGCGAAGCTGTGCTCGGGAACCGTCGCCTTGGCATAGCCGCGAATATTAACGGTGGGGATTCCGCGTTCGGCGGCAGCCGGTTTGTCGACGCAGTCGGTTCCGGTCGCGGCGATCGCGATGAGCTGCAGGTGCGGCAAGCTCGCTAGCGTGCCTGCGCGCAGATCGACCTTGTTGTTGATGATGATGGTCGCGCGCCCAGCACGATCCGCCACCTCGTCCACCCGTGTCCGCCCATACTCGATCCATTCATGCGGGAAGGACGGACGGCGGATGGTCACAGCGGGGGCGACCGTGTCGCGGTCGAGAAAGACGATCCTGTGCATGGCTATCCCCCTCACAGGCGCTTGCGGGCCTGCACCGCCACCGCCTCGGCGGTGATGCCGAAATGCCTGTAGAGCTCCTCCGCCGGTCCCGAGGCGCCAAAGCCACTCATGCCGACGAAGCCGCCATCCTCGCCAATCCAGCGCTCCCAGCCGAATTTGACGGCGGCCTCGACAGCGACGCAGACGCAGTCCTTGCCGAGCACCGCCTGGCGATAGGCGCGGTCCTGCGCCTCGAACAGGCTCCAGCACGGCATCGAGACGACGGCGCTGGGAATACCGTCGCGCTGCAGCAGTTCGCGAGCTGCAAGGGCGATCTGCACTTCCGAGCCGGTCGAGAGCAGCGTCACCTTGCGCGCTCCGCCCTCCGCCTCGGCGAGCACATAGGCACCGCGGGCCGAGCGATTCTCGGGGCCGCCATCGCGCCGCAGCAGCGGCACGCTCTGTCGGGCGAAGATGAGGGAGATCGGGCCGCTGCGATGGTCCAGCGCGATCTCCCAGGCCTCTGCCGCTTCCACGGCATCGCAGGGCCGCAGCACCAGCATGTTCGGCATCGCCCGCAGCGAGGCGATGATCTCGACCGGCTGGTGCGTCGGCCCGTTCTTGCCGATGCCGATCGAGTCATGGCTGAAGACGAATAGCGTGGGCAGGCCCATCAGCGCCGCCATGCGCATCGCCGGCCGCTCATAGTCGGAAAACGGCAGATAGGTCACGGCGAGCGGGATCACGCCGCCATGCGCCACCATGCCGTTGGCGAGCGCGCCCATCGCATGCTCGCGCACCCCGCAATGGAGATAACGGCCCGCGCGGTCACTCGCGTTGAAGGCGGCGAGCTGGCGCTTGTGGTTGGTCGGCGCCTCCAGATCGGCGCAGGCCGTCATCATCTCCGGCAGGACCTCGTAGAGCGCGGCCGCGATCTCGCCGGAGGACGCGATCGAGAACTCGGCCTTGCCGTCTTGCGCGGTGCGTTGCTTGAAGGCGTGGATGGCCTCCCGCCAGCCAGCTTTCAGGACGCGTTCGTGCACGCGCTGGAATTCGTCGCGCACGGCATTGCTCGTCTCCGCAAGCCGTGCGGCCCAGGCTGCGCGTTCCTGCACCCCGCGCGCTGCGGTCGCGCGCCAGGCTGCCGCGATCTGCTCGGGAACCTCGAACGATCCGCCCGTCCAGCCGAAGCGCTCGGCCATCTCAATGCGATCCGCGGAGAAGAGCTTGCCGGAATGGCCGCCGCGTTGCCCCTCGAGGCGCGGAATGCCGCGCGCGATCGTCGTCTTGCAGGCGATCATCGAAGGGCGAGGGTCGTTCTTGGCTGCAGCAATCGCAGCGTCGATCGCAGCGATGTCGTGGCCGTCGATCTCCTGGACGTGCCAGCCGGCGACGCGGAAGCGCTCGGCGACATCCTCGGAAATCGAAAGCTCGGTCGCTCCGTCATCGGTGATGGCGTTGTCGTCCCAGAAGACGGTGAGCTTGCCCAGCCGCAAATGCCCGGCGAGCTGGATGGCCTCCTGCCCGACACCCTCCTGCAGGCAGCCATCGCCGACGAAGGCCCAGGTCCGGTGGTCGATGAGCGCATCGCCGAAGCGGGCGTTGAGCGAAGCTTCCGCGATCGCCATGCCCAGCGCGTTGGCGATGCCCTGGCCGAGCGGTCCAGTGGTGGTCTCGATGCCGGCCGCCGGCTCGTACTCCGGATGTCCGGCGCAAGGTGAGCCGAGTTCACGAAAGCGCTTCACCGCGTCCAGAGAGATGTGATGGTAGCCGGTCAGGTGCAGCAGGGAATAGAGCAGCATCGAGCCATGGCCGTTCGAGAGCACGACGCGGTCGCGGTCGGGCCATGTCGGATCAGCCGGATCGAACTTCAGATGCCGCGCATAGAGGGCGGTCGCGATCTCGGCCATGCCGAGCGGCACGCCTTGATGGCCTTCGCCTGCGGCAAGAATGGCATCGACCGAGAGAAACCGGATCGCATGCGCCATGTCGGCAAGAGCCGCCGTGCGCGATCCAGCGGGCGCGCGCCATTGTGAAATGTTCAAGCTCTGCCTCTCGCGATCCAGTTTCCGGAGAGCAGATTGTGCCCAGGTTCAAACGCTGGCTAAAACGCGAAATTTAGAGCGACGCATGAACCTGATTCAGCTTTGGGCCTTTGATAAGTTGGGACGCGATCCGAAATGATTGGCCCTCGCCCCTCCTTGCGTTGCGCATCTATCTCGAACTGCGCGAATGCAGCCTGCTCTTCGGTCATCCGCGGGGGCGGAGCGGACCTCTGCTGGCCGACAGCGAATGTCCACTTCCAGGCAATGAACCAACTTCCGCTGATGGCGTAGCGTGTAGTTCTCACGGGTCTTCGAAGACATAGACGCTCTCGGCCAAACCGCGGCCGCAGCTGTCTATGGCGAGGACGCTGCCTGACAGCGGTACCTCTGCCAGCTGCTGCGCTGAGAGACGGATGCGCACCGAGGTCACATAGAGCGTCTCGCGGTTTGGCCCGCCAAAGGTATAGCTGGTCGGACGCGGCACTGGCAGGCTGATGGTCTGCCGCCGGCGAAAGGACCCCGATCGTCGCGGCGCGTTTCCTCGGAGACCGATTATTTCCTCGCCGTGCGCCCGGGCCTTGGGATCAACAGCCTTGAGGAGCTGAAGGGCAAGAGCATCGCCTACGGTAAAGGCACCGGGCGTCAACCCTTCGTCCTGAACGCTCTCAAGCTGGCCGAGCTGACGCGCAAGGACGTCAAACTCGTGCCGCCGCGAGCGGCCGACTTTCCCGATGCGATACGTACTGGGCAGGTTGATGCCGCGGCGCTCAACGAGCCGGATTTCTCGCGCTATCTCGCCGATTTCGCCGACCATGGTGCGAGCGCACTGCCAAAGGAGCAGAATGATCGCCTGCCCAAGAGCCTGACCTATATCTATGCGAACAAGAAGGCGCTCGACGATCCCGCGAAGGCGGCAGCGATCCGCGAATTCGTCGCAGGTTGGATTGGTGCCAGCCGGTGGTCGCATATCGGCGAACACTTCGCCGCCGGTCATGAAGCTGCTGTCCGAGGATGCCCGGAACGCAGCCACCGCAGCCGCCTCCGACGGGGCGCCTTTGACCGGTGATCATATTCCAACCGGGTGTATGGTGACGTGTTCACCTTCCAGGGCAAATGAATTGCCGAGCCTTGGAGAACCCCTCGATTGGAAAACGTAGGCAGCGCGAGCCTGTCGCTTCGGGCGTAGGGCAAAGATTTATCGTCGTGGCGGTTGCCGGCGGCATCGGTATGGAGATGTACCATGGTGCATAACCGCCGCCTGCGGCAGTGGGCGCGGACGAGACTCCATCATAAGACAGGTAAATTGTCTTGGTGTCTGAATTGCCAGCTAGCTTTTCAACGTTGATCGCAGGATCATCGTCAAAGCGCCCCTCGATGAAGTTATTTTTGCACTTTTCAAGAACGAGGGAGCTTTTCCGACCTCCCTTGGCACGCACGGAGGCAATTCTGGGAGCAGTCTTTAGCCCAAGCTCTTCTTGCGCGTCTTTGTCGTATCCCAAAACCCAGTTTGTAGATTTTTGCTGTGCAGGGCACACATCCGGTGTGAGCGATAAAATTGCGGCGCCGAGTATAAGCTTAACACCAATCGTCATCGGTGGATCCTTCCTTAAAGGCAGGATGCGTGGACATAATATCCCGCATGGCTCGGCTTGTCAGCAGCTGAGTCCTTTTTCGGCATTCTCATTCAAGTATTCGATTTCGTCAGCTTCAGACTGGGCTGATTGACTGGATGATAGCTGCAACAATAGTCTGAGTCGGACGGGGGAGTTCGCGCCAGCGTCCAGGGGAGCGAGAGGATGTTGAAATTCACCTCCTCGGCAGCATTAGTGCTTATTCTAGACCTGTTGCTCTACGTGCCTACGGTTGTGGCTCAGCAAGGCGTGGAACCGGCAGAGATTCACCGCCTTCTCGGGCTGCAGCGCAAGGCCGGTCAGCTGGTCAATGAATGTGGAAACCCGGTTACGCCTCAGATCGACATCGTCGATCTGAATGGCGACGGGAAGGTTGAAGTGCTCGCGCTCGTCAACGATTCCATTTGCTATGGCGCGGCCGGCGGCCGATTGAGCCTGTTTGTGAGAACGATACCGGGAGGATGGAAGGATCAGTTCGGCTTCCCGGCTGGTGGCTATCGCCTGCTTGCCCGGCGTCGCTCTGGCTATCCAGACATTGAGATAGATGTCCCTGGGTTATGCGCGCCGGTCTGGGGGTGGTCAGGACGAGGCTACGCCATTGTCAAGCGCTGTACGCGTTGAGTCAGTGAGACCGCGGCGTTGCCACCAATTTCTCTCGGGATGGGCGGGCTGATAACGCCTTTCGCCTTGCTGCGAGAACGTCCGCTTCCGGGTGATGAGCCAGAGTCAGCTCATGGCGCAGAGCGATGGAATGGACGAGCTATGATGGTTTCGGATGTGGCGTCCTGATGGAGGATGCGTCATGCATGTCGATACTCAACCGCCCGATCAGCGCCCGACCTGGAACGCCGGGCGCATCATTGGCCCCAAGCCACCGTTGAAGCCGCGCCACATCTGGGCCATCCGCACACGGCTGCAGCACGCCCGACGCGTGCGGAATTTGGCGATGTTCAATCTCGCGATCGACAGCAAGCTACGTGGCTGTGATCTCGTTCGGTTGCGCGTGGGTGATGTTGCGCTCGGCGGAGCCGTGAGGCTGAGGACATCGATTATCCAGCAGAAGACTGGCCGGCCAGTGCCCTTCGAACTGACGGATCCAACGAGAGAGGCGCTTACATCACGACGCGGCAGTACAGCCGTCTGCTCGATGGCTGGGTTGCCCTGATCGGCCTTGATCCCGCCCTCTACGGGACGCACAGTTTGCGGCGGACAAAAGTTGCTTTGATCGACAAGCGCACCGGAAACCTTCGTGCCTGCCAGCTGCTGCTGGGCCACTCCAAGCTGGAAAGTACCGTGCGCTACCTCGGCATCGAAGTCGATGATGCCCTGCTCCTATCTGAGCAGACGGAATTGTAACCGATCCGGCGCGGCCGCCAGCACCCGCGCCGGAAACTCCCGCTCGTATCCCTGACAACTGTACGCTCACATCCCGCAGTTCCAAACACAGGGCACTCGTCCCTGCTACATTGCTATAATCTCACTGCTGCTCGTTGCGTTCTCAGGCAGCTGCCGGCACCTGTCGCAATCAGACTGACGTCAATCGTTCCTGCTCTGAAGCCGGCCTCGCAGTAGCAAAGATAGAATTCCCAGAGCCTGCGGAACTCCTCGTCGAAACCTTGCGCAGCGATTTGCGGCCAGCGATCCAGGAACCGCCAACGCCACTCCTTCAGCGTCGCGGCATAGCTTTCACCAAATGCGAGGCATTCGATCGTGGTCAGACCGGCGGAGGCCGCGGCGTCTTCCAGAGCGTGAACCGAAGGCAGGCAGCCGCCCGGGAAGATGAATCGCTGGATGAAATCCGTGCCCTGCTGATACGGTTCGAACAGAGCGTGGTCGATGGTGATCGCTTGCAGGACTGCATGGCTCCCGGGAGCCAGCGAGCGGCTCAGGGTGGCAAAATAGGTCGGCCAATAGTCGCGCCCGACGGCCTCGATCATCTCGATCGAGACGATGCGATCGAACTGGCCCGTCAGGTCGCGGTAATCCTGCAGGCGAAGCTCGACGCGATCGGCCAGGCCGGCCTCGGTGACCCGTCGCTGCGCATAGGCGAGCTGCGACGGCGAGAGCGTGATCGCCGTGACGCGGCAGCCCTCGCGCGCCAGACGCTCGGCGAGGGCACCCCAGCCGCAGCCGATCTCGAGGACATGCTCGCCTCCTGCGAGCGCAAGCATCTCGACGATCCTGTCGAGCTTGCGGTCCTGCGCAGCTTCGAGCGTGTCCGTCGGCGCTTCGTAGAGCGCGGACGAATAGGTCATGCCCGCGTCGAGCCACTGCCGGTAGAAGGCATTGCCGAGATCGTAATGGGCGGTGATGTTGCGACGGCTGCCCGCCCGGCTGTTGGCGTTGCGCCAGTGCCGCAAGCGGTTGAGCAGGCGCGCCGCCCAGGTGCCGGAGACCAGTTGTCGCAGTGTGGCGTCGTTACGGGCTCCGAGCTCGATCAGCGCGGTCAGGTCGGGGGTCGTGAAGTCGCCGTCGCGATAGGCTTCTGCCAGCCCGATATCGCCATCGAGCAGGAGGCGACGCATCGCCCGCCAGCTCTTCATGACGATTGCGGCCTGCGGGCCCGCCGCGGCCGGCCCACTCCAGAGCCGTTCGCCCTCGGGCGTGACGATGCTCAGCCCGCCGACGATGATGCGTGACAGCAATCGACGCAGGAACCAGCGCGAGAGGCCAATGCCGGCCGGCAGTGATAGCGATGACTCGGCCGTTCGCGCCTGTCGTTCGGTTTCGGGCAGTCTCATGGCTGCATCGGTCCTTCCGCGTCGTGCCCTGCGGCTCTCCCGGTGCTGAATGGACGCTCCGGCGGAACCGGGTGCGTCCACCAGGGAATGCGCTTCGCCAGCAGACGCAGTGCGTGCCAGTGGATGGCCACGGTGACCTTCAAGGTAAGCAGGGGATGCGTCGCGAGCAGACGCAGGAGCGTGGCATCGTCGAGCGCGCGGCGTTGGCCGCTCAGCGAAGCCGTGATCAGTCTTCCGCCCGCGTCACGGCCGTCGATGGAGACCGAGACGCGCTCGCCCGGGGGCTCGACCTGGAAGGCATAGCGCATGGCAAGGCCCATGAATGGCGAGACATGGAAGCGCTTCTCGGCCTCCTGCCGCAAAGGACGAGCCTGTGCCCCGGCCGGCGCGACATAGCTGTGGATCTCGCCGAAGGTGTTGTGCACCTCGTAGACGGTCGCCAGCAGGGTGCCGTCGCGGCCGTAGCAGAAGTAAGTGCTGAGAGGATTGAAGGCGTAGCCGAGGATGTGCGGCATGGTCAGCAGCCGAACCCTGCCGCCATCCCAGTCGATACCCGCCGCCGCCAGCGCCTCCGCCACCTGCTCCTTCAGGGGCCTGCCACTGCGATCGCCGTAATCGGCGTCGCGAAAGGCATAGAGGTTGAAGCGATTGCGCGAGAACAGGCGCAATTGCCCGTCCATGTCATCGATCTCGTCGAGGTCGAGCAGCATCCAGAAGACGCGATAGGAGAGAGCATGCGGCTTCGGGCGGAAACGATGGTGCCGCACCCGGCCGACATAAAGGGCGGAGTGCCTGATCATGCCGCCAACTCACGCGAAGTGGTGAGCGGAATGCGGCCGGATTCATCATCGACCCGCCAGGGTCGCCGCACGCCGCCGAGCGCTTCGGCGACGGCGAGCCCGGCCTGCAGCCCGTCCTCGTGGAAGCCCGCGCCGAAATAGGCGCCGCAGAACCAGCTGCGCCGGGCGCCCTGCAGGGCCCATAGCCGTTCCTGAGCCGCAAGCGCGGCCTGATCGAAGATCGGATGCTCGTAGACCTCCTCGTGCAGGATGGTTTCCTGGCGCAGCGTGGCTGGCGGGTTCAGGGTGACGAAGAATGGCCGGGTCTCCGGCAGGCCCTGCAGGCGGTTCATCCAATAGGTGACAGCGCAGGCGGCGTCTGGCCTGCCGCGCTCGCCGATGTGGTTCCAGCTCGCCCAGGCGCGGCGGCGCCTCGGCATCAGGGCTTCGTCGCCATGCAGCACGGCGTGGTTGCGGCTGTAGCGAAAGGCGCCGAGTGCGGACGCTTCGAGCGGATCGGGATCGGCGAGCATGGCCAGCGTCCGGTCGGCGTGCGTTGCAAAGACGACCTCATCGAAGCGCTCGCTCCAGCCTTCGCCCAAGACGAGCACCTCGTTCGGCGAGCGCCTGACCTGACGTACGGGCGCGCCGAGCCGAACGTTCCCGGCGAACTGCTCGCGCAGCCGCGCGACATAGCGGGCGCTGCCGCCACTGACGGTGCGCCAGACCGGTCGGTCAGTGAGCTGCAGCAAGCCGTGATTATGATGGAACCGTAGGAAAGCCCGGGCGGGATAGCCCAAGATCTCCGCGCAGGGCGCCGACCAGATCGCCGCCGCCATCGGCAGGAGATGATCGTCGCGGAACGCGTCGCCATAGCCGCCGGCCGCAAGATAGTCGCCGAGCGTTATATCTGCCGCCCGTCCCACCCGCGCATCGCGGGTCGCATCGCGATAGAAGCGGACAAGCCCTTGCAGCATGGCCCAGAAGCGAGGGCTGGCCAGATTGCTCCGCTGCGCGAACAGCCCGCTCAGGCTGGTGCCGCTGTATTCGAGGCGTCCGTCGTCGAGCGAGGCGGCGAAGGACATCTCGGTCGGTTGCGTCGCGACGCCCAGTTCGGCGAGCAGCGCAACGAAATTCGGGTAGGTTTTCTCGTTGTAGACGATGAAGCCGGTGTCGACCGCGGTCTCGCCTCCATCCCGGTCCGACACCAAGACCGTGTTGGCATGGCCGCCGAGACGCGGCTCGGCCTCGATCAGCACGACATCGTGAGCCTGCCCCAGCAGCCAGGCTGCCGACAGGCCGGAGATGCCGGCGCCAATGACGGCGATCTTCTTCGTATGTCCGTGAGCCCGCGCCATGGCCATTCCTCACTCGTTGGAAGGCTATACGCAGGGCACTTCGCTTTGGATTTGCCGCCATCCCGCGGAAATTGCGAGGGACAGGGTGAGCCGATCGCAACCGGCGAACGTAAATTGACTGAGATAACCGGGAGGCGGATCGATGCCCGCAACGGGTCTGAAGCGTCTGTTTACGGCGGTCGGCGCCTATGCTGACCACCCTGGATCACGCGAGGCGATCGCCAACACGGTGGCGCTGGTGATCGTCTCGAACCAGCCCTTCTACCCGCTCTATCTCTACTGGGCGGTGTCGCCTGTAATCGGGCCGTCTTTCCTGACCTTCCTGTCGACACCTCTTTTCGCGTTGGTGCCGGCCGCGATGCGACGTAGCTCGAAGCTCGGCCGCTCGCTGATGCTCTGCGCCGGCATCGGCAACACGCTGCTTTGTCGCTTCGTCTTTGGCGGCGCGTCGGGTGTCGAAGCCTTCCTGTTCCCCTGTCTGATGCTGGCCGTGCTGCTCTTTCGCCGCGACGAACGCCGCTATGCCGTCGGTTTCACAGCGCTGTGCTTCGGAGCCTATCTCCTGCCTGTCGATGTCATGGTGGGGCCGCTGCATCTCTATGGGCAGCAGGAATATGTCGCGTTCCAGCGCCTGAACTTCCTCAGCGCGGCATCGCTGACGGTGCTGATCGGCTGGCTCTTCGTCCAACGGTACCCCGATATCGGCGGAGGCGATGAAACCGGAACGGGCCGACGAACGTAGAAGAGGCGCAACCTGCGGAAAGGACATCACATGAGACGCCTTCTGCTCGCTTTGATCATCGCCTCGCCATCTGCTGCCAGCGCGGCCACCCTGGACGGCACCTGGCTGCGCGACGATGGCAACGCCCGTGTCCGTATAGCGCCCTGCGGTGACAAGATCTGTGCCACCAACCTCTGGATCGGTGACACCAGCAAGGGCGAAGCGGCAGGCGACAAGCTCGTGATGACGCTGTCGCGCCAGTCCGACGGAACGTTTTCCGGCACCGCATACGACGCCAAGCGGGACTGGACCTATTCGATGTCGATCAAGACCGCTCCGGGCGAGCTCACCACGCGCGGATGCATTGTCGGCGGCCTGATCTGCCGCGACGTCGGCTGGAAAGCCGCCGATTAGGGCTTCGGTCGTGCGGTGATCCGCTCCCGCACTGCCACCGTATCTTGGACATGGCCGCCGCATTCGCCTTGACTGTCGAAGACATGCGCGAGGCGTCAGCTGCGCAGGGAGGCCGGTTTTTCGCCTTGTTCGACGCCAATGCCTTGATCGCCGCCATTGCGCGCTCGGGTGACCGGGACGCGTTCGCAGCACTATTCGACCATTTCGCGCCGCGCGTGAAGGGGCTGCTGATGCGCGGCGGGGCCTCGGCGGAATTGGCGGAGGAGATCGCGCAGGAGACGCTGCTGTCGGTCTGGCGCAAGGCCGCGATGTTCGATCCCGACAAGGCGAGCGCCTCGACCTGGATCGCCACCATCGCACGCAACCGGCGCATCGACATCGCCCGGCGGGACACCCGCTCGCGGCTTTCGCAAGTTTACGAGATTCTGGATGAAGAAGGCCCTCAACAACCTGACGAGACGATTTCCGGAGCTGAGCGCGACGCGCGGGTCAGGGCAGCGATGACCGGGTTGTCAACCGACCAGTACCGGGTCGTCGAGCTCGCCTTCCTTGAAGGGTTCACCCATCAGGACGTGGCAAAGCATCTGGCGATTCCGCTCGGCACCGTGAAGTCGCGGCTGCGTCTCGCCCTATCGCATCTGCGTGGCAAGCTGGAGGATCTGCGATGAGCGTCGTCCATCGCGCTTCCGACGAGACACTCGCCGCCTTCGCCGCCGGCAGACTCGACGAAGGGCTCGCGCTCGTCGTCGCGGCCCATGTCGAGCTGGACGGCCAGAGCCGGCGCCGCGTGCAGGAGTTCCAGGCTATCCAGGGCGCCATCCTCGATGCCGCAGAGCCCGTGGCGATGACGGCGGGGCCGCTGGACCCGGCCGAGCTGCGCTCGCTGCCGGATGCCGGCGTAGCGCCCCATCTGACCGAAGCAGACCTGCCCCATGCGTTGCGTCCCTATGCTCTAGGGCCGTGGCGGCCGATCGGCATCCGGATCGCGATGCGGCGGGTCGAAGTGCCTGGATCGGAGTCACGCGTGTTCATGCTGCGGGCCGGGCCAGGGATCGCGCTGCCGCACCACAAGCATACCGGCCTCGAATGGACGACGATCCTGTCCGGCGCCTACGAGCATGAATATGGTCGCTACGCCGCGGGTGATTTCGACGAGGCGGACGCCGAGCACGAGCACACGCCGCGCGTCGATCCCCTCGAAGGCTGCACCTGCCTCGTCGCCATGACCGGCAAGGTTCTGCTGCAGGGCTGGCTCGGACGCCTGCTGCAGCCGCTGGTGCGGTTTTGACGCTCGCCTCCTTCGCGGCGGCACTGCTCTTCGCCGCCGTCGCGATGTCGGCGGCCATGAGTCTGGCGACCCGGATCGAGCGCCAGACCGGCAATTCCGGCTGGATCGACGTGGTCTGGACCTTCGGGCTTGGCGCAACCGGCGCGATGGGCGCGCTGCTGCCGTTCGGCGCAGGACCGCTCGCTCGTCGCGTCTTCGTCGCTGCGCTCGTCGCCGCCTGGGCGCTGCGCCTGGGTCTACATATCGCCGGGCGGGCTCAGGGAATCTCCGACGACCCGCGCTATGCCCGGTTGAAGCGCGACTGGGGACCGCGTGCACCCAGGATGATGGCCCGGCTGTTGCAATTGCAGGCACTCGCGAGCATCCCCCTCGCAATTGGCATTATCCTGGCGGCTCATAATCCGGCTGAGCTCGGCCAGGTGCAGGATGCGCTCGGTCTGGCAATCTTCCTCGTCGGTGTCGTCGGAGGCGCGATCGCCGACCGACAGCTGCGCGGCTTCGCGCAATCGGGCCTGGGCGGCGTCTGTGACACAGGTCTCTGGGCCTATTCGCGGCATCCCAACTATTTCTTCGAATGCGTGCTCTGGAGCGCCTATGCGGTGATCGCCTCCGGCGCGGCTCACTCCTTTGGCTGGCTCGCCTGGCTCGCACCCGCAGCGATCACGCTGCTGCTGGTCCGCGTATCCGGCATTCCACCACTGGAGGAGCACATGCTCGCCAAGCACGGGGATGCCTATCGCGACTATCAGCTCCGGACCAGCGCCTTCATTCCACTCCCACCCAAAGGAGCAGGGCCATGACGATCATGCAGAGGCTTTCGAGCTGGGGCGAGGCCTTGCCGGTGCCCGATGCGGTCAGCCGTATGGTCATCGCCTCGCTCGTCGGGCGAACGGATCGTACCCTCATGGCCAAGCCTGGCAATGCGGCCGGCTTCGCACGGGAAATGACGGAACTTCCGATCGCGTTGCATGCCGATGCCGCCAACGCCCAGCACTACGAGGTGCCGGCCGCCTTCTTCGAGCAGGTCCTGGGCCCGAGGCGAAAATACTCCTGCTGCTACTACGCCGAGCCCGGCGATACTCTGGCGGCGGCAGAGGATCGGGCGCTGGCCTTGAGCGCCGAGCATGCCGGTCTCGCGGACGGACAGCACATCCTCGAGCTCGGCTGCGGCTGGGGCTCGCTTTCGCTCTGGATGGCTCAGGCTTATCCAAAGACGCGCATCGTCTCGGTCTCGAATTCGGCCTCGCAACGCGCCTTCATCGAAGAACGTGCACGCGAGCAGGGTTTCGGCAATCTGCGCGTAATCACCGCGGACATGAACGACTTCACCATCGAGGAGCGCTTCGACCGCGTCGTCTCGGTCGAGATGTTCGAGCACATGGCAAACTGGCGCGTGCTGCTCGCGCGTGTCCATGGCTGGTTGAAGCCGGACGGACGCTTGTTCATCCACATCTTCGCGCATGCGCGGGGCTGCTACCGCTTCGATGTCGGCGACAGCGCCGACTGGATCGCCCAGCACTTCTTCACCGGCGGGATCATGCCGAGCGCGGCGCTGGCGCACGAGTTCGCCGACCTCTTTGCAGTCGAGGGGGAATGGCGCTGGAACGGTGAGCATTATCGGCGCACCGCAGAGGATTGGCTGGCCAATTTTGACCGTAACCTGCCGGCGATCGAACCGATCCTGCGCGAGGCTTATGGCGAGGATGCGCCGCTCTGGCGCCGACGCTGGCGCCTGTTCTTCCTCGCGACGAGCGGGCTGTTCGGACACTCGGGCGGCGAACCCTGGGGCGTCAACCACTATCGGCTGCGGCCCGTCTGACTCGCCAGCAATAAATCGGCGATAGGCTCCGCTTCAGCCGCCAACGCGACGCGCGACCTCATAGGCGATCCAGCTGCAGAAGCCGACCACCACGGTGCCGTAGACGATGTCGGCGAGGGTTATCGTCAGCGTCCAGGGCCGCAGCGCGGCGTAGTTCGTCAGGTCGTAGGTCGCATAGGCAAGCAGGCCAATCAGGGCGCCGTTGACGAGCGCTTCGCTCGCACCGCCGCTGCGCAGGGCGGGCATAACCGCAAAATGCAGTACGCCGAGCGGGAAACCGAAATAGAACAGCGCCGCAGGCACATAGCGGATCGGTTCCACGATCAGGTCGCCGAGGGCCGGGCGATAGAGTTTCGCGGTCATCGTGCCGAGCCAGATCGCATCGCAGATGCCGAAGGCGATGAGAAAGGCGACGTAGCCGGCGACGAAGCGCATGACGACCTCCATTGGCATGTGCCATCAGATACGCAGGACCTGCGGCTCCGGATTACCCTGAGCCGATCGACCGATCCGGGGATCCAGCGCGCCTCGTCCGGCGTATCCATCGCATGGCCGGCAGCACGAAGGCGCCCATGACGATCTTGATTTCCAGGCGGGCCGTCATGGCGGCGCTGTCCACTATCGTCCTTGCCGGCTGCGCCGCGCTGAGGCCGGGCGCTTTGAGCCAGGGGGCGCGGGATCTCGCCTATGGTGCCCATCCCCGGCAGACGATGGACATCTACACCCCGAGCGGCGGCGGAGCCGGAAGACCGGTCGTCCTCTTCATCTATGGCGGCTCATGGGCGAACGGCGCCAAGGAGAGCTATGCCTTCGTCGGTGACGCCCTGGCTGCGCGCGGCTTCGTCACCGTGATCGCCGACTACCGGCTCGTGCCGGAGGTGCGCTTCCCGGTCTTCATCGAAGATGGGGCCGCAGCGCTGCGCTTCGTCCGAGACAACATCGTGCGCTTCGGTGGCGACCCGCGCCGCATCCATCTCATGGGGCATTCGGCCGGTGCCTACAACGCGATGATGCTGACGCTCGACAAGAGCTATCTCGCGCGTGCTGGCCTATCGCCCGGCATTATCCGCTCGGCAGTTGGCCTCTCTGGCCCCTATGATTTTCTGCCGCTCGATATCGCCGTAACCAAGGCCGCCTTCGGCATGGCCCGCGATCTGGCGCGGACACAGCCGATCAATTTCGCGCGGGCGGACGCGCCGCCGATCCTGCTCGCCACCGGCGCCGACGACACCACGGTCTTACCCCGCAACAGCGAGCGGCTTGCCGCCGCGCTCAGCCGTGTCGGTGCCCGCTCGGTGACGCTTAAGATCTATCCTGGCCTTGGTCACGCCGGGACGGCAGCCTCGCTCGCACGCATCATGAACTGGCGCGCGCCGATTTTCGACGATGTCGTTGGGTTTTTGGAGCGGGCGTGACCGCAGCCACAAGCTGCGACCTTTGATGTAGACGATGCGTTAGCCGTCGCCTGCGCGAACGTCCGCTTCCTGGCAGCCAGCCAATGTCCGCAACTGGCGCAAAGAAGCTACCTGCTCGGCTTCCTGTCATCTTTCGCGGAAGACACGGTGAGCATGATCCATCACGGGCTTGACGAGATAGGACAGAGCCGTTCGATCTTCGGTCGTGATCAGGACCTCGACCGGCATGCCCGGCACCAATGTCTTGCCGTGCAGGGCCGGATCGTCTCGCGCGATTTCCACCTCGGCGATGTAGAAGGTCGCGTCGGATTGAGCATCCTTGGTGGTCGCAGGCGAGACGTGGCGCACCTCCCCGGGAATCTCGGGCGTCGTGTTGCGGGCGAAGGCGGCGAAGCGCAGGCGTGCCGGCTGGCCGGTATGGACCTGGTCGATATCGGCCGGGGCGATCTTGATCTCGACGAGGAGCTTGGCCGTCTCGGGCACGATGGTCGCGAGCCGCGCCGCCGGGGTGATGACGCCGCCGACGGTGAAGACGCTGAGCTCGTTGACGATGCCGGCGACCGGCGCCTTGATCTCGGCGCGTGCCAACCTGTCCTCGGCGGCGAAGCGCCGGTCGGAGAGCTCGGCGATCCTGGCCTCGATCGGGGTGAGCTCGCGCTGCGCCTCGGTGCGGGCAGTTTCGTCGATGGTGATGATCTGCAGCCGGGCCTCGTTGATGCGCAGCTTGGCCCGCGCGATCGTCGCCTCGATCTCGCCGCGCTCGCCGAGCAGGCGCGCCCATTCGCGGTTGATGTTGAAGACCTTGACGCCGTCGATGAAGCCCTTCTGGAAGAGGTTGAGGTATTTGTCGCGCTCGATCTCGACGAGCCGCAACTCCTCGCGCTTGGCCGACAAACGGGCCTGCAGCCCTTTGGTTTCCTCGCCCGACTGGACGATGGTGATCTCGAGCAGCTCCTTGCGGCTCTCCCGGTTCTGACGATTGCCGCTGAACAGGCGCCGCTCGCCGGCCATGATCTGGGCCGCTTCATCGCTCAGCGCGCTCAGCCCAGGTGGATCGAGCATGGCGTCGAGCCCGTCGCGCTCGGCCAGGAGCCGGGCGCGGCGGCCGAGGACGTCGGAGAGCTGGGAGCGGATGATCGACAGCTCCGTCCGGATCTGGACGTCGTCGAGCCGGAACAGGACCTGGCCCGCGCTGACGCGCTCCCCGTGCCGGACGGCGATGGCCTGAACCGTGCCGCCGTCCCGATGCTGCACCTCCTTGAGGTTCTGATCGACCTTGACCGCCCCTTGCGCGATCACCGCCCCGGCGAGCCGGGCCGTAGCGGCCCAGCCGCCGCAGCCGAGGACAAGCGCCCCAGCCAGCAGGAGCCCGAACAGCACATGCCTGCGCAGGGAGAACGAGTCGTCGCGCTTCGCCGGCAATGCGGTCGCGCCCTCGATGAAATCGCGATCTGGATTATACGCATTCATGACCGGGTCACTCCGCGCGAGGATCAGCTGTAGTAGTGGAACTGGTGGGCGCCGCTGATCTCGATGGAGAGACCTTTTTCGCCCTCGTTCTCGATATCGACGTCGATGATGGTGGTTTCCTGGTCGCCGATCTTCTCGATCCGGAACCGGAACGGCTGGTTGTCGTCGCCATCCTCGCCATAGGTGCGGCCAAAGCCGTCCTCGTCGTCGCGATCATCGTCGTCATCGCGATCGTCGTCGCGGCGCAGCGTGTACTGGCTGATCAGGATGCGGTCGCCGACCTCGAGGTCGAGGATCTTGTGGATCATCTCCTGGGCATCCTCGACGGCATCGCGCCCGTCGAGCTCGAGCTCGAACTTGAACGTGTCGTCGCCGTGACCGCCGGTGACGGTGGTCGGCGCCTGCGTCCCGATGAGGAAGGTGTCGTCGCCGTCGCCGCCGATCACGACCTCGAAGCAGGCGATCTCGTCATCGCCGGCCTCCGCGCTCGTCAGCTTGCCTTCGACCAGGTCGACAATGACGTCGTGTTTGAGGCTGCTCAGGTCGAGCGTGTCGATGCCGGCGCCGCCATCATAGTCGTCGTCCGCGCAGTCGGCATCGACGATGATCGTGTCGTCGCCGTCGCCTCCCCTGACCTTGTCCTCGCCTGAGCCGCCGGCGAGGCGATCGTTGCCGAGCCCGCCATGGACCTCATCGTCGCCGTCACCCGCGAGGATGACGTCGTCGCCCGCATCGCCAATCAGGCAGTCGTCGCCAGCTTCACCAAGGATGACGTCGTCACCGTCCTCGCCATTGACCCGATCGTCACCTGTGCCGGCCCGAACGATGTCGTCGCCGTCGCCGGCCTCGACCTTGTCGTCGCCATCGCCGGCATCGAGCGTGTCATTCCCGCTGCCGCCGCGCAGCTGATCCTTGCCCGCCCCAGCGAACATGATGTCGGCGCCATTGCCGCCATCGAGCATGTCATTGCCGGCACCGCCGACGATGATGTCGTCGCCATCTTCGCCGAAGACGCTGTCATCGCCGGCACCTGCATCGATATAGTCGTTGCTGCCACTGGTCCTGACGTAATCGTCGCCGGCGCCCAGGCGCACGCTGTCGATGTCGGCTCCCCCGATCACAACGTTGCCGCCATCGCCAGCGACGACGGTGTTGTTGCCGTTGCCGGTCAGGATGGTGTTCGCCCCCTCTCCGCCATCGATCTGGTCGTGGCCATCGCCGCCATCGACGAGATCGTCGCCGGTGCCGCCCCAAATAGTGTCGTCGCCGGAGCCTCCGACGATCACATCGTCACCATCGCCGCCGTCGAGAGTATCGTTGCCTGCCTCGCCGTACAGGTGATCGTTGCCGGCATCGCCGTAGAGCGTGTCATTGCCTGCGCCGCCATGGAGGACGTCGTCGCCGGCGCCGCCATGGACGATGTCGTCGCCGGCGCCGGCATGGACAGTGTCGTTGCCGGCACCGGCGAGGATGATGTCGTTCGCGCCGCGGCCCTCGATCAGGTCGTTGCCGCCGAGGCCTTCGATACGGTCGCGGCATTCCGTGCCGATCAGGACGTCGTCGGCCTCGGTGCCGGTCAGTTGCAGGATCTCGACCACGTCGAAACGCGCCTGCTGGGCGACCGCCGCCTTGCCGTCGCTGATGACGTAGCTGACCGTGACCGGACCGAAGTAACCCTTGGCCGGCGTGTAGAGCCAGCCACCCTCGGCCTGCTCGATCGAACCGTGCGAGACAGTGATCTGGCGGATGGTGAGCGGGTCGGCATCGGCGTCGCTCGCGCCGGCGAGCAGCAGCGCCACGGCCAGGAGCGTGGTCTGGCACGGGCCGATATCGACCAGCCGAACCGGGCCGTTGACGCGTGGTGCGCGGTTGCGCGGCGGCAACTCGGGACCGGGATCGACGGGCCCCGGCCAGTCAGGATCACTCCCGCCTCCAGTGCCCGGACCGACGATCGGCGAAGGGAGGGAGCCAGCGAAGCTCGGCAGGCCGGCCTCGAACAGCCCGCCAGAGCCCACCGGCATACGCGAGGAGGACCAGTTGTCATTGCTGGCATCCTCGCCGAAAGCCTCCGGAATCCGCGCCAAACGCAATGGCGGCAGTGGCAGCTGGTCGAACTCGAACATCGGCGAATCGATGCCGAGGAAATCGGGCAGTCCAGGCACGGTCGGGCCGGGCCCGCCGGTCCCGACCGCCTTCTCGGTGGCTTCGCCGAGCGCGCCGGTCTCGTCCGGCATCTCATCACCGTCTGCGGCCTGGCTGACCTTGTCATCGGCCGCGGGAGGCCGCGGCTGCTCGGGTTCAGATTGAGGCGTTGCACCCTTGGCCGGATCGAGGATGCCCTGGAAATAGGCGATCACGGCGGCCATCAGCGCGACCAGCATAGCCGGGACGCGCAGCGGCAATGGCGTGTCGTCCTGGGCACGCTCGTAGATCTGGGTGGTGTTCGGCGAAGCGGTTTGCGTACGCCGGGCGGCTTTGACGTCGATCATGCCGGCACCCGTTGGGGTTCGAATGAAGTTGCCTTGGGCATCGCGACGACCGGGCGCTGCACCTCGGCCGCCTCTGCGGGCTTGATGATCTGCTCTTTGGGGCCGAAGGCAGTCAGCTTGCCGGCCTGGATCACCCCGACATAGTCGACGGCGGCGAGCGCGCTCGGCCGGTGCGCGACGATGATGACGATGGCGCCGCGCGCCTTGAGCTGCTCGATCGCCTTGGTCAGCGCCATCTCGCCTTCGCTGTCGAGATTGGAGTTGGGTTCATCCATGACGACCAGGAACGGGTCGCCGTAGAGGGCACGGGCAAGGCCGATCCGCTGGCGTTGGCCGGCGGAGATCGCCATGCCCTGCGGGCCCAGCGGCGTGCGATAGCCGGCCGGCAGTCGCACGATCATGTCGTGGATGCCGGCTGCGTTGGCGGCGGCGACGATGCCGCTCGGGTCATCATAGTCGGCCAGGCGGGAGATGTTCTCCTCGACGGTTGCGTCGAGCAGGCTGACCTCCTGCGGCAGGTAGCCGATCGCACGGCCGAGATCTTCTTCCGGCCACTGCTCGAGTTCGGCGCCATCGAGACGCACCGCCCCACGCAAGCTCGGCCAGATGCCGGTCAGGGCGCGCACCAGCGTCGTCTTGCCGCCGCCGCTCGGCCCGATGATGCCGACCGCCTTGCCGGCGCCGACATCGAAGCTGACCTCGCTGAGCAGGATCTGGCCGCTGCCCGGCGCGGCAACCGTGATCTTGTCGACCTTGAGATAGCTGTGTGGCGCCGGCAACTTCATCGGCTCGACCGCCTTGCTGAGAGCCACGACGGTCTCGCGCAGGCGCGCAAAGCTCTGCCTCGCTGCGACGAAGGGCTTCCAGTTGGCGATCGCCTGGTCCACCGGCGCCAGCGCGCGCGCGGACGAGACCGAGGCCGCGATGATCGCGCCGGCCGAGAGCTCGCCCTTGATGGTGAGATAGGCGCCAAGCCCGAGCACCGCCGACTGCAGGATCATGCGCAGGATCTTCGAGACGGCGCCGAAGGAGCCGACGACGTCGCTGGCGCGCGATTGCAGCGCCAGATGGGCTTCGTTCGCCACGGCGAAGCGCTGCGTCGCCCGCCCTGCAAAACCCATCGCCTTCAGCACCTCGGCATTGCGGGCATTCGACTCGGCGATCGAGCTGCGTCCCAGCGCCGTCTGCCGGGCCTCGCCCGCAACCTTGCGCGCCACGATCTCGGCGGCGAGCGTCAGCAGGGTCAGCACGACGGCGCCGCCGAGCGTCAAGGCGCCGAGCCAGGGATGCAGCAGGTAGATGAAGCCGAGATAGATCGGGATCCAGGGCAGGTCGAACAGCGCGCCCGGTCCCTGACTGGCCAGGAAGCTGCGTACATTGTCGACGTCGCGGCCGCGTTCGAGCGCTTCCGTGGTGGAGAAGCCGAAGCGCGGCATGTCGATCGTCACGCGGTGCGCGATCGGTGCGATGTCGCGATCGAAACGCGCGCCGATCCGCAACAGGATGCGTGACCGAATGGCGTCGAAGCCGCCCTGGAACAGGAAGAGCACGAGGGCGATCACCGAGAGCGCGACCAGTGTCTGGACGCTGCCGCTCGTCAGGGCCCGGTCGTAGACCTGCATCATGTAGAGCGAGCCGGTGAGCGCCAGCACGTTGATGAGGCAGGAAATCGCGACCAGATAGACGATGATCCCGCGCAAGCCTTCGGTGAGCTTTGCAGCGTCACGCTTGCGGGCAAGGGACAGATTGGCGGGGGCCATTGGCCGCTCCCTGAACGATGAATGGTGCAGAGCCCAACGCCACCCCGGTCAGTGACCGGGGTGGCGCGGACCGCCGCATCAAAGGGTGGTGTTGCCCGAGTTCAGGGTGAGGGTGCCCTTCAGGTTGATCTGGAAATCGGCATCCGGATCACCATCGGCATTGCCCGACACCACCGTATAGTCGCCGTCGGCGCGGGTCTCGTAGGTCACCATGAGCTGGGCCGAGCCGGTGAACGAGGAGCCGTTCACGAGCGTGAAGCTCTGGTTGCCCGCCAAGGCCTGGTCGGCGTCGATCTGCGACAGGTCGAGCTTGTCGCCAGGCTCGAAGTCGAGGATCGTGTCGCCATCGGCCGCTTGCGTGCTGTTGAAGCGGAAGACGTCGTTGCCGGCGCCGCCTTCGATCACGTTGACCGCATTGCTGGCCGTGATCGTGTCGCTGCCGGAGCCGGTCGCGACATTCTCGATGCCCCACAGCGTGTCCTGGCCGGTCTGGACGCTGACCGCGCTGCCCCGCCCGGACAGGCCGGAGCCGAGATCGACGGTGACGGAAGCGGTCGCCACCGACAGGTCGAGCGTGTCGATGCCGTTGCCGCCGCCGAGGTCGTCGCCGTGATAGCTGTCATTGCCGTCGCCGGCCGCCGCGACGAAGAGGTCGTTGCCGGCGCCGCCCACGACGGTGTCGTCGCCCGCGCCGCCATCGAGCCGGTCATTGCCGCCGCCGCCGAAGATCCGGTCGGCGCCGGCCTCGCCATAGAGCGCATCATTGCCCTCGCCGCCGAAGCCGTGGTCGTCGCCGCCGCCGAGGAAGACCGTATCCGTTCCGGCTCCGGCATCGACGAAGTCGGCGCCGTCGCCGGCAGCGATATTGTCGTCCCCGGCTTCGCCGGTCAGGACGTCGTCGCCGCCGAGGCCGACGATCGAATCCGCGCCTGCCGTCCCGATCAGGACATCGCTCTGGCCCGTCCCGGTCCGCACCGCTCCGCCTGACGGACCAGGCGCCGGCGTGCCAGCATCGTCCTCGTCGTCATCGCAGCCGCAGTCGTCGTCATCATCGTCATGATTGCCGTGATGATGATCGTCGTCATCGTCATCATCCTCGTCGTCGTCATGGTCATCATCATCGTCGTCGTCATGATCGCCGGAGCCGAACTGCGGCATCCCATCGCCCGCGGTGAAGCAGATGCTGTGCGTCGGGCTCGTCATCGTGGTCACGCCGTTCGTGTCGGTCGTGACCTCATAGTCGCCGGGCACCGCGCCGTCGGGCAGCTCGATCACATCCTGCGGCCGCAGATTGCCGACGATCGTGTCGTTGCCGCCGTTGGAGCGGAACACGATGCGATGCGCCGAGGTCAGTGCCGAAATGTCGACAGTGTCGTCGCCGGCCGCACCATCGATCGTGATGGTGTTGAGACGCAGGCTCGTGGTCGAGAAGTCGCCGATGATCTCGAAGTTGTCGTTGCCGGCAGAGCCGGCGGTCCCGGAAGGATCGGTACCGTTGATACGGATTTCTTCGATCTCGCTGAGTTCGGCAATCACCGAGGCGGCGTTGGTGCCGTTGCGGGTGACGACGATCTCGGTGGCCGCCGCTATCACGGCCAGCGGGTTGACCAGAAGGAACTCGGCCCTTGTATAGATGCGGTAGGTTTCGGCCGAGGCATTGCCTACGATCGAGAAGGTGTCGCCAGCCGTCCCTTCGGTGCCGCCATTGACCATGTCCTTGCCATCCGTCGGTCCCGCCACAGCATTGGCGTTCCAGACGATGGTGTCGTCGCCGTTGCCGCCATTGACGGTATCCACGCCGGCATTGAGGCCGGGAATGGTCGCGTTGACGATGAAGTTGTCGACGGAGACGTTGTCACCGTTATCCCAGTCGCCGTTCACCTGGAAGCGGATCGCGGATTGCGGCCCGATCTGCCCCGCAGTCAGGGCCACCGAGAAATTGGCATTCGCCGAGTTGAGAACGCCGCCGGTCAGGTTCTGCCAGCTATTTGCAGCCTGGTTCCAGGCCTGGACGGTGACGTTCTCCGTGCCGGTGACACTGGTGTCGCCGGTAAAGGTAAACTGCACCGTCGCCGACGTCGCGCCAGCCACGTTGAAGGCGCGCTGGATCCATTCGCCGCCGTCAAGAGCCTCGGTGAACTGCAGGCTGCCACCTTGGATGAAGATGTCTCCACCCGTGGCATTTGTGGTCTCGCCACCCCCCTCGGTCCAATCTCCGTTGAAGGAGAGCGAGCCATTGTTGTTGGTGTACGCGTTGGTGCCGAAGTTGTCAGTGAAGGCACCGTTGTCGCTGCCGATCCCGCCCGAGAGCGTGTCATTGCCATCGCCGCCATTGAGGGTGTCGGCACCTTCACCGCCGTTGACCACGTCATTGCCGCCATTGGCGTTGACGGTGTCATTGCCGCCATTGGCATTGAACGTCTCTGACGTGGTTCCCAAGCCGTTGAGCGTATTGGCGTTGTTGTCGCCGTTGATCGTGCTGGTGGGCGCGGGGCCGGCCAGGAGGAAGTCGGCCACGGTGATGACGTTGTTGCCATTCCCGTTCACGCCGTTCAGCCGGATGGTCGTGGCTGTGTTGCCGTCGATCGTGACCTGGGTATCGTTCCCAAGATCGACGATGCCCACTCTCGCGGCGAAGTTGGCCGCAGTGATGCCCAAGCCCGAGACGTCGATACGGTCCTGTCCACCACCACCCGCATCGGCATCGAAGCTGGCGACGGTGTCGTTGCCGAAGGCAGGCGCGTTGTAGACGATGGTGTTGAACCCGCCGCCGACATCGATGGCGTCGTTGCCGGCACCGCCGATGATGGTGTCATTGTCATTGCCACCATTGAGGATGTCGTTGCCGTCACCGCCATCGAGCAGGTCGTTGCCGTCATCGCCATTGAGCGTGTCGATGCCGCCGAGGCCGAAAAGCTCGTTGTTCTCGTCATTGCCGTTGATGGCATTGTTGGCAGCGTTGCCGGTGCCGCGCACCGCGGTGCCATTGAGGTCGAGATTTTCGACATTGGCGCCAAGGGCGAAGCTAATGTCGGATTCCACTCGGTCGGTACCGCCGAGCACGAGGTCCGCATTGGTTTCGGTAACGACATCGCCGGCTTCGTCGACGAAGTAGACGTCATTGCCGTCGCCGCCGATCATGGTATCGGCACCGAGCCCGCCATCGAGCGTGTCATTACCGGCCAGGCCGCTCAGCGTGTCGTTGAGATCGCCGCCGGTGATGCTGTTGGCGCCGGCATTGCCGGTGCCGACAAAGGCTCCTGCATCGGCCCCGCGATAGACGAGGTTTTCGACATTGGCCATGGCTGCCATGGACAGTTCGGTCATGAAGGTTTCGACCGTGTCGGTGCCTTCGCCGGCAGCTTCCACCACCACGTCGAGCAGGTCGTCGACACCATAGGTGTCGTTGCCGGCGCCGCCGACCATGGTGTCGGCACCGAGTGCGCCTTCGAAGTCGTCCTGGGCAGCATTGAGGCGGTTGTCGAGATCGTCATCGCCCGCGCCGCCGACCAACAGGTCGTCGCCGAGGCCGCCGACGAGATCGTCGCCCTGGCCGCCGCCGAAGATCAGGTCATTGCCGAGACCGCCGGTGATGGCGTCATTCTCCCCGTCCTCGCCGGCGATGAAATTGTTTGCAGTGGAGGCCGCGAGGTTGACGATGCGCGGATCGCCGGTCGGGTCAGCCCGGCTGACGGCATAGTCGCCCACCAGCTGGTAGCCCTTGAAGAAAGCGCCATTGAAGTTGATGAGCTCGATGCCGGTTTCAGCTGTGGTGCCGGTATAGTGCCCGTTCACGGTGATGGTTTGCTGCAGGCCGCCAGGCAGCGTGTAGTTGATGACCAAGCTGCCGGTCTGCGTGCCCGTGCTGTTATCGGAGGCATCGAGCCCGTCGATAGTCAGAATGGGCAGGCCATCCACATCGACGCCCGTGCTCGGGGCGAGGATGGAGATCTTGTCGGCCATTCCTTGTCCCACGCCGCCGGTTTCATTGATGACGTCATTGCCGTCACCGAGGCCGAAGGAATAGGTGTCGTTGCCGGCGCCGCCATTGAGGGTGTCGACGCCGACATTGACCGCAGGCACTGTCGCGGTGATGAGGAAGTTGTCGATGTAGAAGTTCTCGTTAGCTTCCCAGTCGCCTTCGGCCCTGAATCGGATGGACGAAGCAGCGCTCATCTGGGCGGCGGTCAGTGCGATCGAGAAAGTGCCGGTGCCGGTCGGAGTATTGCCACCGAAAGTCGCAAGGATGTCCCAGCCGGTGCCGTTAAAGGCCTCGACCACGACGTTTTCGACGGGATTGCCCGTGCTGAAGGCGTCGAGCCCGGCGTCTTCATAGTTGAAGGACAAGGTCGCCGAGAGCGCTCCGGCCAAATTCAGGTTCCGGGTGATGATCTCGCCGCCGTTGATATTCTCGTCAAATCGCAACCTGCTGCCGTTGATTTCAATATCACCGCCGGAAGCGCCACCCGTTCCGCCGCCGTCATTTGTCTCGAACCATGCGCCGCTGAAATTGGCAGTGCCGTTGTTGTCGGAATACGAAACATCTCCGTTGAAATTGTCGAGGTAGGTATTCGTCGCCGTTGTTCCGCCAGGACCGCCAACGAGAATATCGTCGCCGGCAAGGCCATTGAGCGTATCGACCCCGGCGAGACCCAGGATCAGGTCGTCCTGTGCTGTGCCGTTGAGGGCAGGATCATCTCCGGGCGTGCCGACGATGATGTTGAGCGCATTGCCGGTGGCGAACTGCACCCTTTCAATATTGCGCAGCCTGTCGGTGCCATCGAGCGAGTCTTCGACGGCGTGGGAGACGATGACCTGCCCGTCCGCAGTGGCGGAGAAGGCATATTCGCCGCGGGCGCCCTGGAATTTGGCTGTATCGATGTTGCGCAGCGGATCGGTGGCGCCGGTATTGGTATCGTCCGTCTTGATCGTGCGGACGATGCCGAGCTGCCCTGGATTGATCGAGCCGTTGAACATGCTCGCGGCCAGCGTGGTCATGCTGTTGTGAACGGCGATGGTCGGTCCCGTGTGGTTGGTATCACCCACGGCATAGACGCCGATCTGCACGTCGAGCCACTTGTCGCCGTCGATGATGTCGTCGCCGGCATTGCCCTGGATGGTGTCGCTGCCGTCGCCGCCGAGGATGACGTCGCCGGCATTGAAGACAACCGTGCCGGCCGCCATCGCCGTGACCTGGGCAGGCGTAAGGCCCAGGACTTCGGCAAGGCCGACGATCAGCTGCAAGCTCTCCTTGGTCAATTGGCTACCGCGATAGCCTTCCTGACCGGTCGTTCCATCGGGAGCATTGGGATCGAAGGGCAGGCGTTCCGAGCCCAGGGCATTGGAGCCGCCGAGCACGTCGTTGTATTTCGAGCCAGACAAACCCTCCATTGACGCATATTCGTCGAGGGCGGCATTCGCCGGCAGCGTCGGGGCTTCGTCGAAGATGATGGGCCGCGACAGGTCGGCATTGATGCCGAACGTGCTGTCCTTGTAGGTCGCCCAGTCATAGCCCGACATGCCGGCCATCTTGCCGCGGCCGGTGCTGCCCACCATGATGTCGTCGCCGCCTTCGCCGATGAACTCGTCGAAGCCGCCATCGCCGAGGAACACGTCGTGTCCGTCGATGCCGTCATGGGCGAAGATCTCGTCGAAATTGTCGCCGGGGGCGCCATCGAAGGTGCCGGTTTCGATCCAGTCGTCGCCCTCGTTGCCGAGGATGCGTTCGGCGTTTTTGTTGCCGTAGATGAAGTCGTTGCCGGTGCCGGCGAAGACTTCCGAGCCCATGTCGGTGCCTAGGAAGATGAAGTCCTGGCCGTCATTGCCCATCACCAGGTCGAGGCCCGGCCCGGCATGGACCACGTCGTTGCCGGCGCCCGCCTTGATGTTGTCGTCGCCGCCGCTGTCGACGATGATGTCGTCGCCGTCTCCGGCATTGATGATGTCGTTGCCGAAGCCGCCCTCGAGCCGGTCGTTACCGCCATCGCCATAGAGCGTGTCGTCACCGATGCCGGCGATCAGGTGATCATTGGCCTCGGTGCCGCCGAGGACGACGTGGTCGCCGCCGGTATATTTCAGGTAGTTGGTGTCCACCTGTGGCGTCGCCGGGTTATTGCGCACGACGAGAGGCGTCAGCAGCCCGCCACCAAGCGGATCGCCGGTTTCCAAATCGCCATCGCCATCCAGGTCGTTGAACTGCTTGGTCGGATCGACCTCGAGGATCAGGCCAGGCGTCGAGAACACGTCCGACGGCAGATGGGTCGCGTTGGTGTTGCGCATGATCATCGCGGCGAAGGAGTTGTTCTCCATTTCGCCGAACAGATGCAGGCCGTCGAGGCGCTGGAGGTAATAGAAGCGGTCGCCGCTCTGCAGCTTCTCCATCTGGATTTCGAAGACGAAGTTGAAGGTCGAGCCGAGCATGCCGCCGAAGGGCATGATCTGCTCGGCCAGGCCGCCGATCCAGAGATCGACATTGTTGAGGCCGCCGAGCGAGCCGCCGGCAAAGGCGCCGGTAGCGTTGAGGAAGTCCAGCCGATTAGTATAGGTTACGCCGTTGATGATCACCCCATCCGAATCATCGCCATCGCCGAGAACAAGGGCGAAGGCGGCATCGCGCTTGGCCTCTAGTGTCTGCGCGCTGGTGATGGCAGCGTGCGTGCCATAGGCGGCGATGAAGTTGATGATCGACGCCTCATGCTTGAGATGGGCGGCGAAATCGACCCAGCTCTCATAAGGCTTGAGCAGGGCGTCCTGATTGGTCGCCGCGTAGAACTGAGTGCGGGCGGCATTGAGGGAGGGCACGCCCGTGTCGCGACCACGGGCGAGGTTGATCGTTGCCAGGTCGAGCGGCAGGCCCAGCAGGTTGTTGCGCAGGGCGCTGGTGACGAATTCGTCGATCTCGTTGCCGGCCTGTCGCGTCATGCCGCGGATGATGGCACCGGCCGCGATATCGGCATCGACGGTTGCCGAGCCGCCATTGTTCTCGAACTGCAGCGGATTGAGGAAGCCTTCGATCAGGCCGATATGGTCCGGATTGAAGTTCGGATCGAAGCGATCGATCGATTCCGTCAGCATCGAGTGGCCGAAGCGGTAGACCACATGGGCGAACTCGGCGACGATCGAAGGATCGATCGTGACGTCGAAGCCGTCCGGAACCAGGAACACGTTGATGTTCGGCTGGATCTTACGGGCGAATTCCTCGAACACCAGATGCTGATACTGCATCTCGGTGCCGAACTTGGCCGCCTGGAAGAGGCGCTCGCCATCCCAGACCAGGCCAGCTGCCGTGGCGGGAACCTCCGCGACGTCGACGACGAGCCACTCGTTCAGGAAGGCCACGGCCTCCGCCTCCGAGGCGCCGTCATCGAGCATGGCCTGGGCATCGGCGAGCGCGACCACCTTGGTGTGTTCCACCAGCCGGTTGTGCTCGGAATGGAAGACGTGATGGACGGCGGTCAGGCCGATATTCTCGTTGGCGCGGCCATCGCCGGCGACATAGTGCGCGTCGAGCAGCTCGTTGTCATAGTCCCCGGGATCGAAACCGGGATTGTTCAGACCGACCTCGATATCGCCGTCGGCGAGACCTTCCGGCACCGCATTATGCGCGATATCGGCGAGGAAGGCATGGCCGGTCCGTACGGCGGTATAGGGGGGGACGTGATTGGGGTCGTCGACAAGGACGCCTAGCCCACCATTCGCGGTCGGATCGCCCTCAATCAGACCAGCCGAAGTCACCATCTGCGGGTAGCCGTTCGGTCCGCGGATGAATTCGCCATAGGGGTCGGTGGCCAGCAACGGAACGTTGCCGACATTGGCGTCGAGGAGCTGGATGCCCAGCAGGTCGGCCGCCTGCGCCTTCAGATCGGCCCAGGTCGCCATGCCGCCATTGCCGCCCTCGATGAGCTTGCCCGTCGCGACCGGGACGCCGTCGTCGTTGATATCAGAGGCCCTGAGCTCATAGGCCCTGAGGAAGACCTGATGCGACGGATGGGAGGTGTAGGTCTGGTTCTGGTCGACGAAGGAAGTCGTCGTGTTCACTGGACGATCAGTGTCGTCAGCGGTGCCCATCACGCCGTCATTGCCGGGGCCGGCAAGCGTGGCGCGGGTCAGCACCATGAAGTTCGGCGGGTTCGGATTTTCGGGTGTCGGTTGAACGTAAAGCGGATCGTCCGGCATCAGCGGAATGAACACGGTGCCGTTGCCGCCCTTGGCGACGAGGTCGAGGCCGTGATCGAAGAACTGGCCGAACAGGGTGAACCAGGAGTTGAACGGCGCCGACAACCCTTCATCGGGCGCGGCGTTCGTGATCACGATGTTGACGCCGTCGAGCGCGACGCCATTGGCATCCAGCAGCGTCATGAGGCCGTCGTCCTGCGCGTCGAGCGCAGCTTGCGCGGCAGCAAGATTGGCTGCAGTCGCCAGGGCGGCGTCCTGCAGAGCCTGATTGTTCGGGCTTGCGGAGGCGGCTGCCTGGGCCTCGGCGTTCAGGCGCTCGGCCACGCCGAGGGCGTTGAACAGCGGCTTGAGCGGCGCGTAGGCAGCCGTGATCTGCGCCGTGACGTCCAGCTGCTGCTCAGCGGGAACGATTCCCGCGCGCTGCAGCGCCGTCAGGATCGCTGAGGGATTGCCGAGCGTCTGGTCGACGATCAGGTTCGAGATCGTGCGGACATAGGGGTCGAAGACGTCGCTCGGACCCGCCGTGCCAGGTCCGTCGTTGTCGATGCCGGGCGTGTAGGTGACGGGCACCAGCGCGCCGCCGGGCCCGGCGGGCACCATGATCGTCTTGAACTGCGTGCCGAGCGGCTCCGGGAACTCGTTGTCGGCGGCGCCCCATTCCGGGTGCAGCGGATTGTTGTAGGTGCCGTCGACAGTGCGAAGGCCCCAGGACAGGTTGTAGGTCGGAATGGATCCGCCAGTTCCGAACAGCGGCTTTGCCACATTGTTCGGATCGCCAGTCGAGATGCCTTGCCGGAATGCGGCGTCAGCCTCCGCGATCTTGATCTGCTTGAGGATGAACTCGAGATCGGACTTGATATACGTGACCATGGAGCTTCTCCAGATGCTGAGAGGGACCAAATCTCGGGCCGCGCAAGCGCGATTGAGATCAAGCATTCACGGTACGGCTGAAGACAAATAGAGGTAGACTGGCAAGAATTAAGAGACGGGAAGGCGACGACGTTTTCGAGTTAAATTTTGCGGATTGCGCTGCATTTCGGTGTAGTAGATTTTACGAATACAATTCGTATTATAAAAAACCTATCCTCTATTGTTGTAGAATAGAAATTTCGTTTATCATGTATAATTTCCGAAATTTAACTGACGTGACACGCAAGTTAAACTTCGTATGCTAGGAAGGCACAGGCCATCGATCAGGGAGTCGACACCCCTGATGTTGCGTTTTCAGGGTTTGGATTTGCGCCCATCCCCCCATGCGCTAGGATTCGCGCGGTCCAAGCCTTTAAAGGACTGGGACGAGCTGCGATCTTGGCGGCTTGTTAATCTCAGGATGAGCTTGCCGTGCCGGCACCGGAAGGGGTCAAAGTCGAGCGAGTTGCGAGTCCAGAGGTGGTGCTGCCGGCGCCACGGAAGGTCCGTAGCCAGGGCAGACTTTGGTCGGTAGTCGCTGCGGCCAGCCAGTGGTGGGCCGGGCTCTCACTCGAAAGACGCTTCACCATCGTCACCGTTGCGGTGCTGGCGCTCGCAATGACCGTGCTCGGGCACTGGGTCGAACGGCGCGTCCGAGCGGGTTGGACGCAGATCATGGCTGAAATCGCAGCCACTTACATCGAGGCGATCATTCAGCCGCATGTCGCGGCGGTCGGCGACGACGTGCAGCGACTAACCCCGGCGGTGGAGGCCAGCCTGCGGGCGGTGGTTCGCGAGGGCGGTGCGCTTGCATCTCAGATCCGGCAACTGAAGGTCTGGTCGACCAGCGGCGAATTGATCTTTTCGACGGCCGGCCCACCGCGGGGCGAGAAGATACGGGCGCCGCAGCTCGCGCGCCTTCTGGCCGGCGAAGTGATCGCGCTATCGAAGAACCACGCCAGGGCGGGCGAAGAGGACCTGATCGAGATTTATGCGCCGATCTACGATCCGGGCCGCCGCCGTATCGTCCTGATCGGCGAGTTCTACAAGCGCAGCGCGTTGCTCGGCGACGAGATCAGCCAGCTGAAATATGCGCTCTGGTTCCTGATCGCCAATATCGGGTGCGTGATCGCTGCCGTGCTTTATGCGCTCATCCGGCGGGCGAGCCGAGTGATCGCGAGTCAGCGGGCGCAGCTCGAAGCCAATGTCGAGCGCGCCTCTGCGCTGGCGAAGCGCAACAGCGCCTTGCGGCGTGCCGCCGACAACGCGCGCATAAGCGCGGCACTGACGAACGAGGAATACTTGTCCCGGATCGGCGCGGATCTGCATGACGGGCCGATCCAGATGCTCAGCCTGATGATGCTGCGTCTGCCGCCCCGTTCGTCCGATCCGGCGATCGACGAGATCCGCAGCACGTTTCAGCCGCTGATCGAGCAGACGCTGGGGGAACTGCGCAGCCTGTCCGCGGGGCTGGTGCTGCCCGAGATTCGCGATCTTTCGCCTGCAGCGACCATCGAGGCTGCCGTCACCTCGCATGAGCGCTACACTGGCACGCTCGTTGGGCGCAGTTTCGGCGATCTGCCGACGGAGATGCCGGAAGCCATTCGCGTCTGCGCCTTCCGGGTCGTCCAGGAGGCGCTGATGAACGCCTACAAGCATGCGGGTGGAAGCGGGCAGCTCGTCACCTGCGACTTCGATGAGGCGAGCCTTGTGCTGATGATCGAGGATGCGGGGGGCACAAGCCGGGTCGGCGAGACCCTCGAGGCGGGAGGGCTGGGTCTGCGCGGCATGCGCACGAGAGTTCATGCCCTGCGCGGGATGCTGACGGTGACCAAGACCGAGGCAGGCGGAACCCGTATATACGCGCGGCTACCGGTCAGGCCGCGCTCGCTCACGGCATCTGTCGATCCGGACGAGCCCCCGGAGCCTCGGGCATGAGCTTCTGCGCCGCGATGACGACTTCGAGGCGATTGCGGACATGCAGCTTCGCCATCAGATTGCTCATATAGCTCTTGACAGTCTTCTCGCTGAGATCGAGCGCGGCAGCGATCTCGCGATTGGGCTTTCCGCAGAGCAGCAACCGCACGATCTGCTCCTCACGGACGCTGAGCCTGAGCTGCTGAGCCGCCCGTTTCTCGGACGCCTTGGCCTGCAGAGCGACGATGACCTTGGCGGCGAAGTAGGGCGTGATGAAGACCTCGCCGCGCTGGACCGCCTCGATGGCCTCGATCAATTCAAAAACCTGGCTGCCCTTGAGGACGAAACCTGCGGCCCCTGCAGCAAGCGCCCGGACGGCGTGATCGCTACTGGTTGATGCCGTGAAGATGACCACTTTGGTCCCGAGCGCCTGATCTCGAACGGTCTCGATCGCCTCGAACACATCGCCCGGCATGTTCAGATCAGCCAAGATGATATCAGGGCGCAGCCGATTTGCGATCGCGACGATATCGGCAGCCTTGCTGCCGGAGGAGACGACCTGCAAATGCGAGCTGCGCGACAGTACAGCAGCAATTCCTTCCGCCAGAAGCGGATGGTCGTCGACAATGCCAATCGTTACTGTATCCATGTGACGATACGCCGACCATTCTTATAACACCGTTTAATGTCTTACAGAGAAGCTACAATGTAAACAACTTGTTAATGCCAGAGTTAATGGAGGTACACCTAAGGGAGCAATTTATGGGCGCCAAAGACACCGCAATGCACGCAGAAGTATTTCTGCGACCCTCCTCGGTGTAATCAAAAGCGATGTTACGTAACTCTGCGCCTGTCGCGCCCGCTGTGCTATCGCGGTAGAGGCCTATCGCTGCGTCCGTGTGCCAGCGGAGGGGCCGGTTCGCGGCGTTTCTCGGCCTAGGATATCTCGTGGCGGTAGACTGTATGGATCCGGGGAATTGGGCGGCGGGCGCTGGGGGAGGCGCGCTGTTCGGCTACTAGCTCATCGGGGTGGTCGTGCTGCCGAGCCTCATGGCGATCATTGTTCAGTCGCTCGGCGCCCGGCTGGCGATCGCCACTGGCCAGGACCTCGCCAGCGCTTGCTGCTGCCATTACGGTAGAACAACATTGGTCGGGCTGTGGATCACGGTCGCGATCGCGATCTGCGTGACCGGCCTTGCCGGGATTCTCGGCGCCGCGATAGCGATCTCAGCAAGGTCAGGCAGCGCGGAGGATTTTTCGTGTACGAGCAAGGCTCCAGGCTGCCTTCGAAGCAAGAGCCGGGCCGGATCAGCCACTAACCTCCACGTCTCGTTCATATCGGGTGGAATGTCTGGTTTCCGGCAGTGCCCGAATGACTGCTATTGGCGGATTGTGTTGAAAAAGTCCGCCGCAATACTTGGAGTGGGTTCGGCCGGTTCGAACGTAGAAATTCTATCCATCAATAACAGAAATTGTCGGTCGGAGAGTGTGTTTTCCTAGAGATTGAAGAACGATCTTCTCTGTTGAACGCCGGCGCGGCTTGAGATTCGAGCAACCTCGACTTTTTCAACGGTATCGGCGCTTGGCCGCCCCGGAACTCTGGGGCAGCGCGGCGCTGTATCAGATCAATTTGCCGCGACGGCGCACCCGATCTGCCGTCTTTGCCGCCGCCGCTTCAACAAGTCAGGCAGGTGATCATAGCACAGGCGAGGGCGGTGCCTCCGAAAACTGCAGCTATGGGAAACGCATGGCATTCAGCGAAAAGTGGCTGGCACTCTCGGTCAAGACGCTGCTCCGACGCGCCCCTAAGGGCATCGGAGGAACGCGTATCACCGGACGCTATCATGGACCACACAAACACATCGCTTTTCCCGGACGAGATCGCCGACTGGCTCGGCCCTGATCCGGCACGTCGAAGCGCATCGAGCGCTCGATAAAAATCTTCCCATCATGGTCGATGATACAAACCGCCACTGAGCGCATTGGCGCATCCAGCGCAGCTAAAACATTTCGTCTCCCTTAGTCTCAGACCTGCCGAGATCCCAATGGGAGCTTGCGCCCTCAAGGGTCCGCTCGATTACACATGATAATGGCGCGACGCCGACTCAACGCTCGCGAGCCGAAGCGATGAAAATCTGCCGGGCGCTTACCTATTGCTTACCCGGCGATTCCCCGGGCGGTATATCGAAGGTGCTAACTTGCTGATTTTGTTGGCGCGCCCGACACGATTCGAACGTGTGACCTTTGCCTTCGGAGGGCAGTAATTTCATTTGCAAAGATAGTCTAATCTAGTAATTTCAATCACTTACTGTCGCTCCATGTCGCTGTATGTCGCGGGAAATCGCCTCCAACTGTGCCAGAATTGTGCCAAGGTGCGCCACCTAAAAGACTGACTCCAGGTAGCTTTTCGACACGCGACGACGCGCTGGCACACTAGCCGACAGCCTCCGATCCGTCACGACCGTTAGCGACTGTCGGCGACGCACCGAGTTGACGGGACCTGAAATCCAGCGAACCATTGGTGTGGGCGATGTCCTCGTATCGGGACCCTGTAAGTCAGATGCCGTCGCGGACGGCCGAAGGAGATGTCCTTCGCTACGCTGCCTGGGCGATCTGCGAATGCAGCCCATCATGCTGATGCGCGGGACGTGCGCTCGGCTCCTGTTTGGAGTCGAACTGTGTCCATTGCGCATGCCCCTCTACTGCTTGATTACCCCGCCGCCGCCTCAATGCTGTCTCTGAGCCGCCCGGCTCTCCGTGACCTGGTCTATCGCGGCCGTGGGCCTCGGACCGTTCGCCTAGGGCGGCGGACGATGTTCGCGCTGGAGGATCTCGTGGCTTTCGTCGAGGCCCATCGGCAGCCGCTGCGACCAGCCGCGCCAGCGGCAGTTCCAGCTCCTCCCGGGAAGCGCCGCCGGGGAAGGCCGACCGTCCTCGAGCAGATGGCCCGGCAAGCTTCGTTTCAGGGATGAGAGTGCGCTGGCTTCAGCCTCCAAGCGAAAGCCTGGTTTCAGCCTGTGGCGTCCGCTTGTTTGGAGGGAGATCGAACTGGAGCCTCCCTCCCTTCCGTTCAGCGATCGCGATCTTGTTCAGATGCGTAAGCCGGACGGGGACCTGCTCCATCAGTTCGTACGCCAGCTTGCCGAATGGAGATCCAGGTCGGGCGGCAACGGCTTGAAGGAGCCCGTGGGTTGCGGCCTCAAGATTGGCCGGGCACCCGACGCCCGCGCGCTGCGCGGCGAAATCCACGATCTGATCGTCGGAAAACAGCGACGATTGACCGCTCTCAGACGTTTGGATCGCGTGGCGAGTTCGTACAGCATCCGCCTCGACGTCCTGCTGAACCTTGCGGAAAACCTCGAGGCCGTGGCCGCTGCTGGTGCCAAGGATGAGACGCATCTTGATGCGGTTCTCGCGAGGCTTTTGGATGATCATGTCAGGGAGGTAGGTCGCCGCCCCGGCACGGCGCATGTTGGCCTTCAGCAGCTTCAGAATACGCTCTTCGTTGGATCTGCCAGTCATAGCCTCGAACGCCGGACGCCAGTTCGGGTCGGCCAAGAACCGACCCACCGACTGCGCAACGCCGTCCCAACCGGCGTGCCGGTTTACGTGCTCGGCCATGAAATTGAACAGGACTTCGCCCCGAAGGTCTCTGAGGAATGAGAAGATCGGAGCGGAGTCTACATCCCATCCGGTGGGGTCGACGAATGTGAAGGTGAAGCTTTCCCGGATGTCCAGGCAGGACGCCTTGATGGCGTCGAGATTGTTCTCAAAGGCACCAGGGAAGACCTTGATATCGAGGTCGGTCTTCCCCGCCGCGAAGGCTTGGAGCTTTGCGAAGGCCTCAGGGTTCTTCTCACAGAACCGAAACCGAACTTTCAGCCCGGGGAAGTTCATGTTCACCAGTGTCGACCGGACCTTTTCCAGCGCTGCAATGGCGAGGCCGAATGATGTGTCTGACATCTTCTCGGCGTCATTATTCCGCCATGGGCCGGAAAACGCATCCACGTAATTGAAAACCGGCGATCTCCCGAGGAAGAGCTTGTAGGCCGCGTTCTCGAGGTACTTGGCTAGAAAAAGATGCTTGATGTAGGACTGTTCTCTAAACGAGTAATGCTCGATTTTCGGCAGCATCAGGCATGCTCATGACCTAGGGAATCGAGAATTAATTTAGGCACAATCTGCCACGGAAAACCATTCCACTCCTCGCCGTCGAGAAGCCGCCCACCGGACTTTGGTCTGGCGCCGCCCCACTGCTTGAAGAAGAACGCGACAGCATCTCGGTCACAGATGTCGCGCAGCCTTCGAGCCCAGTCAGGATGCATCGGCCGCGCACCGGGACCGCTCTCCCCACCCACTATGGCCCATGCCACGCCCGCTAGGTCGACCTCCTCGATCGGTCCTAGCAATGGCTCGAAGGAGATGAAGCGGGCTTCGGTATTGATCGCCTTGAGGTGTGCGATCCGACTGACATGGGCGGCGTCCTCGACCGAGACCCCCAGCCAAATGTGCTTCGGCACTGGGCGGCCATCGTAACGAGCGCGCACGTATTTTTGCATCAGCGAACTGCGCTTCGTGAGCACCTGGTAGACGTGCCAGTCCGCCTTCTCCATGGCGTCGAACACCCGGTCGATGAAGGCGCGGTCGATCTCTTTATGAAATAGATCGCTCATCGAATTCACGAAGATCATGCGCGGCTTCCGCCACAGGGCCGGCTGCTCCAGCCGCGATGGCCATAGAGTGAGATCGAAGCCCTGAGAATACGGATGGTTCGGCGTCCCGCGCCAACGCTCAGCGAACCGCTCCGCATAGCAATTATCGCATCCCGGACCGATCTTGGTGCAACCGGTCACCGGATTCCAGGTCGCATCAGTCCACTCGATTTCTGATTTCTGCGCCACGAGCGTCACCTTTACGAGCCGTGCAACCTACATCATTCCGCCATAAGAACAAATAGGGAACATCATGGTTCGAATCGGAATGGAGCGAGCCGCACTAGGAGCTTAAGAATGCGTGGCTAACGGAGCGTTAACCATGTTCAGCGGCGGGAGCGGCCGAGGGCTCCCGCCCTGAGATGATCCAATCAAGCCCTTCCTCTTCGATCACGAGTCCAGGGTCCGACGCCGCAGCACGACACGGAACTCGTCGACGCTCATCTCCTCGACGTCGCCCCGTGCAATCTGCCGAAGCGATTCCATCAGCCTGTTCGACAGTTCTCCGATCGAGCGAGGCTCGCCGGGCCCGCACTCGGCCTCCTCGGCGCGCGCCGCCGCGCTGCGCTGGTACTCACGCGTGCGCCGGTCCATGCGCTCGCGGGCGAGGCGCATCCGAGCCTCGATCATCGTCGCCTGAAGGCGCTTCATCCGTTCGTCGATCTTCGTCATCGCGTGACCTCCACAACCAGTGCTGGGTCAAAGTCAGCGTTCTCGCTGCCGTAACCCCGTGGATTGCAGATCACCCGGGAGCGCGTCCCCTCGACCACGTAATCGAAAGAATCGTGGACGTGCCCGTGAACCCAGAGGTCCGGCTGGTGCTCCTCGATGACATCGGTCAGGTCCGACGCGAAAGCCGGATTCAGAGGGCTGGGCTGCGGGATGTAGAAGCGCGGGTGCACGCTCCACGGGTGCGGAGCGTGGTGCGTCACGACGACCGTAGGGCCTTCGAAGGGCTTCGCCAGCTCGTACTCGAGATACCGGCGCGTGGCCTGGTGCGCCTGCCGGGCATCGACCGGCATCCAGTCCTGCCGCGTTCCAGCGTCGGGATTGTCGACGCGGCGGATGGCTCGATGATCGTTGAGCAGGCCCGAAGCGTTTCGCATCGCGTAGGCGATATCCCGGTCGCGATCGGCGCCCGACACACGCTCGGCATACAGCGCGTAGTCAGTCCAGAGCGTGCCGCCGACGAAGCGCACGCCGTCGAGGACAACGCTGGCGTCGTGGAGCAGATGAACATCATCGTGCTCCTCGGCAGCCCGGAGACCGCGAGCCAGGCCGCCCGCGACCGAATCCCTGTAGAACTCGTGATTTCCCGCGATCAGGATCACGGGCAGCTTCCAGGCGATCTCGTACGCCGCCCACTCAATCGCCGCCGACAACGGGCTGGAGATGTCGCCCGCGAGGATGCAGACGTCGGCGTCGGGGTGCGGCAGCGGGATGGGAGCCTGCATTTCGAGGTGAAGGTCGGAGATGATCCAGATTTTCATGATGATCCCCTCCCTCAATTCTTCTCGTGCCGGGCGCAGCGGCAAGCCAGCCAGCCTTTGCCGCCTACGCGGCCGTGATCCCCGCACCGGTCGCAGGTCAGGGCGCTGCGGCGCTCCGCGATCTCCACGATGACGTCGACTGCATCGGGTGCGCCCGCTGTGTACAGGCGCAAGGTCCCGTACTTTTCCTTGATGTCGCTGACGCGAAAGGCCTCGCGCTCATCAGGCAGCAGGCTCGCGTCGAACTGTTCGAGCGCGTCTTCGATCACCGTGGCCCAGCCGACACGGGCAGAGATCACTCCGTATCCGAACTTGCCGTAGAGGGCGTCGAGGCGAGCACGCCAGCCCTCGTCGATGGCCGCCTCCTCCTCCCGAGATTCGGGATCGGGCAGGATCGCGCGATACACCGACGCGACCTCAACTTCGGCTCCGATCCCTGCGGCGTGCGTCGTCGTGGAGGCCGACTGGTAGTCGCTCGTCAGCCCGGCCGCCATCGCGCCCCAGCCGGTGCAGAGATGCCTCGCGATGCGGACGCGCTGCTCCACGCGGCGCACGACCGCCTTCTCATCGTCGGTCGAGGCCTGCCAGGCGGATGCCGCCAGCCAGCGCGCGAGCTCGACGGCGAGCGCGGCGTAGGCCTGCGCCGTTTCACCAGCCGCGCCGGGCATGCCCCGGATCGCAAGGCCCAGCATCAGCGCAGGGCGAAGCGGCTCGTACTTGAGGACCGCGTCGATGCCGCGGCGGAAATAATGGGAGTGCTCATCATCGCTGATCCTGGCGGTAGCGAGGGCCTCGACCAGGACCTCGACCGAGGCGACCTCGGCGGGATCGATCTGGCGAACGGCTTCGACGACGGAGCCAAAACAGCCTTCAGCGGTCGATGCACCAAGAAGGTCTTCGATCGGGCGGCGGCGGTCGGCGGCAGCCCAATCGGGCGGAATGGTGTTGTTGGGAGTGTCGTGGGGGGTAGTCATGTCGGCACCTCATGTGCGCGTCCGGGCGAAGCCGGACACGAGGTGCCCGGCGGCTCATGGGATCGGACGCGATATGATGAGCTGCTTGTTGAACATGATGGTCCTCGGCCCCGTGATGGGGAGGAAGGCGATGTAGCCGGTGGCGGAGTCCCCGGCAAGCCGGTCCCGGAGATCTGGTTAAGGGAGGGCTCAAGCGGCTTCGGAAGTCGATGTTGACTTCGCCGACGCGAGGACTGCCCTGGAGATGATGGCGACCTTATCTAGGTCGTAGGCGGCGACCGCGCTGAGCATATTGATGGCTGTGCGACGCTGGCTCTTGAGGGCAGTCATCCGACCGAGCACCCTCAAAGCTGAAGCCAAGGTCCGGCCGATTTCATGTTCTTCGACGATGCCGCTCCACGGCTGAACTTCGGGGTCGCACAGAGCAGCCATGTAGTGCGGATAGGACGAATCATCCGTAGGCAGTCGATTGACCGTTTCCAATTCGCCTGCCGCATTCTTCTTCGTAAAGTAGATTGCCCTCTCTGCCCGGTCGCTGGGATAGCGTTCCACGAGAACTCCATCCCGATAGATGCCGTCTACCCGTGGCGAAGCCTCCGCCGAGCTCGCTCTTGGAAAGACGTCTTCGACCGGGTTCGGAGCAAGCTCACGGCGCTCCATATACCGCCCCGTCCACTCGCAGCAGTCGACCCAGACGCGCACAGTGTCGTCGAGGCCAATAAGTTCGATGGCCTTGAGCAGGTCCTCTCCCCAAAGATCGTTCCCGGGAACGGGCGAACGGAAGTCAGGCCGGTGCTCCCCGGCAAGAGCCTCGTCGACGGCGGCTCGCCAGTGCTCGGAAAGGGCAGCAGCGTTGATGTCCTTACCGCCAGGGTGCGCCTTTCGACGGTAGGTGATCATGCGAGAGATGGTCTCGGCTCTCGGGAGATATTTCGCTGCAATCCTGCCGTCATAACGTTCGATGTAGGCAATCTCCTCCTGGCTCAGCGGAGACTTCGCGAGGGCCGCAAGCGGCTGGTGGGAAGTCACCGGAGTGAGTTCGAATCGAAGCTTGGCGACAGCGGGTCTGCCACGAACGCGGCCCCGGGCATGGACCGTCCTGCACGTGACCTCGAAACGACGAACCTCTCGCTTGATGTCCTCGATCGCTGGCTCGAGACAGTTGCGCCGGAAATCGGCGTAGCGGGTCCACGTGAACCCCAGGGACCGGGCCAGCGCTTCAGGCTCGATCTCCCACTCGCCTATAGCTTTCTCGCTGTAACCGGCACGGAGAGCAAGTCGCTGATAGAGCCGGGAGCTATAGCGACTCTTGAATCGCGGGAGTGCGGTCATCTCCAGCATCGCGTAGGACTTAGGCTTGATCATGAGCCTCCGCACCGGCTCTGGGATCGAGTATCGGACGTACCCGTCGCCTCTCCGCAGGTTCTCGGCGACCTCGGCGACGACCAGCGGCAGAGTTCCTCGACGACGCCAGTCATCGGACCGGATGTCATACCGAACATGGGGCGTCCCAAGCCGGTGCATCGCGGCGACGAGTGCATCCGTGCTGTCGATCCCGGCGTAGCCGGTGATCGCCTCGAGAGGGATTTCGTGGCTCTCGGCCTTGGGATCGTGATCCTGTGCCCAAGCAATCAACCCCTCGTACAGGGCGTGATCGGCAGCGGTCAGCTTGTCTTTCCCGACAACGCGAACCTGCTCGATCATCTCTCTGGGCTTCGGCATGCTCGGCGCCTGCCGATCCAGCTCTCGGCTGTCTCGCATCGCTGCCTCGAGATCCGACGCCTGAACCGAAGGAGTGTGTCTCCGCTCCGAGTCGCGTCGGTGAAAGAATTCTGGTCGCCGTGCCATTCCTAGCTCCTGATGTGAGCTAGGTTGGAGCAACCACCTCACATCAGAGTGTGAGTTCGTCGTCGCGACCGGCGCAAGGGGTCGATGAAAGTGAGGAGGTCCTATGTCAGCTCACTTTAATCGGGTCAGCTCACATCCAAAAATCTCTTAACTCATTGATAATAAATGTTAAATCGCCATACGCGCTAGCGCGTATCCTTCCCTTTAGAACTGCCGCGTCCCGTGCGCATTCGCCGGACGGTCTCCACGGGAGCAGACGGGAGAGTTTCACCTCACATCTGAATCGAACCTAAGTAATTGAATTACCTTCGGTATTGGAGATTCAGGCTAGCGCGTACTCGAATCCTTAGTCCTTCCTGACCTTGAAGGCCTTCGGCCAGCGGAGGTCTGCCCGTCCCGGCAGTCGCGAGGGCTGGTTAGGGACAGGCTGCTGGTTCGGCAGGACATGGTCAACCGTTGCCAGGATAATCACCTTTCATCGACGGATTGACCGTTGCCGCTTCGCGGATTGTCCGCCTCTGTTCAGTCCTGCCGGTCTGCCCAGCCCACTCTCCAACCCTCGGCTCTTCTTCATTCGACCCTTCCAGGCCGGACCTCCTCGGTTGGCTTCTCGCCGCTCGCGCAGCGTGCTGGCTCCCCACTGCGAAGCAGGCCTGACAGCTCACCCATCGATCTCGACGTCACATCCCCGGAGGGCCTGATGTCGATCCGCGCGAGCGGCGAAGCCTTTCCGTGCGCGATTCTTCAAATTGTGTTTGACATGTCAAACGTTGACTCGAGTAAGCCGACGATCGATCCTCATTTAAGGAGGTGACCATGCCCGACACCGACCGCCTGGCCCGCCTCTACACCGCCATCGAGCACGCCTCCCAGGAGCGCGAGCCTACCTTTCGGGAGCGACCGGAAGAGGAGCGTCGGGCCTACATGCGAGAGGCCAAGCGCATCTCCCGGGCTAAGGCCAAGGCCGCTGCCGACATCGGCCGCATCGAAGCCAACGCCGAGACGATCCGCGACGCCCTAGCCGACGCCGCCCTGGTCCTCCTGGCAAGTGGGGCGCCCGGCGCCGACGCCGTCGAGAAGCTCCTCGGCATCGCCTTCTCAGGCAGACCCGGCGTCCCGGGAACGGTGCGCGCGAAAGCCCGGGTCGGTGCGATCAAGCCGAAGCTGCTGACGGCTGAGGTCCTCCGAGCGCATGCTATGTCTCAGACCGCCCTAGTGATTCTCGATCGGGCACCGGATGTCCCGCCCGAGCCGGGCGACGAGATCAATTTCTGAAGCGTCCTATCCTGACATCTACTGTCATATCCCGACCTCGACGCTGGCCATCCGCCGGGATATGCACCACGCCGACTATGAGGCCAGCATGCATCGAATCCTTCTCGACGATTATCGCGACATCATCCTGAGGTCCGGCCGGGCGGCCTGCGACGCCCCCGAGGTCGTGATGGGAACGGACGGGAAGTACAGCCTCCGATACATCCCCTTCGAGCACGTGGCCCGCGAGGCGAAACTCGTCATCGTCGGCATCACGCCCGGCACCACCCAGATCAAAGACGCCTACGACGCCTTCCGCTTCAGGTCCGTGGCCGGACGATCCGACGAGGAGGCCCTCGCAGCCGCAAAGGCCAAGGGTGCCTTTGCCGGGGCGATGCGGACGAGGCTCATCCAGATGCTCGAGCATTTCGACATCCCCGGTCGCCTCGGCGTCGCCGCTGCCGCAGACCTTTGGGGCAGCTCGGCAGCGCTCCTTCACTCGACCTCGGTCATTCCCCATGCCGCCTTCGAGGGAAGCAAGATGTTCAATGGCGAGTTCGATGCCGTCATGTCGTCGCCGCTTCTGAAAGGGTCATTCGAGAAGGACTTCATTGCTTCGCTGCCGCTCCTTCCCAATGACGCCCATTTCATTGCCCTGGGCACCACACCCAACGCCGCGCTCTCCTACTGCGCCGACAGGGGCATCATCCGCCGCGACCGTATCCTCGGCATGTTCCCGCATCCTGCCGGGTCCAGTGGCAGTCAGGTTCGCTACTTCTGCAAGGCGGTTGCGTTCGATGACCTCCACCCGGACGACCCCACGCGAAACCGCGCCAGCTATCTCGATCCGGCCTACGAGGAGATGAGCAAGGCCGTTTCCCGATTGGGTCGTCCCGTCCCGCTCCGGGAGACACCCGTTTCCCCGGCTTCCCGGAAGGCACCTCCGCCGTTCCGGGAGACTCCCGCTCGGGCTGCCGCGCCGAAACTCAAGACGCCCCCGCCTTCCCCGGTTCCTGCGGGGAACGCGGCGGCCGACGGGCGAACGGGCATTCACTCGGTCGTGGCACGCGGCAGGGACGCGGGCCTCGTCCTCTACCCCCATCTCTATCCCGACGGCTTCTACGTGGTCAGCCGGAGCCGATTTGAGGAAGAGTACGTCAGGGTCGGCAGCCTGCCGGAGATCGCGCCCAAGATCGCCGAGGGCTTTTCGTTGCGGATGAGCAACCCGAGCGAGGCTCCCCGCCGCGGCCCCGTCCTCATCGCACCCGGGTCCATCCGCGGTCTGTGATCGCGCTCTCGATCTCGCCACCGGCGCTTGCTGCATTCCGGCCGACGGCCAATGATCTCTGAGTGACATATCTGAGTGACGGAGGCAGCGATGGGAGGGAGACCGAACACGACAGGCACGCAGGCGCAGCGTGAGCGTCAGGCGCGGTATCGTGCCCGGCTGTCAGCGACGGCAACGCCCGAGGCGGACGACATCGATCGTGCCGTATATCGGGCGCTGCTCGATGCGACGGATGCCGTCGCCCATGGCCAGATCGAAAGCCCGGCTGGGGTGATCTCCGCCATCGTCGGTGGCGCTCTGAAGCGCCTGAAGGCTGATGGCTACGATCGTGGCCGGGTCCGCGATCTGCTTCTTCGTCGGCTTCGCACGGCTCCGCGTGGGCCTCAGGCACCGGCTTGAGGATTCATTCCTCGGGATCGGTCGCGCCCATTACTCCTACGGAAAACAACGTTGGCATCGAGATCTGAATCCAGAATCTCGAGATTCTCTGAGTGACGAGTCGCGCCCAAATCGAAGGCGGCACGCGTGGCCCTGGTGATCCCGCGTTGGCGGCGCTCGCGATGTCTTCACGTTCGGCATCCGCAAGACTCAGGCCGGTGGCATCGCCCGAGGCCTGCGGCATCAAGGGCTACTGGAGGCGGCCAAAGAGAAAGCTCAGCAAGATCCTCGGTAAGCTCACGCTCCTGCTGCGCGTGCAGCCGGAGACACGTTACAAGCACCGTTTCGCTACAACGGGGTCATCGCGCGCTCCTTCCGGCAGAACGCCGCTCAGGCCGATTTCCGCCCGCAACCTGGACCATGAGATCGCATATCGGTTGGAGAAGGCCGGAAACCGGCCCTCGACGTCGAATTCGGGGGCGTCGGCCGGATTCCGACGCCCATCTTGGCACAAGGGCTGAGAACGGGCGGGTTTGAAACTGAGTCCGCCGATTTTCGTATTGCCAAGCAAATGACATAATGTCGCACCGTATTACAGCGTATTTATATGTTTAGATTGATGTAATCGTGGCGTAATTTATGTATTATATTCACATATGTTTCGATGTTGACTCGATTTATTCGAGATTTCATGCCACAATAACATCGTCGCTCAACAAGAGTGACGAGTTCACACCTAGAGGCTTTTTGACATGTGCTACATTACTTGGGACCTCACCGAATTCGGTGTGGGGCCGATCGAGACTGCTGTCGCGATCAAGGGCCTGGACATCCTGCTCATCGATCACGAGCATGTGCAGGTGTTCGATGCCGAAGGTTATGTCCTAGACCTTCGATTGAGTTCGAAGGGCTGGGTCTGGGCGTGGCCCTACAAAGGCGCGTTCGGGAAGACCGGCTTTGAGGGGTGGTCGAACTTCGAAGTCGACGAGGACGGGCGAGCCACCGGCTTGTCGGTCCACACGACCGGGAAGCTCGAGAACTTGGTCAATGGCCATCATCAGGTACGTGCGTATCCAAACCCGGCCGTCGCGATCCGCCACATCGTTGATCGGAACTGGTGTCTAAAGCGCCGGCACTGCGCACGCCTGAGGCTCAAAACGACGGCCGCGGCAGCGTGACCAACGGCGGCCGGGACATCAATCCCGGCCGCCCTTTCGGCCGCCCGGAACAATCACCGGCGGCGCGCGGGCTCGACCTTCGTCGAATTTCGCGTTGCGATTTCGCAAATATTGTTACGAGTTAAAGTCAAAAACACTTGCCAATATCTGAAACAGTTAACTTATTTGGATGGAGTCGAAGAAGTAGACTTAAAATAAGCTTCTGTCGTCTATTGCGTCGGTGGATGTGTGGGCACATCATCATCTCATCGGCGGCGAGCAACAGCCGATCCCGGAGGACCCGGGTAGATGAGAGGACTACTACGATGACCCGCTACATCATCATCGATCGCAACTCGGGCTACGTTTTCTTCGATGAGAACGCCTCGGCCCCCATCGAAGCCGTCCAGCAGGCGGAAGCCAAGATCGGCGAAGGCGGTCGGCAGTACGAGGCCACTTGGCAGAGCGACATCAACGCGGCGTGGGACGTCTACAGCGCCCCGGCGGAGTTCGCTGAGGTCGAGCAGGGCGACGCCGAGGTGGTCGAGGCCGGATGCACCTACGAGGCCACCCTGAAGGCCGCCTGATCACCGAGGGGCCAAGCACCCGCCCGGCCTTCCCAACGTCGCCTTTGGGGAAGGCCAACCTCCAAACCGAGCAACAGCATCAGAAGGGAACGAGACCATGAAGAACTTTTCCGACCTGACCTACGCCGAGATCGAAGAGATCGACGACGAGGCCGCCATCGAAGCCATCGCGGATCGCATCGTTCGCGAGCTGAGGAGCGGTTACGAAACCAACCTCCTAGATGGCGACCATGCCGATGAGATCTTTGCTGTTGTCGGCAACGCGCTGCCAGTTCGGATCGGCTTCAGACCGGGCGTGTCGCAGGACGAGGTGTGGGCCGTCATGCGCGACATCGTCGAAGATCGCGCCCGGGCCGAAGAGGACGAGATGACCGACGAGGAAGCCGATGCGACCCGTTGGGAGATCGTCCAGGAGATCGTCGCTGACCGGCTCGAGAAGGGCCTCGCAAAGCGCATCTGGCAGGAACTGACCAACAAGAAGGCCTTCCACGGCCGTCGCGAAGCCGCCTGATCGAGGGGCTGGGGCCTGCCCGGCCTTCCTCCGAGCCACCCGGGCGTTCTGGCGGCCTCGAGGAGGGGAACGCCTTCCGCAACCTACCAAGGGGATGACATGTCGACCGATACCGAGAAACGAAACCGCTTCCGGGAGCTGTGGCACGAGACCGGCCTCGATCTGCCCGAGCTCGCGGCCGCGCTTGGGAGGCCGCTGGGGACGATTACGAAATTCACTCATCACGGCGCGAGCTCGCGCACTCCGCCGGTCGAGGTTCTCGACGCGATGGACAAGCTCGTGCTGGATCGCGCTCGGGCCCTTGTCGAGGCGCGGGGATACTCGCTGGTGCTCGTCGACGACGAGGTCGACCTGAATTGGGGCGTCCGCGCTCCCTCGGCGACGCTCTCGAGGACGCGGCAGTCGGCATTCACAGGCGCCGCGAAGCAGATCAATCCCGACGAGATCGCTGATGAATGGCGGGACTGGATAGAGTCTGGCGGATTCGCGAAGCTCGCTCCCATGCGGGAACGTGCGGATCGTCGATCCAGGGCCACGTTTCGCGGCGGCATTGAACCCGATCTCGGTGTCGATGGATCGTGTGACGGTCAGGCCATGCTTGAGGAGCTGTCCGAGGTTGTTCGCGCCTTGAGCACGACCTCAGACGTCTCGCCTTGAGCTACTCCTGCATCACCTTGTCGAGAAGGTTGGAGCAGTATCCACACAGGCCTGAGTCGAGACCGTCGAGGTAATCTTGGATCGTAATCCGCGCATGGCATCGAGCGCAGTTCCGTTCGAAGTCCATCGTCTCACCACAGTGCGCGCACACATCTTCTTCTTCAAGATACGTCTCGAGGCTGCATTCGTAGCACCGGAAGACGGGACCGTCCCCACCACCATCCTTGGCTCGAAGATATCCTTCCGCTCCGTAGACCTTGTCGACAGCAGCCTCGATGACGCTGCCAAGCTCTGGTTCGTCGCCGCATTGACGGCATCGGAATTCAACTGAAACCGCGGACTGGTTCTCGGGGTCGATCTGCTCGATCAAGTCCCAGCCGCACGACGCACAATCGAATTCGACATCGGCAAGGAAGTCCGCATGCCATTTGACCTTGGAGAGGTTCGCCCGCGCTGCCGCCTTCTCGTGGTCATAAAGGCTGCGCTCCTTCAGCATTGAGGCCCAAGCGGAGTCGAGATGCTCCACGGGGTTTTCGTTCATTTGCCGGAAGAGGCTGGAGATCACAGGGAAGGCCTTGACGACGGCAGCTCGAACCGTGGCACCTGGCTTGTCGTTGAAATGATGCTCCATGTCGTTCCGGATCTCGTTCAGATCCTTCAGGGCATTATGATCGATCGCCAGTCCAAAGGACTTGAACCGGGTCTTAATGTTGTCGAAGTCAATCGTCTTGTCCGACGCACTGTACGTTAGTCCGCCGTTGCCATCTGGAACTGGCCTGAAGGTCTGTGCGATTACGTCTCGAGGATCTGCGTTCGGCGCCGTGCGGATCAAAGCCTCTTTGGCCAGCAGCAATACCCCGGCATACAGATTGCGGACCGCTGAGATGTCGCGGTCGTCGTCTTGCTGCTCGTAATCCTCTACGCCCATCCGGAGGGACGCGACAGCATTCTCGAATAACGACGCCATGTGCACCCTCGATGGCTCGAGGCCATTTTAGCGTAGGCTCTTAGTCCGGCCAGGACACGGACCGCCATGGAGTGCCAAGGTCATGGCCACCGCGCTGCGCGGCGTGCAGGACGGCTTCTAGGGCCTGGGCCGCCGAGCATTTGAAACACTCTCGCGAATTCCGCTGCCGACCGTCCTTAATGTAGCTCGTCGGCATTAGGTGTTCTGACAGGAGAGCTTGCACCTCAGTTTCGAGGCGCTGCCCCTCCCTAGCCGGAATGCGGAAAATCAGCTTCCAGTCGGTGGCGCCGCCAACCCCCTCGAAATTGATCTTGTTGATCCGCACGTCAACGCTGTTTGAGCTGCCGATTTTGATGAGCCCGGCTCGGCGCGAGAAGGCAATGTAAAGGTCCTTCGGCTCCAGGTGGCGCTTCTGGTAACCGAGCTTCGCCGTATCGCATTGCACACAGTGTCCAGAGCGGGTGCGCAGCCGATGTCCCGCCTTCGCACAGGCTGCTCCCAACACGACGGCCAAGTCGCGATCCTTGGCCACAAGCCGAGCCTGCTCCTTGCTCATCCGACGGCCATCCAGCACGTCGGCATCGGTCAGCCCCTGGCTCGTCAGGAATACGAGCTCAGCGTGCGTTAAGTCCATCATCCCTCGATTTTGACGACATTCCGCGCATCGAAGCTCTCGGCATTCCTCTGTAAAACCTACCAGATTGCGGGGCGCGGGCAAGGAAGCGGACCTCCTGGACTGAAGTTGCCTGTTGTCAGCGTCATTGAGTTCGCTACTGCTTCCATTCAGCAGCGTGATCGACGCTCTATCGCGAGCTCCCTGACGGAGCTGGATAATATTAGACGAACGGAAGACGCTGGGGAGCATGACTGCAATGGCCTATGTGCGCATACCGACCGTGAAGGAAGCTTGCGTGCTCGCCGATGGCGCGCTGGACTTCGCTTTGAGCGAACAGGTCGAGCACCTCAGCGCCCTGTTGGAGGAATCCGAGAAGACCGCGGCGGATTTCTTCGCCCGCAATCATGTTACAAAGGGAATGGAGCGCCTGCTCCGGGAAGGCCTTCAGCGCCTACACGGGAAGTCTGGGCAAGCTGTCTTCGAACTCCGCCAGGCGATGGGCGGCGGCAAGACCCATTCGATGCTCGCGCTTGGCATGCTGGCTCGCAACCCGAGCCTTTACGGCCAGGTCGACCCCAAGCTTACGGAAGGCCTCGAGGGGGCAACCGCCAAGGTTGTCGCGATCAATGGGCGCACCGTCTCTCGCGATCAGTTCCTATGGGGGGACATCGCGAGTCAGCTCGGCAAGCTCGACGAATTCGGTGCATTCTGGCGCAATGGGCCGGACGCCCCGCGTGAGGATGACTGGATAAAGCTCATCGGCGACGAACCGACATTGATCCTGCTCGACGAGCTTCCTCCCTATTTCGACTTCGCCCAGACCCGCCCCGTCGGCGGCGGCACGCTCGCGCACATCACAACTTACGCGCTGTCGAACCTGCTCTCCGCCGCGATGAAGCTTAAGCGCACCGCGATCGTGGTTTCGAATCTGACTGGCACCTATCAGGGTGCGAGCCAGGAACTGGCGAAGGTCGTCAAAAACATCGGCGAGGAGACGAAGCGACAGGCGCGCATGATCACGCCGGTCGACCTCAGTACCAACGAGATCTACCAGATTCTTCGTCGACGACTGTTCGATCGTGTTGCAGACGAAGCGGACGTTCAAAAGGTGGCGCAGGCCTACGGCCAGGCCATCGAACTTGCCGTTCGGTCGAAGACAATCGCTCGTTCGCCCGAGCAGATCGAAGACGAGGTGATCAGCTCCTACCCATTCCACCCGTCGGTTAAGAACATCATCGCGCTGTTTCGTGAGAACGAAAACTTCCGGCAGACTCGGGGCTTGATGCAGTTCGTCTCCAAGATGCTCAAGAGCGTCTGGCATGAAGGCGCGCGCGGCGATGTTTACCTCATCGGCTGCCAGCACCTGGACTTCACGGTCTCTGACGTTCGCGACGAGGTGAATCGCATCGGTGGTCTCGATGGGGCCATGTCGACTGACGTCGCATCCTCCGACGGCTCCGCACATGCGCAGGTGATCGACGCCAGCCACGGAAACGATGCTGCCAGCCAGACCGCGAGGCTGCTGCTGTCGGCTTCACTGTCGCAGAGTGTCGATTCCGTGAAGGGCCTCAGCAAGGCAACGCTGGTCGAATACCTCATAGCTCCGGACCGGACAGCCACCGAGTTTGACACCGCCTTCGATGAACTCCAGCGCCAGTGCTGGTACATGCATCGCAAGGACAACGACGTCTGGTTTTTCTCGAACGTCGAGAACCTCAGGAAGCGCGTTCAGAACCGGGCAGCCACCGCCCCGATCGGCAAGATCGAGGATGAGATGCGGCGTCGTCTCACCAACGTCTTCGAGCCCCACTCGAAGCAGGCCTACCAGACGGTCCATGCGCTTCCCAAGATCGATGACGTCAGGATCGAAACGACGGGCCGCCATTGCCTGGTGATGAGCCCCGATTCCAAGTCTCCTCCGGACGACGCACAGAGATTCCTCGACGTCCAGTCATTCAAGAATAGCTTCTGCGTCGTCACGGGCGATGGGTCCTCGATGGGCAACCTTGAGGACAAGACCCGGATGATCTGGGCGATCGAGAAGGTTCGTGCCGAGATGGGCGACAGCCCGGCTTATCGGGCCGAACTCGACGAGTTGGCGGAGACAGCCGAATTCGACTTCGGATCAGCCCTGACCACTCTGTTCAACCGAGTCTATTTCCCGGCTCCGACGACGGATCGAAAGGGGGCCCGCCTCAATCACGTGAACCTGAAGCTCAATGTCGAGCGAAAGGAGGCCAAGGGCGTGACGACGCATGAAGTGAACGGCGAGGCCGCCATCGAAGAGGCATTAAAAGCGACCGGAGCCAAGAAGCTGGTCGACGACATTCCCGGGCAGATCGATGCACTGATCCAGCGGGCCGAGGATATCCTCTGGTCGGAAGCGCAGAGCCGCATCCCGTGGAAGGACGTCGTAAGCCGGGCACAGTCCAATGTTCGCTGGCAATGGCTCCAGCCCAAGGGGCTCGACGCCATCCGAGATCACGCAACCTCGACGGGGCGCTGGGCCTACGAAGGCGACGGATATGTCGACAAGTCCCCGCCGCAGCCGCGGACGACCGCCAAGGTCGTGGTTCGCTCCACCGATGAGGAAACCGGAGAGGCCGAGCTCGAGATTCTTCCCCAGAACGCGGGCAAGAAACCCACGATCCTCGTTTCGAAGACGGGCCTCGACGAGGATTTCTCGATCTTGGACCGCAACCCCTTCACCACGCGCGATCTGCGCCTGTGGTTCAAGGTCGAGGATCCGGACGGCAAGCACGAGGCCGGGGAGGCGGTCTCCTGGTCGAACAAGCTCCATCTGACCCACCAGCCGCAATTCATCGTCGGCAAGCGCACTGTCGAGCTGTCGGTTGTGCCGCCTTGCGAAATCCGTTGGAACACCGACGGTACCAACGTGAAGACCGGCAACGTCTACACCCAGCCGATCGAACTCGATGGCAAGGCGGAGATTACCGTCTACGCCTGCGCGATGGATGGCGACATCTATGTCGAGAAGGAGTTCAAGATTCCTGGCAGCGCCGAGGAACGTCAGATCGACAAGACCCGCAAGGCCGTCCTGAAGCGGGAGATCAAGGTCGGAGGCACCGGGGAGGTGTTCAAAGCCATCAAGGCAGCCGAGGACAACAAGGCGAAACTGATTCAGGCGCGTCTGACTGTCGGCGATGGCTCCAAGGCGATCAGCTTCCGCATCGGTGAGTCCATCGAGGTCGCCCCGGATCATCTCCGGGAACTGATCCGCGTCAGTCGCCTTGCGCTTGGTGACGATCAGGCGACGGTCTCGGCGGCCTTCCCCAAGATGGCTTTCGAGTCCGGCTTCGACCTTGAGCAGTTCGGCGAGGCGCTCGGTGAGGACATCCGGGTCTCGGACGTGGAGCAGTGAGCCATGTCCAAGGATAAGCTGCCCGCACGTACCATCGATTTCGGTGTGCCCGATGTCGTCGATCCTCATCATTTCGTGGTCCACATCCCGGCCGGGAGCACAGAGGACATCGAGATCGAGGAGAACTTCGGCATCCACGCGTCCTCCGACGAGGACTCGCGCCTGTTGCGATGCCGGCTTTCGCGTCGGGCCTGGAACGGCATCAGGGATGAAGCCAAACGCATCCTGAACGAGCGGCTGAAGGAGAAGGACCTCAAGGCCGGGCGCTGGAACGTCGGGGCCAACAAGGTCGAGCGGTTACTCGGCCGCGAACTCTGCGTACTAGCATGGTCCGTCGAGGCGGCGCAGCCCGATGCCTATCCCGCGGCCTGTGCTGCCTGGGCTGCGCTGAAGCCCGAGGAGAAATGGTGGCTCTTCCGAATGTGCGATGCCGCGACAGGAGCGGCCGAGGATGCCGATATCGGTTGGAGGAAGGCGTTGCGGATCGCGCTCACTGAGACGCCCGGGCCGCATGGACCAACCAAGAAAATGAACAGGAAGACGCCCAAGGGTACTCAAAACGATCAGTTCCTGCTGCCGATCAACGAGGAACGCTGATCATGGCCATTGCTGCCGCAGACGACCGCTCGAAGACCGATATCGCAGCGGAGGTTGTTCCCTTCAGCCTGAAGGGTGCCCCGAGCCTGATCGAAGACATCTTCCCGTCGACCAAGATCTCCGCCGAGGCGCAGAAAGAGCGGAAGGCCGGTGCCGGTCAGACGTTGACTGCTCTCGGATCGTACTGGAAGGGGCGTAAGCCTCTCATCTTGGTCAAGGCAAGCATTCTCGGATGTCTCCTTCCGATGACGAGGGACCCGGAGGCCGATCTTGAGGTCTTCGAATTGCTCATGGGCATTGATGACGACGCCTTCCTTCTGCGAGAACGTACGCTGCGCCCAGCGGACTACGCGCAGAAGGCGATCGAGAGCGGGTTCCTGACGGCAGAAGACCTACCTGCTCATTTCTCGGTGCGCGGCAAAGGGAGTGACGCGGCGGATTTCCAGGACGCGATGTCGAAGGGCAGATTGACCTGGTCAACCTCGCCGGAGGTGCAGTCTCGCATCCGAAGCGAAGTGCTCTCCGCCATACCCTACGAAACAAAGGTTGGCCTATCACTCCGACCGGAAGAAGTTGGGGCCGCCCTTTCCGATCCGATTTGGGCGAGGGTCAACGAACATCTCGGCACCTTCGCGAGTTCGGTCGAGCAGCTCGTTGAACAGCTCGGCATCATGCGGTTCGGCCGTCGGCCGCTCGTTTCCGACACGTTTGCTGGAGGCGGCTCCATCCCCTTCGAGGCGGCACGCATGGGGTGCGACGTTTATGCCTCCGATCTCAATCCGGTCGCCTGCATGCTCACCTGGGGCGGCCTCAACATCGTCGGAGGCAGCGAGGAGTTCGGTCAGGAGTTTAACAAGGCCCAGCGTGCCATCATCGACGAGGTTGAGAACGAGATCGTTCGACTGGGCATCGAACACGACAAGGAAGGAAATCGCGCCAAGGCCTTCCTGTATTGTCTCGAAACCCGATGCCCGGAGACTGGGTGGCTTGTCCCTATGCTGCCTTCCCTCATCGTCTCGAAGGCGCGAAACATCATCGTTCGTCTCGTGCCTGACGACCGGAACAAGCGCTACGATTTCGCACTTGAGGTCGGCGTCGATGCAGGTGTGTTGAAGCGAGCTGAACTTGGAACGGTTCAGGGCGGGCGGCTCGTCCACCCTCGAAATCCCCATTCGGATGGTGTCGATCTCAAGCAAATTCGAGGCGATTACCGCGATTCAAACGGGATCAATCGGAACGGGTTGAGGCCATGGCTGAAGACCGATTTCGTGCCTCGTCCCGACGACATCTATCAGGAACGGCTATTCTGCATTCAATGGGTGAGCGGGAAGGACCTCCGTGAAGGGAAATCCTTCTCGCGCTCCGAGGCCTGGTTTTCGACTCCTACCAGCGACGATCTGGAACGTGAGGCAAAGGTCATCGCCATCGTGGGCCAGAACCTGTCGGACTGGCAGAGTATCGGTTTCGTTCCGGAAATGGAGATCGAAGCCGGCGAGAAGACAGACGAGCCGATACGAACGCGCGGCTGGACCCATTGGCATCATCTCTTCAACGCGCGCCAGCTCCTGATGCACGCGCTGTTTGCCAAGGCGGCGGCCGCATCGACCGACATAGGTAGGATTGCGGCGTCTTACTCCATCGCTGCTGGGATCGATCGAAACAGCAAGCTGGTGCAGTGGCATCCCGGTTCTCCCGGTCGACCCGGGGTGGCCCCGACTGGCGAGAAGGTCGAGCACGTTTTCTACAACCAGGCCTTGAATACCTTTCTGAACCCTCCCTCTCGTTCCTTCGCCTCGCTATCCGGGTTTCTCCTGACGGAAGTCCCCTTCCTTGGCTTCGCAGGGGACATGACCGTGCACTCGCATGGCGCCAGTGAGGTCGGACGTGAGATCGACATCTACATCACCGATCCGCCGTATGCCGACGCGGTCAATTACCACGAACTGACCGAGTACTTCATCGCTTGGCTCCGGCACAATCCGGCCCCACCCTTTGCGAACTGGCACTGGGACAGTCGCCGCAGGCTCGCGATCAAGGGCAAGGGAGAGGATTTCCGGGCCAACATGGTGCGCGCCTACAAGGCGATGGCCGATCACATGCCCGACAACGGCGTGCAGGTCGTCATGTTCACACACCAGGACGGGAAGGTCTGGTCGGACATGGCGCAGATCTTCTGGGGTGCTGGGCTTCAAGTGATGGCCGACTGGTACATCGCCACCGAGACGACCTCGGATCTGAAGAAGGGCGGCTACGTCCAAGGCACGCATATTATCGTGCTGCGCAAGCGTCCGGAGGCGCTTTCCGGCTATTCGGACGAGATCGCCCAGGAGGTGAAGGAGGATGTCGCGACCCAGATCGAGGAGATGGTCGGCCTGAACCAGAAGCTGCGTGGGAACGGCCGCAGCGAGAACGTCTTCAACGACGCCGATCTCCAGATGGCTGGATATGCCGCCGCGCTGCGGGTCCTGACCAAGTACGTCAAAATTGACGGGAAGGACATGACGGTCGAGGCCCTGCGGCCGCGCGGCAAGAACGAGCGCACCGTCGTCGACGAACTTATCGAGTACGCGGTTCAGGTCGCGAATGAGCATCTGGTTCCCGATGGAATGGACGGGATGACCTGGAGCCGCCTGACGGGGGCAGAGCGCTTCTATCTCAAGATGCTCGACATCGAGCAGACGGGGGCGAAGAAGGTCGACAACTACCAGAACTTCGCCAAGGCCTTCCGCGTGCCGGACCACGGCGTGCTCATGGCATCGGAGAAGGCGAACGATGCCCGCTTGAAATCAGCCGTCGACTTCGGCAAGCGCCAGTTGGGAAACGACGAGTTCGGCGGGTCGCTGACCCGCGCCGTTCTCTATGCCCTTTGGGAAATGGGAACGGGGGTCGAGGACGACCTCGTGGTCGAGCATCTACGGGGACTCGTCGAGGGCTATCTCGACAAACGCGGCGATCTCCAGATCATTGCCCGCTACATCGCGCTGAAGCGGCAAACGCACCGGGACGAGGCGAACAATGCCGATGTCCTGGCGAACCTGATCAAGAACGAGCGCTTGGGCTGACGGGGGCCGCGATGAATGACGTTGTTCCGACGCAGCCCTTCGCGACGACCGACTTCATCTCGCGGTTCTCTTCGCGCAACCACCGTCTGTCGCACGTCTTCCTGAAGGACCGTCTCGCTGGCGCCAAGAGCTACATCCGGATCGCCGGCTATTTCCGGTCGTCGATCTTCGAGCTCGTCCATGAGGAAATCTCGGAGATCGACGAGGTCCGCATCATCTGCAACAGCGACCTCGATCCACGTGACGTCAGCGTGGCCCAGGCATCCGAGATGGCTGCGCGCCAAGCATTGGTAGACAAATGGAACGGCGGGGAGGGTGCTCTCGACAGCTTGATGGAACGCGGCCGTTACGCCCGGCTCTACGAGTTGCTCAAGAAGGGCAACGTCAAGATCAAGGTCGTGTCGAAGGAGGATGCACCTTTCCTGCACGGCAAGGCGGGCGTGGTCGAGCGCGAGGACGGCACCAAGTCTGCCTTCATAGGTTCGATCAACGAGACCGCGCAGGGTTGGGCGCATTCTTATGAGATCGTCTGGGAGGATCGATCACCTGACGGGGTGAAGTGGGTCGAGTCGGAGTTCGAGGCCCTGTGGGATCGCGGTCGCTGGCTCCCAGAAGCCGTCGTCGAGGAGATCGGCCGCTGTGCCCGAAAGGTCCAGGTCAAGCTCGATGACCTTAGGCCTGAAGACGTAGGGCAAGCCGCGCTCGTGGAGTCCCCTCTGTACCGCCGGGGCGAAGAGCTGATGCCATGGCAAAGGGCGTTCGTCTCGTTGTTCATGAAGCATCGCGAGGTCTACGGAAGTTGCCGCCTGCTGCTCGCCGACGAGGTCGGCGTCGGCAAGACGCTGTCGATGGCGACCTCGGCCTTGATCGCCGCGCTTCTCGGAGACGGCCCTGTCCTGATCCTGTGCCCGGCGACGCTTGGCCTTCAGTGGCAGACGGAGCTCCTCGACAAGCTTAACGTGCCCGCCGCGCTGTGGCTTTCATCGCAGAAGATGTGGCTTGATCCTCATGGGCATCTCGTTCGGACGCGCGGTCCGCAGGACGTGGGCCGATGCCCCTATCGGATCGGGATCGTCTCGACCGGGTTGATCACTCAGGACACGGAAGAGGCCGCCGTCCTGCGGCGGCAGAGCTACGGCCTCGTGATCCTCGACGAGGCACACAAAGCCCGCAAACAGCGCTCGCCCGGCCAGGACCCGCGTGAGGGCAATCTGTACAAATTCATGATGGATATCGCGCTGAAGACGCGCCATCTAATTCTCGGCACGGCGACGCCCAGCCAGACCGATACGATCGAGCTGTGGGACCTGCTGGAGATCCTCAATCACGGTGCCACCCATGTTCTTGGGCGGGCGGGGTCCTTCTGGCGCGATCCGGGGCTGTCGAAGCCCATCCTAATCGGTCAGGAACACGTCATTGACGAAGACCGCGCCTGGGCCCTTTTACGAAATCCGTTGCCGCCCCGGAGCGAGAGCAACGGACCCTTCGAATTCATCTATCAGGACCTGCAAATCGAAGGCCCCGCCGTCGACTTCACCGATCGGTCGCTGACCGACCTCGACGACTTCACCCGCGACGAGTTGCGCGACAGCCTGCGCGCCGGGGTCAACGGCCTTTCCTTCTTCCAGTACCACAATCCGATTTCGCGGCACGTCGTCCTCCGCCGCCGGCGCGCTCTCGAGGATGCCGGGCTGATGCCACGCATAGCCGTGGACATCTGGCCTGACCCGCACGACCCCCACCCGCGCCTGTTCGACAACTCCTCCGTCCGGACGACGCACTCCTTCGACGAGGCCTATCTCGCGGTGGAGGCGTTCACGGTTGCGCTGCGGCGGCGCACGAAGGGGGCCGGGTTCATGCAGAACCTGCTCCGACAGCGCATCTGCTCCAGCGTGGCCTCTGGGCTGTCGACTTGCCGGAAGCTGATCGAGTCGCGGCGCATTGGGGACACGGATACCGAAGACGAGTTCGACGAGCTCCTCGACATCAATCCCGACATCGCCGCGGCCTTCGACATCGAGATTTCGCACCTGCGAACGGTCGTCGAGCATCTCGAGAGCCAGCCCTACGATCCGAAGCTCGATGCCTGCATCTATTTCCTCGACGACCGCGGTTGGCTCGAGGAGGGCTGCATCATCTTCAGCCAGTATTACGACACGGCCCACTGGGTCGCTTCGAGCCTGTCCGATCGTTTCGCGGACGAGACGGTCGCAGTCTATGGCGGCGCGGGCAAGTCGGGCGTCTTCCTGAACGGGGAATGGCGCACCGTCGACCGGGAGGTGATCAAGCGAGCGGTCAAGGATTACAAGCTGCGCCTCGTGGTCGCGACGGATGCCGCCTGCGAAGGGTTAAACCTCCAGACACTAGCGACCCTCATCAACGTCGACCTGCCCTGGAATCCGTCCCGGCTCGAACAACGGATCGGGCGCATCAAGCGATATGGCCAGAAGCGCGACCGGGTAAAGATGGCCAACCTCGTCTACCAGGGTACTGTCGATGAGCAGGTCTATCACCGTCTCTCGGAACGGATGAGGGACCGATACGACCTCCTCGGGTCCATTCCCGATGTGATCGACGACGAATGGATCGACGATATCGAGCGTCTTGAGCAGGTTCTGAAGGACTTCACGAAACGTCGAGTGACATCCGATGTCTTCGAGCTGCGCTATGGAAGCTTTCTCGAATCCGACGGTGCCGAATGGCAGCTCTGCGAGAAGGTGCTGGACCGGGATGAGGCCGACAAGGTTCTCAGCCAGGGCTGGTAGGGAGTCTGGCGATGCCCCTGCGCTGTGTCGGGAGCGACGGCGAAGAGTTGGCCTTCGTCCACGATGAGGTCTCCTGGGAGAGCCTGCGTCTGCGCAATAAGCAGCACGACGACCTGAGGCTGCCGTGCTGCAACTCCCCCGTGAGCCTCAAGACCTCGAAGCTGGGCACGCGCTTCTTCGCCCATAAGCGTCGCGATGGTTGCACATCCGGACCCGAAACCCCCGAGCACATTCTGGCCAAATCGATCATAGCGGCGGCTGCGATGGACGCCGGATGGCAGGTGCGCCCCGAGGAACGATACCTTGATGAGGACGGTACCTGCATCGTTGACGTGAGTTGCCGCAAGCCGGAATCGAGCCGAGGCCTGGCATTCGAGATCCAGTGGTCCCGCCAGAAACCAGACGTGACCGAGGCACGAACCCAACGGTACGAGCGGCATGGGTTGAGGTCGCTCTGGCTGATGCGCCAGACGGATGTCCCGGTATCCCGGTCGACGCCGGCGGTTATCCTGCAACCTTCAGGCGATGGTTTCGACGTCGTCATCCCTGATCCGTGGCGATCCATCTCCAATCCTAGGCGTAGTTCGATTCCATTGGCCGCGTTCGTCCGCGGCGTCCTCGACGGCAAATTCTCGTTCGGACTGGCCTCCGGCGGGACGGTCCCGATCGAGGTCATGGGAATGGAAACGCCATGCTGGAGTTGCGGCCGAGCTGCCATGATCATCAAGGAGGTCATGCTGCGGACGGATCGCCTGCCCGGTGGATGCCCTTCGATCGGGTTCGGAATTCGCCATCTTGGCGATACCAGCGAACCGTTTCGATCCAAAGTCCTCGATGCAGTCAGGGAGGTCATGCCGAACGTCCCCCTCGGGATCCGCCATAGCAAGACGAGAGGGGATCGATACCTCGCAAATTCCTGCCCCGGCTGCGGAGCGCTATTTGGGGACTTCTACATGCACGAGCTGGACGACGACGAGATCGTTGGCCGTACCGCCGCGGATCTGTCGAGGGAGGAACTGCTCGAAAACGCGGATGATCGGTTCGAGTGCTGGAATTTCGATGACGTCGAGAAGGGCTGAAGTGTCGGCAGCGGAGCCATCACTCACGGGGAAGGAGAAGAACCCCGGCGCCGACGAAATGACAAGTGAAGCCCCGGTCCAGACCTGGACGGACAGCCTCACCGAAGCCGGCTCAAAGTGGTCAACGTTGGACAGCGATCCCGCGCCTAACGGGGTCAAACTTGCACGCCGAAACACACACGAAGGGCCGGGCGTGCCCTCAGGACACACGCGTTTACGTGGAACCAGAGGACGCGATCCGCACGCTCGTACCGGCGACTGGCGCGCACTCGAGGAAGTCGGCATTTGGCTTTCCTAACATCAACGACGGCCGGGACATCAATCCCGGCCGTCATTTCGGCCATCCGGTCATCATGTGACACGCCTTGCGGTTATGCATATATGGCGCGAGAGTGCCGACGTAGGGACATCCATTAACGCAGTCTGGGCAAGGATGACGGCGAACGCCGCTGGATAATCGTCGTGGTAAAGCCGATCAAATTCAGGATCCGAGGAGATCGGGCGGAGGGCCATCCCACCGTCGACGATTTCCTCGAGCAACTGCGCGATCTCATCGGCATTATCGAGGCCGTCGAGAAGGCGATGCCGGAAGGCGAGAGCGTCATCGAGTGGCGCGTCACGCAGGCGACCACGAATTCTCCCGTCGCCATCGAGGCCACTCCGTTTCCGAAGCATGCTGGCGTCAACATTGATCACCGCGTCTTTGAGGTGAAGGCGGCGGCCGCAAGAGGTCTCTTCTCTCTTCTCCACGACACGGATCGTCCGCCGTACTTCAATCAGGCGATTGTGGGGAAGGCCAAGAAGATCGCCGACCGGGTCACTAATGGCCTGAGCGAGACCGTCATCGATTGGGGTGGTGCCGCTGAGAGATTCACCCTCACGCCGCAGATCGCGAGCGTGATGTCTGCGAATGCCGAGGCGATCCTCAAGCCCAAGACTCGGCCGTACACCGAGCGCGGCACGCTGGAAGGGAACCATGACGGTCTATCCCCGGGAAATCAGGGCAAGCACGAGCTCTACGTAAAAAGCCGGAGAACCGGGGAACGGGTGAAATGCATCCTGACACGTGAAGCATTCGAGGACATCCGCCATCGCGAGATTGAAGAGGTTCTGGAGGGCCGACGGCTGCAAGTTCGGGGCACGCTGCATTACAGGGCGCCGCACCAGCTTGATCGTGTCACCGCAGAACATGTTCGAGTAATGCCTCGCGAGGCCGAGCTACCCGGCCTCGACGACATCATCGACCGTGACTTTACGGGCGGTCTCAGCACCGAAGAGTATTTGGAATGGGTGCGCGGGGGTCGGCGCCTTGACTAGAGAAGTCGTTTGGGATGCCGCCACCTGGATCGCACTGATCACTGACGAGAAGGTCCCCGACGAGAACGGGCGGGTAGAACACCGTGGCGCAATGGCCAAGGGCATCATGGCCGCTGCTATGTTGGGCACCATTCGCATTATCACGCCTGCGCTTGCTCTGATCGAGAGCTGCGGCGCCAAGATGATCCGTACTGGGATCACCACTGATAAGCTCGAAGCGTTCTTCGACCACGAGTTCATCCAGGTGGCGCCTGTCGATACGGAACTGGCACGGCGAGCTCGAGAGATCGTTCGGCACAAGGTCGATAGGTCCCTTCCTCATTGCCGACCTTGTGACGCTACCTATGTCGCGACCGCGGCAGACTGGAACGTCCCGGAGCTTCACACCTTCGACAAGGGCCTGCTGAAGCTCTCGAAGCAGTTTCTTACCCGTGATGGTCAGCCGATCGTCATCTGCAAGCCGGATATCACGACAGGCGGAACGGGGCTTTTCGCGGCACCCGATTTGAGCGGGCGACGCCTCATCGATGTGGACTCTCCCGATCCTCGTGATTGATGGCGGGCGGGCTCAGGGCCCAAGCCAGAAAATCACCAGTGGGGACGAAAGCCTGGAAAGAGGCGGGAATCGGGACGAGATTTTTGGCAAGCCGATACGATCCTCTCGCCCGACATCTCGGCACCGTCTTCGGAGATGCCTTGACGATGACCTTCTCCGAAATCGAGGAGGTGCTCGGATTCCCGCTGCCGCCAAGCGCCCGACGACATGGTGCCTGGTGGTCTAACGGACAGAGCAACGCGGCATGGAGAAAGGCAGGATGGCGCACCGAAGCCCGCAATATGCGCGAGCATCGGATTACCTTCCGCCGCATCCTTCCGGGACAGGAGGTTCAGACCCAGGCGACGGTGCGTCCCACGGCCGTATTCGACGGAAAAGCCCTTGTGGCTGCCGAGTTCGCTCCTCAGTGTGATGTCGCGGTTCGGTTCGGATGGAGGCATCTTGGACGGGTGAGCCTCTCCGAGGCTGGGCATCTCGCATTCCCGACCGCGCCGAAGGCTGCCGGTCTTTATCGGATGCAGGTCGTGGGACCCGACAAGATCGAGGTCTACGTCGGCGAGGCCGTCGACCTAAGGAGACGCTTCGGGAACTACCGGAATCCTGGTAGCACGCAGCAGACGAGCATCCGGATCAATTCCCTTCTCAGGGATGCGCTGACGACAGGGGCGACGATCCTGCTCGATGTCGCCTATCAGGATGTCGTCCTGAGCGTCTCTGAGAACTCGACCCCGGCGGATCTCGCCAACAAGGCCGTGCGGCGGTTAGCCGAGCAGGCCGCTATCGTCGCTCACCATGGGATCGACGTTGACATACTCAATCGGTAGCCTCCGAGCCAGGAGGTCAACATGCGGGTTGTCGGAAAGCGTCGTCTTCAGGACATCGGCATGAGAGGCCCTACGCAGGCTGAGATCGATGCCAGCGTCGAGGCCTCTCGATTGGCGCCTCGGGTGATCCCGAAAGGGGTATATCGCTATCGAAATCACGCCGACGCGAATGCCGATGACGATCGCTGGGCCGTTGAGGCGATGGTCGCGGCAGTCAAGCGGCTCAAAAATTAGACGACATCATCTTTCCATAATAAGGCTTATCATCCATTTTACTACGAATACGGCGTCGTCTCTTTCCATAATTTGACGAGCACGTTCGCCTGTTCCGCGATCTCGACCTCACGCGGCATCGGAATCGGCAGATCTTGGTCCCGGAGAGCGACTAGCAGCTCGGCGTGGTCTCGCAGCAGGAGCCGGTGGATCGCGTCTGCCCGGGACATCCGGCCCGTCGAGAAGTTTACGAGATCGCGCCTCATCCGCATCGAGACCAGGCGCTTGGCGTCGCGCCAGATGCGCCTCCGGAACTCAATGTCGCGAAGACACGGGAGATCATCCGACAGCGCGATCGGCATCGAGTTCCGCATCCAGTCCGCCTGCTCGTGCCGTTGTACGAGTCGTCGACGCACCGCTTCAGCACCCTGTTCGAGGATCTCAATCCAGAGCGCAGCCGGTTTCGTCGAGCGCTCCTCGTCAGACCAAGTGACGTAGCCAGCGAGTGCGCGGTCGACGACACCTGGATTGGTAACGATGTGCCGCACAATCATGCGAGCCATCAGGAGTTTGAATTCGGCGTTGATCGCGTCAGCATCAGGTTTCACAGGGTCGTCCTCTTCGGGGTGACCATCCCGGAGATCTCGACGACCGGCAATCGAAACTCTCTGTCCAAAAAGCACCCAGTTCGCGGAATTGGGTGCTTTTTGGACAGAGGGCTGAGAACAACCAAAACTGTACCCAGTTCTCGGATTTGGGTACGGCTTTGGTCGTCGGTCACGTGGCTGCCATCAGCTCTTGAGTGATCACCGACTGCGCCGCAGCTCGACGCAGCACCGGCCCCCAGCCGATGTCGATCTCGATACCGGCATCTTGCAGGTCATCGACGGCTCGCTCGAGACGGCCGCGAAGCTGGGATCGACGGTGGGTTCGCAGGGCGTCGAGCACTTCTTCTGTCGGGACGCGCCCCTTTTCCGCACGGTACTGCCTGACCATCGTCGTCGACCGGCCGACAATCCGGCCGATATCGGCGGCAGGAAGTCCCAGCCAATCGCTCAAGTCCCGGAACTCCTTCGTACGCGTATCCATCTGCCCCTCCATCACTTGCGCATAGAGTGTGAGCAGAAATACCCGTCGGCGCAATTAAGTCATTTGCAAGAGAAATCGGAAAATTATTTTCCGCTGCTCACGGTTTATGCTGTAAACTTGTATTGTAGATATTGTCTGTCGGCAGTTTTGCGTATGCGATGTTTGCAAGCATCGTTCCCGTCGACGCACCACGCGTCGGGAGGGACAGCATCATGTTGAGAGCAATCATCGCAGCCGCAATGGCAGCAATCCGTTCAATGGCGCGTTGGTGCGCGAAGACCGGCACCTGGATTCAGGAGCGCGTCGTCGAGCCGGGCGTTGAGTATTTCCATCAGGCCGTGGCTGGTGCGAGCCAGGCAGTGACCGGCTTCGTGCCGGACGTCATCAAAGGTGCATTCCGGCTCCCCGGGCAGGTCCTGCGTGGAACCGGAGCACTCGTCGAAGGCGGCGGGAAGCTGACTGGGGCAACGCTGTCTGCGGTTGCCTCGGTACCTGCGGCGGTCGCGGCCGGTCTGGCTGGCGGCCGGGGCGGAATGCCTGCGCCGGTGCCGCAGTCCGGACGTCAGGCCGAGGCGAGCCAGGAGCTGGCTGAAGTTATGGAGGGTCTCGAAGCCCGTCGCGGGGCCAGAGAGATGCTGCGCTCGATGCGCAAGCATTCACCCGTCTCCCTCGAAGCCGATCTGGTGCACCGCTACGCGGCGGCCGACACGTACGAGCGCGACGCCATTCCACTCGATGAGCTGCCGCCGCACCTCGCTGATTGGCTCGAGACGCTCGACGAGAAGCATCTCCAGTACCTCGCGCAGTCGGTGGATATGTGCGAGCAGGCGGTATCCGGACGTAGAACAGGCCTCGTCGGTATGCCGCTGCCGGTCCGCCCTACGTCGACCGCCGACGTCCGTCCCGTCGAAACCATCGGGACCATCGGCCAGATCGTCGGGGACCCCGTCGCCTTGAACGCCCGCATCGCCGCCGCGAAGGGCATCAGGACTGACCGTCGTCCCAACTGAGCGTAGGTCATCCACTGGAACGACGAAGGCCCCGGACGTGACCCGGGGCCTATCTTATTGGGTGGCTTCTGCCTGCGCTCGCTCTCGGTACCGAGGGAGCAGCGCGTCCGCGATGTCGGGGTCCTCGTGCACAATGTCGCCATGCGCTGCGACCATCAACTCCCACGCACGCATCTCAACGTCGCTCACGCGGAGAGCTGCCGGATCATCGCGTTGCGCTGGGCAAGTAGTGTGCGCAGGCGAGCGACCTCGTCCTTCAGATCGTCGTTCTCGGCTTCGACTTCAGCGAGCTGACGGACGGCCGAGGTGGCGACCCGGGCCATGGCAGCGGCGTCGCCCCGAGCCGATGCCAGCTCAGAGGACCAGGCGTTGAGAGCGCGTTGGTCGCGACGGTCGGCGGCGAGCTGGGCGGCAGAGGTCACCATGTTCGCCATGCCATACGCGATGCCGTAGGCAGCAGTTTCGGGGTGGATGGCCATGGTCGTGTCCTCCTCGGCGGTTCGAGGAGAGACATGAGCCCGCGGCGACTCCCCGTCAAGCGATCGACGATCGACAAGCCGCGGGAATCCTTAATGATCTCAATGAGATCCGAGGAGCGGAGGCAGCTTAGGCTGCCTCATCCTTCGCCACCTGGGGCCTGGTATCTCTTGGAGGGAGTGCCGCCAGCTTGTCGGCGAGATGCGCCTTCCGCAGATTGATGTATCTGCGCAGGGATTTGGGATCGCGATGGCCTGTCTGGGCCATGACCTCGCTGTCGGACCAGCCCGCTTCGATGAGTCGGCTGGCAAGCTCATGACGGGTGTCATGAAAGTTAAAATGCTCCACACCTGCTCGCGTCCGTGCTCGGTCGAAGGCTCCATCGAGAGCGTTCTCTGTGATCGGGAAGACCTTAGGTTCGTCCTCGGTGCGCGGCAAAGCTTCAAGGATTTCGATGGCACGCGGGGATAGGCCGACCGCAACGTTCAGAATCTTGTCAGGACTCCTGGAGTTCTTAACGGCACGGAGCGTGATCGTTCGCTGTTTGAGGTCAATGTCCCGCCACTCGATACGAAGCAGCGAACCCCTGCGCGCACCGATTTCAAAAGCAGACTCAACGATGGGAGCAAGCCACGGGTTGCGAGCCGCCCGACACTCTTCGAGGAGGCGCTCGATCTCGTGAGGCTCCAGTCTGACGTCGCGCTCGTCATTTACCGTGGGCCGCTTCACGTCGGTGGCATTGACCGGGTTGACCACCAGTCCCAGCCGCCGCCGTGAATGATCGATGGCGCTCTTGAGGTGCATCAGCTCCTTCTTGACCGTGCCAGGCTTGATCGTCGACGGCGGCTTCGGGGGAGCCTTCGGCTTCGCTGCGTTCGCTCTCGCCGTGCCGTCCTTGCGCAGCTTAGGCGTGAACTCGACCACCTTGTACTGCCCTCGGCCGCCGGGCTTGCCGCGCTGCGCGGTCTCCGTCAGGCGACGGTCTCGATACTCCATGAAATGCTCTGGCTGGAGATGAGCCATTGCGTGAGCGCAGAGGTCGGGTTCGTCCCTGATGAACCGCTCGAATCGAGCGCGCTCGGCATCCCTAGAAGCTTGACCAGGGCGCTTGTCGGTTACCTCGAGCATGTACCGCTCGAGCACCTGCTTCAGGGTTTCTTTCTCCGACGGGGTACGGTCAACGAAGATTCCCCGGTCCATCGAATTTTCGACATCCCTGGCCCAGATCTCCGCTTCCTTCTTCGTGCGAAGCGTCTTGGATTTGGTCGGCCATCCCTTGCGCCTAACCTGCACATGCCACTGTGCCGGACCCTTCTCGCGAATCGTCGCCATTTACTCGCTCACCCCCAGCACGAAACCAACTGTGCCAAAATTGTGCCAGCAATTCGCGAGCGCCTTCAAGTCCCTCTCGAGACTTTGGCTAGACGATTGATCTATCAATGAAATTTTGGCGCGCCCGACACGATTCGAACGTGTGACCTTTGCCTTCGGAGGGCAACGCTCTATCCAGCTGAGCTACGGGCGCTAACCGTGAAGGCTGGATAGCTGATTGGCGCTGCTTCGGCAATGCGGGATTTTGCGGGAGCGGTGTGGCTCTCCGAAGGCGGTGGTCACTGGTTCGAGGAGTGTCGCGCGTAGCGTGGTCGTGGCGCGATCCGGCTGCTCAGGGGCATTGGATCGACTGCCCGCAATCCTTGGTTTGGATCACCGGCCGTGCCGCGCCATGACTTCGTTGCGCCGCAACTCCATGAAAGCCTCGACATATCACTGAAGGAGAGTCGAGACGGGCTGCCCACCAGGCTCGCCATGCTGCATCGAGCTTGCCTTGCCTGGGATGCTCGGCGCCGCCTGATCGACCGTCGACCCTGAGCCGGCGTCAGTCGCTACGCAATCATTTCTCGGCGGCACGCAGGCGCGTCGATTTCGTTGCGCCTCGGATTGCCCGCAGCAGCCACGGAGCCCCCACGCTCAAAGCCGTCACCACGAACAGGGCGACCACGATCGGCCGGGTAAAGAACAGCAGCCAGTTGTGGTCGAAGATCAGCAAGGACTGCTTCAAGGTCTCCTCGACCATCGTGCCGAGCACCAAGCCCATCACCAATGGGGCAGGGGAGAAACCGAAACGGCGCATCACATAGCCGATCACGCCGAAGCTGAGCATGACCCAGACATCGACCAGCGACTGGTTGGGGCCGTAAGCGCCGACGATTGCGAAGACCAGCACGCCCGGCCACAGGATCGCATCGGGGATCAGCGTGATCCGGGCAAAGAGCTTGGCGGCGAACAGGCCGAGGACGACATAGATCAGGTTCGAGGCCAGCATCGAGGCAAAGACGGCGTAGAGCAGGGTGGGCTGCTCGTTGAACAGATGCGGGCCGGGCCGCACGCCCTGGACGATCAGGCCGGCGAGGATGATCGCCGTGGTCGCGCTGCCCGGGATGCCGAGGGCCAGCGTCGGCACCATGCTGCCGCCGACCGCTGCGTTGTTGGCGGCCTCGGGGCCGGCGATGCCCTCGATCGAGCCCTTGCCGAACTCGTCCTTGTATTTAGACCAGCGCCTGGTCTCGTTATAGGAGATCAGCGCGGCGGTGGTCGCACCCAGGGCCGGCAAAATGCCGATAAGGGTGCCCAGCACGCTCGACAGGCCGATCGCCTTGGCGCATTTGCGATAATCGGCCATGGAGGGCAGCTTCATGGCCTTGAGGCCGAGCCGCTCGGGAATGATCTGCAGCCGGCCGGCCTGGACCAGCAATTCGCTGATCGCAAACAGACCGGTGAGCACCGGCACCAGCCCGAGGCCCTCGCTCAACTCCGGCACGCCGAAGGTGAAGCGGTCGACGCCGGTCATCAGGTCCAGCCCGATCGTCGCCAGCAGCACGCCGAAGGCTCCGACTATCAGGTTCTTGATCCCCGTCGAACTGCCGACGGCAGCCAGCATAGACAGGCCGAAGATCGCGAGCGCGAAATACTCGGGCGGGCCGAAGCTGTAAGCGGTCTTTGCCAGAAGCGGGGCTGCGACGATCAGCACGAAGACGCTGAAGATGCCGCCGATCGCGCTTGCGATCGTCGACATGCCGAGGGCTCGCCCGGCCTCGCCGCGCCGCGCCATGGGATAGCCGTCATAGGCTGTCGCCGAGGCGGAGGGATCACCGGGCGTATTGATCAGGATCGCCGTGATGGAGCCGCCGAAATTGGCGGCGCAATAGATCGCGCCGAGAAAGGCGATGCTGGCAACCGGGCTCATCGTGATGGTGATCGGCAGCAGAAGCGCTGCCGTCGTGCTGCCGCTGAGGCCGGGCAGCGCGCCGACGATGACGCCGAGCACCGTTCCCGCAAGGATGATGCCGACCATATACGGGTCGGCGAGGATCGCCATGCCGGCGAGAAAAGCGTCCATCTGATCCTCGTCGCTGGTTGCGCAACGCTCTGATCGGCGCGATGCGCGGGCTGCTCAGCTCAGCCAAGTCTGAAGAAGTCCGCGGGGCAGGCCGATGCCGAAGCCGCGCACGAAGGCGAAGTGGAGGGAGAGCGACATGCCGGCGGCGATCGTCGCCAACAGCAGCAATCGCCGCTCGCCCCAGAGACGCCCGATGCCGATGATGGATGCGACCACCGCACCGTGGATTCCGAACACGGCCATGGCCGCCATCACGCCGCCGATCGCGGCCGCGGTGGCGTAGACCATCGGGTGCACCGCCTCGATCTCCGGCTGGGAGCGACTGCTGGCAGTGAGGGCAAGCCAGCACGCCAGCACGATGATGACGCCGAGCACGAGCCGCGGAAAGACTGCCGGCCCCATGCCCGTGGAAATCGCCGCCGGCACATCGTCGAAGGCCAATGTCAGGCCCCAGACCGCAAGGCACAGCGCAACCACGACGATGCCGGTCACGACGTCCGAATGGACACGGCCGGGCACGGGCCCGGCAGCGGCCGGGGTTTCGGCGCCAGCCTCCGTCGTTGGCGCCGCAAGTGTGGTTGCCGACGACGGAAGCTGCCGGGTCATCATTTCTTGATCCCGAGCGAGGTCAGTGCGACGTCGCCGGTCTTCAGGAATTCGTCGATCTCCGCCTGCCATTCGGCGCGACCGACGACGCTGCCTTCGGACTGTCCGGAACTCTTCAGGTAATCTTGGTAGATCTTGCCTTGCATCGCCTTGACCAGGCCCTCTTCGAGCACCTTGATCCGGTCCTCCGGGGTGCCTTTCAGGACGGCGAAGCCACGCGTCGTCGAATAGACCGCCGGAATGCCGATCTCGGTCGCGGTCGGGGTTTGCGGCAGCGAGGTCATCTTGTTCTTGGCGAAGACGATCAGCGCCCGAACCTCGTTCGCCTTGATCTGCGATTCAGCCTCGGCGTAGTTCAGCAGCGCGCCATCGAGATTGCCGCCGACCAGGTTGACGACGATGTCGCCGCCGCCGCGGAAGGGCACGACGATCGGCTTCAACAGGCCGGCCTTCTCGGCGAAGCCGACGACGGCGATATGGTCGACGCTGCCGATCTGGGTGGTGCCGAATTTCAAAGACTTGGTCTTGGCCGCGGTAATGAAGTCCTGCGCCGTCTTGTAGGGGCTGTTGGCCCCGACCATCAGGACTTGCGGGTCCTCGGTGGCGCGAGCGATGCCGACAAGGTCGCCGGCCTTCACCGACCCGCCCCTGTCTTGCAGCAAGGTCAGCAGATGGGTCTGCGTGATCAGCATGATGGTGTGGCCGTCCTTGGGACGGGAGACGGCATATCCGAGCGAGGCCGAGCCGCTGCCGCCGGTCTTGTTGGCGACCACGAGCTCGGTTTTCAGTGCAGCGGGCGCCTGGACCATCATCATGCGGGCGGTGATATCCGTGCCGCCGCCAACGCCCGCATGGGTGACGACTTCGATCGGCTTGGACGGAAATGCTTCCTGGGCCTGGGCTGCTCCCGCGACCAGGACAGCGAGGCCGAAGCCCAGCGCAAGGCACGTCTTCTGATGTGCTGGCATAGTCGTTTCCTCCTCCATTGCTGGGCCGGCCCATTCGGGCTCGTTCCCGTCTCGTGTTCAGGTCTCTTTGCGCTCCTCCGCTTCCTGCCGCGCGCGCAGCCAGCGGCGCTTGCCGCCATGGGCATGGCTTTCGGCGAGCAGGCGGGCCCGATCGGCATCGCCGGCGGCCATGGCCTCGACGATCGCCTTGTGCTCGGCATTGGATTCACGCATGCGTGAGACGGTGCTGAGTGCGCTTTGACGCAGGAGGTGGGTCTCCTTGATCAGCGCTTCATAGGTCTGCCTGGCGCGGCCATGGGCGGCGAAGTCCAGGATCACATCATGAAATTCGAGGTTGAGGCGATAATAGGCCGCCCCATCGTCCTGCTCGATGGCGTCGTCCATTTGTCCGATCAACCCTGACAGCGCCGCGAGCTGTGCCGGCGTGATCAGCTCCGCCAATCTCTGACAGACGAAACCGAAGACGACGGCGCGCAGATCGTAGATCTCATTGGCTTCCTCGTCCGGAATCTGGCGGACGAACACGCCGAGATTGACGACCGAGTTGAGCAGTCCCGAACGGACCAGGCCGCGTGTCGCCTCGCGGATCGGCCCACGGCTGACGCCGAGGCGGGCAGCCAGCGCCTGCTCGTTGATGCGCTCGCCGGCCGCAAGCTCGCCGGCCAGGATCATGCGCTCGATCTCGCCCTGGACGATATCGGTCAGGGTCTGCGTGCGGCGCTGGGCGATGGCTGACATCACGTCGTTCATGGCTTGATCGTTACCTCTTGAACGTCAACTGTCAACAGTTGACGAAAGTTTGTTGACAGTTGGCATGCTGCTCGGCAGGTTGCGGCCTAAGGAGAAGGCCATGCCTTTCAAACCCGCCTCGCGAGCCCTGTCACGCTTCACCGTGCTCGATCTCACCCGCGTCAGATCCGGGCCTACCGCCGTGCGCCAGTTGGCCGATTGGGGTGCGAACGTCATCAAGATCGAGACGCCGCTGGAGCTCGAGCCGGGCGAAGGGCCGGGCGGCCCCCGCCACGGTCCTGATTTCCAGAACCTGCATCGCAACAAGCGCAGCCTGACGCTCAATCTCAAATCGGAGGAGGGCAAGGCGATCCTGCGCAGGCTGGTCGAAAAGGCCGATGTGATCGTTGAAAACTATCGTCCTGACGTGAAGCACCGGCTCGGCATCGCTTATGAGCAATTGGCGGCGCTCAACCCGCGCCTCGTCTATGCCAGCATCTCGGGCTTCGGGCAGGACGGGCCCTATGCGACGCGGCCCGGCTTCGACCAGATCGCGCAGGGCCTCGGCGGGTTAATGTCGATCACCGGCCTGCCGGGGCAGGGTCCCGTGCGCGTCGGTATTCCGGTGGCAGATCTGACGGCCGGACTTTACTGTTCGCTCGGCATCATGGTGGCGCTCCTGGCGCGCGAGGAAACCGGCAAGGGTCAGTGGGTCCAGACCTCGCTCCTCCAGGCCCAGATCGCGATGCTCGATTTCCAGGCGGCGCGCTGGCTGATGGATGGCGACGTCCCCAAGCAGGCCGGCAACAACCACCCGACCAGCATCCCGACCGGCGTCTTCCAGACGGCCGACGGACACATCAACATCGCCGCGACCGGTCAGGCGATCTGGGAGCGCTTCTGCCGCTCTGTCGATCGCGCCGACCTGATCACGCATCCGGACTACGTCACCGCGGCGCTGCGCTCGCGCAACCGCGATGCTTTGGGCCAGGACATCAACGCGGTCCTCAAGACACAGAACGGGAGCTACTGGATCGCACGCTTCAGCGAATTCGGCGTGCCCTGCGGCCCGATCAACACCATCGACGAGGTCTTCGCCGACCCGCAGGTCCAGCATGTGGGAATTGCGCAGAGCATCCACTCGCCTGCGCTCGACCGCGACATCACGCTCGTTGGCCAGCCGGTCCAGCTCAGCGATACGCCGAGCTCGATCCGCGTGCCGCCGCCGGAACAGGGCGAGCAATCCGACGAGATCCTGGGTGAAGTCGGCTTCTCGCCCGCGGAGATCGCCGCCTTCCACGCCAATGGCACGATCTAGGCTCTTGTTTTGCCGCGTTTTCTTCACGCGAACCGGTGCCCACTTCGCTCGAAAACGCTCTAACCGAGCGACCGCAGTCAGGATGTTTCAGCAATGACCGACAAGATGATCGCCCGGAAGGCCGATGGTATCGGCTGGCTGGTCTTCAACAATCCCGAACGCCACAACGCCGTCTCGCTGGAGATGTGGGAGGCTGCGATCAGGATCATCGCCGATTTCCGGGCCGATCCGCAGGTGCGGGTGATCGTGGTGCGCGGAGCAGGCGAGAAATCCTTCGTGTCCGGCGCGGACATCTCGAAATTCGACGACGAGCGCGCCCAGGAAGCGGCGGTGAAGCGCTATGAGGAAGCGACCGAGGGCACCTACAGCGCGCTGCGTGCCATCGAGAAGCCGACCATCGCGATGATCCAGGGCTACTGCATCGGCGGTGGCGCGAACCTTGCCGTCTGCTGCGACCTGCGCATCTGCAGCGAGACGGCGAGATTCGCCATCCCCGCCGCCAAGCTTGGCCTCGGTTACGGTTATGCCCGCATCCGACGGCTGATGGAGGTGGTGAGCCCGTCCTTCGCCAAGGAGATCTTCTTCACGGCCCGCCAGTTCGACGCTGAGGAGGCGCGGGCCATGGGGCTGGCCAACCGCATCGTTCCGCAGGCCGAGCTCGAGAGCTATGTCACCGATTATGCCCGCACCATTGCCGGCAATGCGCCGCTGACGGTGACGGCGATCAAGCAGATCGTGACCGAGGCGCTGAAGGATGAGGCGGAGCGCGATCTCGCCCTCTGCGACAGGCTGGTGAAAGCCTGCTTCGACAGCGAGGACTATGCCGAAGGCCGCCGCGCCTTTGCCGAGAAGCGCAAGCCGGACTTCAAGGGGCGCTGAGCGAGGAAACGACGATGTCCGACAGCGTCCAGACCGAAGGCCAGCCGACGATCCTCTACGACGTTGCCGAGGGCATCGCGACGGTCACCTTCAACCGCCCCGAGGCGCGCAACGCCTTCACTTTCGAGATGTATGAGCGGCTCGTCGAGATCTGCGAGACGGTGAATGCCGACAGCTCGATCCGGGCGATGATCCTCACCGGTGCCGGTGAGCGGGCCTTCGCTGCCGGCACCGACATCGCGCAGTTCCGCGCGTTCAGCACTGCGGAAGACGCGCTTGGATACGAGGCACGCATCGACCGCGTGCTCGGCGCGCTGGAGACCTGCCGCGCGCCGACCATCGCGGCGATCGCCGGAGCCTGCACCGGTGGCGGAGCGGCGATCGCCGGCTGCTGCGACCTGCGGATCGCGGCGAGCAACTCCAGGTTCGGCTTCCCGATCGCGCGCACGCTCGGCAACTGCCTGTCGATGTCGAACTATGCCCGCTTCGCCGAGCTGCTCGGGACAACGCGGCTGAAGGAGCTGATCTTCACGGCGCGGCTTTTCGAGGCGCAGGAGGCGCTCGCGATCGGGCTCGTCAGTGAAGTCGTGGCCGAGCCTGCCGACCTGATGCCCCGCGCGCAGGAACTGGCGCGCCTCGTCGCCGGGCACGCCCCGCTGACGCTGCAGGCAACGAAGCAGGCGCTGCGCCGTCTCAGGCCTGCGATCCCGCGTGACGAGGGCGATCGCCTGATCCTGATGTGCTACCTGAGCGACGACTTCAAGGAAGGCATGAACGCGTTCCTCGAGAAGCGGGCGCCGCTGTTTTCAGGGTTGCACCCTTAGCGCGCTACCGTGCCGCTTCCGCAATGCGAGATCTTGTAGAAGCGGCGACTGCGTCATCAGACCCTTTGCTATGCCTGCTCCTCCTTCGGCCGCGTCGATGGCCGCAGGCGCTCGCGCAGGCCCTGGAAGACGACATAGAGCGCCGGGATCACGAAGATACCGAGGATGGACGCTGCCAGCATGCCGCCGAAAACCGGCGTGCCGACATGGCGCCTGGCAAGCATCGAGGGACCTTCCGCGATCACCAGAGGCAACAGGCCGAGGATGAAGGCGAAGGAGGTCATCATCACCGGGCGGAAGCGCAGCCTTGCGCCCTCGGTCGCCGCATGCAGGAGCGGATGGCCTTTCTCGCGCAATTCCTTGGCGAATTCCACGATCAGGATGCCGTTCTTGGCGGCGAGGCCGATCAGCACGACGATGCCGATCTGGCCGTAGAGGTCGAGTGTCAGCCCGGCCACGACGATCGCGAGGAAGGCGCCGAGGATACCCACCGCGACCGAGAGCAGCACCGGCACGGGAATGGTCCAGCTCTCGTAGAGCGCGACCAGGAAGAGGTAGGCGAAGAGCAGCGCGAAGGCGAGGATGATCCCCGTCTGCCCTTCGGCCCGCTTCTCCTGGAAGGAGACATCGGTCCAGGCGCCGCGATAGCCTGACGACAGGGTCCTCGCGGCAACGTCCTCCATTGCCTTCAGAGCCTGGCCGGAGGAGACGCCCGGGGCGGGCGAGCCCTGGAGCGTCACCGCCAGGCGGTTGTTATAGCGGATCAGCGCCTGCGGTCCGACCACCACCTTGGCCTCGACGAAGGAGCGCAACGGGATCATGGCGCCGGCGCGGCTGCGGACATTGATGCGGTAGATGTCGTCGACAGAGGCGCGGTCGACGCCATCGGCCTGGACCTGGACCTGCCAGGTGCGGCCGAACAGGTTCATGTCGTTGACATAGTAGCCGCCGAGCGAAGCCTGCAGGGCCTGGAAGACGTCGCTCAGGGCGACGCCGAGGATCTGGACCTTGTCGCGGTCGATGTCGAGATAGATCGACGGCGCCGAATCCGAGAAGGTCGAGAACACGCGCCGCAATTGCGGCTCCTGGTTGGCGGCCACCGTCAGGCCGCGCAGCGCCTGGCCGAGCGCCTTGGGATCGGCGGAGCCCATGTCCATCAGCACATAGCTGAAGCCGCCGCCGGTGCCGAGGCCGATGATCGGCGGGGGCGCTATCGGGACGACGTTGCCGCCGCGCACTGTGCGGAATTTCTGGGCAAGGCGGGCGATGACCGCCGAAGCGGAGTCCTCCCGGCTGGTGCGTTCGGCGAAGGGCTTCAGCGTCACCACGAAGAAGCCGGCATTGGGCTGCGAATAGTTATCGATGAAGTTGAGGCCGATGACCGTGGAATAGTCCGCGATCGCCTTCTCCGTCTTCAGGATGCCCTCGACCTCGGCGGCGAGCGCCGATGTCCGGGCGACCGAGGCGCCATCGGGCAATTGGGCGACGACGAAGAAGGCGCCCTGATCATCCTCCGGCAGGAAGCCGGTCGGCGTGATCCGGCCCATCGCATAGATGCCGGCGCCGAAGGCCGCGGTCAGGGCAAGGCTGACGAGCGAGATGCGCACGAGGCGCGCCACGCCGTTGCCGTAGCGGTCGCGCGTCCAGTCGATGCCGCGCATGACATAGCCGATCGGCCCGCGCCGCGGCCCGTGATGCGGCTTGAGCAGGATGGCGCAGAGCGCCGGCGAGAGCGTCAGCGCGTTGATCGCCGAGAGCACCATCGCGACCGCCACGGTGACCGCGAACTGGCGGAAGAGCTCGCCGGAAATGCCGGGAATGAAGGCGACCGGCACGAAGACCGAGAGCAGCACCAGCGTGATCGCGATGATCGGGGCGACGATCTCGCCCATGGCGCGCTTGGTCGCCTCGGCCGGTGTCAGCTCGGGGTGCTCCTCCATCACGCGCTCGACGTTCTCGATCACGACGATCGCGTCGTCGACGACGATGCCGATGGCGAGGACCACCGCGAGCAGCGAGACGGTGTTGGCGGAGTAGCCGATGGCGTTGAGGACGATGAAGGCGCCGATCAGGCTCACCGGCACGGCTACCGTCGGGATCAGCGTCGCCCTGAGATTGCCGAGGAACAGGTAGACGACGATGACCACGAGGACGAACGCCTCGATCAGCGTCTTCTGCACTTCGTGGATCGTCGCGGTGACGAAGGCTGTCGGGTCGTAGGTGACCTTCCAGGCAAGGCCTTCAGGGAAGGCTTTCTCGAGGTCGCTGATCGTCTTCTTGACGGATTCGAGGGCGGTGAGCGCATTGGCGCCGGGCGCCTGGTAGACGCCGACCAGCACGGCCGGGCCGCCGTTCAGGCGGGTGTCGCGGTCGAGATTGGCGGCGCCGAGCTCGAGGCGCGCCACGTCCGAGAGTCGCAGGACCGAGCCGTCGGCATTGGTGCGCAGCACGATCTTGCCGAACTCCTCCGGCGAGGTCAGGCGGCCCTTGGTCTGGATGTTGAGCTGCAGCTGCTGGTCGTCGGAGATCGGGCGAGCGCCGATGCGGCCGACCGCAGCCTGCGCGTTCTGGCCCTGGATGGCGGTGATGATGTCGCCGGTGGTGAGGTTGAGGCCGGTCAGAGCGTCGGTGCGGACCCAGGCGCGGATGGCGTAGTCCTGCGCGCCGAACAGCGAAGCGTCGCCGACGCCGGCGGTGGACTTGATCGCGTCGAGCAGGTTGATAGTGACGTAGTTCGAGACGAACAGCGTGTCGTAATTGCCCTTCGGCGCATAGACAGCGATGACGCCGAGCAGGGCCGAGGATTGCTTCTTGACCGTGATGCCGCTGCGCTGGACCTCCTGCGGGAGCTTCGACAGAGCAAGCTGGACGCGGTTGTTGACGTTAACGTTGTTGATGTCGGGGTTGGTGCCGAGCTCGAACGAGACCTGCAGCGAATAGCTGCCATCATTGCCGCTGACGCTCTTCATGTAGAGCATCTTGTCGGTGCCGACGATCTGCGCCTCGATCGGCTGGGCGACGGTCTGCTCGACGACCGCGGCCGAGGCGCCTGGATAAGAGGCTCGTACCGAGATCTGCGGCGGCACGATGTCGGGATATTGCGCGACAGGAATCGCAAACAGCGAGATCAGGCCGGCGATCGTGGTGACGAGCGCGATGACGATCGCCAGCCGGGGCCGGTCGACGAAGACGGAGCTCAGCATGAGGTCAGCTCCGGCCGGTCGTCAGGGTCACGGGCGAGGCGAGCACCGGCACGCCCGGCCGGAGGTTCTGCAGGCCCTGGATGACGATCTGTTCGTTGCCGGCGAGCCCTTGCTCGATCACGATATAGGAGCCGGTCTCGGCCCCGACCTTGACGCGCTTCACCACCGCCTTGCCGTCCTCGACGGCGAAGACATAGGCGCCTTGCTGGTCGGCGATCAGCGCCGATTGCGGCACCAGCACCTTCTCCTCGCTATGGTCCGCCTGGACGGCGACGCGCACCAGCGTACCGTCGATGAGTTTGCCCGCCGGGTTGGGCAGTGTCGCCCGCACGAGCACGGTGTCGGTGGCGCGCTCGACCGAGACGTCGATGAAGTCGACGCGGCCCTTCTGCTCATAGGTCGAGCCATCCGAGAATCTCAGGCTGACGAGCGGGGCGGAGCCATCTGTCGGCAAACGGTTCGTCTTCAGCGCCAAGAATTCGCGCTGGCTGACCGGGAAGGTGACGTACATCGGATCGTCACTGACGATCTGGACGAGCACGCCGGTGTCGGGCCCGACGACATTGCCCTTGGTCAGCTTGGTGCGGCCGATCCGGCCGGCGATCGGCGCCTTGATCTCGGTGTAGCCGAGATTGATCTGCGCCGTTTTCAGATTGGCCTCGGCCGTGGTCTGGTCGCCCTGCGCGCCCTTTTCCTCGGCGACGCGCTGGTCGCGGATGGCGACCGAGCCGGCACTGGTTTTCAGCAGCTCCTCGGCGCGCTGGCGCTGCACGGTGGCATTCTGCAAGGTGCCTTGGGCGCGCTCCAGCGCGCCTTGCGCCTGCTCGACCGCTGCTTCGAACGGAGCGCGCTCGATCCGGAAGAGCGGGGCGCCCTCGGCGACGGTCGCGCCGTCCTTGAACAGCACCTCCTCGAGATAGCCGGTGACGCGGGCACGGATATCGACGCGGTTGACCGCCTCGATGCGCCCGACGAAGTCGGCCGTCTGGGTGATGGCGCGCTTCTCAGCGATCACAGTGCCGACCGGGACGGCGGTGGGCGCGGGCTGCTGGGCAAGGGCACTTGTTCCAAGAGCGAACGCGAAGCAGGCGATGAGCGTCGCAGAAGAAAGGCACGAGGCTGCCGGGGTTCGTTTCACCTGCGCCATCCGAGAACGCTCAGACATTCGATACTCCTTTAGCCGGTTCGCCCCTGCCTGATCGGCTGGCACGGAGCGAGCAATCCTATCCCGAGTCGATACTGTGCGTTTTCTGTCAGGAGCGCTACGGTCTTGTTACGGGCTTGCGATGCACCGCGACCGTTTGTCCTTGTCGCAGCCGGAATGCGTTCACGACATCCTGTCGAAACTGTCGGCGCGGGCGAGATCCCAGTTGCGCCGATAGAACGCATGCTCGCAGAGGCCGGTCAGCAATTCGCCCGGCTGCAGGAAGACGTGCAGATCGGAGAAGAGGCGGATCTCGGTGGCGCTGACGCGGCGCACGAGGTGATGCGGGCCGAGTTCCTCGGGATGGGTCAGGCCGGCTGCCGCCAGCATGTCGGCCAGCGCGTGCAGGGTGTTGGCGTGGAAGCGATGGACGCGCTGCGCCTTGTCCGGCACGACCAGGGCCCGCTGGCGCACGGCATCCTGCGTCGCGACGCCGGTCGGGCAGCGATTGGTGTTGCAGGAGAGGGACTGGACGCAGCCCAAAGCGAACATGAAGCCGCGGGCGGCATTGGCCCAGTCGGCGCCGATCGCGAGGACGCTGGCGATATCGAAGGCGCTGACGATGCGCCCGGCGACGCCGATCTTGACCTTGTCGCGCAGGCCCGCGCCGACCAGCACATTATGGACGAAGAGCAGGCCCTCGCGCATCGGCAGGCCGATATGGTCGCTGAACTCGACAGGGGCTGCGCCGGTACCGCCCTCGGCACCATCGACGACGATGAAATCGGGCACGATGCCGCTCTTCAGCATCGCCTTGACCATGCCCATGAACTCCCAGGGATGGCCGAGGCAGAGCTTGAAGCCGACCGGCTTGCCGCCCGAGAGTTCTCGCAACTGCGCGATGAAGGCCATCATCTCCAGCGGCGTCGAGAAGGCGCTATGGCTCGCCGGCGAGATGCAGTCCTGCCCGACCGGGACGCCGCGTGTCGCGGCGATCTCGGGCGTCACTTTCGGCGCTGGCAGGATGCCGCCATGCCCGGGCTTGGCGCCCTGGCTCAGCTTGATCTCGATCATCTTGACCTGGGGATCGACCGCCTGTCGGGCGAAGCGCTCGGGGTCGAAGCGACCTTCATCGTCGCGGCAGCCGAAATAGCCGCTGCCGAGCTCCCAGACGATGTCGCCGCCCCCCTCGCGATGATAGGGGCTGATGCTGCCCTCGCCGGTGTCGTGGCTGAAGCGGCCGAGGCGGGCGCCGGTGTTGAGCGCCCGGATCGCATTGGCCGAGAGCGAGCCGAAGCTCATCGCCGAGATGTTGAAGACGGAAGCCGAATAGGGCTGCCGGCATTGGCCGTTGCCGATGGTGATGCGGAAGTGCCCGGGATCGGAAACCGGCGCCGGCCGGGTCGAATGGCCGATGAACTCGTAGCCGTCGCGATAGACGTCGAGCAGCGTGCCGAAGGGGTGGTCGCCGGCGAGGTTCTTGGCGCGGCGATAGACCAGCGAGCGCTGCGAGCGCGAGAACGGCGCCGCCTCCTCGTCGGCCTCGAACAGGTACTGGCGCAATTCGGGGCGGACCAGTTCGGCGAACCAGCGGATATGGCCGATCACCGGATAGTTGCGCCGGATGGCGTGCTCGGTCTGGGAGAGGTCCCAGAGGCCGAGCAGCGCCAGCGCCAAGGCCAGCAGGCCGGGCAGCCAGAGCCAGGGATGGCTGAAGGCCAGCGGGATCGCAATGAGCGCGACCAGAATGCAGAGGGTGAGGGTGGTGAAGCGGCTCAGTCGCAACGTCATGTCCAAGGCCCGTCCGAACGAGGATGCCATCTCCCCGTAGTTTCGAGCCGGTGTAAAGACGTCGGTGGTCGAACGCGCTGAAGTGACCCGGGCTTCGGCGCGTTGTCAGCTGTGCCCGTAGGCGTCGGCATCCTCGCTCGATGGTTCTTGCTTGTCGAAGGTTTCGAGCCAGAGCGGCAGGCCCGGCAGCTTCGGGCCGGCCCGCAATTGCCGCAACGTGACGCGCAGGGTGTGGCGGGCAAATTTGTTTGCCGGCTCTCGGAGGCCTGATGGATCCGAGCCGCTGCGGATCGCCTCCACAAGCCGCTGCTTCAGCGCAGTCAGTTCGGGGTCGCCGGTGGCGGCCAGCAGCTCTTGGAAACGCTCATGCGCCGCGCCATCCCAAGGCCGCGGGCGGGCCATCGCGTCCTTCAGGGGGTGGGCCGGCACGAGATGGGCGAAAGGCACCAGGCCTTCCGGCACCGGCTCGGTCGCCGCATGGGTCCGGCCGTTGCGCAGCAGTTGCGGCAGGACATGGGTGTGCGGCCCTTCCGGGCTCTTGCCGTCGGCCGGCGGGATCGGCTGGTAGACCTCGCAGCGGCCGGCGCGCGCGATGAAGACGCGATGCGGGCCCTTCGTGACGATCGCGCCCATCGCCGGATTGCCCGGTTCGAACAGGCTCTTGCCGACGACGGAGCGCAGGGTCGTGATCAGCGCGGGATCTTTGGTGCGGATGCAGATGTCGGCCTGCAGCGTGCCGAGGCCCATGTCGAACAGGATGCCGGCGCGATCCTGCGGCCGCAGCGCCGCTTCGTCGGGCCCCAGCTCGGTCAGGACGCTGCGCCGGTTCATCGCGCAGGCGGCTTCCGGCAGGCAGAGCGCGATGCGGTGGCTCCAGCTTTGGCCGATAGCGGTCTCCGAGGCGAAGAGCCTGACCTCGGAGAGATTGTCGAAGCCGATGCCGCCACGATCGGTGACGGCGAAGAGCCGGCTCGGCCCGTCGCCGAGTTCGACCGGCTCGCCGGGATCGCGCAGGAACTCGGCGATGGCGCCGAAGGTGCCGAGATTCCATTGCGTCGTCACGGTGGCGAGCTCGTCTCGGATCAGGCTGGTTGCGTCGTCTGCCGTCATCGGCTGGATTCTCCAGGGTTCAGAGCCTGCCAGGGCAGGACGAATTGTTCGCCGCCACGCTCGCCGCGCGCGACCGCGATGCCGAAGGCGCGGGCGAGGTTGACGTCGTTCAGCACAGCGCCGGGCGGCCCATCGGCGAGGATGCGTCCTTGGTCGAGCAGGACGAGCCGGTCGCAGAAGCGCCCGGCGAGAGAGAGATCGTGCAGCACGACGACGACGCCGGTACCGTCAGCAGCGATGCGCTTGAACAGCGCCATCGCTTCGAGCTGGTGTCGCGGATCGAGCCCGACCAGCGGCTCGTCGGCGAGCAGCATTTCGGCCTCGACCGCCAGTGCCCGCGCCAACAGCACGCGCATGCGCTCGCCGCCGGAGAGGGTATCGAGGCTGCGCTCGCGGAAGGTGCTCGCATCGGTGGCGGCGAAGGCGTTGGAGATGGCTGTGCGATCGGCTTCGGTGAGATCGGCGAAAGGGCGGCGATGCGGCAGGCGGCCGAGCGCGACGACGGCCTCGGCCCGCATCTGCCATTGCACGCCACCGCCCTGGGCGAGAAACGCGAGCCGCTGCGCGAGTGCGCGACGTCCCACAGTGCGGGCCGGAGCGCCATCATACAGGACCGTGCCGGAAGCCGGCGGCAGCAGGTCGGCGAGGATGCGCAGCAAAGTGGTCTTGCCGGCGCCGTTCGCGCCGATCAGGCCGACAAGCTCGCGGGGACGGAGTGACAGGTCGATCTCGACGAGGATCGGCTTGCCGTCGAAGGCGATCGCGATGCCTTGAGCTTCGATGCGCATCACGCCTCCCGCCGCAGGCGCTGGATCAGGCTGAACAGGAAGGGCGCGCCGATCAAAGCGGTGACGACGCCGAGCTTGAGCTCGGGCCGGATAGGCATCAGCCGCAGCGCTGTGTCGGCGGCGAGCAGCAGGATCGCGCCGCCAAAGCCGCTGACCAGCAGAAGACGGCCGGGCCTGTGGCCGACCAGCGGGCGCAGGAGATGCGGCACGACGAGACCGACAAAGCCGATCGCGCCGGTGACCGCGACGGCGCTGCCGACCGCGAGCGCCGCGCCGCCGATCAATCGCACCCGCAGCCAGGTCAGGTCGAAGCCTAGGCTGCGCGCGGTGTCCTCGCCGAGGGTGAGGCCGTCCAGCGCCGGTGCGCAGGAGAGCAGCAGGGCCCAGCCGACCAGCATCAGCGGCAGCACCAGCCAGACATGGATCAGGCTGCGATCGGCGAGCGAGCCCATCAGCCAGAACACGATCTCCAGCGCGGCATAGGGGTTGGGCGCGAGGTTGAGCGCGAGCGAGGTCATCGCCCCGGCGAAGCTGTTGATCGCAACGCCGGCGAGGATCAGCGTCATCGTGCCAGCGCCGCGGCCATTGAGGGCGAAGAGCAGCAGGACCGCCAGCAGAGCCCCGGCGATGCCGCCGAGCGGCAGGGCCAGCGCGAAGGCGCCGGCAAAACCGGAATAGAACACGGTGACGGCGCCAAACGCTGCGGCGCTGGAGATGCCGACGATGCCGGGCTCGGCCAGCGGATTGCGCAAGAGGCCCTGCATCGCTGCGCCCGCAAGCCCGAGGCTGAAGCCGACCAGCGCGCCGAGGATGGCGCGCGGCAGGCGCAGTTCGACCAGCACGAGCGCCGGCAGGCTCTGCCGGCCGGCGAGCCAGTCGCCGAGCGCCGCGACGAGGTCGAGCCGGGCATAGCCGACGGCGAGCGACAGCACCGCCATGGCGAGCGTCGCGGCGGCCAAGAGGGCGACGAGCCGCCAATAGAACATCCGGTCGGACGTGGATGAGGGTAGGGCCGCGGCGCTCATGGGCTTTTTCCGGCTGGCGTCGGCGCGGTCGCGTCGAGCAGCAATTCGATCGCGTCGATCACCGCCGGGCCGGCGCAGGTCCAGAGTTTCGAGGGCAAGGCGACGAGCTTCAGCCGGTCGCTGAGCCGGGCGAGGACCGGGTGATGCAGGATCTCGTGCGCCAGCGAAGGCGGGCCATCCGGCGTGGTGTTGAGGATCAGGATATCGGCCCCACCGAGCGCAACGGTTTCGAGCGCGATCTGGCCGTAATTGTCGATACCGAGCTCGGCGGCGAGGTTGGTCAGCCCCGCCGCCGTCAGGATCTCGTCGACGAGCGAGCCGCGCCCGGTGGTGAAGCCGTTCGGGCGCAGCACGATCGCGCGCGGATGCGTCGGACGAGGGCGGTCGGCCAGTGCCGCGAGGCGTGCGTCGATCTCTGCGATCAGGGCTTCGCCGTTCTCCTGCTCGCCGAGCAGCCTGGCCATGTCGCGGATCTGCTGGCGCATCTCGGCGAGATTGCGCGGCACGCCGAACTCGCGGACCGTCACGCCGACGCGCTTCAGCAGCGCGACGGTCGAGCGGGTGGTGTAGGCGCCGGCGATGACGAGGTCGGGTTTTCGCGCCAACACCTCTTCGACCAGTCCGTGATTGGCCGGGATCACGAGGGCGCGCGCGGCCATGTTGGCGTTGCGCGGATCCTGCGACAGCCAGGTCACCGAGGCGATGTGCTTCGGCGACGCCAGGCGCAGCACCAACTCGTCGGTGCACATGTTGAGCGAGACGATGCGCTGCGGCCTGGCCGGCACATCGTCCGCGTTGGCGAGGCCGCCAAAGATCGCCAGCCAGAGGCTGAGTGCAAGTGCGAAGCCCACCTTTCTCGTCATGGTCGGGCCTGTCCCGACCAGCCACGTCTTCCGTCACCAGGCGAGGTGTTCAAGATGTGGATGCTCGCCACAAGGGCGAGCATGATGGTGGAGGTTCCCAGTTGCCTCATCACAGGCTCATCCTGATCCCGCCGAAGGCGCTGAGCCCCGGCACCAGGAAGCCGACCGGGTTCTCGTAGCGCTTGTCGAACAGGTTATCGACGCGGCCGAACACGGTGAAACGCTCGTCGACCTTGTAGTCAGCGGCGAGGTTGACGATGGCGGCGCCGGGCGCGCGCATCCGCGAGATCGAGAAGTCGCGGTTCCCATCCATGCGCTCGCCGACATAGATCAGGGTCGCTGACAGGCTCAGCTTCTCGATCGGCATCCAGCTCGCGGTGACGCTGAGCTTGTGGCGCGGTCGGCGCAGCAGCTCCTGGCGCGCGGTCTCGTCCTTGGCGAGGGTGAAAGTGTAATCGGCGCGGACCTTGAATTGCGGCGTCAGCTCCAGCGCGGCGAAGGCCTCGACGCCCTTGGTCGTGGCGCGGCCGATATTCGTATAGGAGGTGCGCGTCGCATTCGTCAGGATCAGGTTGTCGATGTCGTTGTGGAACCAGGTCGCGCCGACATTCACCTGCCCGTTCAGCAGCGGCTGCTCGAAGCCGACATCCCAGCCGCGGCTTTCCTCCGGCTTGAGGTTCGGGTTGCCATAGAAATTGAAGGCCGGGCGTGAATCGCTGAAGCGCTCGCTCAGCGTCGGCGCCTTGAAGCCGGTGCCGTAGCTCGCCTTCAGCTTGGTGTCGGTGCCTGGCACGATGAAGACCGGTGCGATGCGATAGGTGGTGTGGCCGCCGAACTTGTCGTCGTCATCGTAGCGGATATTGGCGACGGTGAAGAAGCGGTCGGTCCAGTTCGACTGCAATTCGACGAAGGCGCCCTTGTTGCCGTTCGAGACGGTCTTGTTGGGCGTGTCGAAGCGCTCATTCTCGTATTGCAGGCCCATGACCAGTGTTTGGCCCTGCGTGATCTTGAGGTCGCCGCGCCAGTCGTATTTGGTCCGTTCGCCGAGGTTCTCGGTGGGCAGGCCGAGGATGCCGAAGGCGTTCGGCCGGCGGTTGGAGCGATCCTGATTGCTGTAGGAAACGCCGAAGCGGTTGACGAAGCGCCCGTCCAAGGAATCCCAGACGATCTCGCCGCGCGTGAACGCCTGGCGGTAGTTCTGGCTGGAGCGGAAGGCATCCGGCAGGCTCGGGAAGCCGGAATCGCCGGTGAACAGCAATTGCCCGTCGATATAGCGGCCGATCCAGTTGACGCTCAGCGTGTCGGTCAGCCGGGCGCCGAGACGGGCGGAATAACTCCAGTTGTCATAGGAATTGGGATTGCGCCGGCGGCCGGCGGGAACGAGCTCCGGCGGTGTCACCGGCGTCGCATCGGCACGGAAATGGCTGATGCCGAAAGCGTAGTCGAAACGGTCGTCGCCGCCGCTCACGCCAATGCTCTGGTTGAAGGTGCCGTGGGAGCCGACCTCGACCGAGCCCGTCACCTTCGGCGGCCCCTCGCCGCGCTTGCTGGTGATCGAGATGACGCCGCCGAGCGCATTGGCGCCGTAGAGACCGCTCTGCGGGCCGCGCAGCACCTCGATCCGCTCGATATCGGAAGTCAGCATCTGGCCGAAGTCGAAGGAGCGGTTTGGGGTCGAGGGATCGTTCACCTCGATGCCGTCGATCAGCACCTTGACGTGGTTGGAGTTGGTGCCGCGCATGAAGACCGAGGTCAGGCCGCCCGGGCCGCCGGTCTGGACGAGATTGAGGCCGGGCACGGCGGCGAGCGCCTGTGGCAAGGTGCGGCGCTGCTGCCGCTCGATCTCCTGCGCAGTGATGACGGTGACGGAGCTGGCGATCTCGCGGGCCGGGGTCGGCACGCCGGTCGGGCTGACGACGAGCTCGTCGAGCGCGATCGGTTTTTCGCCGGACTGCGCCAGCGCGGAAAGCGGCGTCAGCAAGGTCGAGGCGGCGAGCAGAGGCAGGGCAAGTGAGAAACGCCCGCTCCTGGCGGGCTTTAGCAAACGGAACACGGGAAACCTCGGCGGGTAACGTCAGTGGCACGTCACCGCGAACGAGATGTCCCCGCCCGCTCCCGAAACCGGGTGCGCGCAGTTCTACCACCCATCAGCGCACCCCGGCCGATGTGTTCGCGTGTGACCACGGCTGACGGCAGGTCTCCTGGCTCGCGGGTCACTGCCTTTCGCCGCCTTCCCAGGGCCGAGGTCCCAGTGGCGTATGGCGAAAGGCTCGCCGCTTACAGTTGCGGGGGCAGCCGCAGCATGAGGTGGACGAGCCACCCGCACTGCGTTCCCTTTTGATCCCGTGAGGGAACCGTCGCGTTCACGAGTAGGGTGGAAATGCGGCAGCGTCAATTCGCCTGCCGGTTTCGCGACGAGACCGGTTATTCGGCCGCCTTGAGCGAGCGTTTCGCGCGCGGCTTGGGAGCCGGAGCCTCGGCATAGGGCGCAAGAATCGCCATGATATCGCGGCCGCGCGGCTTGGCCTGCGCCACCAACGCCCGCTCCGCCACCGAATCGAGGTGGTGATGCATCAGGCTGGTGACCTTGCCGGTGTCGCCGCTTTCGAGCGCGTCGATCAGCAGGCGATGCTCGTTGACGCCGCATTCCGAGGAGTGCGGCCGGCTGTATAGCGACAGGATCAGGCAGCAGCGATAGGCGAGCTCGCTGACATAGCGGATGAGGATCGGGCTTTCCGTCATCTCAGCAAGCAGGATGTGGAACTCGGTCGCGAGCCGGATCGAGACCGCATCCGATTCGCCCCGCACCGCGTCCTCGGCGTCGACATGGGCACGCAAGGTCGCGAGTTGCGCCTTGCTCAGCCGGCCGGCGAGCTGGCGCACGACGAGGCCCTCCAGCTCGATGCGGATGTCGAAGGTGTCGCGCGCTTCCTGCCAGCTCGGTGTCGCCACGACGGCGGTGCGATTGCGGCGCAATTCGACCAGCCCTTCGGCGGCAAGCTGGCCGAGCGCATGGCGCGCCAGGGTCCGGCTGACGCCGAAGCGCTCGCCGAGCGCGTCCTCGGGCAAGGTCGCGCCGGGTTCGAGCGCGCGCTCGATGATCGCGCGGCGCAGCGCCCGGCAGATCATCCCGGCCTTGTCAGATGCGCCGCTTCCGGCCTCGTCGCGCGTCATCGCGGACACCCATGGTTGAAGGTCGCTCCCTCATAGCGTCTGCGGCTTGCAGTTCGCAAATCCGGGTCAGTGCCTGGGGGAACCGGGCAGCGCCTCCCACGTTCTCAACCCATCCATTGCGGGCCGGGGGGCTTCGACCATGATAACGACACCGCCGGACCGACAAACGATGCTTCCGCGCGAGGCGGGCGGCAGCGACATCGTCGCCGTTGCGGCGGCGCTCGTCTCCGCCGCCGTCATCATCGCGGCGCTTTATTACGGGCAGGACATCCTGATCCCGCTCGCTTTCGCCTTCCTGATCGGTTTCGCGCTCAATCCTCCGGTGATGTGGCTGCGCCGGCGCGGCCTGCCGAAGGTGGTCGCGATCATCGCTGTGATGACCGTGGTGCTGGTGCTGCTGGGCGGGCTCTTCCTCGTCGTGGGAACGCAGCTGCGTTCTCTCGGCGAGCAACTGCCAACCTACCAGTCGACCATCCACGGCAAGATCAACGATCTCAAGGCGCAGTTCAGGGCGCCCGGGATGCTCGACAGCGCGCTGAACGCGATCACCTCCCTCCAGAAGGAGGTTGAAGCGGTGCAGGGCACGCAAGCTCAGCGGGTCGAGGTCGTGTCGGCGCCCGGCACCCAGCTGCAGGTCGCCCTGATCTGGCTCGGGCGGATGCTCGAGCCGCTGGCGACGGCCGGCATTGTCCTCGTCTTCGTCGTGCTCGCCCTGCTTGACCGCACTGATCTGCGCGATCGGCTGCTGCGCATCCTCGGCGGCAACCTGCACCGCTCGACCGATGCGATCGAGGATGCCGGCCGCAGGATCAGCCGCTATCTCCTGATGCAGCTTGTGGTGAACACCACCTTCGCCATCCCGCTGGCACTCGGTCTCTGGCTGATCGGCGTGCCGGGCGCGCTGCTCTGGGGTGTCGTCGCGGCGGTGCTGCGCTTCGTCCCCTATGTCGGTGCGCTGATCTCGGCCATCTTTCCGCTGGCGCTCGCATTCGCCGTCGATCCCGGCTGGCACATGGTGCTGTGGACGCTCGCGCTGATCGCGGGGCTCGAGCTCGTCAGCAACAACATCGTCGAGCCGATGCTCTACGGCACCAGCACCGGTCTCTCCGCGATCTCGTTGATCGCGGCCGCGACCTTCTGGACCGCACTTTGGGGTCCGGTCGGGCTGATCCTGTCGACGCCGCTGACAGTGTGCCTGCTCGTCCTCGGCAAGACGCTGCCGCAGCTGCAATTCCTCGATACGCTGCTCGGCTCGGTACCAGTGCTCAGCCCGGCGGAGCGGATCTACCAGCGCCTGCTCGCGGGCGATGTCGACGAGGCCATCGAGATCGCCGAGGGCGAGATCGAGACGCTCGCGGTGACGCCCTTCTACGACAGCGTCGGCATCACCGTGCTGCGGCTCGCCCATGACGATTATGGACGTCAGGCCACCGCCGCCCATCGCCTGCGCGTCGCCGAGGGAATGGAGGCGCTGCTAGAGGAATTGCGCGAGGAGCATCCGGCCGCCGATGCTACCGCCGCTTCTCCAAAGGTCGTTTGCATCGGCGGCAAATGGGAGATCGACGCGATCGCAGCCGAGATGCTTGCTCATGCGCTCGGCCTCGAAGACATCCCCGCGCAGACCCGCAGGGTCGCCCATGTCACGGCAAACTCGGTTGCCAGGCTCGATCTCGACGGGGTGCCGGTCGTCTGCATCAACTATTTCAGTAGTGAACCGGACGGTGCCGCTCGCCAGTTTTGCCGGCGATTACGGCAACGCTGGCAGGAGCTGAAGATCGTCGTGGTGCTCTGGACCGTCTCGGCCGAAGCGCTGGCAAGTGGTGCTGGCGAGGGTATCGGGGCCGAGGAGATCGCGACCTCAATCGTGGAAGCTGTCGGCCGGGTCCAGCGCTTGCTACCCGAGATGGCGGGCGAACCGACTGGTGCGGAGGCACCGGCCAATGATGCCGAGCGCGTGGCGGTGCTCGCCGGAACGGGCTTTCTCGACGAGGCGCTGCGTGACGATCTCGATGCGATCGCCAAGCGGGCGGCCGATGCTTTCGATGTCGATGTCGCGATGATCTCTGCGATCGATGCCGAGCGGGAGATCGTGATCGGCGGCAGCAAGGAATTGTCCGGTTTCGGCCGGGACGAAGCCGGCCGGCCGATCCTGCCGCGCCGGGCAGCGATCTGCGACTATGTCGTGGCTGGCGGCGAGACGCTGGTCGTCGCCGATACCGAGCGCGATGCGCGTTTCACCGACAATCCCGTCGCCAAGACCTGGGGCCTGCGCTTCTATGCTGGCGCGCCATTGCGGACCTCCGACGGCTTCGTCCTCGGAGCGCTCTGCATCCTCGATGCCGAAGCGCGCACGCTCGATGAGCGTGAGAAGCAGCTTCTGGAGAAGCTCGCCGGCGACGTCGTCGAGACGATCAGCAGGAAAGAGGCCGATAGCAGCGCGCAGAGACAGGCAGAGCCCGAAGCCGAAGCGAGCGCGACCGTCGGCCAGCAGGTTCCGGAGTGACGCAGCGAGACCTTGCTCAGAAGCTGTAGGCTGCCTTCACCTTCAGCGCGTGCTGGCTGAAATTGGTGACGTCGAGATCGCCCGGCAGGCCCTTGGCCTTGCCGGCGACCTGGACGTTGTAGGCTGCCGAGATCGCGAACTGCTTGCTCGCCTGCCAGAAGATGCCGGGGCCGGCGAAGGTGGCGTAGCCGGCTTCCTTGCCGAAGCCGAGATCGTTGTGGCGGCGCAGATGGCGGACCTCGCCGCTGAGATAGAGCCCGTCGACGAGCTGCCAGGCGAGCGAGCCGCCGACCGTGAATGTCGAGGAGCGCAGATAGGGGCTCGGGCCGGTCCAGGTCAGATCCTGCGAGAGGTTGAGCGCGGCGTAGAGCTTGCCGGGCACGAGCGTCTTGTCGGCGAAGAGGCGGATGCCGGTGTTGTACGTGGTGAAGTTGCCGGCGCCGGTCGGGTCGGTGCGGTTGAAGCTGGGGTCGACGACGACGGTGAGGCCGATGCCGTGCAGGTCGCGGCCAAGCAGGCGGTATTTCATCTCGACGCCTGCGCCGGCGCTGCGGTTATCGGCCTTGGTGCCGGCGATGGTGGCATCGGTGTAGCCGCCGAGCAGATAGGGGCCGATCTCGAAGCAGGGGAAGAGTCCGTAGGAGCCCTGGAGCTGCAGGCCATGCGCTGCCTGGCGGCCATCGCGGACGCCGTATCCGCCATTATAGGTGAGGCTCGCGCCAAAGGAGCCGACATCGGCGACGTCCGAGCCGGTGGTGAAGCCGAAGGCGTCGGTCGGAATGCCCTCGCTCTCGGTGCAGGCCGAGAGCACTGGAGGTGCGGCTGGTGCAGCCTTGCGTGATGGGAGATCGGCAGCGGCGGCGGGCGAGAGCAGGCTCGATACGGCAAGGGCGAAGGCGGCGGGCTTCAGCATGAGACGCGATCCGGTTGACGAATCCATCTTATGCAGATGCGAATGAGTTGCAATATTGGCCTTGCAACAATGGTGTCATACCTGCGTGTTGTTGCGGCGCAGCAACAGTCGCCGCCGCCTGGCTCAGCCGGTTGAGTTCAGGACGCGCAGGCGCGCGAACGCCACCGGTGCAATTTCCGCCAGTTCCGCGATCGGCTTCCAGGCCGCGGCGTGGACCTCCTCTTCCTGGGCGACGAGCGGCAGGGCCGGATCGGCGATGAAGAGATATTGCAGGTCGTGATGGATATGCGGTGGCTCGTTCCTGCGCGGATTGCCCGGCACCTCATGGCTGTCGACGGCGAAAGGCAGATCGCTGCCGCGATGCCAGGGATGCAGCATGGGGCCGGCGACGCCCGTCTCCTCCACCGCCTCGCGCAGCGCCGATTCATGGAAGGTCGCGGCCGGCTCGTAGTGGCCACCGGGCTGGAGCCAACGGCCGATCACGACATGGTCGATCAGCAGGATCCGGCCATGGTCAGGCGAGAGCACGAAGGCGCTGGTGGTGGCGTGGCCCGGCATGGTTTCGCGCCGGTCGAGCGCATGGCGCTCGCCGATCTGCCAGCGTAGCAGAGCGAGCCGCTCGCGTGGGCCTGCGACCTCGGCGAGATAGCGGGAGACCGCGGAATCGAGGCGGTCGAGGAAGGCTGTGAGAATCGTCATCGCGGCGAATGGTCGGCCGCCGCGATGACCAAGTCCAGAGATCAGAAGGTCGAGAACTTCCAGTTCAACCCGGCGCGGACGATGCTGCCCTTGGTGTCGCGGCGGACGGTGGCGCCGAGGAATTCGTCATCGGGATCGGTCGAGACGCCGGCCATCTGATATTTCGCCCGGCCGAGATCGTAATAGAGATACTCGGCCTTGATGGTCAGATTGTCGGTGATGGCGTATTCGGCGCCGGCGCCGACCGTCCAGCCAAGCCTGGTGCCGCTCTTCGAGCCGCTCCAGAGGCCGACGAAGGGGCCGTCATCGTCGACGCCGACCGAGGTGATGAAGGAGTTGCTCGCGCTGCGGCCATAGGCGAGGCCGCCGGTGGCGTAGAGCAGCGTGCGGTCGAAGGCGTAGCCGGCGCGAGCCCGCACCGTGCCGAGCCAGTCGAGGCTGGAGCGCGTACCGGTGAAGACGGTGGCGTTGCTGCCATTCGCATCCAGCAGCGTGACCGAGTGGCCGGCGCTCTGGCGCGCATCGAGATACTGAAAATCGGCTTCGACGCCGAGGACGATCTGGCCGATCTGATAATTGTAGCCGATCTGCCCACCGCCGGTGAAACCGTCGGCATTGCGGCCGAGCCGCTGCGGCACCAAGCCGAGCGCGTTGAACTCAGCGAAATCGGCGGGGTTGCTGAGAGCGTAGCTGTAGTGCGTCTTGCTGTCGTTCCAGGAATAGCCGGCATTGGCGCCGACATAGAAGCCCGTCCAGGTGAAGGTGGGCACGATTGGCGGCGCGATAACGGATTTGCGGGAAGGAAGATCGGCGGCGAAAGCAGTCGAGCCGGCAAGCAGTCCGGCAGTCGCGGCAAAAGAAAGTATCGTCTTCATCATACCCCCCAGCCTCAAGAAAACCAGCGAATCAACATCGCCTAGTATACTGCTGGGGCGATTTACGTTTGGTAATCAGATCGCCGACAAGGCGTTGCATCTACGGCTCGTGGCAGCCAAGGGACCTGAACTGGAAGCTTAGGCTCTGTCGGTCAGCGCAGCTTCAGTCGGTATTCCTCGAACTCGCCATTCTTCACCCCGTCATAGCCGACGAGGACGCGCAGCTCGTCGCGTTCTTGCGCCAGCACGGTGAGTGCCTCCGCCTTGGCGTTCTTGCGCGTCCGCAGCTCGCCGAGCTCGCGGGCGGCGGTGGGATCGGCCGGGTCGAGCAGCAGGATCGCATAGGGCACGTCCTGATCCTGCGCCGGGCCGACAAGGACGAGCAGGCGGCCATCGGCGAGCGGGGCGAGATCGCGCACGCCGCGCTGGGCGCCGGCGCGGAAGGCGAGGAGCTGCGGCTTTCCCGCCGCCGGCTCGCTACCCGGTTTGAACAGTTCGGCGACACTGCCGCCGACCAGGAAGGCCCGGCCATCGAGCGAGGGCGCGCGCAGGCCGAGCCAAAGCCGGTCGCCGACTACGGCGACGCCTTCGACGTTGAGGCCGTTGCTGTCGGCGTCGAGGGGCCTGCCGAGATAGGGCGCGACTTCGCCGGCGGCGCCGAGCAGCTCGGCGACGCGCCAGCTCAATTCGGGCGTGCCGGCTTCGCCGTTGCCGGACGCGATGCGGGCCAGTAGGAAGGAGGAAGGTCGATACTCCCCGCTATGGCGCGAGCAGCCATGCGAGCCGACGACATAAAACATGCGATCGGCATAGGCGACGCCCTCGCCATCGAACTCGCCGAAGCCGCCCGGTTTCGGGCAGCCGATCGTCGGCTGGCGTCCGCTCGCTGCAGGGATGCTATCCTTGATCAAAGGCAGGGTGCGCTCGGGCTTGATCTCGCCTTGCGTCAGCGTCGCGAACTGGGCTGCCGTGCTCTCGTCGTTGACGATCAGGCAGCGCCATTCGCCACCGGAGGGTGGGCGGCAGGCGATGCCGCTGATGTCATTGGCGGCCTTGCGCTTCTTGCCGGCGAAATCGGAGGTCGCCTCGATCTTGCGGTCGGGTTTCAGCGTCTCGGCGAGAGCGTCATTCGTCGCCAGCAGGCTGAGCGCGAGAGCAGAGAGGAACGCGAGCCGCATGGTCTTGCTCCGATGGAAAGAGCCGAGATAGGGGGCTTGGTGGCGGTTGCAAAGGCCGGTGGGCGAATTCTTGCGCCGGGCAAGGACGTCCGATTGCAGCAGCGATCGTCCTGCAGTCCTCTTCTCGCCCTGTGTTCGCGCCGCGCTTCCCGCTCTCGAGCATTGTCCTGACTCTGCAGGCTCATCCAGTGGGCGCCGATGGCGGTAGCGCGGGGTCTCAGATCAACCCGGAGTTGAGGGATATCAAATTTCCGTTGGGTCATTGGCTTATGCTGCGGCGAGTTGATGTGTAGTTGAGTGATTGAGTAGTAATTAGATCAGTTCTAAGCGTTAAGCGTTCGTATACAATAATTCTTTCAAGTATGGACAGCCGATGCAACGGTCAGCAATATTTACATCCACTCTCAAATTTGACAGTTGGGGTGACCGCGTACGTACCCTCGATCGCCCTTATCGAGGACCAGCGCGCCATCGATTGCGAGGCGAGCTCGTTAGGCTTTGGCGCGTTCTCAAGGCTGCCAGGACGGAGCGCCTGCTGCTGCTCGATAGCGTGTCGGGCCGGCTGCATCCTGACGTTATCGCTTGCGCGCTTCTCGCGCTTCTTCCAGAGCGTGGCCGTCCGATCCTCGTCTTGCAGGGCGACATGTGGGCGCCTCGCCCGGGCGTGCGAGGCCTCTTCGAGAGAGCCCTCATCCGTCTCGTCGACCGCGCGGTTGATCGCTACATCGTCTATTCGAACGATGACCGCGACATTTTCCCGGGGCTCTGGGGCATCAATCCCGACAAGGTCGGAGTGTGCCTCTGCTACCATCACGTCACCGACGACGAACTGGCGGGCGAAGAGCCAGCAAGTGAGGGGCATGTCTTTGCGGGCGGCGACAGCGGGCGCGACTACGCGCCCCTTGTCGAGGCCGCGCGGCAGTTCCCCGAGACGCAGTTCGTCCTCGCGACGGCGTGGGTCAGCCCGAAGCCGGTTCCTCCGAACGTCAAGCTCGTCCTGGCGGAGCGCACTCCTACCTCGCACGCGGAATTCGTCCGGCTGCTGCGGACATCACGCGCCGTCGTCGTGCCGCTCAAGCGCGGCATGCGCATCTCGGTTGGCCAGCAGACCATCCTCAACAGCATGTTCATCGGCAAGCCGACCATCGTCTCCGACAGCCTCGCCGTGCGCGAGCATGTGAACCACGGCGACGACGCGCTCGTCGTCGACGGCAGCGCCGAGAGCTACGCGGCGGCATTGGGCTGGCTGCTTGACCCTCAAAACCGGGATGCCGTCGCTCGCATGGCGGAAAGGGGGCGTGAGCGAGCGAGGGTCTTCAACCGCGAGCGTACCGCGGAGTGCCTTTTCGCACAGGTCGCCGCCCTTCTGCCCGCGTCGCCGACCGGCAGCGTCTCCGACTTCAGTCCGAATTCCTCAACTGCGGACGCAAGGCGAGCTTGAGCGCTCGCTCGCCCGACCACCAACGCAACGAGGTTCTTCCATGTTTGATTTTGACGGCGGGCTCCTTGCGATCGCATCGTCGTTGCCCGCTTCTCCTTATGCGAACTCGATAGCGGTTTACGCGAACTCGATAGCGCTGCGCCTGCGGGCTCACGCATTGATCCCGGGTGGCGCACACACCAACGCGAAGGGGGACGACCAGTTTCCCGAGCTGGCACCCGGCTTCATCGCCCGCGGCAAGGGCTGCCATGTCTGGGATGTCGATGACAACGTGTTCATCGAGTATGGGATGGGCCTGCGGGCTGTGACGCTCGGGCACGGATACCGACCGGTTGTCGAAGCGGCCTCTCGCCAATTGCTGCTTGGCACAAACTTCACCCGCCCCTCTGCGGTCGAGGCCGATTGCGCGGAAGCGCTGATCCGGCTGACGAATGGCGGCGAGATGGCGAAGTTCACGAAGGACGGATCGACGGCGACAAGCGCGGCCATCCGTCTGGCGCGCGCCTATACCGGCCGGGATCTCGTTGCGCTTTGCGTCGATCACCCGTTCTTCTCGTACGACGATTGGGCAATCAGCGTGATGCCGATGAATGCCGGCATCCCAGAAGCGGTCAATCGACTGACGCTGGCGTTCCGATACAACGACCTTGAGAGCGTCGAAGCGCTGTTCGCCGAGCATCCGGGCAAAATCGGCGCGCTTATCCTGGAACCGGAGAAGGAGCAGGCGCCTGCCGAGGGCTTCCTGCCTGCGTTGCGGGCCCTCTGCCATCGCAACGGGGCGCTCCTGATCTTCGACGAGATGATCACCGGCTTCAGGTGGCCAGACGTCACCGCGCAGCGGCATCACGGTGTCGAGCCCGATCTCTCGACGTTCGGCAAAGGGCTTGGTAATGGCTTTGCCATCGCGGCGCTTGTCGGCAAGCGCGAGATCATGCGGCTGGGTGGCTTCGATCACGACAAGGAGCGCGTTTTCCTGCTCTCGACGACGCATGGCGGCGAGACCCACGCGCTCGCCGCGGCGCTCGCCGTCATGGATGTCTACAGGAGCGAACCCGTCGTCGAGACATTGGAGCGGCAGGGTCGCAGGCTTGCCGCAGGCGTCAATCAGCTGATCACGCGTCACGGGCTGCATGGCTATTTTGAGCTCCGCGGGCGGCCGAGCAATCTGGTCTTTGTCACCCGAGACGCATCCAACGAGCCATCGCAGGTTTATCGGACGCTTTTCATGCAGGAGACGATCCGACGCGGCGTCATCGCGCCCTCCCTGGTCGTCAGTTATTCCCACGCGGATGACGACATCGATCGGACGATCGACGCGATCGACGGCGCGCTCCACGTCTACCGGCGCGCGCTGGAGGATGGGCCCGAGGGTTACCTCGTCGGCCGACCGGTTCGGCCTGTCTTCCGGAGATTCGGCGATAGATGGCGTCAGCCGGCTGCTGACGTTCAGGTTTCACTATAGGCGTCGATTTCCAGCTTCAATGGGCACCTGGTCGCAGGTCGAAATTCTGGCATGCGGCTATAAATAGGATCTCTATTTATAGCCGCATGTTATTCGGCTCAGGCTAGCTTCGTATAAGCCGGCACGGTCAGGAACTCCTCGAACTCCGGCGCGAGCGAAAGCTTGGAGAACAGGTCGATCGCCTCGGGGAAGCGGCCCTTGTAATAGGCCTCGGCGCCGAGCTCGCCCTTCACCCGCGCCATTTCTTCCGGCAGGCAGCGCTTGAAGAGGTCAGCATCGACCTTGGCTCCGCCTTCGAGCTCTGCGCCGTACTGGACGAACTGCCAGATCTGGGCGCGGCTGATCTCGGCCGTCGCGGCGTCCTCCATCATGTTGTAGATCGGCACGGCGCCGCGGCCGCGAAGCCAGGCTTCGAGATACTGCACGCCGACGCGGATGTTCTCGCGGAAGCCTTCCTCGGTACGGGTGCCCTGATGGACCTCCAGCAGGTCCGCGCGGCTGACCGAGACATCCTCGCGCAGCTTGTCGAGCTGGTTCGCCTGCGGCATCAGCCGGTCGAACACCTCGTTCGCGACAGGGACGAGATCGGGATGGGCGACCCAGGTGCCGTCATGGCCGTCGCCGGCCTCGCGCTCCTTGTCCGCCTTGACCTTGGCGAAGGCGGCGGCATTGGCCTCGGGGTTGTTCTTGACCGGGATCTGCGCGGCCATGCCGCCCATGGCGAAGGCGCCGCGGCGATGGCAGGTCTTGATCAACAGCAGCGAATAGGCGCGGAGAAAAGCCTTGGTCATCACGACCTGCGAGCGGTCGGGCAGGACGAAGGCCTTGTTGCGGGCGAGCTTCTTGATGAAGGAGAAGATGTAGTCCCAGCGGCCGCAGTTGAGGCCGGCCATGTGCTCGCGCAATTCGTAGAGGATCTCGTCCATCTCGAAGGCGGCCGGCAGGGTCTCGATCAGAACGGTCGCCTTGATCGTGCCGGTCTTCAGCCCGAGCGCGGTCTGGGCGGCGACGAAGACGTCGTTCCAGAGCCTGGCCTCGAGATGGCTCTCGAGCTTCGGTAGGTAGAAATAGGGACCCGAGCCCTGCGCCAGCGCCGCCTTGGCGTTGTGGAAGACGTAAAGTCCGAAATCGACCAGAGCGCCCGAGGCGATCTCGCCGTCGATCTCGATATGGCGTTCGGGCAGATGCCAGCCGCGCGGGCGGATGATCAGGACCGCCGGCTTGTCCTTGAGCTTGTAGGCCTTGCCCGATGTCGCATCGGTGAAGTCGATCTTGCCGGCCCAGCGATCCCGGAGGTTGATCTGGCCTTCGACCATGTTGGCCCAGACCGGCGAGGAGGCGTCCTCGAAATCGGCCATGAAGACCTTGGCGCCGGAGTTCAGCGCGTTGACGATCATCTTGCGGTCGACCGGGCCGGTGATCTCGACACGGCGATCGAGCAGATCGGCCGGAATCGGTGCCACCTTCCAGTCGCCCTCGCGGATGTGCTTGGTCTCGGCCAAGAAGTCCGGGGTCTCGCCGGCGTCGAAGCGCTTCTGGCGCTCCTTGCGGATGGCGAGCAGGCGCTTGCGGGTCTCGTTGAAGCGGCGCTGCAAGTCGGCGACGAAGGCGAGCGCGTCATGGCTCAGGATCTCGTCATAGCGCTCGGCGAGCGCGCCCTTGACGACGACGCCGGCGGGAAGGTTCAGGCTGGTCGGGGCGGTCATGGCTCTTGTCTCTCACCTACATCAGGTGAACGCAGTATGCGGCGATCCGATTTTGTCGAGAACAGCAGAGAATGTCAGATGATCTGATCAAAAATGGAAACAATATCGCACTGCGGCGAAAGCGACCCTGACCGCGCCATTGCAAGTGCGTGTCACGGCGCGGGGCGTGCCGGTTGACGATCAGGGGGATTAGTTCATGACCGCCATTCGCCTCGGCTTGCTCACCGCTGCGCTCGCGACCTGCCTCTCGGCAGCGCCGGCCTTCGCCCAGAACCGCTGCGCCGTCACCGACCCGACCGGCACGCCGCTCAACATCCGCGAGACGCCCAATGGCGAGATCATCGGCCGCGTCAGCAATGGCGTCGGCATCAGGGTGATCAACACCTCATCCGACGAGCGCGGCCGGGCCTGGGCGCTGATCAGCCCGCGCGGGCGTAATCATGTTGTGGGCTGGGTCTATCGGGAGTTTGTGTCCTGCTATTGAGGCCTAGCGTACCGGCTGACGATGCAAGCGCGGGGAACCCTCTCCTGTAAGGAGAGGGTAGTGTGAGGTGTGGGCGGTTTGACCAGCTCCGCGAGCGCTGACCGCGCGGTCGGGTTCAGGCCAGCGTTTCCGGTCCGAACATCTCACCCCTACCCCTTTCCTTCCAGGACAGGGGATCCCGCGCCTCGTCCCGTCAACTCCGCAAACCGCCTCAGAAATGCCGCCTGCGCCGCCTCCGTCGCCTGCGGTTCGATCAGTGCCAGCACCTCGCGCGGCAAGGCCTGCGGGCGGCCGAAGAAGCGCAGCGCCTCTTCGCGCTCGAAGCCGGCGAGCTCGGTCGCCTCAAGGAAGGCTGAGATCTTGTCGGCGTCCTTGGTCTTGCGCTTGACGATCGCCGGGGTGGCTGCCGGCAGGGAAAAGCGCAAATGGATGGCCGCCAGCAGGCGCAGTTCGACGCCCTTATAGGCATCGCCCATCACTGCCTTGAACGGCGAGATCATGTCGCCGATGACGTATTCCGGCGCATCGTGCAGCAGCGCCATCAAGCGCCACTCGCGCGGCCAGTCCGGGTTCAGATGCCCCGCGATCGCCTCGACCAGGAGGCTGTGCTGCGCCACCGAGAAGGAATGCGCGCCGCGGGTCTGGCCGTTCCAGCGTGCGACGCGGGCGAGGCCATGGGCGATGTCCTCGATCTCGACATCGAGCGGGGAGGGATCGAGCAGATCGAGCCGCCGGCCCGACAGCATGCGCTGCCAGGCGCGTGGCGGAGCGGGCGGTTTGACCATCAGGCAGCGGGGCGCGTATCGCGGGCGAGCGCCGCGCATTCCTGCCAGCGGAAGCAGCCGGTGAGGTGGTCGTTGACCATGCCGCAGGCCTGCATCACCGCATAGACGATGGTCGGGCCGCAGAAGGTGAAGCCGGCGGCCTTGAGCTCCTTGGAGATCGCCTTGGAGACGGCGGTCTCGGCCGGGACGTTCTCGTGAGTGCGGAAGCTATTCTGGATCACGCGGCCATCGAGATGCTTCCAGAGGAAGTCGTTGAACGGCCCTTTCTCGCTGAGGCGGAGATAGGCCTGCGCATTGCGGATCGTGCCCTCGATCTTGCCGCGATGACGGACGATGCCGGCATCGGCCAGCAGCCGCTGGACATCGGCCTCGCCGAAGCGGGCGACGGTCTCGGGCTCGAAACCGGAAAAGCCGGCGCGGAAGGCGTCACGCTTCCTCAGGATGGTGATCCAGGACAGGCCGGCCTGGAAGCCATCGAGCATCAGCTTTTCCCAGAGCGTACGGGAATCGTACTCGGGAACACCCCATTCGGTGTCGTGATAGGCGAGATAGAGCGGATCGCTCCCCGGCCAGATGCAGCGATATTTGCCGTCGGGCCCCTCGACCGCCTCACGCCCGCTCATGCCGCTGCTCCAAATTCTGGCTCGCCCGGGAAAGGAAAGCGGATGAAGGACGGTTTTTGCGCCAGCGTGAAATCGAGGCCGCCGGCATGCAGTCCGTGACCGGCGGCGAGCGCATCCGCCACCCGGTCGAGCCGGAGTAAGGCAAGTCCGCGGCCATTGGCGCAGGAGCCGACGCGGCCGAGCAGCTTGCCGCCGGCGCTGGCCTCGACGCCGTCATCCGGGTTGATGCCCTCGCTGAAGACGATCGGCACGATGCGCGAGCGGGCGGTGCCACGATGCTGCATGCGCGAGACCACCTCCTGGCCGATATAGCAGCCCTTCTTGAATGAGACGCCGCTGAGCTGGTCGAACAGCGCCTCGTGCGGGAAGGTGTCGCCATAGAGGAAGTCGCGGCCGCCATCGGGGATGCCGAGGCTGATGCGGTGGGCGTGGTAGTCGTCCATCGACGCATCGACGAGCTCGTCGGCGCCATCGCGATCGACGATGGCGCGCTCGCCGAGCTCCGGCAGGCGCGGATCGGCGTAGACCAGGCCGGCATCGGCCGGCAGCTTGCCGCTATCGGTGGTGGCGATCACCGCCGCTGTCTCGCTGAGATCGTCGAGCGTTATCTTGGCGCGCAGCTTGTAGAGCTTCAGCTTCTTCATCAGGTCAGCGGTCTGGAGCAGGGGCGTGTCGAGCAGGAAGCCGCCGCCTTCCGCTTCCGGCACGGCGACGACCAGAAAATCGCCGATGATCTTGCCTTGCGGTGTCAGCAGCCCGCCATAGCCGGCGCGCTCGGGGGTGACGGTCTCCATCGCGTTGGTGACGATGTTGTCAAGGAAATCGCGGGCGTCGTCGCCGCTGACGCGGATGACGCCGCGGTCGACCAGTCTGGTTGCCGGCATGGCGGAGGGCTCTCTGAGCGATCGTTGTTTCGGCGCGGGCGCCGTTCGTCCCGATAGTTAGGGTGCTTCGGCCGCAGGCTCAACCGATGCTGCGGACGACGCAGAATTCGGGTGCCGTACGCTGCGCGAAAGGCCCGCCCGAAAATTTTTTCGAAGAGCTGTCGATCCGGCGTTTCTCCGTTCGACGTGTCAGCAAGAAGCAGCGGAAGGTCGCAGATCATCGCGGCGCCCGCCCGAGCTTCGAGAGACGCGATGCGGGACGAGTTCCCGCGAGTTCGGGAGAGATCAAATGAGACAAGTCGTTGCTGCCACCTTCGTGTCGCTCGATGGCGTCATGCAGGCGCCGGGCGGCCCGCATGAGGATCCGCAGGGCGGCTTCAGCCATGGCGGCTGGACCTTCCACCACTGGGACGAGGCGATGGGCAAGGTGATGGACAAGGCCCTGTCCGACGAGTTCGATCTGCTGCTCGGGCGCCGGACCTACGACATCTTCGCGGCGCACTGGCCCTATGCCGGCGACGACCCGATCGCGGTCAAGTTCAACGCCATCACCAAATATGTCGCGACCTCGGAGCCGCAGACGCTGAGCTGGCAGAACAGCGTCGCGCTGCGCGGCGATCCCGCTGCGGAAGTCGCGGCGCTGAAGCGCCAGAATGGACGCAAGCTCCTGCTGCAGGGTTCGAGCGAATTGATCCAGGCGCTGCTGGCCAAGGACCTGATCGACGAGATCACGCTGCTGACCTTCCCGGTCGTGCTCGGCAAGGGCAAGCGTCTGTTCGGCAAGGGCGCCATGCCGGCCGGCTTCAAGCTGATCGAGAGCAGCGCCTCCAGCACCGGCGTGCTGATGGCGACCTATCGCCGTGAAGGCGAGGTCACGACCGGCTCGTTCGAATTCGCCGAGCCGAGCGCCGCCGAAATCGGGCGGCGCAAAAAATATGCGGCCAGGGACTGAAAAAATTTCGGACGCCTGTCGATCGGGGCCGGCCTCGTTCGACGTGACAACAGAGGGCGGGAATTCTCCCGTCCCATACCGAACAAAGCCAACCCGGAAGACAGGAGAAGACAGATGCGTGTGATGGTTCTGGTCAAGGCCGACAAGGACAGCGAAGCCGGCGTGATGCCGAGCGAAGCGCTCCTCACCCAGATGGGCGCCTATAACGAGGAACTGGTGAAGGCCGGCGTCATGCTGGCGGGCGAGGGGTTGCATCCGAGCTCAAAGGGGCTGCGCATGCGCTTCCAGGGCTCGCAGCGGACGGTTCTCGACGGTCCCTTTGCCGAGACCAAGGAGCTGCTCGCCGGCTTCTGGATCTGGCAGGTCCGTTCCTTCGACGAGGCGGTCGAGTGGCTGAAGCGCGCGCCCTTCGACGGCGGCACCGAGATCGAGCTGCGGCCGATCTTCGAGATGGAGGATTTCGGCGAGGCGCTGACGCCTGAGCTGCGCGAGCAGGAGGAGCGTTTGCGTGTCGAGGCGGCGAAGCTCGCCGGCTGACCGGACGAAGGTTTCGAGTTCCATTCAATCCGGATGGTGCGAGGCCGAGGCCTGCACCGTCCGGTCAAACGGAGAAGACCGATGCGTGTCATGGTTCTGGTCAAGGCCAACAAGGACAGCGAAGCCGGCGTGATGCCGAGCGAAGACATGCTCACCAGGATGGGCGCCTATAACGAGGAGCTGGTGAAGGCCGGCGTGATGCTGGCGATGGACGGGCTCCATCCGAGCTCGAAAGGGCTGCGCATGCGCTTTTCGGGTTCGCAGCGAACGGTGCTCGATGGCCCCTTCGCCGAGGCCAAGGAACTGCTCGCCGGCTTCTGGATCTGGCAGGTCCGCTCTTTCGACGAGGCGGTCGAATGGCTCAAGCGCGCGCCCTTCGACGCCGGCACCGAGATCGAGCTGCGCCCGATCTTCGAAATGGAGGATTTCGGCGAGGCGCTGACGCCCGAGCTGCGCGAGCAGGAAGAACGGCTGCGCGCCGAGTCGGCGAAGCTCGCCGGCTGATCGAACGAAAGCTTCAAACCCCATTCAACCCGGAGGGTGGCAGGCGAGGCCTGCACCACTTCAGCCAAGCGGAGAAAACCGATGCGTTTCATGGTGATGGTCAAGGCGACCAAGGACAGCGAAGCTGGCGCACCGCCGACCAAGGAACTGGTCGATGCGATGATGGCCTACAATGAAGAGCTGGCGAAAGCCGGCATCATGAAGGGCGGCGACGGCCTGCAGCCGAGCGCGAAGGGCGCACGCGTTCAATTCGACGGCGAACGGCGCTCCGTCGTCGACGGTCCTTTCGCCGAGACCAAGGAGCTGGTGGCCGGCTACTGGATCTGGGAGTGCAAGTCGCTCGACGAGGCGATCGACTGGGTCAAGCGCTGCCCCAATCCGATGCCTGGCCCGTCCGAGATCGAGATCCGCCCGGTCGTCGACATCGCCGATTTCGGCGAGATGGTTTCGCCCGAGGCGGCCGCGACCTGGGATCGCCTCAAGAGCGAGATCGGCTGAGGCGCTTGCCAGCCCCGCTGCCGATGGTGTGTATCGCAGGCCATGACGGCAAGCGATGCACACCGCGCCATCGAGGCGGTCTTCCGGATCGAGGCTCCAAGGTTGATCGCGGGCCTAGCCCGTGTCACCCGCGATGTCGGCCGGGCCGAGGAGCTGGCGCAGGACGCGCTCGTTGCCGCGCTCCAGCAATGGCCCGATGAGGGCGTGCCGCGCAATCCGGGCGCCTGGCTGATGCAGGCCGCCAAGCATCGCGCACTCGACGGCCTCCGGCGCGCCAAGATGCTGAAGCGCAAGCATGAGGAGATCGGCCGCGACCTCGACGAGGAGGTCGATCCGATCGCCGAGATCGAGGAGGCGCTCGACGACGAGCTCGGCGACGACCTGCTGCGCCTGATCTTCACCGCCTGCCATCCTGTGCTCGCCGTCGAGGCACGGCTCGCGCTGACGCTGCGATTGATCGGCGGCCTCACCACCGAGGAGATTGCTCGCGCCTTCCTGGTGCCGGAGCCAACCATGGCGCAGCGCCTGGTCCGGGCGAAGAAGGCGCTGGCTGAGGCCAAGGTGCCTTATGAGGTGCCGCACGGCCCCGAGCTCGGCGAGCGCTTGGCCTCGGTGCTGGAGGTGGTCTACCTGATTTTCAACGAGGGCTATGCCGCGACAGGCGGTGAGGATTGGGTGCGCCCGGCCCTCTGCCAGGAGGCGATGCGGCTCGGGCGTATTCTCGCCGGCCTCGCGCCGCAGGAGCCCGAGGTCCACGGCCTGGTCGCGCTGATGGAATTGCAGGCCTCGCGCCTGCGCGCCCGCATCGCAGCGGACGGCGCGCCGGTGCTGCTGCTCGACCAGAACCGGGCGCGCTGGGACCGGCTGCTGATCAATCATGGCCTCAAGGCGCTGGAGACGGCGCGCAGGCTTTCCGCGGCGCCGAGCCCCTATGTCCTGCAGGCCGAGCTCGCCGCCTGCCATGCCCGCGCCAATGTCGCCGACGACACTGACTGGCGCAGGATCGCCTCGCTCTATGGCGCGTTGGGTGCGCTGACGCCTTCGCCGGTGATCGAGCTCAACCGCGCCGTTGCTGTCTCGATGGCGGATGGGCCGGCGGCAGGGCTGGTGCTGGTCGACGCGCTCGCCTCGGCACCGGCACTGAAGAACTACCACCTGCTGCCGAGCGTGCGCGCCGATTTTCTGCTCAAGCTCGGCCGGCACGACGAGGCGGAAGCCGAGTTCATCCGCGCCGCCGGCATGACTAGGAACCGGCGCGAGCGCGAACTGCTGCTGGGCCGGGCTGAAACGGCGCGGCAGGCGGCCGGCTGACCCCGGGCTTCAACCACCCGCGACGTCTTCGGAAAGGCCGTACCAGTCGGGCCGATGCGAGCGGTTATGGATTGCGGCAGGGCGTGGAAAGGCGGGATCGGCGAAGCTGCCGACCGAAACCGAGATCGCGCCCGTCAGGGCCTCCGCCCGCATGAAGATCAGGCCGCCGCAGCCGGGGCAGAAGACCTGCTCGGTCCAGCGGCCGGCATCGCTGCTGCGCCGCCAGACGGAGCTTTCGCCTTCGACGGAGACGATCGCGCTGTCTGGGAAGATGGCGCGCCAGGCGAAGGCCGAGCCGGTGGCGCGCTGGCATTCGCTGCAGGCGCAAAGATAGACGCGGCGCGGCTCGCCGGAGACGGTGAGCCTGAGGCTGCCGCAGCCGCAACAGGCTGCGCGCCGCAGACCTGGCGCGTGTGAGTTGTTCGAGCTCAAGAGCGATCCTCAGCGCATGAACTGTGCGATGGCGGCGAAATCGTCCTGGCGATGGCCGGCGGTGATCGCCTTGCGGAAGAGGGTGTCCTGCGCCTCAGGGACGAGATCGTGCAGGCCGCGTTCGGTGCAGAGCTGGAGGAGCAGGCCGAAGGCGCCGTAGTGGACGTCGAGTGAGGCGAGGGTCTCTGCATCGGCGGCAAAGCGGCGATCGCGGATGCGGGTGATCAGATCGACCATTGCGCCCTCGACGACGGGCTGGAAGGCTTGCCGGTGCCCTTCGAACAGGTCGAGTGCGATGCCCTCGGCCTGGCAGATCGCTGCCGCCTGCAACTGGCCGAAGAGCGCCCCCCACATCTGCGCAAGCAGAGAGAGATCCAGGGCCGAGGCGTGGCCGACATCCTCGCCCACGAATTGCGGATTGCCGCCGAGCGCCAGGAGAACGGGCCGGTTCGCGTCGAACAGGGCCCGAGGTCCGGAATAGAGGATCGTGCCGCCGGGCTCGCCGATGAAGTTCGGCGTCGCCATGATCGCCCCGTCGAGATAGCCGGTGCCGTTGTCGGCTGCCCATGTCGCCTGCTCGCGCGCCTGGTTCGGCGAGCCGGAGGAAACCTGGACGATCAGCTTGCCGCGCAGGGCAGCCGCAGTCTCCGGCACCCGAAACAGCCTGTCCGAATCGGCATAGGTGCTGACGCAGACGACGACGATGTCGGCTGCCGCAGCGGCGGCAGAGACCGATGGCGCGATTTGGGCGCCATGGTCGGCGAGCGCCGCCGCCTTTTTGGGCGAGCGATTCCAGACATGGGTGGGGATGCCGGCCTTCAAAAAGGCCTGGGCGAGGGCTGAGCCCATGCGGCCAAGGCCGATGACGGAAACTGTGACTCTCATCGATTGCTCTCCTGACAGGGCGCGAGCACGGCTGCGATAGAAGGCGTGCCTTCGATCGCGCGGTGTCGCGCGCATTTCTGTGTTGGTCGATGCCGGCCCATACCGGCGCCGTCCGCAGGAGAAATCGCAGTTTTATTTTTTATTTCAATTACTTACATGCATGTAAGTGGTCGGCCGGAGGGGAGCATGCCAATCAGGGTCAATCTGCCGGCCGAATGCGGTCTCGGTCAGGCACTGTCGGTGATCGGCGGTCGCTGGAAGTCGGCGATCCTGTGGGAGCTGCACGAACGGGCGCTGCGCTTCGGCGAATTGCGCCGGCGTCTGCCGGCGATCAGCGAGAAGGTGCTCTACGAGCAATTGCGCGAGATGGAGCGCGACGGCGTCGTCAGGCGTGAGGCCTTCGAGGAAGCGGTGCTGCGTGTCGAGTATTCGCTGACCCCAGCCGGGACGGCGCTCAACGACGCCGCGCATACTCTGGCGCTATGGGGGCTCGCCCATACCGGTCGCGGCGAACTCCCGATCGCCGCCGAATGATCAGTGCCGCGTGCCGATGGTGAAGCTGCCGTTGCGGATCTTCTCGGGCAGGGCCTCAGCGAAGACGGCGGTCGCGTCCTCGCCATAGGTCTCGACCAGGGTCCGCATCGCCGCGAACAGGGCGGCATGGGCGAGCGCATCGGAATCAAGCCCATCCTGTCGCGCTTCGGCGAAGGCGTCCTCGACATAGCTATAGGCGACGTGGCGGGCGTCCTTGACGTCCTCGGCAAGGGTCGGGTCGAGCGGCAGGTCGTCGGAGAGAGCAGACATGAAGGCAGCAGTACCCGGCGTCGAAAGGAACCCGTCGGACGAAACGGACGCGCGCGAGCCCACGACCGTTCCAGTGATTTGCAGCCTAAGGATACGGCCCATGGCCGGCGGGCGCTATCACGGTCTTTAAGAAAGGTTAATTCGCGGGGGACAATTCTGCCTAAGAATGGCGCAGGCCCGTGCCGAAACAGGAGCGCGACGCCCCCTGCCCAGCGCGAAATGACGATCGGTGCCGTCATCAAGGCACCAGATTGTCCCGAAAACGGGCAGCCGGTTCTCGGTTCGCCGCTTCAGCCGCCGAAGCGGCTGGCCAGCGCCCTGGCGAGCTTCTCGCCCTCCTGGGCAAGGCGGGCGGAGGCTTCCTGCGTGCCGTCGCTGCAGGTGCGGTGCGTTGCCGAATAGGCGCGGTAGCCGCGGTTGTAGGCGCTGGCCAGTCGCTCGCGCCGTTGCGGCGAGCGCCCTTCCGATTCGAGCAGCGTCGCCATGCGATCGCGCCAGTCCTGCGCCTCGCGCGTCTCGCAGAGAGTGCGCAGATAGGAGAGCGAGCCGATGATCTCGGCGAGCTTCAGCAATTGCGGCTCATAGGGTGGGGCTGGTGATTCCGGCTCCGCAGGGGGCGGTTCGGCAGGTCGCTGTTGCGGTTGTTGCGGCTGGGCCGGGCGCCGCGCCTGCGCCAGCAGCGCCTCCGGGCTCGCGGCCAGCGCTGCGAAGACCAGGGCTGCGAGCGCGCGCTTCGTCATGCGCCAGCGCCACCAGCGACAATGGCAGCGGCGCGGCGCAGCACGTCGCCAAGCTCGCGCGTCGTCGGCAGGCCGCCGAGCTTCAGCGGGTCGACCCACTTGACCGCGCCGGCCTCCGGACCGGGCTTCGGCTCGCCGGAAAGCCACTCCCCGACAAAGGACGCGATGACGAAATGGTGGGTGACGGCACCCTTGGGATCGCGGCCGACGATCTCGACGTGGCGGTTGAAGCCGATGATGCGCGCCGTGACGCCGACCTCCTCCTCGAGCTCGCGCAACGCTGCCGCCTCCAGGCTCTCGCCAGCTTCGACCTTGCCGCCGGGCAGCGACCAGAGCTGATCTGCCGGCGGCTGGGTCCGTGTCGCCAGCAGGACCTTGCCGTCACGGAAGACGGCGACCGAGGCGGCGAGCACCGGGCGCGCCGCGGCGCGGGCGGGATTGGGGAAACGGATGACCTGGCCGTTGTCCTGACCGCTCACACGTGCTGCCCGCCATTGATGTGAAGCTCGGCGCCGGTGACGTAGCTCGAAGCGTCGGTGCAGAGGAAGTAGATCGCCTTGGCGACCTCGTCGGTCTTGCCGAGGCGCTGCATCGGCAGCTTCTCGACGATCTTGTCGGTGCCGGGGGAGAGGATGGCGGTGTCGATCTCGCCCGGCGAGATCGCGTTGACGCGGATGCCGAGTGGGCCGAAATCGGCAGCCATCTCGCGGGTCAGGCTGGCGAGCGCCGCCTTCGAGGTCGCATAGGCCGCGCCGGCGAAGGGGTGGACGCGCGAGCCGGCGATCGAGGTGACGTTGACGATCGTGCCCTTCGCCGCGGTCAATTCGTCGAGCAGGCCGCGCGCCAGCATGATCGGCGCGAAGAAATTGACCTGGAAGACCTGGTGCCAGTCGTTGAACGAGGTCGTCGCGGCGCCTAGCCGCCCGCCCTTCGGCCCTTTCGGCGAGATGCCGGCATTGTTGACCAGCGCGTTGAGCTTGCCGCCCTCGGCGGCGAGGCGCTTCTTGATCTCGGCGATTCCGCGCATCGTGTCCTCGGGGTCGCCGAGGTCGATCTGGACATGGTCGTCCGCGCCCGAAGGCCAGGGGCATTTCTCGGAGAAGGCCTGGCGTGAGCAGGACAGGATGCGCCAGCCGGCCATGGCGAACTGCATCACCGTGGCATGGCCGATGCCGCGGCTGGCCCCGGTCAAGAGCATCACCGGGCGCTTGCCGGGCTCGGTCTTCGGGAAGTCGAATTTGGGCATGGCCATGGAAGGGCGGTCCTCAGGGATAGAGCCGGGTCTTCGTCCAGGCGTCGGCGGGCGAGGCGCGGCGGAAGACGATGCGGTCGTGCAGGCGGAAGGCGCCGTCGCGCCAGAATTCCACATAGACGGGAGCGATGCGGAAACCGGTCCAGTGTGGCGGGCGCGGCACCTCGCCGACGCCGAATTTCAGCGCATAGCTCGCCACCGCCTTCTCCAACGCGAACCTGCTTTCGAGAGGCCGCGACTGCTGCGAGGCCCAGGCGCCGATCCGGCTGTCGCGCGGGCGCGACTGGAAGTAGGCGTCAGCCTCGGCGTCGCTGACGCGGCTGACCGGGCCGCGGATGCGGACCTGCCGGCGCAGGCTCTTCCAGTGGAACAGCGCGGCCGCCTTTGGCTGGCCGGCGAGCTCCTCGCCCTTCTGGCTCTGGGTGTTGGTGTAGAAGACGAAACCGTCGGGGCTGCGGCCGTTGAGCAGGACCATGCGGACATTGGGCAGGCCGTCGGCGTCGACGGTCGAGAGCGCCATGCCGTTGGGGTCGTTCGGCTCGGAGGCCTTGGCCTCCTCCAGCCAGCTTTCGAACAGGGCGAAGGGCTCGCTCGCTTCGGTGAAGTCACCGCTCATTAACGCATTCACGTGCT
>JAESGM010000207.1_pt1 | contig 109784 bp, 103 predicted proteins | sample 9269721 | NCBI WGS metagenome assembly JAESGM01 (sample SAMN15720920, study PRJNA650825) | algae metagenome | isolation source: Komarekiella atlantica HA4396-MV6 and co-occurring heterotrophs from... | place: USA: Theobald House, Kauai, HI | collected 2009-07-29 | reverse complement strand
TTCAACCGGCTGAAGCAGGCCCGGCGTATCGCTACACGCTATGACAAAACCGCCAGGTCCTTCCTGGCCTTCCTCTGCCTCGCCGCATCACGCATCTGGCTGCGGGACTATGTCAACAGGTCCTAAGACTCGTGATAGACAGAGTATATGCCAGATGACCTGAAAATTACGCTTGAGATATTTGCGTCTGCGGTCCTTGATCTGTTGTGCGACAAGGAGCTTGCCTACGCTGATCCGTCTGAGCGCGCGATCGTCGCGCGCCTCGGCAACCTCCTGCAGGGCAAATACCAGGGCTGGTCGATTGATCTGGAATGGAGCCGCCGGGAGAACGTCATCAAGAGGCTTCGCTATGACCTGTCGGACGAAGAGCTGATCGGCAAGGATGCGATCGTGCCCGACCTCATCGTCCACCGTGTGGGGAAGCGTGAAAACCTTCTCGTCGTCGAAGTGAAGAAGGTGACGAACACCGACTACGAGGGCGATATCTGGAAGCTGAAAGGGATGACCGAGCAAGCCGGCGCCTATGGCTATTTGGTCGGCCTTCACCTGGTCGTCGACGTGAAGACCGGCGCTGCGCCGCAGTGCGATGCCTATGTCGATGCTGAGTTGGACGAAAATCTCTCCGTGTGGATGCGGGAGCGGTTGACGGTCGCGGCTTGAAGACGCGACCAACTGAGATCACGGCTGACACAGACGCCGCTCGGATCGAATATTCTTGGGGGGACGGACGGGCATGTATCTCGACAAGCTAACGCTGAACAACTTTCGATCCTTCGCACAGTCTGAAATTCCGCTTTGCAAAGACCTCACCCTCCTTGTCGGTGAGAATAACGGTGGCAAGAGCAACGCGATCGACGCCATTCGTCTCTTGACGGCGCCGCTCGGTGGACGGCGGGAGCTTTATTGCGAGACCACCGATATCCGGTTCGGGAGCGCGGAGCGAAAATTCGAGCTGAGCGCGACGTTCGCGGAGTTGAGCCCCGCTCAGCAAGGTCGGATGATCTCGGCCGCGACCGATGCGGCGATCAGTGGATGCGTGTTTGGCCTCAAATATGATGAGACGACTCGGCGCTTTCCAATCCGGCCGGCGCTGTGGGCGGGACATCAGCGGGGCAATCCCGAGCCCGGCTGCCACGAAATGGTCCGGCATGTCTATCTGCCACCGCTGCGCGATGCTAAGCGGGCGCTCGCCTCTGGCAACCCGACCCGGATCTACGCCCTGCTGAACCACTTCCTCGAAGGCGGCGATCCGGAGGCGCTCGCCAAGGCCCTGCGGCGGGGGGCTGAGTCGGAGATTCTCGGCAAGGTTGGAGGAGCCGTCGAAATCGGACTCAGCGCCCTGACCGCCGGAGTCCGTCGCCAGGCGGCGTCGCTCGGTTTTACAAGCGATGAGAAGCTGATCGATATCGCGCGTGACTTGCGCTTCAAGCTCGCAGATCACGGAATCGAGCCCGAAGACCTCCGCTACTCGGGGCACGGCTACGCGAACCTTCTCTACATGGCGACGATCGCGGTCGAGCTCGAAAGGGTAAACGACGCCGATCTTACGCTCTTCCTAGTGGAAGAGCCGGAAGCGCATCTGCACCCCCAGCTTCAGGCCGCAGTTTTGAACTTCCTGGACGAGCAGTCTGAGAAATCGCGCAAACCGCGCGAGGGCCATCTAGGGCCAGCGGGCGAACTACAGGTGATTGTCGCGACGCACTCGCCGAACCTGTCGGCGTGGGTAGAAAGCAAGAAGCTCGTCTTTTTTCGATCCTTCCTCCCCGCGCCAGCGGGAGCCGCACCTGGTGCCGCAGAAGAGGAGCCGCAGCCGCTCGCCGGCATCCCTGCCGAGATCCTGCCGAAAATCGAGCCGAACCCGGTCATGCCTGTCGGCCGCCCGAGGCGCGTAACGCGCTGCATTCCGCTCGCGGCGCTGGCGCTCGATCCTCTCGAGCGACGCAAGGTCGATCGCTATCTGGATGTGACCAAATCGGCCTTCCTTTTCGGGGGCCGGGTGCTCCTCGTTGAAGGTATCGCCGAAGCTCTTCTGCTTCCTGTCATGGCGAAGAAGATCGTGCTGAAGGACGATGCCGACAAGCTTCGCCTGTTCCGCTCTGCCGTCTTCGTGCCGATCGACGGCGTTGATTTCCAGCCCTACGCCAAGCTGCTGCTTTCGCCGTTCAACGAGGTCCGGATCGCGGACCGGCTCGTCGTTTTGACAGATGGCGACGGTGGCGAAGTGGCCGAAGGGGTGATGATACCCGGCGCCGGGCGCAAGCGCGGTCTGGAGGCGCTCGTCGCGGGACTTGGCGCGGGTGACCTCCTCGAGGTCGTCATCAACGACTATTCGCTCGAGGCCGAGATGGTGCGCGCCGGCAACGCTGCCGTCCTCAGGGAGGTTTATCTCAAGCTTCACCCGCGTTCCGGTGACAAGTGGGACGCAGCGGTCGCGCAGGCCGGGGCTGCCCGGGCGGTCGCGATTCAGAAGCTCTTCGAGACGACGCGCAAAGGCGACTTCGCCCAACTTGTCGCCGAAGAGATCAACATGGGCACGGCCTTCACAGTGCCGGCCTATCTGAAGACGGTGATCGAGGCCGTGGTGAAATGATCGCCAAGCCGTTCGAGCCGACCAAGGAGCAGCAGCGGGTGATCGAGCACACGGGTTCGGCGTTTATCGCTGCCTGCCCAGGCGCGGGGAAAACCCGTGTCATGGTCGAGCGCGCGCGGAAGCTTCTTGGCGGCAGGCCGACGGGTCGCGGCATCGCCTTCCTGTCCTTCACCATTGCCGCCGTCTCCGAATTGGAGGATCGGCTGCGTCGAGAGGGTCTGGTCGAGACTCCGGCATTCCCGCATTTCATCGGGACGTTCGATGCGTTCCTCTGGCAATTCCTTATCGCGCCCTTCGGCGTCGAAGGGTGCGATGCCAAGCCGAGACTAATCCCAGACAAGGACGGTCACACTATACAGCCGTTTGCGGCCGCACAGGCCCTTCCGCTCGAGTGCTTCGACCGCGCGACAGGAAACGCTATCCCCGCCATGATTCAACGCCACGGCTTTCGCGGACAGATAAAGGCGCACGAGACGGCGGCGCGAAACACGCGCGCGCGCTTTCTGGAACGCGGCGAACTCGATTTCGCCGATGCCCGTACCGTCGCGCTCGCTCGGCTGCGCGATCCGGCGTGCAGCGCGGTCCTCAAGCCGACGTTTGCAGCGCGCTTCCAGGAACTCATCGTGGATGAGGCGCAGGACTGCAATCCGGTCGACCTCGAGATCATTACCTGGTTCCGGGCGGCCGGCGTGCCGGTCAAGGTCATCAGCGACCCGAACCAGGCGATCTACGGATTTCGGGACGGCGTGACGAGGGAGCTTGGCCAGTTCGCCGAGACATTCAGCGCGGCCGAGCGTCTGCCCATGAACGGAAACTTCCGGTCCAGCGGTCACATCACGAAGGGCGTGGTGGCCTTGCGCGCGCCCAACATGCGTGCTGCTGTCGACGAGGCTCTGGGTGAGGATCGCGAGGAGCCGACGGCGGTTCAGATACTGTCGTATTCGGGCAGGGGCGTCCCGTCGACGATCGGGCCGAAATTTCAGGAGCTGGTGGCGGCAATGGGAATCGAGGCACGGGACTGCCCCGTCGTTTCGGCGACGCGGCGCAGCAGTGCAAACGCCCTTGGACATCCCCAGGATTCCGGGGTCCGAGACCTCAGCTACAGGCTGGCGGTCGCGGTGAGCGAATTCCATTTCTCGTTCGAGGTCGGCGGCCGGAAGGAGGCGCTCGTCGCCATTCACCGGATCATGCTCGAATTGGGTGGCCAGATGGGCGGGAAGACGTATCACCAGCATCTCACTGACGCTGACGTCACCCCGGACGTGTGGCGGCCCGAAGCACTCGCTTTGGCTCAAGCGCTCCGCTTCAGCCCTGAGCGGTTTGCGACGGCTGAGGCATGGCACGACGAAGCGCGCCGGCTGCTCGCGCCGCTGCTTCCGGCCGATGGCCAATCCATCAATCAGCGTCTTCGCCGCAACGGTGATCTGGAGAAGGCATTGTCGGTCGCGCCCGCGGCCGGCCATCCGGCGCGGACCATCCACAGCGTGAAGGGCATGGAGTTTCCGGCAATCTGCGTAGTGATGTCGCCGAGCACCGCGAAGGGCATCATCGATTTTCTGGCTGGTGACGTGGTGGGTGACAACGAGGAGGCGCGCAAGATCTATGTCGGCGCGTCGAGGGCGCAGCGCTTGTTGGCGCTAGCGCTGCCGCGGACGCAAGCCCCGCGCCTGAGGGACTTGATGGCGGGAATGGGCGGCGCGGTCGAGCTCGTCGCGCTGTAGCGCCGTGTGTTACTCGGCTGCCGCTGTGCTGGCGCTCGCTCGCTCGAAGGTCATTGTTGTTCCAAGCTCGAGCGCCATTCTCTTGTGCGCGTTCTCGTTGTACTGTCGAGAAGGCAAAAGGGGGGGATACGTGCGTGCAAGACGAAGAAAAGCCGGCTGAGACGCCAGACGGATTTCTTAAGGCGTTGGCAGAGGGCCTGAAAGCAAGGGAAGGCGTCGATGCCGAGCTAGCCGAAATCCTAGAGACGCATATCCTGAAAGCGGCGCCCGCGCAGAACGCCGTCGCACTTGCCAAGGACGCCATCCTGAAACTAGCAAGCGAACGCGCAAATCCTCCGCAGCCGGAGGTGGCCAATGGCTGACCCTTACTTCCTCCAGTCGTTGGGACTTTCCGGGTTCCGCGCATATCTCCAACCGAAGGCGTTTGATTTCAGCAAGAAGCGTTGTCTAGCGATCTTTGCGCCGAACGGCAGCGGCAAATCCAGCGTCATCGATGCGCTGGAGTTCATGTTCTCCGAGGATGGAACGCTCGAACGGCTCGGACAGCGCGCCGTCAACAACCAGGCTGGTCCCGTGGCACTGGCGCACAATCTGGCTGAGGAGGCGAAGATTGCGTCGGCCGTTACGATCGGCGTGGTCTCGGGCAAGGATGCCGCCAACGGCGGCCGATCAGCGACGGGGGCGAAGCGACCGATACCGGCGGTGGCCACGACTTTGAACGCTTGCTTCGCGGTGCCGCCGATCATCCGCGGGCATGCGCTGCGCATGTTCGTCGAAACACATAAGCCTGAACAGCGCTATGCGGATGTCGCCAATTGGCTGCAGCTCGGCCCGCTTGTCGAGGTGCAGAAGAATATTCGTTCGCTGCGCACGCAGGTGAAGGCCGCAGCCGAGGACGAGACGGCGCTACAGCGCGTTGACACCCAGCTTGCCAAGGAGACGGCCGAGGCGGTGAAGACCTGGGATGAGGCGGCGGTGCTTTCCCACGCCAACACGTCGGTCCTGGCGCCACTCGATCCGGCGCTGGTGCTGGCGGCGCTGGCCGCCGACGCTCTGGCCTATCTCGAACTGGAAGCGCGCGCCAAGGCCGAGGAGAACAAAATCGGGCTTGCGGGCATGCGCCAGATCCGCAATGCGGCTGCCGCTTTGCGGGCTGAGGCGACGGACGCGGAGAGCGGCGAGATTGTTGTCAGCGGTGCGATTCCGACCTTTGACGCGGCTGTCGCGGCGCTGTCGGCCGCGGAGAATAAGGAAGCGGAAGAACGCGGCAAGGCGGCGAGCACCGTGTTTCAGGCTTTGTGGAAAGCCGCAGAGCCGCTTTTTGCCGAAGGGGTGGTGGCACCTGACATTTGCCCGGTTTGCGCAACACCTGTCGCGGACACGGCGGCGGGTAGCGCTGAGACGATTCGAGAACACCTCGCCAAGCACCTTGAGGAGTTGGCGGACTACGCCGCCGCTAAGAAAGCACTCGACGAGGCCAAGACTGCGGCGACGAAGGCCCATACCCAGTTGGTGGCGACGCTGCCGGGGCTGATTGGCCTCCTCGGCGATGGCGAGGCGGCATTGAAAGCCGATCTTGTCGCCTATCAAGCGGGCATCGCCGGCTGGCCTCAGACCGCCGTTCCGGCCTCGGCTGATATCGTTGCGGCAATCGCCAAGCTGCTCGCCACCCTCGATCAGGTCATCGCCGACATCGAATCGAAGCAGGGCGACCACACCTATATCAAGGCCAAGGCGAAGATTGATCGCCTGCTGGAGCTACAGACCGAGCGGGACCTTGCGTTGCGGACGCGAGATGAGCTGGGGAAACTCTCCAACGCCTTGACGGCGCAGGCGACGATAATCTCGGCCGAGATCCGCAAGAAGGTGCAGGCCCTGCTCGACAAGCTGCAGACGCCAATGAACGATATCTACAAGCTCATCCAAGGCGCTGGCGCCGCGCCAATCCGGCTGGAGCTGCCGGCGGAAGACGACACGAACCAGCAGCGGCTCAACCTCCTGATTGATTTTGCCAAGAACCGCACGGGCGTGCAGCCGGGCGGCTATTTGAGCGACTCACAGATCCATTCGGTGGCGCTGGCGTTGCGAATGGCGGCGATCCAGCAATTTAACATCGGCGCGCCAATCATCGCGCTGGATGACATAGTCACCTCCTACGATGCCGATCATCGGCGCACCATTGCTGGGCTCATTGCCACCATGTTCGGCGACTGCCAGATCCTAATCACCACCCACGACGAGCGATTCTTCAATTATTTGAAGGATCAGCTCGAGGCGAAAGCGTGGCACTTCACCCGCATCATTGGCCTCGACCCGGCCTACGGGCCGCGTTTCGCTGATCACAAGGTCAGCGATGAGATGATCGAGGCGCGTTGGGCGGCGGGCCAGTCGGCGGCCAACGAGATGCGCCAGGCCGAGGAGGAATGGCTTCTCGGTATCTGCCGGGATTTCGGGGTCAGCGTCCGCATCCGACCGCTGGAGAGGGCCTATTCCTACGAACGCAGCGAGTTGGCCTCGGCGCTCGCCGGCCTGCTCAAGGATTCCAAGCTGATGCCGGCGCTGGTGCCGGGCGTCAACAACCGGTTCCTCGACAGTTTGGTGAAGGGCGAGATCGAGAATTTCGGCAGCCACTTCCAGGACGGGCCCTATGGCGACGGTTCGATTGGTGACGAGAAGGCGCGCTGGGAGGAGTTCAAGGCTTTCCGCAGCCAGTTCGGCTGCAAGAAGTGCGGTCGAACGAAATTCCAGCGGCCCTTTACTCTCAAAAAGCCAGTTTGTGCGCATGATGGCTGCGAGGCGCAGTTCGAGTTTGCGACAGCACCGGCAGGGGTAGCTTGAATGGGAGGGCGTTCGAAACCCGTAGTGTTGGCGACGCGCAGCTTCGAAAAGCAAGGCGACGCCACGGCTTTCTTCAAGGCTATGCTGAACCGCTACCGGCCCGGAGAGCGAGTTAGTGACGAGGATGGCCTCGACGTTGCCGCCCTTCTCGAACGCCATACCGAGTATGTCGCCAAAGTGGGCTGTGGCGTCAGCCATTTCCAGGTCATGATGACCGAGCATGGGACGCAATGCTTCCGGATCATCCGCACCGATGGCAGCGGCACGGATTTCTCCTATCCACACTGCATCTCCCAGCGACCACCCAGCCGTAAGCAGGAGGTCGCTCAAGCCTTTCGACGTGCGGTGCGCTTCGATCTCTACAAGGCCCGCGATAATTTCTTAGCCACCCACAGCGGTTCTGACGGTCTGGTTTCCTGCGCCGTTACGGGCGAACGCATCGCGCGGGACGGGGCGCATATGGATCATCGTCCACCAATGACCTTCGAGGTCATCGTGACGACGTTTCTTTGTGGGCGCGGCCTGTCGCTCGACGATGTGCCGCTCACGACAGGCAAGGATGATCAAGTCTCACCCGAGGTGACCGACGACGCCTTGAGCGAGGCGTTCCGAGCCTACCACGCTGGGATTGCGCGGCTCGATTTCGTGCGGAATACGGTCAACCTCGCCCAAGCCAGTCGGCATCGGCTGAAGGACGGCCGGATCACGCTGACAGGATACCGGCCGGATGCGGGCTGGAGAGAGCCGTCTGGGGAATGATCCGTATTCTGCACACGGCTGATTGGCATATCGGTCAAACTTTGCGCGGGTTCTCTCGGGAGCACGAGCACCGAAAGGTGTTTGAGCGGCTCGAAGAGATCGTCGTGGAGCGGCATGTCGATGCCCTCGTCATCGCCGGCGACGTGTTTGACAGCCAAAATCCCTCCGGGGAAGCGCAACAGCTCTTCTACAATACGCTCGTGCGGCTGAGCCGCGCGCATCCGCGCATGGCTATGGTGATCGCTGCCGGCAACCACGATGCCGCTGGTCGGTTGGAAGCGCCGCGGCCTCTATTGGAGGCATTCAACATCCGCGTCGTAGGCAATGTTCGGCGGCGCGAAGGGCGGGTCGAGGCCGCGCGTCATCTCGTTCCTATTGTTGACGCAAGCGGTATGGTGGCCGCTCATGTGCTTGCAGTTTCCTATCCAACCGCAGCGTGCCTTCCGAATTTGACGCGACTGGATAGCGAGGCGGGCTCGCCCGTCATCGCAGGCGTGCGAAGCCTCTATGCCGAATTGGTCGATACGTTGCGGGAAGCGATGGATGGTCTACCGTTCGTCCTAACGGGGCACCTCCATGTCGCGGGCGGCATTGAATCGGAAGGCGCGGAGCGCCGAATTCTGGTCGGTGGCCAGCATGCCGTACCGCATGACGTGTTCCCGGCAGAAGCAAGCTACGTAGCACTTGGCCACTTGCATAAAGCTCAGGCTATCGGTCGTGATACTGTCCGCTATTCTGGTTCACTGATCCCTTTGTCGGCGACGGAGCTGCCTTACGCACATGGGGTCACTCTTGTAAGCCTCGACGGCACAACGGTTCTATCCGAACATATCTCGATTGACCGGCCAGTCCCCTTTGTTCGCCTTCCTGAGGCGGGCGACATGCGGTTGAGTGAGTTTGGCGATCATCTGACAGCAATGGACCTCTCATCGGACCTTCCGCTTCATGAACGGCCATTCGTCCAGGTCAGGCTTGCCCGCGAAGGACTTTCGCCTGGGTTCAGAGAGGAAGTCGATCGCATCGCCGAGAGCTTTCCGGTGCGCATTGTCGATACCCGTGTCGCAGCAATACCCGGGACGTTAAATGACGTGATGCTCGCCGATCCTATGCTCCGGTTGGCGGAAAGAGATCCCGAGGATCTGTTCAAGCTCGCATTTGAACGCACCTTCGGCGTGGTCCCGGATGCCGCACATCTGGATGTCTTCCACCGGGCACGGGCGGAGGCTTAGCCATGCGGATCCTGGCTATCCGCGGCGAGAATCTGGCAAGTCTTGCCGCGCCCTTCGAGATCGATCTTGCCGCGGAGCCTCTTGCAGGTTCCGGCCTCTTTGCCATTACTGGCGAGACCGGCGCCGGGAAATCGACCATCCTCGACGCGCTCTGCCTCGCGCTCTATGGCGAATATCCGCGGGTCTCCGTCGGTCGGCGGGAGAATGCGCCCGATCCCAGCGGGGAGGCGATTTCAATTCATGATGGCCGGGCAATCCTGCGTCGAGGCGCCGGCGGCGGATATGCCGAGGTAGATTTTGTCGGACAGGATGGTGAACGCTACCGCGTCCGCTGGGAGGCCAATCGGGCGCGGGGGCGAGCAAATGGGCGGCTTCAGAATGAGCAGCGCGCGCTGTATCGACTTGATGACGGCAGTGCGGTGGCGACTGGTAAGACTCAGGTCCGCGAGGCCGTGGAGGCGAGAACCGACCTCACATTCGATCAGTTCCGGCGAACGGTGCTCCTCGCACAGGGCGAGTTCGACGCCTTCCTGCTCGCCGCCGAGAGCGAGCGAGCGGAATTGCTCGAGAAGATCACAGGTACCGAAATCTACGCAGCGATCTCGGTCCGCATTCATGATGGCACGGAGGCACGACGAAGACTTGTCGAGCACTTGGAGCAGCGCCGAAACGATGTCGGGCTTCTTGATGACGAAGCTAGGCAGGCGCTACTGGACGAGCAAAGTCAGCTTGCATTAGCGGTCGCTCAAAAAGGCGCGGAGCGCGATCAACACAGCGAGCGGTTAGATCATTTCAAGCGCGTCGCCGCCGCTCGCAGCGATCTCGCTCGGGCTGAGGCTCAGGCGCTCGCGGCGCACACCACACGCGAGGCCGCCGCCGATGATTATCAATCTCTTGCCGAGTTCGTTCTCGTTGAGCCGCTTCGACCGCTGGCGGTTGATTTGCAAAATGCACGGCGGACGGCAGCGGAGGCCAAGTCCCGTCTCGACAGTTTGCTTGTTGCGCGCGAGGAAGCACGGACGCTCGACGTGGCGTCTGCAACACAACTGGCGGACGCGGTAACCGCCAATGTCGCGGCGGAAGATGTCCTCAAGAATTTCGGCCCTCTTTGGAGCGAAGCCGAAAGGCTCGATGCCGAGCTGGCGGCAACTCGGACCGAGTTTAATGATGCGATGGAAAAATCGCAGCAAGCAGAAGCGACACTGCGCGATAAGGCCGATGCGCTGGCCACGATTAATCAAACTCTCGGTCAGACATCAGAGTTACACCGTACGACGGCCGCGCAGTTAAAGAGTCAATCGGATCGCATTCTTCTTGCCGATCGTCTCAGCGATGCGATGGACTTGTTGGCGAAGCTGGATGCTCTCAAACAGGACCATACTGCGGCCAGGTCAGAGGCCGCTGGAGCGGAAGAAACAGTTACTCGGCTGCGAGGTGAAATGACTGCGCTGTCGGAAAAGCTCACAGAGGATCGGGGACGAAAAGATGGCCTCAGTCGTGATATCGGTGATCGTCGAGGCGGTCTCGCTGGCATCGACGAGGCGGCGTTCCACGAACGGGATATCGATCTGCAACGCGCGCTTGAGGCTCTGCGCGAGGCAAGCACCGTCTGCGAACAGCATGTTCGGGCGTCGGCAGATCTAGCGCGCCGGGAATCGGAACACATGCTAGCGACTCAGGAGGTGAGCACAGCGAAAAGCCAAATTGTTGAGGCCGAAGCGGACCGGCTCCGTGATCGGATTGCGCGTGCGGAAATTGTTCCGATCGCAGAGCTCGCCGACGAGGCGGTCTCATCTGAGGCCATTCATCTGCGCAGCCTGCTGGCTCCAAATTTAGCCTGCCCGGTGTGCGGTAGCACCGATCATCCGCACCTTGCACACCCCAGCGCGCTCAACGAAATGGCTGCCAGGCTTCGCCACCGGCGCGAAGAGCTTGATACGGCGCTGACTGCGACTGGCCAGCGCTTGGACGCCGCCACACGCGCGCGCTCGGCTGGAGAGGTGCGCCAGGCTGAGACCGCTCGCGGAATCGATGTGGCGCGCGGACAAGTTCTGGCCGCCAAAAGCGCTTATGGCGAACAGTGCTCGTCGTTGAACGATCTCTGCACCAAGGCTCACATCTCGGGAAGTGTGCCTCCCGTTCTCGATGACCAGGCTGCGTCGAAACTGGCGGCCGTCATCTCAGTCGCGATCGCAGAACGATCAGCCATTGCGGCCCCGCTCGCAGACGCCCGGCGTCTGCGGACAGAGATTGACAGTTTGCAGCGGGAGCATGACGCGCTCGGTGAGGCGATCGAGACGATTACGCGGTCTATTGACCAAAGACGTCCTGATTTCCAAGCCGCGCAATTGAAGGCAACTGAGCACACGGTCCAGGCGGCAGGCCTTGCCGAGCGCCTCATTTCCATTCGCCGTGAAATCACGCCGTTTCTTGCTGCTGCAGGTGTGGCCATCGATGACCTCGATGTCGATCCCACCGGTGTTAGCGTTACGCTGTCGACGGTCGCGACGGAGTATGCCGGCCTCCGCGAGCAGGTTGGCCAGCTTGAAATGACGCTCCAGCGCCTGGCGCCGGAGCGTGCAGCGGCAGCCGCTTCGCTTGAGCACGCGCAGGCGCAGGTGACGGCAACGGCACTTCTTCTCGATCAACGTCGCCTGGCCGAGGGAGAGAAGGCGCGGGCCAGAGCTGAACTCCTCGATGGCGAGCCGACAGTGAGCCACCGGACTCGGATCAATGAGGCTTGCCGGACCACCCGAGAGGTGCTCGCACGTGCGCGCGATACGAAATCTGCCACCGATGCGGCGTTCCAGGCGGCTGGCGCTCGTTGCGACGAGGCCGCCGCTGGATTGGAGACGGCCAACGCCCGCAACGCTTCGGCCGAAGCGGCATTCAGCATGGCGTGCTTGGATATTGCTCGCTCGTTGGATCAGGTTGTCACGCTGATCGCAACCGACCCAGCATTGAGCAGAGCGTTGCGGGTCCGAATTCAGGAGATCGAGCAAGGCGTCAACGATGCCGGCACCGCAGTACTGACGCGTCAGAACGACTTACATCGGGCGTTGGAGGGGTTCGACGAGACCACCGATGCTGAGGCGTTGGCTGCAGTCATCGCGGCGTTGGCAACTGAAATCGGAGATCTGCAACAACGGACAGGTGTACTTGCCGCTGCGCTTGCGCGCGACGACGAGGCGCGCCATGCCGCCGCAAACCTATCTGCTGAAATCGACGACGCGAAAGCGGAACTCGCAATCTGGCAGGCAGTCGACGATGCTGTCGGCTCGGCCAGCGGTGATCGTTTTCGTCGCTTTGTGCAGGGCATCACGCTCGACCACATGGTGCATTTGGCGAATGATCACCTCCATGCATTGACCCCTCGCTACAGGCTCGCGCGGGGGGCTACGTCCGATCTTACGCTGCATATCATCGATCGCGACATGGGCGACGAGGTCCGCGGAACCCGTAGCCTGTCAGGTGGTGAACGTTTCCTGGTCTCGCTTGCACTTGCGCTGGCCCTGTCGGGTCTCGAAGGCCGATCGTCCTTTGTCGACACGCTTTTCATCGATGAAGGTTTTGGATCGCTCGATGCGGAGACGCTCGATTTGGCGGTAGATGCGCTGGAGACGTTGCAAGGCAGAGGTCAGAAGGTTGGCGTCATCACGCACGTCGCCGCCATGATCGAGCGGATTGCCGTGCAGGTTCGCGTAGAAAAGCGCGGCGCTGGGCGGTCGGAGATTAGAGTTTCTGATGGCATGGAAGCTGCATGGCCTGTCACGAGTAGCGCACAATAGTATCAGGAGAAGCGGCCTCGGTGCGTTCAGATCGGAAGAGGGGATAGATGGAGAAATACCACATCAAGTTGACCGAGAGCGAGGCCGCGACACTCGCGAAGATTGATCTTAGGGACTCTCATCGCAACCACGATGGGGGCCACGCAGCTTATAAAGCCAATGCGCAGCCAATCCTCGCGTTGCTCAAGTCTCTGAGCGACAGGTCCGCTGTTCCAAAAGAAAGGCTGAATTATTGGAATGATCCCCGGTATCATCAGGGAAGGATTAAAGCGTCGCGCAAAGGCCTATTCGAGAGAAATGGCTGCACAGGCGCTGAAATCTATACACACCCGCATTTCCTCCGCTACCTTCGCTATTTTCTCTTCGGCGCTGAACTCCCTGACGCTGTAATCACAGCGTTTGAGGAGAAAGTCGGCAATCCGGAGTGGGTATCCTCCAGTGACGTCGTGCCGATTGGTAAGTTCGCCCGGGATCTCACACGTCAATATCGTCTGGAAAAGACAGATGCTCCGGAGGAGTTCTTCAAACTGTGCCTCGACCTGGGGCTCAGCTTAACGACGGCCGAGAGCGTCATGCGTTCGGTGAAGCAAATTCGATAGAACATGGACAAACTGACGCTGAAGTATGTCTGGAGGCAGGAGCGGATACCGGTCGTACTGCGTCGAACGGGAAAAGGGCAGCGCTTACGTGTTCGTCTCCCCTTCTCGGAAACGAACCGCCAGTGGCTTCAGAATGGCAGGCGAACGTCCCCGCTCTGGATCGACGGCAAGAAATACTGGGAATTGCCGAAAGCTTGGTTCAACGATTTCGTCGAGCGGGTGTTGGCGAAGTATGGCAAGGTCTACGTTATTCAGCCTTACCGCGAGCAGGAAAAATGCTCCCCAGCGTGTCAGAACGCTGTCGGGCATGAGTGCCAATGTTCCTGCATGGGCCTCTATCACGGCGCCGGGAATGACGGCAGTTGGTTCGAGGTTTCCGACACCTTCGCGACGCGTTGGGCTGACCAGGAACTCGCCTGTCGACTCATGACCGCCAAGCCCTAAGGCAGCATGCGATCAAAACGCTGCAATGCGGTTCGAAGCGAGAGTACTGCAGCTTTGGGCATTTAGGAGAATTTGCTGGCGCCCGGGAGGAGGCCCGCATCAATCATTCCGGCCGTGGTCAATCAACTCGGAAAGGAACGCGGTGCCGATCTCAATGGCGCGGGCGGCCTCCGCCGAATCAATCTCCACACCATGCGAGGCCTCGTTCATCACGCGCAACGTATCGAGGAATCTCCCGGTTCCTACTGGGGCTAGGCCTCGCCGGTCGAGATCGTGCAGCATATTGCCGATGCCCGTCGGACGGCTCGGTTCCACGCCCTTCGCGGTCGCGAAATTCCGGACAGCCCGTTCGATTTCGATCCGTAATTTCACTAAGGACATCAATGGGAATTCCCGAGCGAAGTCCTCAACGGTCGGAAGCTCCCGCTGGAGTTGTGCGGGCAAGGCCGGCGACAATTGGTACTGGGCGATCCCCATCGGCTTGCTGGAATCCCGCAGGGCATATTCAACGATCACCTCGTTGCGGCCTTTGCAGAGGATGATGCCGATGGTGGGCTGATCGTTCTCGTGCCGGAGTTGGTCGTCGACGGCTGAAAGATAGAAGTTCATCTTCCCCGCGAACTCGGGCTTGAAATCCTCGATCTTCAGCTCGATCACCACGAAGCAGCGTAAGCGCAGATGATAGAAGAGCAGGTCGAGATAGTAATCCTGACCTCCGACTTGGACGTGATACTGGCTGCCTACGAAGGCGAAGCCCTTGCCGAGTTCGAGAATCATTGCGCGCAGATGTTCGATCAGCCCGCGTTCCAGATCGCGCTCCAGCATCTCAGGGCCGAGCGAGAGGAAGTCGAAAGTGTAGGGGTCTTTGAGGATCTGCTGGGCAAGCTCGGATTGCGCGGCCGGTAGGGTGCGCGCGAAATTGGTGAGCGCGCTGCCCTGGCGGACGAACAGATTGCTTTCGATCTGGTGGACGAGGACGGGGCGCGTCCAGCCATGCTCGATGGCCTGCCGGGCATACCAAGCGCGTTCTTCGGGCGCCTTCACGCTATCGAGCAGGCTGACGTTATGGCCCCAGGGCAATTGTGCAACGACCCGTTGCACAAATTCTCCATCGGGCCAGGCATCGGCCAAGGCGCGCATATATTTGAGGTTTCTGGACGACAGCCCGGTCATCTCAGGGAAGGCGTGGCGGAGGTCGTCCGCCAGCCGGTCGATGACCTTCGCGCCCCAGCCCTCGCGTTCTTGCCGGGCGAGAATATCGCGTCCGATGGTCCAGTAGAGCATGATCAACTCGCGGTTGACCGACAGGCTGGCGCGATGCCGCGCTTCGGCGATCTTGTGCTTCAGGTCGCTGACGAAGGCCGAATAGCTCTGCGGGTCGATCTCGGCTGCAGGGGCGGCCTTCGCGCGGCGAGAGGCGGGTTTGGGCGGTCGGGAGGTCATGCGGCCGCCTTCAGGCGTTTCTTCGCCAGCATGGCGCGGACGAATTTGTCCCATTTCGCCATACCCGCCCGCTTCTCGACCATATAGTGCCAGCGGTCGTAGTGCTTCGAGCTGACGTCCTGCAAGGCGTGGTTTTGCAGACGGTCGCGGATTTCCTTCGGAACGCCAGCCTTCCCGGCCAGCGTCTTGAAGGTTCGGCGCAGATCGCGGTTCGTCGCATAGGGGATCACGCCGCGGTCCCTCTGACGCCAGACGAAGCTGTAGAGCGTGCCGTGGCTGACGGGCTTCGACGGGTCTTTGGCCGACGGGAAGAACCAGCCGTAATCGTTCGGCTTGATCGACTCGATCAGCTCGGCGGCGAGCAAGGGCACCGGAACGGCATGAGGCTGGTCGTTCTTGGTCTTGGACCAGTCGATGATCCGCTCCTTGGCATCCCATTGATCGACGTGCAGGCGAGCGATCTCCTCGACGCGCTGGCCGGTCAGCATGATGAGCTGCACGGCGCGCGGGTAAGAGGGATGGACCGGCGTGTCGGGGCATTCAAGCCAGCGATAGAGCTGGATGAACTCGTCCTCGTCGAGCCAGCGCGTGCCCTTGACCTTGGGTTCGGTCGGAATGCCAGTGGCCGGATTGAAAGGGATACGAAACCGGCGAGCGGACTGCTGCCGATAGTCGTTGTCGGACTTCATGCCCCAGCTAAAGGCGGCATGGAGATAGGAGCGCACATGGTCGGCCATCGACTTGGCGCCGCGCTCGTAGATCGGGCGGATCAGCTCGATGATTTCCTCCGCCTCGATCTCGCGGGCGAGGCGGTTGCGCCCGAGCGTGTCGGCGATCTTGTTGAGACCCTTTTCGGTTTCCTTCCAGGACGGTTTCCCAGCCTCCTTGAGCGCGGCGACATAGCCCTCGAACAGATCGGCGACCGTGCCGGGGCGCGTGTCGGTCGCGATCTTGATGCTCCGGCCCTTCTGGATCACGTCTGCGAAGTCGCGCTTGTAGATTTCGCGGGCCTGCGCGAGCGACGTCGATGGATAGGCGCCGATCTTTTTCTTGGTCCGCTTGCCGTCGCGCCATTGCTGCGCCATCCAGTCTGCGGTGACGCGCTTCGGCATGGGCTTGAGAACGAGGACAAGACGGCCGGTGCCGCGTCCCTCGCCATCGGCGAGGTTCTCCTGCTTGCGGCTGATCTCGACACGCTTCAGTGCATGTCGGATCGCGGTGTCGGTCAGGGCTGGCATGGCGTTCCTCCTTGTCCGCAACTGGGATCGGTCGAGGAGAAACGGGGGGCGCTTGCTGGGAGCGGAAGGCCGTTTTTAACCCCTAAAACCGCCCCCAATTTGCCATAACCGCCCCCACTACGCAATGCAGAAATCCCGCAAAAATGCTAGTGTTTCGGCGTGCTTGAACGTGATCCAGCGGGATCAAAATGAATGAGTGGGGTGGTTGTGGACGAGGATGATCGCGCTTGCGGAGAGTTCGAGCGCGCGCTTGACCACCTCGCGCGGGTAGACCGGCGTGTGATCGATGGTGCCGGTCTGTTGCACCTCGTCGGCGATCAGCGCGTTCTTCTTGTCGAGGAAGAGAATCCGGAACTGTTCCCGCGTCTCGAAGGCCATCGCGGCGCGGCAGTAGTCGATGACCTGGTTCCAGGAGCCGAGGAGTTCGCGCTTGCCGACTTCGCCTCTTGTGAGAAGACCGCCGGCTGCCGCGACGAGCTTCAGGTCCAGCGCTGTCGACATGCCGACGCCCTTCACTTCGGCCAGAAGCGGGGCATCTGCGCCCAGCACTTCGGCGAACGAGCCGAAACGGGCTATGAGGGCTTTTGCCGTACCCTTCGTATCGGCGCGTGGGATCGAGCGAAACAGGAGCAGCTCCAGCAGTTCGTATTCGGCGAGTGCAGAAGCGCCGCCCTTTTCGAATCGGGCGCGCAATCGGTCGCGATGGCCGTGATAATGCGGCTTTTCAGCTTTCTTCCTGGCTGCGGACGGCAATGGCGGAACCGCGACGCCATCGATGCTTCCGGCAAGCGGGCGCTCGGCGAAGAAGCCGCGCTCGTCGTCGCCGTCTGCTTCGTCCATCCGCCGCTCCTCGATTGCGTCAGCCCAGGCCGGGGCGATCGAGCCCGGCGGGAGACAGAGAGAAAACCTCGCAGCCATCCTTCGTCACGCCGACCGTGTGCTCGTACTGCGCCGAGAGCGAGCGGTCCCGGGTCACGGCCGTCCAACCGTCCGAGAGCACCTTCACATGCGGGCGACCGAGATTGATCATCGGCTCGATGGTGAAGATCATGCCTTCACGCATCTCCACACCTTCATTGGCGCTTCCATAGTGCAGGATGTTCGGTGCGTCGTGGAAAAGGCGCCCGACGCCATGGCCGCAGAAATCTCGGACGACCGAGCAGCGCTCGGATTCTGCGAATGACTGGATCGCCGCGCCGATCGACCCGGTGCGTGCGCCGGGTTTGACGGCGGCGATGCCGCGCATCAGGCACTCATGCGTAACTTCGAGCAGGCGCTCGGCCGCCCGCTTCAACTGCCCGACAGGATACATGCGACTCGAATCGCCATGCCAGCCGTCGAGAATGTAGGTCACGTCGATATTGACGATGTCGCCTTCGCGCAAAGGCTTTGCATCCGGGATGCCGTGGCAGACGACATGGTTGATCGAAGTGCAGGACGCCTTGGTGTAGCCGCGATAGTTGAGCGTGGCGGGCAGGGCACCGTGGTCCATGCCGAACTCGAAGACGAAGCGGTCGATGGTCTCGGTCGTCACGCCCGGCACGACCATCGCAGCCAGCTCGTCGAGGCAGCGCGCGGTCAACTGGCACGCCTTGCGCATACCTGCAAAGGCGTCTTCACTGTAAAGCCGGATCTGGCCGGTGTTGCGCAGAGGAGCCGTCTCCGCGTCGAGATAGGTGACCATGTGCCGTTTACCCGCAGGCTTGCCATCTGAATTGAATGAGGAAAGACTTGGCATCAAGCGCGACGGCATTCAACCCCTCGGCGCCTCAAGTTGGGCGATGTGACGTTTGCATCCGGCTCTCCCTCGGCTATGCCGGGTGAAAAGGAGCAGCGCATGAGCACGAACCCGACATTCGACATCTGCGTCATCGGCGCCGGGATCGCGGGCGCGTCGGTTGCCGCCGAATTGGCGGACAAGGCGAGCGTCCTTCTTCTCGAACGCGAGAGTCAGCCCGGCTATCACACCACCGGGCGCTCGGCGGCGCTGTTTTCCACCACCTATGGCCCGCCGATCATCCGCGCCTTGTCCCGCGCGTCGCAAGCATTTTACGACGATCCCCCGCAGGGCTTCGACCGGCCGCTGCTGACGCCGCGCGGTGCGCTGATGATCGCGCGGGATGACCAGTTGCCCAGCCTCGACGCACTGGACCGCGAACTGGCCGGCGTTGCCGGCATCGAGCGGTTCGATGGAGCAGCGGCGCGCAACCTCGTTCCACTTCTGCGCGAGGGTCATGTCGCCGCGGCGATCCTGGAGCGCGTTGCGCAGGACATCGACGTCCATGCGCTCCATCATGGATATCTGCGTCAGTTCAAGGCGCGGGGCGGCAGTTTCGTCGCGAATGCCGGGGTCGACGCGTTGGAGCATGGGACGAATGGCTGGACGATCGAGGCCGGCGGCAACCGCTTTGAAGCGTCCAGGATCGTCAACGCCGCCGGCGCCTGGGCCGACGTGATCGCGGCGATGGCCGGCATTGCAACGGCGGGACTTACGCCGAAGCGGCGGACGGCGGCCATGATCGCATTGCCGGACGGGGTGACGGGTCATGGCTGGCCGATGATCGTCGACATCGACGAGGAATTCTACGCCAAGCCCGATGCCGGCAAGCTCCTGGTCTCGCCGGCCGACGAAACGCCGTCGGAACCGTGTGACGCGCAGCCCGACGAATATGATGTCGCCGTCGCCGTCGACCGTGTCGAAACGGCGTTCGACATCCAGGTGCGCCGGATCGACAGCAAGTGGGCCGGATTGCGCACCTTCGCAACCGACAAGAATCCGGTTGTCGGCTGGGGCGACGTCGAGCGCAGCTTCTTCTGGCTGGCGGGGCAGGGCGGCTACGGCATCCAGACGGCGCCCGCGCTCGCAAGTCTAGCCGCCGAAATCGTCCTCGGCGCGTCACCGGACGGCGCGATCATGGATCACGGCATCGATCTGGAATCGATGTCGCCCGGACGCGCCATGCTTCGAAAATGAGGAGAGGGTGTTGGTACGCCCAAGGGGAATCGAACCCCTGTTTGCGCCGTGAAAGGGCGCCGTCCTAACCGCTAGACGATGGGCGCGTACAACGAGGCGGTTTATAATAAGCTTCTCAGGAGCGCACAACCCGGCAGCGTCAGATTTTCCTACTTTTCCGCTGAAACCGACGTGACGCAACGTCGCGACGGGGTGGGTTCAGCCGCGTCGGCGGCAGCGCCAGTTCCAGTCCCGCTCGGGGCCGACATCGACATGGACGGATTCGGTGTGGCAGTAGGTGCCGACGCCGCCGCGTCCAGGCATGGAGCGGACGTACTCGGCAAGCGTCCATTTGCTGACGCCGGCAACCTGAATGTCGGCCGCAGCGCAGGCCATGTGCAGCGAATTGCGCGCGCCCCGCGCACGCCTGTTGCGCTCTGGACTGCGGAAGCCCGACGTGATGACGACCTTCTGGCCGAACCGGCTTTCGATCGATTTCAAGACGCGCACGAGCGAGGGCCGCAGGCAGGAGACATCGACATCGTCATGCTGCTTCAAAAGGCCGTTCGGCGCGAGCCGTGCAAGCCCCGGCGCGTAGGCGACCTGATAGAGCCCGCCATCCTCGTTCAGGTCGATGTCGCTGGTATCGTCGATACCGTTGCGGCGGCTGATCTCGAAAAGATTCGCATTGTCCCGCACGCCGGGCAATGCATTCTCGCTGATCGCGGCAGTGCTGATCATCACCGGCCGCGACTGTTTCGCCGTCGTGGAGATGGGCGCGCGGTTGGCCTCCATGTCGACGATCGGCTTCGGCGTCTCGGCGGGGGGCGCCGCCTCTTCGGCGGGTGTCGATTGTGCAGCCGGAGTTTGTTGCGCGACGATCGGCGAGGGCGTGGGAGGGGTGGGCTGCTGTGAAAAGAACGCGGACAGAAAGCCGCGCTTCTGGGGTTCGGGTGCTGCGACCTGCGCCGGCTGCGTATCGCCTTGCGGCACGGCGTTCGCTGTCGCGCCTTCCGTGATCGTTGTTTCCTGCACGACGCCCTCGACCGGGGCGGCGTTCGGAGTTGCGGCGGCGACCTGCGCCTCGCCATCCTCCGGCGGAAGGGTGGGATCGGCGGCAGTCGCGCGATCGGTGATGGTTGGCACGGCGGCGACCTGCTCGGGAAGGCTCGGATCGGTCTCGTCGAAAACGTAAGTCGGGGCAGGCGAAGCTTCAGCGGCTTCACCTTCGACCGCAACGGACTCCGCGGATTGCGGCATCGCGACGCCGGTGGCGCCATATTGCGGATTGAAGCCGAACATCGTCATGTCGGTATCGGAGGTCGCCGAGCAGGACGCGAGAAAGGTCGCTGTCAGGGCTGCGAGCACAGCACGATTGAGGGCGCTATGGCGGCGCGAACCTTCTGCAGACAATGCGTGTCCCCTTGGTGCGTCTCGTTTGGGCGGGTCTTCGCGTCGAAAAGAACAATCGCAAAGCACCCGACCGGGTCGAGACCTATCGGAATTGACTGTCGAGCACAACATCTGACCGGCGCAACGGTTCTGATCTGTCAAGCTGCCGAATCGCTCGATGCACAACTTGGTTCCTGCGCTGATCGTCGCAGAGTATTGGGGAATTCGCGGCGTCTGTCTACACCCGCATCCTGACGTAATCCCCAGGTGCGTCAGCCAGAATTTCCGTATTCTTGCCGGTTTTACGCGCCTTGGCCGTCTTGTCGTCCTTGGAGCGAATCCATGCGTCCCAGTGCGGCCACCACGAGCCGGCCGTCTCATCCGCCTTGGCAACCCAGGCCTCGAATTCGCCCTTGGGCGCCCCGCCCGACCAGAATTGGTACTTTCCCGCCGCCGGCGGATTGACCACGCCTGCAATGTGGCCGGAACCCGCCATGACATAATCGACCGGTCCGCCGAAAAGCCAGCTGCCGACGAACACCGACTTCGCCGGCGCGATATGGTCTTCCTTGGTCGCCAGATTGTAGATCGGGATCTTCACGTCCTTGAGCGAGAGGGTCTTGCCGGCAAGTTTCATCCTGCCGGTCGCCAGATTGTTTTCCAGATAGCAGTTGCGCAGGTAGAAGGAGTGGTTTGCGGCGCTCATCCGCGTCGAATCGGAATTCCAGTAGAGCAGATCGAACGGCATCGGCGTCTTGCCGCGCATGTAGTTGTTGACGACATAGGGCCAGATCAGGTCGCCTGCGCGCAGCATGTTGAAGGCCGTCGCCATCTTGGTGCCGTCGAGATAGCCGCGCGTCTCCATCGCCCGTTCGAGCGCGCCGATCTGCTCTTCGTCGACGAACACCTTCAGGTCGCCGGCATGGGTGAAATCGACCTGCGTGGTGAAGAAGGTGGCGGTTGCGATCCGCTTTTCGCCCTCCTTGGCGAAGAGAGCCAGCGCGGCGGCGAGCAGCGTCCCCCCGACGCAATAGCCGATCGCGTTGACCTGCTTTTCGCCCGTGGCCTTCTCGACCGTATCGAGTGCGAACTGCACGCCGTCGCGAATATATTCCTCCCAACCGGCGCGCGCGTGGCGCTCGTCCGGATTGACCCAGGAGATGACGAACACGGTGTGTCCCTTCTCGACCGCCCAGCGGATGAACGACTTCTCCGGATTGAGATCGAGGATGTAGAACTTGTTGATCCAGGGCGGGCAGATCACGAGAGGGCGCTTCAGCACATCCTTCGTCGCCGGCTCGTACTGGATGATTTCGGCAACGTCTGAGCGCGCGACGACCTTGCCCGGCGTGGTGGCGATGTTCTTGCCGATCTCGAAGCGCGAGGCGTCGGACTGGCGCAGCTTCAGGTCGCCCTTTCCGGCCGCGATGTCCTCGGCCAGCATTTTCAGGCCGCGGACGAGATTCGCCCCGTTGCTCGAGACGGTTTCGCGGAAGAGTTCCGGATTGGTCAGGATGAAGTTCGACGGCGAGATCGCGTGGCTGATCTGCTTGACGTAGAATCCGGCCTTGTGCCGCGTGTGTTCGTCCAGCCCATCGGCATGTTCGACCAGATCGTTCGCCCAGCGCGAGGTAACGAGATAGGTCTGCTTCAGGAAATCGAAAAAGGCGTTCCGGCCCCAGTCCGGGTCCTTGAAGCGCTTGTCCGGCGCGTCGGGAGCGACGGGCGCATCCGGATCGGCGATCCTGGTTATCGAGCGCGTCCAGGCTTCCATATAGCCCGAATAAAGCCGCGTCTGCGCCTCGAGCGCACGCGACGGGTCCGACAGCCAGTATTCGCTCAGCCGCGAGAAGGTCTTGACCATGTCGGCCATCGGCTCGGCCAGCGTGTCGCGCACCTCGCCGGCCTCTCGCGGCGCCGACCATGCTGCCGCCACTTTCCCCGCTTCTTCCATCATGTGGGAAACGTTGACCGCGAATGCCTCGGGGTCCTTGACGAGGTAGTCTTCGATATCCGGGGCGTCCGCCTTCTGCGTGCCTTGCGTCGTCTTGGGGCCGGCCATGATTTTTGCGCTTCCTCCCGGCGGCATTTTCTTTACAGACTAACACGATGGGACGCAGGCGGTCCAACGATTGCCACCGCCGAATGACGGAAAGAGGAAGAATGGCCAGTCATCTCATTTCCAGGTTTTCGGGCGTGCTTGCGGTCGCCGCCCTGGCGCTTTCGGCATGTGCCGCGCCGCAGGCGGATCAGGGCGTGTCCGCGTCGACCGCCTCTGTCGGGTCGGGCGCCTATCCAAATCTCAACGTTCCGTTGCAGCCGGCGACAGCGCAGATCACGCCGGAAGAACGCGAGGCGACAGCCAGCGAATTGCGCGCCCGCCGCGTTGGTCTGGCGCCTGCGGCTCAACCGACATCCTCCTCGGCTGCGCAACTGCGCCAGATCGGCAGCACCCATGCCGAAGGCGCGATCAACCGCATCGAAGGCGATTGACGGCGCATGTCCGTCTCGACCGTCGCCTTGAAACTGTGTATAGCCGCCCCCACTCCCTCTAGCCGCGCCGGGTTTGCCCCATGGAAGAGTTTCACAAGGTCCGCCGTCTTCCACCCTACGTCTTCGAGCAGGTCAACCGTCTGAAGGCTTCCGCCCGCGCCAAGGGGGCCGACATCATCGATCTGGGGATGGGCAATCCCGACCTGCCGACACCCAGGGCGATCGTCGACAAGCTGGTCGACGTGGTGCGCGACCCGCGCACGCATCGCTACTCGTCCTCGCGCGGAATTCCGGGCCTTCGCCGCGCTCAGGCGAACTATTATGCCCGTCGATTCGGCGTCAAGCTCAATGCGGACACGCAGATCGTCGCCACGCTCGGCTCCAAGGAAGGCTTCGCCAACATGGCGCAGGCGATCACCGCGCCCGGCGACGTGATCTTGTGCCCGAACCCGACCTATCCGATCCATGCCTTCGGTTTCATCATGTCGGGCGGCGTCATCCGCTCGATGCAAGTGGAGCCCGACAACGGTTTCATTCCTGCGCTCGAGCGTGCGATCAAGCACTCGATCCCCAAGCCGCTGGCGCTGATCATGAACTACCCGTCGAACCCAACGGCGCATGTCGCCTCGCTCGACTTCTACAAGGACGTCGTCGCCTTCGCCCGCAAGAACGACCTCATCATCCTGTCGGACCTCGCCTATGCCGAGATTTACTTCGACAACGCGCCGCCCCCTTCGATTCTTCAGGTGCAGGGCGCGATGGACATCGCGGTCGAGTTCACCTCCATGTCAAAGACCTTCTCAATGCCTGGCTGGCGCATGGGCTTCGCGGTCGGCAATGAACGCCTGATCTCGGCGCTCACCCGCGTCAAATCCTATCTCGACTACGGCGCCTTCACGCCGATCCAGGTGGCGGCGACCGCGGCGCTCAATGGCGATGGCGCCGAAGTCGATGAGGTCCGCAAGGTCTATCACCGCCGCCGCGACGTCATGGTCGATGCGTTCGGGCGCGCCGGCTGGACGATCCCGGCGCCTTCCGCCACCATGTTCGCCTGGGCGCCGATTCCCGAGCAGTTCAAGCATCTGGGCTCGCTCGAATTCTCCAAGCTTCTCGTTGAAAAGGCCGATGTCGCGGTCGCGCCGGGCATCGGTTTCGGCGAGCACGGCGACGACTATGTGCGCCTGGCGCTGGTCGAGAACGAACATCGCATCCGACAGGCGGCGCGGTCGATCAAGAAATTCATGGGGGCCTCGGCTCCGGCGCCCGACAATGTGGTGCAGATCGGCGCGCGGCGCTGACTAACAAAACAGAGAAATGAAAGGATGATTGGGGGCATGAGCGAAGCATTGCGCGTGGGTATCGCCGGATTGGGCACGGTCGGCGCTTCCGTCGTCCGGCTGGTCACCGAAAGGGCGAGCGAGCTCACTCGCCAGTGCGGCCGCCCGATCGCGATCGTCGCCGTCGCCGCGCGCGACAAGGCGCGCGACCGCGGCATTTCGCTCGACGGCATGGAATGGTTCGACGATCCGGTCGCGCTCGCCAAATCGAAGGACATCGACGTCTTCGTGGAACTGATCGGCGGCGAAGAGGGTGCTGCCCGCGAGGCGGTCAAGGCCGCGCTCGACGCCGGACATCACGTCGTCACAGCGAACAAGGCGCTGCTTGCCAAGCATGGGCTCTCTCTCGCCGACGCTGCCGAAAAACGCGGCGTGCTCCTCAACTATGAGGCTGCCGTCGCCGGCGGCATTCCCGTCATCAAGACGATGCGCGAGGCGCTTGCCGGCAACACCGTGCTGCGCGTCTTCGGCATCCTCAACGGCACCTGCAACTACATCCTGACCCGCATGGAAGCCGAGGGCATCTCCTTCGAGGACTGCCTCGCGGACGCCCAGCGTCTCGGTTATGCCGAAGCCGACCCGACTTTCGATATCGAGGGCAACGACACCGCCCACAAGCTCGCCATCCTCACCAGCCTCGCCTTCGGGACGAAAATCGCCGCCGACGACATCTATATGGAGGGCATCTCCAACATCACCCAGGCGGACATTCGAGCCGCGTCCGAGCTTGGCTACCGGATCAAGCTTCTCGGTGTCGCGCAGAAGACCGAGACCGGCATCGAGCAGCGCGTCCATCCTACCATGGTGCCGACCGCTTCCGTCATCGCGCAGGTTCATGGCGTGACGAACGCCGTGGCCATCGAGACCGACATTCTGGGTGAATTGCTGCTTTCCGGCCCCGGCGCCGGCGGCAACGCCACCGCGTCGGCCGTGATCGGAGATATCGCCGACATCGCCAAGAGCCGTCCCGGCTTCCAGCACGGCCCGGTCTTCGGCCGCCCGGCCAAGGAACTCGCGCCGTGCAAGAAAGCGAAAATGCGCGCTCATGAAGGCGGTTATTTCATTCGCCTGACGGTCTATGACCGCACCGGCGTCTTCGCGGCTTTGTCGCGCCGTATGGCCGACAACGACATTTCTCTGGAATCGATCGTCCAGCATTCCGACCGGGATGCCGCGGCCGACCAGAAGACCGTCATCCTCGTCACGCATGAGACGACGGAAGCGGCCGTGCGCAAGGCGATCGACGGCGTCACCAGGGACGGCCATCTCGTCGACATGCCACAGGTCATCCGCATCGAGCGTGCCGGCTGATGGTGCGCCAGGCAGCGCCTTGACCCTGGAGCGGCGGCACTTCTTCGACGTGCGCAGGTCCGTGCGTGGGCTCGCCTGGGAACATCGGCTCGATCCGCGCCAGGAGAATATCGCGCTCGCCATCGCTCAATCCCATGGCGTGCCCGACATCGTCGCGCGCGTGCTGGCCGCTCGGGGCGTCGGGCTCGACGAGACGCCGCGCTTTCTCGATCCGACCATCCGCGATTTGCTCCCCGACCCGTCCTCGCTGACCGATATGGACAAGGCCGCCGAACGCATCGCCGATGCGATCGCGCGTCGCGAGCCCGTGGCGATCTTCGGCGACTACGATGTCGACGGCGCGTGCTCGTCGGCACTGATGAAGCGCTATCTCGCGCATTTCGGCGTGCCGGCCGAAATCTACATTCCCGACCGCATCTTCGAAGGCTACGGGCCGAACCCGGAGGCAATGCGCGACCTCGTTTCGCGCGGTGCGAAGCTGATCGTGACCGTCGATTGCGGCACCAACAGCGCGGCTTCCGTCGACGCCGCCAGCGAGGCGGGAGCGCATGTCGTCGTCCTCGACCACCATCAGGTCGGCGGGCCGCTTCCCGCTGCGGTCGCGGTTGTCAATCCGAACCGCGAAGACGACCTGTCGGGGCAGGGGCATCTGTGCGCGGCCGGCGTCGTCTTCGTCACGCTGGTTCGCGTCACGAGCGTCCTGCGCGCGCGCGGCCAGACCGATCTTCCCGACCTTCTGTCGATGCTCGATCTGGTCGGTCTGGCGACGGTCTGCGACGTGGTTCCCTTGATCGGCGTCAACCGCGCGTTCGTCGTCAAGGGGCTGGCGGCCGCAAGGCGCCTTGGCAATCCGGGCATTGCCGCGCTGGCGCGCGTCTCCAAGGTCGGCGAACCGCTGAACGTCTTCCATTTCGGCTTCATCATCGGTCCGCGCATCAATGCAGGCGGGCGCATTGGCGATGCCGCTTTGGGCTCGAAGCTTCTGGCCTGCGACGACCCGGTCGAGGCTGGCACGATCGCCGAAACGCTCGATCGCCTGAACCAGGAGCGCCAGGCGATGGAAGCGGTCATGCTGCTCGACGCCAAGGCACAGGCCGATGCCGAACTCGTTCATGGCGACGGGCCTGGCGTGCTGGTTGCCGTCAGCGACAACTGGCATCCCGGCATCGTCGGACTGCTCGCCTCGCGCATCAAGGATCATGCGCGCCGTCCGGCCTTTGCCATCTCGTTCAACGCCAATGGCATCGGCAGCGGTTCGGGCCGCTCGGTGCCCGGCTTCGACCTCGGCCGCCTCGTGCGGGACGCCGTCGATGCAGGCCTCCTCGTCAAGGGCGGTGGCCATGCGATGGCCGCCGGCATCACGGTCAAGCGCGACAGACTTGGCGACCTGCGCGCCTTCTTCGAGGAACGCGCCGCAAGCCAGATCAAGGATCTGCGCGATGGCGAAACGTTGAAGATCGACGCGGCGCTCTCTGCCGAAGGCGCGCGGTTCGATCTTCTCGACGCAATGGAAACGGCCGGTCCATTCGGCGCCGGCCATCCGCAACCGGTTCTTGCCTTGCCACGCCACCGCGTTCTCGACGCGCGGGCCGTCGGCACCGGTCATCTGCGTGTGCAGCTTGCTTCGGAAATGGGAGGCAGGCTTCAGGCCATGGCCTTTCGTTCGGCCGAAACCGATCTCGGTCATTTCCTGGCAACCTCGCGCGGGCAGACAGTTCATGTCGCCGGCTCGATCGCGTCCAACTACTGGAACGGCGCGCGCTCGGTGCAGTTCAGAATTCTCGACGCGGCGAAGGCTTAAGCGAGGACGTTCTGCAGCCGATCGAGTTCGGCAAGTTGAGCGCGTGTCGCGTCGTAGCCGAGCTTGATCAGCTCGTCGGCGCGGTGAAACTCCGTCAGCCCGATATGTCCGAGCTTTGGATGCAGGGAGAGGTCCGGCGGATCGCCTGCCAGCCGCGCGCGCGAAATGCGGTCCTGAATGATGTTGAAGGCTTCGACCATGACGCCGGTTATGCCGAGGCGTGATTCCCGGTCGCGCGGACCCTTGTCGACGATGAGCGGGGTTTTCTTGCCGTCGGTCATTTCCCGGCCGTCCTCCGGCATGTCGGCCGAATGCTTGATGACGGCGGCGCGTCCGAACAGATCATAGTGAAGGTTCACGGCAACGACGAGGGGCTGTTCGTAGGCGCGGCATACGGAGACGGGCACCGGGTTCACCAGCGCACCGTCGACCAGGACGCGCTTGTTGCAGACGACCGGCTCGAACACGCCGGGCAGGGCATAGGACGCCCGCATTGCCGTGATCAGCGATCCGCTCGACAGCCAGATCTCGTGGCCGGTGCGGATTTCGGCCGCAACGCAGACGAAAGGCCGCGGCAGATCGGCGAAAGTGAGGCCTTCAAGGTGTTCCTGCATCCGCGCGGTCAGGCGCATTCCGCCGAGCAGGCCCGATCCGCGAAGATTGAAGTCGAGCAGCCCGAAAATTCTGCGCTTCGTCAGCGAACGGGCGAATTCTTCCAGTTCATCCAGCTTGCCGGCCAGATAGCAGCCGCCGACAAGGGCGCCGATCGAAGTGCCGGCGATCATGTTGATGCGGATGCCCGCCTCGTCGAGCGCGCGCAGCACGCCGATATGCGCCCAGCCGCGCGCCGCGCCACCGCCCAGCGCCAGTGCGATGCCCATCGGCTCCGACTTTTCCCGGAGTTTGATTTCGGGCGATGGCGGCAGGGCTGCACCCACCTCCGGCTTGCTCATGAAGGACGCCCAGTCGAGCATCGGTCGCTCCGTCTCAGATCGATCCATATTGCCTGGATATGGTATCCGAAGAATGAAGACGAGCGATGCGCCAGAGCAATCGCCTATTTGGTGTAGATGTCTTCGGGATCGAATTCCGGCTCGGAGTCGATGATTAGCCGCGCGCTCCCGTCCGCCATTTCGGCCTTGCGATAGAAGCACGAGCGTCGGCCTGTATGGCACGTCGCGCCGTGCCCTGCGACCTCCACGCGAAGCCAGATCGCGTCCTGGTCGCAATCTGTGCGCAACTCCACGATGGTCTGAAGATTGCCCGACGTCTCGCCCTTCTTCCAGAGCGCGTTGCGCGAGCGCGACCAGTAATGCGCGATGCCCGTTTCCAGCGACAGCGCCAGCGCTTCGGCATTCATGTGTGCGACCATCAAGAGCTCGCCATCGCTCGCATCGGTGACGACGGCTGTGATCAAGCCGGCCGCATCGAAGCGCGGCGCCAGAACGGCACCCTCTTCGAGCGCCGCCTTGGAGGTCGGGGGAGATGAGAACTGCATCTGGTCCTGTTTGGGTAGTGGAGATCAGGGTGCGCGGAAATCGCGCAGCGACATCAGGAAGCGCGCCTGCTCCTCCGGATGATCGCGGAAGGTACCGGTGAAGGTCGAGGTCATGGTGCTGGAGCCCGATTTGCGAATGCCGCGCATGGCCATGCACATGTGCTCGGCCTCGATCACGACGGCGACGCCGCGCGGCGTCAACGCGTCCTGGATCACGCCGGCGATTTGCGCCGTCATCGCCTCCTGCGTCTGCAGGCGGTGAGCGAAGATATCGACCACGCGCGCGATCTTGGATAGACCGACGACCTTGCCGTCCGGCAGGTAACCGACATGCGCCTTGCCGATGATGGGCACCATATGGTGCTCGCAATGCGAGTGGAACGGGATGTCGCGAATGAGAACGAGATCGTCATAGCCGGCCACTTCCTCGAAGGTGCGGCCTAGCTCCTCGAACGGGTCCTGGTCATAGCCGGAAAACATCTCCCGGTAGGCTTTGGCGACACGCTTTGGCGTATCGATCAGCCCTTCGCGGTCCGGATTGTCGCCGGTCCAGCGTAGCAGAACACTTACCGCCGCTTCGACTTCGGCCTGCGTCGGGCGCGGCTTTTGCTCGATCGTCTTTTCGGCGTCGGCGCGGTTGGGGAATGATTTCACAATTGCGTCCATGAAAGGCGTCTCCCGTAGTTCCCCTCTACGGAGGAACGAGTTGAACGGACCACAGCCTTTCCCGGAAATTTCGGCAGATTCTGCCGTCGATCCGAAATGGCGTGCATACAAACGGCCCTGATGCCGGGGACGGCTTGTCGGGTCAATTGCACAACCACTATATATTCTCGCATCGGCCGATGAAAAGGCATGGCAGCGGCGACGAATTGTTCAGCCGCGCCGCAAAGACGGACACTTCGATGATCGACGACGTCTACAACGCGAAAATTCTCGGCTTTGCCGGTAATATCGAACGGCTTGGCCGCCTGTCGGACCCGGATGCGAGCGCAACCGCCCATTCCAAGCTGTGCGGCTCGACCGTCGTCATCGATCTCAGGATGGATGGCGACGAAGTGATCGATTTCGCCCACGAGGTGAAGGCGTGCGCGCTTGGGCAGGCGTCGTCCTCCATCATGGCGCGCCATGTCGTCGGTGCCCGCGCTGACGAACTGCGCAGCGTGCGCGAGACGATGCGCCGCATGTTGAAGGAAAACGGCTCACCGCCGGACGGGCGTTTCGCCGATTTGCGCTATCTGGAACCCGTGCGCGACTACAAGGCTCGCCACGCCTCGACCATGCTGACCTTCGACGCCGTCGTCGACGCCATCGACCAGATCGAGAAAAAGCGCGCCGGCGAGGCGGCCTGAGTTCCATGACCGACCGCTCGCGCAACTGGTCCGGCGCCTGGCCGCGCACGCCGGGGCGCCTCCTCGGCACCGGTTTCGTCCGTCTCTATCAACTCACGCTCTCCGGCTTCGTCGGCAATTCGTGCCGGCATTATCCGACCTGTTCGGAATTCGCCTATGAGGCGATCGCGCGCCATGGGCTTTGGCGTGGCGGGATCATGGGACTTTTCCGTGTCATGCGCTGCGGGCCGGGCGGCACCCATGGCATCGACCTCGTCCCCGAGCGGCTCGAGCGCGACCAGACGTGGTATGCACCGTGGCGTCTATGGCGCGTCAGCCGCAAGCGCGGCGCCGCCTGACCTTGTCCATGCCCGATTGATCGGCTAAACGCGCTGGCATCGACAACCACCTGCGCTCGTTTGCAGGACTGGATAGGAAGCATTCCATGCCTGACGTTTCCCTGACATTTCCCGATGGTTCCGTTCGCGCGTACGACGCCGCGGCGACGGGCGCCGATCTCGCCAATTCCATTTCCAGGTCGCTCGCCAAGAAGGCGGTCGCCTATGCGATCGACGGCCAGGCACGCGACTTGGCCGACCCGCTCGGCGCCGACGGCGCGGTCGAGATCATCACGCGCAGCGATCCGCGTGCGCTGGAGTTGATCCGCCATGACGCCGCTCACATTCTGGCGGAGGCGGTGCAGGAGCTCTGGCCTGGCACGCAGGTCACCATCGGCCCGGTCATCGAGAACGGCTTCTACTACGATTTCGCCCGCGAGACGCCCTTCACCCTCGATGACCTGCCGGTCATCGAAAAGAAGATGCGTGAGATCATCGGTCGCAACAAACCCTTCACGAAAGAGGTCTGGACGCGTGACAAGGCGCGGCAGGTCTTCGCCGACAAGGGCGAGGCCTACAAGGTCGAACTGATCGACGCGATTCCCGCCGATCAGGATCTGAAAATCTATGCGCAGGGCGATTGGTTCGACCTTTGCCGCGGCCCGCACATGGTCTCGACCGGCCAGGTCGGAAATGCCTTCAAGCTGATGAAGGTGGCGGGCGCCTATTGGCGCGGCGATTCCAACAATCCGATGCTGACGCGTATCTACGGCACGGCTTTCGCCGAACAGGCCGAGCTTGACGCCTATCTCCATATGCTGGAGGAGGCCGAGAAACGCGACCATCGCCGGCTCGGCCGGGAAATGGATCTTTTCCATTTTCAGGAGGAAGGGCCGGGCGTCGTCTTCTGGCACGCCAAGGGCTGGCGCATGTTCCAGAAACTGACGGCCTATATGCGCCGCCGGCTCGACGGCGACTATGACGAGGTGAACGCGCCGCAGGTGCTCGATTCCTCGCTATGGCAGACCTCGGGCCACTGGGGCTGGTACAAGGAAAACATGTTCGCCGTGCAGTCGGCCGACCCGAAGGCCGAGGACCAGCGCGTCTTCGCCTTGAAGCCGATGAATTGCCCCGGCCATGTCCAGATCTTCAAGCACGGCCTGAAGTCCTACCGCGAACTGCCGATCCGACTTGCAGAATTCGGCACCGTCCATCGCTATGAACCGTCCGGCGCATTGCACGGCCTGATGCGCGTTCGCGGTTTCACGCAGGACGACGCGCACATCTTCTGCACCGACGAGCAGATGGCGGCCGAGTGCCTGAAGATCAATGATCTGATCCTGTCGGTCTACGAGGATTTCGGCTTCGACGAAATCGTCGTCAAACTCTCGACGCGACCGGAAAAACGCGTCGGCTCCGATGCGCTGTGGGATCGTGCCGAATCCGTCATGATGGATGTTCTCAAGCAGATCGAGGCGCAATCGGGCGGTCGAATCAGGACCGGCATTCTGCCGGGCGAGGGCGCATTCTACGGGCCGAAGTTCGAATACACGTTGCGCGACGCGATCGGCCGCGAATGGCAATGCGGCACGACGCAGGTTGACTTCAACCTGCCCGAACGCTTCGGCGCCTTCTATATCGACAAGGATTCGGAGAAGAAGCAGCCGGTGATGATCCATCGCGCGATCTGCGGCTCCATGGAGCGTTTCCTGGGTATCCTGATCGAGAATTTCGCCGGCCATTTTCCGCTCTGGTTCGCGCCGGTGCAGGTCGTCGTGGCGACGATCACGTCCGATGCGGACGACTATGCCAACTCGGTCGTGGCCAGGCTGAAGGCCGCCGGCATTCATGCCGAGCCCGATCTTCGCAACGAGAAGATCAACTACAAGGTTCGCGAACACTCGATGGCCAAGGTTCCGGTCATCCTCGTATGCGGCAAGCGCGAGGCCGAGGAGCAGACGGTCAACATGCGCCGTCTCGGCTCCCGCGACCAGCAGTCGCTGACGTTGGACGAGGCGCTGGGGCAGTTGCGGCAGGAAGCGATCGCACCGGACCTGAAGCGGTTGGCTGCCGGAAACTGACGAAATCGGGGCGGCTTCGGTCGCCCCTTTTCATATGGGTGTCATGGGCGCACGCGACACTCGTGTCATGATCGCACTTCGCCGCCAGCGCCTCTTTCCAGAACTCACCTATGCCAATGACGGCCATCGCCGGTTGCAGCGGTTCCTGATCGAGCGCATCGAAAATCTCTCGGGGCGTGACCGGTTCGCTGCCCTTTACGACATCTGGCGGCGCGACGTCGCGCCGGGCGGTGTCGATCTCTTCTCGAACATGCTGCGCATGGTCGGCATCGAATTGCGGATCAAGGGCGTCTGGCCGCCGGCGAACCTGCCCGATACGCCCCTGGTCATGGTCGCCAATCATCCGTTCGGCATCGCCGACGGTATAGCGATCCTTTCGCTTGCCGAGCGGCTGGGCCGTCCGTTCCGCGTGATGATCCACAAGGATCTGATGCGGATAGCGGAAATGGAGCCCTATGCCCTACCGATCGACTTTTCCGAAACCCGCGAGGCGGTTTCGGCCAATCTGGTGATTCGCAATGAAGCGCTGCGCCTTTTGCGGAGCGGCGTAACCATCGTCGTCTTTCCGGCAGGCGGCGTTGCGACGGCGACGAAGATCGTCGGCAGGGCAAGCGATCTGGAATGGAAGATGTTCCCGGCCCGGCTCGTCAGGGATGCCGGCGCCTCGGTCCTGCCGCTGCATTTCGCCGGCCAGAACAGCCGCTGGTTTCATCTTGCGAGCCGCTTCTCGATGACCTTGCGCACCGCGCTGCTGATCCCCGAATTTGCCCGCCGGGCCGGCCGGCCGATGGATGTGCGTGTCGGTCCGATCATTCATGCCGGCGAATTCGGCCGCGACCGCAAGGAAATTCTGGAGCGTATGTACCGGGCGGTCTTCGATCTGGCTGACGACCGATCACTGCGAGCCCAGGCGCCTTGCGCCATCGGCGAATTCTCCGTCAGCTAACCGCCGGCGGAGCCTTCGATCCGTTCTGCGCCATTCTCCTCGGCAATCACTTCGACATCGCTGTTGCGCCCGGCGATCACCCGGAATTCGCGCTGGTAGAGACGTTCGCGGTTGCGTGCGACGGCGACATATTCGCCTTCCGCCAGCACCATCGACGCGAACGCCCCGACGCTCTCGCGCACGATGTCGCCCGAATCGGTCAGCACCGCCCAGGAGGTGTCGGCAATGGCCTCGCCGCCGGCGTCGCGTACCAGCTTCATGGTGATCTCGGCCGCCTTGTGCTCCACCGTCGCTTCGGTCAATTGCCCGGCTTCGACGCGGATGTCGGACCGGATGACGGCGTTGACGTTCCCATAGGTCGAGACGACGTGATAGGTGCCGCTGTTGAGGCGCACCACCGACTTCGGACTGACATTGGGTACGATCAGCGCGCGCTCGCCCGCAGCATCGCCGGCCCCTTCATAGATGGAAAAGCGCAGCTTGTCGGACGGAATGCCGCCACCGCCGGAGATGACCGCGTCGAGCTTGAGCCCGCCCGCGTCGAGCACGAACTGTTCCTCCCGCGCATTCGGGCCGATGGTGATGCGCTTGGTTGCGCCGGCCCGGCCGAACGTCGCGTGGACGAGGTAGCTGCCGGGATCGAGCTGGAAATTGCTGGTGCCGCCCTGCGCGGTGGCGATCAGGGGCAGCTTTCCATCCGGTCCCGCTTCCGGCCGGAAGACACGCCAGACCATGCCGCGCTCGATCTGCGCGCCTTCGCCGGTCAGTCGGGCTGACAGGGTGAGCGAGCCGGCACCGGGCATGGCGAGCGGCGTTCCGATCGAAGGCGCCGCGTAGCCGGTGATGCCTGGCAGTTCGATTTGCGGCAATGGGGAGGGCAATTGGATTTGCGGCAACGTGCCGACGCCGCCATCGGGCTGCGACTGGATCGGCGGTAGCGAAAGAGGTGGAGGCGTCGTTGCGTCGGAGGGAGCGCCGAAACCGAGATTGCCGCCTGGTCCGGGCCCGCCGCTGCCAAATCGGTTGCCGGCGCCGCCCTCTTGCGCCTGTGCCGGCGCGATGCCCGCCAGCAAGGCGAGAGTGACGATGCGGATCAGTCGCATTGTGAACGGTCTGGCACAGGAAACATACCTTGCGTTGAACCCGAAAGCGGTGGCAATTTCAAGGCTCTCCCCAGTGCGGGCAGGTCGGCCTATCCATTGTGCGAATACCGTTTTTCCCGCTGATTCAATCCCTTGAAAGAGGAAAACGAGATTTGACGTCATCGACGATCGAATTCCTTCTCAACAGGAAGTCCGCCCCCATCGCCGAGTTGCATGGGCCTGGCCCCTCGGATGACGAGATTCGTACGCTGCTGACCATCGCTGCACGCGTGCCCGACCATGGCCGGCTCGCGCCGTGGCGGTTCATCGTCTATCGCGGCGACGCGCGTGAACGCGTGGGCAACGAATTGGCCGAACTTGCCGAGAAGCTTGAAGGTCCGCTCACCGATGCGCGCCGCGAGCAGGAGCGCACGCGCTTTTCGCGCGCGCCGCTGGTGATCGGCGTCGTTCACGTCCCGCGCGACAACCCGAAAATCCCGCAATGGGAGATGTTCCTGTCCGGCGGCGCCGTCGCGATGAACCTCCTCGTCGCCGCGAGCGCCATGGGCTATGGCGCGAACTGGATCACCAACTGGTATTCGGACGTGGAGGAGGGGCGGGCGATCCTCGGCCTGAAGCCGGAGGAACGCGTCATCGGCTTCGTCCATATCGGCAATTTCGACGGTGAGGCGTTCGAGCGCCCGCGGCCCGATCTCGATGCCCTGATCACCGAATTCGGAGCCGATGCCTGATGTTCTACGAACCGAAAAACGGCCACGGCCTGCCGCACGATCCGTCGAAGGCGATCGTCTCCCCGCGACCCATCGGCTGGGTCTCGACCCTGTCGGGAGAAGGAGCGCTCAACCTTGCACCCTATTCCTTCTTCAACGCGCTGACGACATCACCCTTCCTCGTCTGGTTTTCGTCGGAGGGCGAGAAGGACAGTGTCCTGAATTGCCGGGCGACTGGCGAATTCGTCATCAACCTCGCCAGCCGCGACCTCGCCGATGCGATGAACGCCAGCGCTGTCGATGCCCCACACGGGACGAGCGAGTTCGACTATGCAAAGCTCGAAACCGCACCGTCGACGCTCGTTGCTCCGCCGCGCGTGGCGAGCGCCCATGCCGCATTGGAATGCAAGGTGACGCAGATATTCGGTCCGGTCGGGCTCGACGGCGAGCCATCGGCCGCGACCGTCGTCATCGGCGAGGTCGTCGGCGTCCATATCGATGACGAAGTCCTGACGGACGGCCTTTTCGATGTCGTCAAGGCGGGCAACCTCGCTCGCCTCGGCTATATGGACTATACGAGCGTCACCGAGACCTTCGCCATGCGCCGACCGCGCTGGAAGCCCGATTAGGCGATTCCGGCGGCGGTCGCGCGGGCGATCAGCCGCTCGGCCCGTTTCAGATGGGGGCGGTCGTACATCGCGCCATCGATGGCGACGACGCCGGGATTGCCGGCCGCCATGAAGGCTTCGATCACCGCGCGCGCATGGGCGATGGCCTCGACGGAGGGCGTGAAAACCTCGTTGATGATCGGCACCTGTGCAGGATGAATCGCCATGCGCCCCGTGAACCCATCGCGGATGCCGGCGACGCAATCGGCGCGAAATCCATCCACGTCGCGGAAGTTCGGAAACACCGTGTCGATCGCAGCCGCCTGCGCGGCGCTCGCCGCAAGCAGCGTCACCGCGCGCGCAAGACGGAAAAGGTCCGTATAGGCGCCCGTCTCGTCGCGCGTCGCGCTTGCACCGATATCGGCTGACAAGTCCTCCGCCCCCCAGGTCAGCGCGCCGAGCCGCTGATGCGCCCGATAGGTGGAGGCGGCAAGAACGCTTGCGCCGGTCTCGGTAATGAGGGGGATGATCTTCGTCGCCCCGTCATCGAGGCCATGATCGGCTTCATGGACGCGCAGTTTTGCGGAAAGGTGCTCCAGATCGGCATACCCGCTGCATTTGGGCAGCATGATCGCGTCGGGACGCGCCGCCATTACGGCCGCCAGGTCGTCATCGGTCAGGCCGGTCGTCAGGTCGTTGACGCGAACGATCAGTTTCGGGCCGCCCATTGTGCGATCGACAATGAAATCGCGAGAGAGTTCGCGCGCCGCCGGCTTGTTCGCAGCCGAAACCGAATCCTCGAGATCGAGGATCAGCGCATCGGCGCCGGAGTGAAGACCCTTGTCGAGCTTGCGTTCGGAATCGCCGGGGACGAAGAGCAGCGAGCGCATCAGGCGGGCTTCCTCAGCATCATCGCCTGGCGCGTACACTTCGCGACCACAACGTCGTTCTGGTTATAGGCGCGGTGCTCGAATTCGACGATGCCGCGGTCGGGCTTCGACTTCGATGGCCGCACGCTCTTCACCTCGGTCTCGACCCGCACCGTGTCGCCATGGAAGAGCGGATGCGGAAACACCGTGTCGGTCATGCCGAGATTTCCGATCGTCGTGCCGAGAGTGGTGTCGTGCACCGAGATGCCGATCATCAGGCCGAGCGTGAAGAGCGAATTGACGAGCGGCTTGCCCCATTCGCTTTTCGCCGCGAAATCGAAGTCGGTATGGAGCGGCTGGGGGTTCAGCGTCATGACCGAGAACAGCATGTTGTCGCTCTCGGTGACCGACTTGGTCAGCGTGTGCCGGATGACGTGCCCCGGCACGAATTCCTCGAGATAAAGTCCTGCCATGAACGGCCTCCTGATCGCGAACGTGACGCGTTAAAGAACATGGTGAACCGTTCGTAAACCAATTCCCGCTAGCGTCCACGCATAGTTTGCGAAGGGGTTGGATGTGACGACGGCAATCGCGGAAACATATCTGCGCTCGACGCGCGCGTTCGAACGCGCCGCCGCAGCCGAATATCTCGCCAACACCGCTCTCGCCGCCGAGACTCCGCGCGAAGATCGTCACGCGGCCATATCCGCGCTGACGCTGCTCGCCGATGACCCGTCGCCGAAGGTGCGCGCGGCGATCGCCTCCGCGCTTGCCGGCAGTAGCCGCGCGCCTTTGCACATCATCATGCACCTCGCCAAGGACCAGCCTTCGGTTGCCGCGCCGATCCTCCTGCGCTCGCCGCTTTTGACCGAAAACGACCTCGTCGAACTCGTCGTCACGCTCGATGCGCGCGGCCAGGCCGTGATTGCCCGCCGCGCGGCTCTCACCCCCGGTCTCGCCGCAACGCTCTGCGCATTCGGTTCGCGCGAGGCCGTCGTCGAACTCGCCCGCAACGACGATGCCGAAATTCTGCCCACGGCTTTCCGCCGGATGGTTGAGCGTTTCGGGTCGGATGCTGAGCTGCGCGAGATTTTGATCCCGCAGGCGCGGCTGCCCGTCGATTGCCGCCACAGGCTGCTTGCCGGCATCGGCGACGTTCTGAGCCGGTCTGCATTCGTCATGGCGATGATCGGACCGGAGCGTGCGGCGCGCGTTGCGCGCGAGGCCTGCGCCCGGTCGGCAATCGACCTCGTGGATGCGGCGCGGCCGGCCGAGATGGTCGAACTTGCCGACCGTTTCCGCGAGGCGGGCCATCTGACCACCGGCTTCGTCCTGCGCTGCATGGCGCTTGGCAAGGTGGAATTCTTCGTTCATCTCCTCGCGCATCTCGCCGCGGTGCCGAAGGAGCGTGTGCGGGCCATTCTCATTTCGGGGCCCGATCTCGCCATGGTCGCCCTGTTCGAAAAGGCGGGTCTCGGTACGTCCACGCACCGGCCGCTCGTCGGCGGCATTCTTGTCTGGCGGCGCGTGGCGAGCGGCGACCGGATTGCGGGCGTCTACGAAGCCAGTCAGGCGATGATCGACGCGATAGGCGACGAAAGCGCCTCACAGACCGGTCAGATCGTCAGCCTTTTGCGGCAGGTCCAGGCTGACGCGATGCGGTCGTCCGCCGCCGATGCGGTCAAGATCGCCGCCTAAATGTCCAGGTCGCCGGCGAATTCGGCGTTGTCCTGAATGAACCGGAACCGCAATTCGGGCTTGGTGCCCATCAGCGCATCCATTGACGCCTTCGTCGCGTCCTCGTTTTCATCGACCATGACCCGCAAGAGCGTGCGTTTTTTCGGGTCCATGGTCGTTTCCTTGAGCTGGCTCGCCAGCATTTCGCCCAGACCCTTGAACCGGCCGAGCTCGACCTTGCCGCGCCCGGTGAATTCGGTGCGCAACAGCTCGTCCTTGTGCGCATCGTCACGCGCATACATCGTCTTGCCGCCCTGCGTCAGCTTGTAGAGCGGCGGCACCGCCATGTAGAGATGCCCGCCGCGAATGAGGTCCGGCATCTCCTGATAGAAGAAGGTGATCAGCAGCGAGGCGATATGCGCGCCGTCGACATCGGCGTCGGTCATGATGATCACGCGGTCATACCGCAGATCTTCGACGCGATACTTGGCACGCGTCCCGCAGCCGAGCGCCTGGATCAGGTCGGCGATCTGCTGGTTGGCCGTCAGCTTCTCGCGTCCCGCGCTCGCAACGTTCAGGATTTTCCCGCGTAGCGGCAAAATGGCCTGGCTCTTTCGGTCGCGCGCCTGCTTGGCGGAACCGCCTGCCGAATCGCCCTCGACGATGAAAAGCTCCGCGCCGGCCGCTGCGTTCTGCGTACAGTCGGCGAGCTTGCCCGGCAGGCGCAGCTTGCGCACCGCGCTCTTGCGGCTGACTTCCTTTTCCTGGCGCCGGCGCACGCGTTCGTCGGCGCGCGCGATCACCCATTCGAGCAGCTTCGAGGCCTCCTGCGGATTGTCCGCCAGCCAGTGGTCGAATGGATCGCGCATCGCATTCTCGACGATGCGCTGCGCTTCTCCGGTCGCGAGCCTGTCCTTTGTCTGGCCCACGAATTCCGGTTCGCGGATGAATACGGACAACATGCCGGCGGCCGATATCATCACGTCTTCGGCAGTGACGATCGAGGCGCGCTTGTTGCCCGTCAGGTCCGCATAGGCGCGCAGGCCGCGCAAAAGCGCATTGCGCAGTCCGGTCTCGTGCGTCCCGCCCTCGGGCGTCGGAATCGTGTTGCAATAGGAATTGAGGAACCCGTCGCCGCCATGCCAGGTCACGGCCCATTCGAGCGAGCCATGCCCGTTGGCCTTTTCGCTCTTGCCGGCAAAGGGCTCGCGTGTGACCTGGTATTCCGCGCCCAGCGAAGCGAGCAGATAGTCCTTCAGGCCGCCGGGAAAATGGAAAGTCGCCCGGTCGGGCGTCCTGTCCTTGTCACCGATGAGCGCGGGATCGCACGACCAGCGGATTTCCACGCCGCCGAACAGATACGCCTTCGAGCGCGCCATTTTGTAAAGCCGCGCCGGCTCGAACCGCGCATTCGCCCCGAAGATCTGCGCATCCGGATGGAAACGCACCCTGGTGCCGCGCCGGTTCTGAACGTCGCCGAGAAATTCCAACCCGCCCTCAGCGACGCCGCGCGAGAAACGTTGGCGATAGAGCTTGCGGCCGCGCGCGACCTCGACTTCGAGAACATCCGAAAGGGCGTTGACCACCGAGACCCCGACGCCGTGCAGGCCCCCCGATGTCTCGTAGACCTTCGAATCGAACTTTCCGCCCGCGTGCAAAGTCGTCATGATGACTTCGAGCGCCGACTTGTCCTTGAACTTCGGGTGCGGGTCGACCGGGATGCCGCGGCCATTGTCCGTCACCGACAGGAACCCATCCGCGGCAAGCTCGACTTCGATGAAGGTCGCGTGGCCGGCAACCGCCTCGTCCATCGAATTGTCGATCACTTCGGCAAAGAGGTGGTGCAGCGCCTTCTCGTCGGTGCCGCCGATATACATGCCGGGTCGGCGCCGTACCGGCTCCAGCCCTTCCAGCACCTCGATGTCGGCCGCGCTGTAGCCGTCGCTCGCGTCTTTGGTCGCCACGGCCGCCGGTGCCGTGCTGGCGGCGCGCTTGGCGGCAGTCACGATCGGGTCGGCAGGTCGCGCCGCCGGCTTGGCCGGCGTCGGGGCGGCGAGGTCACCGAAGAGGTCGTTGTTGTCGTCCATGGCGCAGGCGTGGTCCGTTCGCGAATCAGATCGAGCGTGTTCGCACGGCCGTCATCCTAGCCGCGACCCACCTCATGCAGGAGATCGCGGCAAAAATGAAGGGGTCCGTTCCCGGTTCGTCCACAGGAGACCTCAGCTCGGATGTCTTCAACTCGCCAACGCCTCCATCGGAGGACACGAGCAGACGAGATTTCGGTCGCCCGCAACATTGTCGATCCGCGAAACGGGCGGCCAGTATTTGGACGCCATGTTCGCGTCGCCGGCCGGGAAGGCGGCTTCGATCCGCGAATAGGAGTGTGCCCACTCCGCTGCCATCACGTCGATCGCCGGGTGAGGGGCGTTGACCAGCGGATTGTCGTCCTTCGGCCACTTGCCCTCGGCCACCTTCGCCGCCTCCTTGGCGATGGCGATCATGGCCTCGCAGAAGCGGTCCACCTCGGCCTTCGGCTCCGACTCCGTCGGCTCGACCATCAACGTGCCTGCCACCGGCCAGGACATCGTCGGCGCATGGAAACCGTAGTCGATCAGGCGCTTGGCGATGTCCTCGACCGAAATGCCCGCGCTCTCCTTCAGCATCCGCGTGTCGAGGATGCACTCATGCGCGACGCGCCCGTTGCGGCCGCGATAGAGCACCGGGAAATGCGGCTCCAGCCGTTCGGCGATGTAGTTGGCCGAAAGGATCGCGAGTTCCGTCGCCCGCTTCAGACCCGTCGCGCCCATCATCCGGATATACATCCAGGTGATCGGCAGGATCGAGGCCGAGCCGAAGGGCGCTGCCGCGACTGCATGGCGTGTGCCATCCGCGACATGGCCGGGCAGGAACTTTGCCAGATGCGCCTTGACGCCGATCGGTCCGATGCCGGGCCCGCCGCCGCCATGGGGAATGCAGAAGGTCTTGTGGAGGTTCATGTGGCAGACATCGGCGCCCAGATCGCCCGGTCGCGCGAGGCCGACCATCGCGTTCAGGTTCGCGCCGTCAAAATAGACCTGACCGCCATGGTCGTGGACGATCTTGCAGATATCGCGCACGCCTTCCTCGAACACGCCATGCGTCGAAGGGTAGGTCAGCATCAATACCGCCAGCCTGTCCGCATGTTGGTCCGCCTTTGCCTTCAGGTCGTCGACATCGATGTCCCCGTGGTCGGTACATTTGACGACGACGATGTCCATTCCCGCCATCGAGGCGCTGGCCGGGTTGGTGCCATGGGCGGAGGAGGGGATGAGGCAGACGGTGCGCTGTTCGTCGCCGTTTGCGCGGTGGTAGCGGCGGATGGCGAGGAGGCCCGCATATTCGCCCTGGCTGCCGGCATTCGGCTGCAGCGACACGGCGTCGAAGCCGGTGATCTCGGCCAGCCAGTTTTCGATCTGGTCGAACATCGCCTTGTAGCCCTCGGCGCTGCCCTCCGGCGCGAAGGGATGGAGGTTGGCGACGCCGGCCCAGCTTACCGGCATCATCTCGGCCGCCGCGTTGAGCTTCATCGTGCAGGAGCCGAGCGGGATCATCGCCCGGTCGAGCGCCAGATCCTTGTCCGAAAGTCGGCGCAGGAAACGCATCATCTCGGTCTCGGAGCGGCTTTCGTGGAAGACCGGCTGGCTCATGAAGGAGCCGGAGCGCTTTCCGGGCAGATGCGCATCCGCCGTCTCAAGCAGTTTGACGCCGAAGAGGTCGGCGATGGCGGCAAGGTCGGCCTCGGTCGACGTCTCGTCGAAGCTGATGCCGATCCGGCCATCCTCGAAGTCGCGCAGCCACAGCCCGCGCTCCATCGTCTTTTCGAGAATCGCTTCGGCGTGCTTCGTCGTCACGGTCACCGTATCGAAGAAGCCGTCGCCCGCGACTTTGATGCCCTTGGCCTTCAAGCCCGTGTGGAGGCGTGCGGAGAAGCCATGGATGCGGTTGGCAATGGTTTGCAAGCCTTCCGGTCCGTGCCAGATCGCATAGGCCGCCGCCATATTGGCGAGCAGCGCCTGCGCGGTGCAGATGTTCGACGTCGCCTTGTCGCGGCGGATGTGCTGCTCGCGCGTCTGGAGCGCGAGCCGGTAGCCGACCCGCCCGCCCGCATCGACGGACTGGCCAACGAGCCGGCCTGGCATCAGCCGCGTGAACCGGTCCTCGACCGCGCAATAGGCCGCGTGCGGCCCGCCATTGCCCATAGGCACGCCGAAGCGCTGCATCGAGCCGACCGCGATCTCCGCGCCGAGCGAAGCGGGCGTCTGCGTAATGGCCAGAGCCAGGGGATCGGCGACGAAGATGACGACCGCCCCGGCGCCCTTGGCCTTGGCGATCTCGTCCTTGTGGTCGCCATAGACGCCGGTCGTATCCGGCCAGGGGATGACCAGGGCCGCAGTTTCCTCATCGACCGGATCGCAACATATCGCCATGCCGAGCGGCTCGGCGCGCGTCTCGACGACGTCGAGCGTCTGCGGATGCAGCGCGCCGGCGATCGAGATTTTCGGGCGCTTCATGCGGTGATGGCGAAACGCGATGCCGACCGCCTCGGCCACCGCAGTGGCCTCGTCGAGCAGCGAGGAGGAGGCGACCGGCAGGCCGGTCAGTTCCGTCACCAGCGTCTGGAAGTGGAACAGCATCTCCAGCCGACCCTGGCTGATCTCCGCCTGATAGGGCGTATAGGCCGTGTACCAGGCCGGGTTCTCGAACAGATTGCGCTGGATGACCGGTGGCACATGCGTGCCGTGATAGCCGGCGCCGATGAAGCTTTTCGCGACGACGTTCTTGTCCATCATACTGGCGAACTCGGCCAGCGCTTCCTGCTCGCTGGCCGGCGCCGGCAGGTCGAGCGGGCCTTCGAACCGGATCGATTTCGGCACGGCCTGCGCGATCAGCGTGTCGATGGAGGTGACGCCCAGCGTCTTCAGCATGTCGCGCTGGTCGGCTGGGCCGGGGCCGATATGGCGGTTTGCGAAGCTCATCGTTTCCTCGTCAGGCAATCGTTGCATCATAGGCTGCGCGGTCCATCAGACCGTCGAGGGCTGCTTTGTCGGCGAGCTTCATCTTCCACAGCCAGCCATCCTTCTCGGCGGCCGAGTTCACCAGTCCCGGATTGTCCGAAAGCCCGTCATTGACCTCGGTCACCTCGCCGGTGAGGGGGGCATAGACGTCCGACGCCGCCTTGACGGATTCGACGACGACCACCGTGTCGCCCCTGGCGATCGCCCGGCCCTTTTCGGGCAGTTCGACGAAGACGAGATCGCCGAGTTGTTCCTGCGCGTAATTGGTGATGCCGACAGTCGCGATGTCACCCTCGACGCGAATCCATTCATGGTCTTCTGTGAAAAAAGTCTGGGCCATCGGCGTCATCCTTTGCGCATACGATGTGGCTGAAACGGAAGAGGGTGGAGCGAAAGGGACAGGCGATTGCCGCGCACCTCCGCGAAGATCGGTTTGTCGAGCGCCGCGATGTCGACGCTGCCCATGGCGACCGGCCCACCGAAGGAGGGGCCGAACCCGCCGGAGGTGATCGAACCGACCGTCGCGCCGGAGCCATTGACGAGCGCCGCCCCGGCGCGCACCGGCTGGCGGCCTTCCGGCTTCAGCCCGACGCGTTTGCGGCGCGGACCTGCGGCAACGGCTCCGGCGAGGGCGGCCGCGCCGATATAGGTTCCGCCTGCGCGCAGCGCCTTCGGTATCGCCCAGGTCAGGCCGGCATCGACAGGGTTCGTCTCCGGCGTGATATCCTGCCCGTGCAGGCAAAGCCCGGCTTCGAGGCGAAGACTGTCGCGCGCGGCAAGGCCGATCCACTCGACGCGGGTGTCGGCAACGAGCCTTTCGGCAAGCGCTTTCGCCGCATCGAGCGGCACGGCGATCTCGAACCCGTCCTCGCCGGTATAGCCGCTGCGCGCGATGAACCAGCCATCGCCGGTTTCCCTGCCATTCATGAAGGCGAGGCCGTCAATGCGCAGTCCGGCGTCGAGGGCAACCGCCTCGGCTTGCGGCCCCTGCAAGGCCAGAAACACACGATCGAGCGCCTGGACCGTGCAGTCGAAACCCGCTGCGATTCCGCGCAGGTGCGTCTCGTCCGCCTCGGCATTGCCGGCGTTGGCGACGACGACGAAGCGCTCGTCGTCCACCCGCGTGACGATCAGGTCGTCGAGGATGCCGGCTTCGTCATTCAGGAAGAACGTGTATTTCGATTGCCCCGTCCCCAGCACCTGCGCGTCGATCGGACAGGCGCGCGACAACGCCTTCGCAGCCTCGCGGCCCGACACGACGAATAGCTTCATGTGGGAGATGTCGAACAACCCCGCCGCCTCGCGGCAGTGAAGGTGCTCCTTCATGACGCCTGCGGGATAGGTCAGCGGCATCGACCAGCCGGCAAAGCCGCCGAACTTGGCGCCTTCCGCAGCGTGCAGATCGTATAGTGGGAGTCGTTTCAGTTCGCCCGGTTCCGCCATTCGGCCTCCAAAGGTCGCACGTATCCAGCCGCTTCAGCGGCATGTTCGTGCCCCTCTGTCGGAAGCCTGAGAGACTCGCGCGACCGGAACCCTGTCGGCAGCGCTTACACCTTCGGCGCGGAGAGCGATCCCCGACTTTCCAGAGCGTCTTGACCGGCGGACGGTTCTTTTGCCTGAGAGATTTCGGGCGATTTCCCCTTCGGCGGCGATCCCGGCCCTTGGCCCGAACCGCTCTCTCCCGCAAACCGGCGGGGTGCGAATCACCCCTGACGGAATCGACGCTAGACGATTGCGCCGGCCTTGTCACCCTCGCGCGCGAATATCCGCAACTCATCCTCGATCTGCGAAATGACGGTCGCGCTCTGTGCGTGGAGCCGTTTCAGTTCGGACAATTGCGCGGTGATTGCGCGCACCGTGTCGTCGCGCGCATCCTCTTCCACCGGCGCGGTTCCGACCCCGTAGAGAAGCCAGGACAGGCTGACATTGAGCACGCCCGCCAGCATCGAAAGCCGGTTGGCGCGGGGCTGCGAACGATCGGTCTCCCAGGCTTGCAGGGTCGCCGTCTGCACGCCGAGCCGCCGGGCCAGTTGCGCGGTGGTCATGCCCACAGCGTCGCGGGCGCGGGAAAGCCTGCCGCCCAGCGTGTCGAGGTCTGGATTTTCGGAATAGATCGTTGCGGTGTCGGGCACCTGTGCCACCCCCTGAGACGTTGATCTGGATCGTAGCGCGCTGCCGATCGGCAGCGCGCGCTCAAGCATGGGGCATGAAGCCGGCGATCGCAACCGTTCGGGAGGGTTGCAATCCAGATCAATGCGTTAGCGCTGCCAGATCATTTCATGTGGGAGCGAACAATCGCTCCGCGTGCCAACGCAGATGGTCGTTCATGAACGTGGAAATGAAGAAGTAGGAGTGGTCGTAACCCTCCTGCATCCGCAAGGTCAGTCTGATTTCCTTGGCCTTGATGGCTTCCTCGAAAAGCCAGGGCCTCAGGCCATCGTCGAGAAAACCGTCGCCCGTACCCTGGTCGATCAGGAATTCGGGGAAACATGCGCCGTCTTCGATCAATGCCGTTGCATCATATGCGCGCCATGCGGCCTCTTCGGTTCCGAGATATTTCTCGAAGGCCGGCTTCGACCAGCCCGCCGTAGACGGCTGCACGATCGGCGCAAAGGCCGAGCAGGACCTGAACCGGTCCGGATGCTTCAGTGCGATCGTCATCGCGCCATGCCCGCCCATCGAATGGCCGAAGATCGATTGTCGCGCCATGTCGGCTGGAAATTTCGCGGCGATCAGCTTCGGCAGTTCCTGCGTGACGTAGGAATACATCCGGTAGTGCTTGGCGAACGGTTGTTCGGTTGCGTCGAGATAGAAACCGGCGCCCTTGCCGAACTGCCAGTTGTCGGGTTCGTCCGCGACGCCTTCGCCCCGCGGGCTCGTGTCCGGGCAAACGACGATCAGGCCGAGTTCGGCCGCCATCTGCCGGTATTCGCCCTTGTCCATGACATTGGCGTGGGTGCAGGTGAGGCCCGACAGATACCAGAGGACCGGGCAGGGGCCGTCCTTCGCCTGCGGCGGCACGAAGACCGCGAAAGTCATCTCGCAGTTGCAGGCCTCAGACATGTGCGAATAGACACCCTGCGTTCCGCCATGGGCCTTCGCTTCGGATATGGTCTTCATTGGTCCCTCATTGCGAATTCAATGCACGGCGGATCGTCCGGTCGAGCGTTTCGAGAAAGCGCGATCGGTCCTTGGGCGAAAAGGCGGCGTTATAGCCCTTGATTTCGCCGCTCTCGCGCAAATTCTGCTTCAGATCGCGCATCGCGACTGCCATGCCGATCGTTTCCGGTGTGAAGGGCTGGCCGGTCATGCCGATCACATGGCACCCCTTTTCGACGCCGCGCGCGGCGAGCGGGATGTCGGCGGTCACGACGATGTCGTTGCCTTGCGCGTTCTCGACGATCCAGTCGTCGGCGGCGTCGAAACCGGCCGAGACGACGACATTACGCACCATCGGGTCACGCGAAGGCCGCAATCCTCCATTGGCGACGAACGTCACGATGAGATCGTGCCGTTCGGCGACTTTGAGAACCTCGTTCTTGACCGGACAGGCATCGGCGTCGACGAAGATGGCAGGTCTGGTCACGGCAGGCTGCACTGGGTCAGCGCGACCCCTTCGTCGCCCGCCGCCTGGCTGATGCGCAGCGTGTCGGGCTCGGACGTGTCGAGCGTGATCTGGCGCTCTTCCGTCTCGCCTTCGGCAAAGCAGGTGGCCGAAACAGTCGTCGCATCGTCGATAGTCTCGCCGGGCTCGATATTGCACACGCTTTCGTAGCGGCGAATGGTGGTCGGAGTGACGACCGCGAAGAGCTCGATCGGCTCCTGGTCGATTTGGTCGCAGGCTTCGGCAGTCTCGGCCCACGCGCCGACATAGTCGGGGCCGATATTTGCCATCGAAGCGCGGGCGGCCGCGCGCGTATCGGCGTTGAGTTCGCCTTCGGCGGCCAGCAACGCGGCGGGATTGCCGACCGGCGCGTCCGGCACGTCGCCGCCGGTCGCCTCGTTGATGCGCGCTTCCAACTCGCTCGCCGCCCTTTCCAGGTCGCCGCGCGCCCGTTCGACGATCTCGCTCACCGACGCGCCGATCTGGCCCGCAACTTCGCCCGCGCGGTCGAGCGTCGGTCCGGCATCTTCCAACGCCTGCTCGGCGCGGGTGCGCGCTTCGCCGGCCAGCCTGCCCGCTTCGCTGGCGGCCTCTTCGGCGGCCTCGCGCATCCGGGAGAGGGCATCACCGGCTGCGTCCTCGGCATCGTTCAAAGTCTCGTCGAGGTCGGGATCGGCCGGTTCGATCTGTACCTGCGGTGCCGGTTCGGCCTGCGAGGTCGTCGTCTCGTCCTCGCCGCAAGCAGCGAGCGTCAGGAGCGAAACGCCCGCCGCGGCGAGCAGAAGCTTCTTTGCGAACATGTCTTTTTCCCGATTTTTTCAAAAGCGAATGCCCGGCCCAGGCGGGCGAGGTCGCGCGTTAACGCGCGGCGCGCCGAAAAGTGCCGCAGCCTGCCTCAGTAGACGACGACGCTGCGGATCGATTCACCCGCGTGCATCAGGTCGAAGCCCTTGTTGATCTCGTCCAGCGACAGCGTGTGCGTGATCATCGGGTCGATCTCGATCTTGCCGTCCATGTACCAGTCGACGATCTTCGGCACGTCCGTGCGTCCGCGCGCGCCGCCGAAGGCCGTTCCCATCCAGGTGCGGCCCGTCACGAGCTGAAACGGCCGCGTCGAGATTTCCTGGCCGGCGCCCGCAACGCCGATGACGACGGATTTGCCCCAGCCGCGGTGAGCGCATTCAAGTGCTTGCCGCATGACGTTCACGTTCCCCGTGCAGTCGAACGTATAGTCCGCGCCGCCGATCTGGTCGACTCCGCGCTTGGTCATGTTGACGATATGGGCAACGACGCCGCCGTCGACTTCGCTCGGATTGACGAAATGGGTCATTCCGAAGCGCTCGCCCCATTCCTTCTTGTCGTTGTTGATGTCGACGCCGATGATCATGTCGGCGCCCGCAAGCCGCAATCCCTGGATCACGTTGAGGCCGATGCCGCCGAGGCCGAAAACGGCCGCTGTCGCGCCGATTTCCACTTTCGCCGTGTTGATGACGGCGCCGATGCCGGTGGTCACGCCGCAACCGATATAGCAGATCTTGTCGAAGGGCGCGTCTGGATTGACCTTGGCCACGGCGATCTCGGGCAGGACCGTGTGGTTGGCGAAAGTCGAGCAGCCCATATAGTGGAATATCTTGTCCTTCCCGATCGAAAAGCGCGACGTGCCGTCCGGCATCAGGCCCTGACCCTGTGTCGAACGGATCGCCGTGCAGAGATTCGTCTTGCGCGACAAGCAAGAGGGGCAGGAGCGGCATTCGGGCGTATAGAGCGGGATGACGTGATCGCCCTTCTTCAAGCTCGTCACGCCCGGTCCGACATCGACGACGATGCCGGCGCCCTCATGGCCGAGGATCGCCGGGAAGATGCCTTCCGGGTCGGCACCCGAAAGGGTGAACTCGTCGGTGTGGCAGATGCCCGTCGCCTTGACCTCGACCAGAACCTCGCCGGCGCGCGGCCCTTCGAGGTCGACTTCCATGATCTCGAGGGGCTTTCCAGCGGCGGTGGCGACGGCGGCACGGGTCTTCATGGTGTTTCCTCGGCGTTTTCTGTTGCTGCAAGGTTTTCAGGAATTTGATCCGCGTTCAAGCAGCCTCGTGTGAACGGAGCGTCGCAGGCGACCCTGCCTGTTGAAACCATGGCGGCGAACTGGACATCCGTTACCTGTGCTCCCACAATAATCGGCGACTCTTCTTGCGAAAGCCCGACATGACCGCCAGCCCGACCAGCGCTGTTTCGAACCGCTTTGTCCATCTCCGGGTCCACTCGGCCTATTCGCTTCTCGAAGGCGCGCTGCCCATCGGCAAGATCATCGGCCACGCGGTCAAGGACCATGCGCCGGCCATCGGCATCGCCGACACCAACAATCTCTTCGGTGCGCTCGAATTCGCCCAGAAGGCGGTCAAGGATGGCGTCCAGCCGATCATCGGTTGCCAGATCGACGTCAATTTCGGCGACGCGCAGGACAATGGCCGCAACACGCGCAAGCATGATCGCGGGTTGACGCCGCTGGTGCTGATCGCGGCGACCGAGCGCGGCTACGCCAACCTCGTCGATCTCGTCTCGAAGTCCTATCTCGACGTGCCGGCGGGCGAGCCGGTGCAGGTAATCGCCGAATGGCTCTCGACCCGCGCCGAGGGCATCATCTGTCTCACGGGCAGCGACCGCGGCCCGATCGGGGCGGCGCTCAAGGCCGATCAGCCGGCGCTCGCCGAGCAGCGGCTAGTCCGTCTGAAGGAATGGTACGGCGACCGCCTTTATGTCGAACTCCAGCGCCCCACCGGTTATGATCGTTCGATCGAAGCTGCGACTGTCGAACTCGCCTATGAACACGACCTCCCGCTCGTCGCCACCAACGAAGCCTTCTTTCCCGCCGCCGCCGATTTCGACGCCCACGATGCGTTGATGGCGATCGCGGAAGGCTCGGTCGTCGCCGTCGACGATCGCCGCCGCCTGACGCCCGACCATTTCCTGCGCACGCAAAAGGAGATGGCCGCGCTCTTCGCCGACCTGCCGGAAGCGCTTGCCTCGACGGTGGAGATCGCCCGGCGCTGCTCCTATTATCCGCAGACGCGCGACCCGATCCTGCCGCGCTTCACAGGCAATGACGCCGCCGACGCCGACGCCGCGCTTGCCGCGGAGGCCGAGGAGCTTGCCCGCCAGGCGCGCGAAGGACTCGACGCGCGTCTTGCCGCGCACGGCCCCACCAACGGCTACACGGTCAAGCAATATCGCGAGCGGCTGGAATTCGAGATCGGCATCATCACCCGGATGAAGTTCCCCGGCTACTTCCTGATCGTCGCGGACTTCATCAAATGGGGCAAGGCGCAAGGCATTCCGGTCGGTCCCGGCCGCGGTTCGGGCGCAGGATCGCTTGTCGCCTATGCACTGACGATCACGGATGTCGACCCCTTGCGGTTCTCGCTCCTCTTCGAGCGTTTCCTCAATCCCGAGCGCGTATCGATGCCCGACTTCGACATCGACTTCTGCCAGGACCGGCGCGAGGAGGTGATCCGCTACGTGCAGGGCAAATACGGACGCGAGCAGGTCGGCCAGATCATCACCTTCGGAACGCTTCAGGCCCGCGCGGTGCTGCGCGATGTCGGCCGTGTCCTCCAGATGCCCTACGGCCAGGTCGACCGGCTGTGCAAGATGGTGCCCGCCAATCCCGCCAATCCGGTCAAGCTCAAGGACGCCATCGAGGGCGAGCCGCGCTTTGCCGAGGAGGTCGAGAAGGAACCGATCGTCCAGAACCTGCTCGACATCGCGATGAAGCTCGAAGGGCTCTATCGTCACGCTTCGACGCACGCCGCCGGCATCGTCATCGGCGACAGGCCGCTCTGGCAATTGGTGCCGATGTACCGCGATCCGCGCTCCGACATGCCGGTCACCCAGTTCAACATGAAGTGGGTCGAGCAGGCGGGGCTGGTGAAATTCGACTTCCTCGGCCTGAAGACTCTGACCGTGCTGCAAACCGCGGTCGACCTGATCAAGCGGCGTGGCGTCGACATCGACCTCGCGACCATTCCGCTCGACGACGAGGAAACCTATGCCATGCTCTCGCGCGGCGAGACGGTCGGCGTGTTCCAGGTGGAATCGGCCGGTATGCGCAAGGCGCTGGTCGGCATGAAGCCCGACTGCATCGAGGACATCATCGCGCTCGTCGCGCTTTATCGTCCCGGTCCGATGGAAAACATCCCGACCTACAACGCCCGCAAGCATGGCGAGGAGGAGATCGAGTCGATCCATCCGAAGATCGATCATCTGGTGAAGGAAACGCAGGGCGTCATCGTCTACCAGGAACAGGTGATGCAGATCGCGCAAGAGCTTTCGGGCTATTCGCTTGGCGAAGCCGATCTCCTGCGCCGTGCCATGGGCAAGAAGATCCGCGCCGAGATGGACAAGCAGCGCGTGCGCTTCGTCGACGGCGCGATGGAACGCGGCGTCGGCAAGCCTCAGGCGAACTTCATCTTCGACCTGCTCGCCAAGTTCGCCGATTACGGCTTCAACAAATCGCACGCCGCGGCCTATGCGATCGTCTCCTACCAGACGGCCTATCTGAAGGCGCATTACCCAACCGAATTTCTCGCCGCGTCGATGACGTACGACATGAACAACACCGAGAAACTGTCTGATTTCAGACAGGATGCGATGCGCCTTGGCGTAGAGGTCGTGCCGCCGTCGGTGATGACGAGCCATCGCCCTTTCGAGGTCGGCGAGAAGAAGATCTTCTACGCGCTCGCCGCCATCAAGGGCGTTGGCGAGGGCGCGGTCGACCACATCGTGGCGCTGCGCGAGGAAAAGTCGTTCCAGAGCCTCGAGGATTTCTGCTCGCGGGTCGACCCGAAGATCGTCGGCAAGCGTGTTTTCGAAAGCCTGATCGCCGCCGGCGCGTTCGACTGCTTCGGCCACGACCGGGCGGCGCTCGCTTCCGGGCTCGACCGGATGATGGGGCTCGCATCCCGCGCCAGCGAGAATGCCGCGTCGGGCCAGACCGACATCTTCGGACAGGCGCTGGGCGCCGAACCCGAAAAGCTGCACCTGCCGCTTGCCGAGCCATGGCTTCCTGCCGAACGTCTCCACCGCGAGTTCAACGCCGTCGGCTTCTACCTTTCGGCCCATCCTCTGGATGAATACAAGGCGACGCTCGACAAACTGCGCGTCCAGGGCTGGGCCGAATTTCAGGCGGCGGTCAAGCGTGGCGCGTCCGCCGGGCGGCTCGCCGGCACGATAACATCGCGCCAGGAGCGCCGCACCAAGACCGGCAACAAGATGGGCATCATCATGCTGTCGGACGCAACCGGGCAGTACGAGGCGGTGCTGTTTTCCGAAATGCTGGCGCAGTACCGCGATCTTCTGGAGCCCGGCAAGTCTGTCGTCGTCACGGTCGCGGCAGAAAACCGGCCCGAAGGCGTCAACCTGCGCGTTCAGACCATGGTTTCGCTGGAAGAAGAGGCCAGCCGCATCCAGAAGGCGCTTCGCATCTTCCTGCGCGATTCCTCGCCGCTTCCGATCCTCACCGGCCAGTTGTCCCAGCGCGGCGAAGGGCAGGTCAGCTTCGTCGTGATCCGCGAGGGCGGGCAGGGCGAGATCGAGGTCGAACTGCCGGACCGCTACCGCCTGTCGCCTCAGATCGCCTCGGCCATGAAGGCGGTGCCGGGCGTGGTCGACGTCGAACTGGTCTGATGATCACGCGGCGTATCGTCGCGTCATGTGAAGTGTGGTGGAGGATTGGCAAAACGGCATTCTGGCGCGTTGTCCTTTCGAAGGACATCAAAATTCGAGAGGAATCAACATGCGCGCGCTGTCCGCAGCTTTGATCGCCGCGACCATGATGGTTGCAATCCCTGCCAACGCATCGGAAGCGGAGTTTCTGGAAACGCTCGAAGGCAATTGGTCCGGCGGCGGCTCCATCCGCTTGAAACCCGAGGACAATCCAATCACGGTCGACTGCAAATTGTCCTCCGTCGCCGCTTCGGAAAGCCTTTCGATGGACGGAAGTTGCAATGCGATGATCGTCATGTCGCGCGCGATCGGGGCTGATCTCAACGTCAATGGGACCAGCTACTCGGGAACCTATACGGGCGCCGCACGCGGAACGGCGACGCAGGCGGGAAGCCGTAGCGGCGAAACGGTCAACCTTCAGGTTGCGTGGCCTGAATCGGGACGTGCGGCGACCATGCAATTGTCTGCTGCGGGCGGGTCCATGCGGATCGTGACGACCGAGGCGCATCCCGATACCGGGGAAGCGATCGTGACGGCTCAATTGTCGTTTCAGCGGCGGTGATCAATCCGTTTTCGGCGGCCGTCCGTTGCGCGGCCGTCCGAACGTGTAGCCGGTCTCCACGATCGTGTTGCCGAACTTTTCGCGCAGCCGGTCCATCGCACCTTCAGCCTTCGCGGCCTTGGCGCCGCGAATATCCACCAGATCCGGCGGATCGGCGCGCGCCGCATCGGCGAGATCGCCGACGCCGATCCCGAGCAGGCGGAAACGCGTTCCGTCGATTTCGTGTCTCAGCATCTCCAGCCCGGTCTGGAATATCCGCTCGGCGAGCTGGGTCGGGTCGGCGAGCGCCCGGTTGCGCGTGCGCGTCTTGAAGTCGGCCGTCTTCAGTTTCAGAACGACGGTGCGCCCCGCGGTCTGATGGCTCTTCAGCCGCCGTGACACCTTCTCGCTCAGCGCCCGCAGAACCGGCACGAGGTCGTCGGCGCGCGACAGGTCGGTGTCGAAGGTCGTTTCGGCTGAAACGCTCTTGGCTTCCCGCTCGGCGGAGACCCGTCGAATGTCCTGGCCGCGCGACAGATGATAGAGTCGGTAGCCCATCGTTCCATAGCGCTTCAGAAGATCGCCGCGCTCCATTTTCTGCAATTGCCCGATGGTGCGCAGGCCGTCGCGTTCCAGAACGGCGGTGAACGCCTTGCCGACGCCCCAGATCATCGAGACGGGCTGTCCTGCCAGAAATTCCAGCGCCTCCGCCTCACCGATCACGGCGAATCCGCGTGGCTTCCTCAAATCCGACGCGACCTTGGCGAGGAACTTGCAATAGGAGAGGCCGACCGAAACCGAAATGCCGATTTCGCGCTCGACCGAAAGCGCGAACTGGCCGAGGACGAACGCCGGGGGCTTGCCGTGCAGCGTCTCGGTTCCTCCGAGGTCCAGAAACGCCTCGTCGATCGAAATCGGCTCGACCAGTGGTGTCAGCGCCTCCATCATCTGCCGGATTTCCCGTCCGACGCGAACATATTTCTCCATGTCCGGCTTGATCACCACCGCTTCGGGGCAGGCTTGCAGCGCCTTGAACATCGGCATTGCGGAACGAACGCCCTTGATGCGCGCGATGTAGCAGGCGGTCGAGACGACGCCGCGCGTGCCGCCGCCGATGATCACCGGCTTGTCGCGCAGCGCCGGGTTGTCGCGCTTCTCGATCGCCGCATAGAAGGCGTCGCAATCGATATGCGCCAGATGCAAGGCATAAAGTTCCTCATGGCGCACGATGCACGGGCTGCCGCAGGCATCGCAACGCACAGCCTTGCCGCGCTGGAGCGTCAGGCAATCGCGGCAGAAACCGTGAACTGGAAGATTGACAGCCTGGCGCATTGGTGTGAACATAACAGGAACAATTATCCTAGGACGATGTTTAGAGCGCCGCAAGCGAATTGCGCATCATTGGTTGGAACGGAAGGACCAGATGAAAACGGACATCCTTCCCCTGACGTCCGAGCGCTGGCCGGATTTCGAGGATCTCTTCGGCAGGCAGGGCGCGTGCTACGGCTGCTGGTGCGTCCATTTTCGCCTGCCGCCTGCGGCGCGGCGCGTCAACGATCGCGAGGCGAACAAGACCTTCATGAAACGGCGTATCGAGGACGGCCCGCCTCCCGGCTTGCTCGCATTCGACGATGGCCGCGCGGTCGGATGGATGCAGATCGGTCCGCGGGCCGACGTGCCGGAGTGGAACAACAAGGGCAGGGCGTCCGCACCGCTCGACATCGACCCGGCGGACGGGGCCATTTGGGCGATTTCCTGCTTCTTTCTGCGCTCAACAGTGCGTGGCAGAGGCCTGACGCATCGGCTGGTCGAGGCCGGGCTCGACTTCGCCCGCCAGAACGGCGCCAGCTTCGTCGAGGCCTGCCCGATGCGGCAGTCGAAGGATTCACGTTCGATTGGCCTTTTCGTCGGCTCGGCGCGTGTGTTTGAAAAGGTCGGCTTCGAAACCGTCATCGAGCGCAAGGCCGGCCGGCCGCTGATGCGCTACGCGCTTGCCGCTGTCTCGTGACGGCCGATGCCGAGCGCATGTTCGATCTTCGGCAGCGCCTCGGCCCAGTCATGCACGACGATGGCGAAGTCCGGCGGCGGCGGCATCAGATCGCGCAGGCTGTTGTCCGCCATCAGATGGAAGAATGCGCCGTCGGGAACGTTTTGATGCGCCGAGATGAGGTTGCGGGGCTGATCGTCGACGAAGGCAAGCGGGCGCGGCGTGTCGCCGCGCAGGCGCGCGACGGCAGGGCCTTTGGCCATTTCCGTCGTCAGCAGCGGATAAGGCAGTCCCAGCGCGTCGAGATGGCGCCGCCGCGCGTCGCGGAAGCGGTGCGGCATGGCCGTCAGCAGAACGATTTCAGCGCTTTGCGCAATCCGCGCCATCGCGTCCGCCGCGCCTTCCGTCACGGTCTGCCAGTCGGCCTGACCGTGGAAGAACTCGTCGATCAGAACCTTCACATGCTCGATTTCGGCGACATTGCCGTTCTCGACATGGAAGATGTTGCCGTGCAGCGCAAAGGTGTCGAGCCGCAGGTCGAAGCCTTTCGACTGAAGATATCGCGGGAACGGCTTGATGAAATCGAGAATGACGTCGTCGACATCGAGGATCAGCAGCGGGCGGTCGTCGGCCGCAAGTTCCTCGATCTGGCGCAGCGTTTCAGGATCGTCGCTCATGACGACATCTCGTATCCGTCGTCGCCGGCCGGCAATGCGCGCAATGCCCGCCCGACATCCTGTGGAGCAACGCCGCTTTCCTCGGAGAACTTCATCAGGGTCGGCTCATGCGCCAGGATGAACTGGAGCACCCCGGCCAGGAAACCGGGCTCGCCGGCCGCGCGGCGGATGTCATGCGCCGCGATGCCCGTCAGGTCGATGAAGCGTGGCAGCAATTCGGCGTCGCCGGCGATGAAACCGAGCGCCTGGATGGCAATGCCATCGGCTGTTTCCCGCGCCAGCTTCTTGTCGCTGCGCCCCGAATCCGACATGGTTCTGTTCATGCGGCTGGGTTAGCCTGCGTTCTGGTTGCGATCAAGCATCGTGGCCGGCTTTGTTTCAAGAGTTTGCGTTTCGTCAATCAAATCACGCTAACAATTCGGCGGGGTCGAAACCGTTCGGCCTCTGAACTGTCGAGGACTTATGATCAAGAAGGTGATGATCGTCGAGGACAACGAGCTCAACATGAAGCTCTTTCGCGACCTCATCGAAGCGTCGGGCTACGAGACCGTGCGCACGCGCAACGGGCTGGAAGCGCTCGACCTTGCGCGCGAGCACCGGCCCGACCTCATCTTGATGGATATCCAGCTTCCCGAGGTGTCGGGACTGGAGGTCACCAAATGGCTGAAGGACGACGACGATCTGCGCTCGATCCCGGTCATCGCGGTGACGGCCTTCGCCATGAAGGGCGACGAGGAGCGCATTCGGCAGGGCGGCTGCGAGGCCTATATCTCGAAGCCGATCTCGGTCGCGCGCTTCATCGAGACGATCAAGTCCTATCTGGGCGATGCGTGATGAGCCGACCGGGCGGCCGGACAAGGGGTTGAAATGACGGCGCGGATACTTGTTGTCGACGACATTCCGGCGAATGTGAAGCTGCTCGAAGCGCGGCTTCTGGCCGAATATTTCGAGGTGCTCACCGCGACCAACGGCCGCGACGCGCTGGAAATCTGCGAGGCCGGCCGCGCCGATGTCGTCCTGCTCGACGTTATGATGCCGGACATGGACGGCTTCGAGGTGTGCCGCCGTCTGAAGACGGATTCGGCCACCGCCCATATTCCAGTGGTGATGGTCACCGCTCTCGACCAGGCAGCCGATCGGGTGCGTGGGCTCGAAGTGGGCGCCGACGACTTCCTGACCAAGCCCGCCAACGACCTCCAGCTCATGACGCGGGTCAAGAGTCTCGTGCGCCTCAAGATGCTCACCGACGAGTTGCGGATGCGCGCCTCGACGACGCGCAATATCGGTATCGAGGAGCTTTTGAAGAAGCGCGACATCTCGGCCGATTCGCCGATCCGCGCCCTTCTGGTCGACGACCGCTCGTCCTCGGTCGAGCAGGTCGAGAAATATCTGCGCGGGATATGCACGCTCGATGTCGTTTCCGACCCGCAGGCGGCGCTTCTGGAAGCGGCCGAAAAACCCTATGAATGCGTTCTGATCTCGACCGGCCTTGAAGATCATGATCCGCTGCGTCTTTGCTCGCAACTGCGAACGCTCGACCGCACGCGTTTCCTGCCGATCATCCTGGTCGCCGGGCCTGACGAGACGCAGCGCCTCGTGCGCGCACTCGAACTGGGCATCAACGATTATGTCACCCGGCCCGTCGACCGGCAGGAACTGATTGCGCGGCTGCGCACGCAGGTGAAGCGCAAGCGCTACAACGACCAGCTCCGCTCGTCCGTCACGCAGACCATCGAGATGGCCGTGACCGACGGGCTGACCGGCCTGCACAACCGCCGCTATCTCGACAGCCATCTGGCGAGCCTCGCCGCCAAGGCGCGCAGCCGGGGCAGGCCGCTTTCGGTGCTGATCACCGACATTGACCGCTTCAAGTCGATAAACGACACGCATGGCCACGACGCCGGCGACGACATCCTGCGTGAATTCGCGATGCGCCTGCGCCAGAGCGTGCGCGGCTTCGACCTTGCCTGCCGCTATGGCGGGGAGGAATTCGTGATCGTCATGCCGGACACCGATCCGGCGCTGGCTGAAAAGGTCGCGGAGCGAATCCGCGAGCAGATCGCGCGCAACCCGTTCACCATCGAGGATGGCGCAAAAACGCTCGAAGTGACGATCTCGATTGGCGTCGCATCGCTCAAGAACGAACCCGACACGGCCGGCGACATGATGAAGCGAGCGGACATCGCGCTCTACCAGGCCAAGAATGCCGGCCGCAATCGCGTCGTTGCAAGCGCAGCCTAGTCAAGGTCGGAACTAGACGGTCAAGGACCGCTTCCGCGCGTGTTTACCTTAACGTGCGACAGTTGCCGTCAAAGTTAAGAAATTATTGATTTTCAATCGGTCTTGCGCGACTGTGAAGACATCAGGGCAGCAGACGAGGGCAACTGCCCGACAAGCTACCCCATGATGCTCAGGTCCGCCGCATCTCCTGGGTCCGTGGGGTCGGCCGGTCGACACTGACAATCAAGTGGCCTCCTCGTACCACTGTCAGCCGTCGGCCGGCCCCTTTTCATTTCCACAAGTCACAAACGCAAAACGCCGCCCGAAGGCGGCGCTCGAAACCGGTCAAAAGCGCAGAGCTTACTTGATCTTGGTTTCCTTGAAATCGACGTGCTTGCGCGCGATCGGATCGTACTTCCGCTTCGTCATCTTGTCCGTCATCGTGCGGCTGTTCTTCGTCGTCACGTAGAAGCTGCCGGTGTCGGCGGTCGACAGAAGCTTGATCTTGATGGTTGTCGCCTTGGCCATTTTGGTCGTCCGTTTCTGAAAGAGAGATCACCGCATACGAACGGGAGCCGGGCCCGGCGGCGGAAAACTTGGCGCGAGACATACTGGATCGGCGCGGTTTGTCAACCCCGCCCGGCGCCCGAACCCAGCCGCACCGCGCCCAGTCCGAGATAGGCCGCGAAGAAGACCATGATCGCATAGGCAAAGCCATTCGGCCCGAACAGATCCATGCCGATGCCGATCGCCTGCGGCCCGAGCAACATGCCGATTCCATAGCAAAGGACGAACGCGGCGTTGGCCGAGGCCAGGTCGCGCCCGGAAAGTCGCGAGCCGAGATGGGCGAGACCGACCGTGTAAAGCCCGGCGACGACACCGCCCCACGCAAAGAGCACGCCGGCCGTCAGATACCAGTCATGCGCGACGAAGGGCAGGGCGACCATGCCCGCAAGGCCGATCCCCGCGCAGACCATCAGGAGATGGCGCCGGTCACTGACGCGGTCGCTGATCAGCCCGAGCGGGATCTGGAGCAACACATTGCCGAGCCCGACAGCGGTGAGAAGCAGCGCCGCGTCGCCTTCCGAATAGCCGATCCGCGTGCCGTAGACGGGAAAGAGCGCGAAGCCACCGGTCTCGACCGCACCGAAGACGAGGACCGCCGCGGTCGCCATCGGCACCAGCCATATATAGCCGACGAAGCGCGAGCCTGTCGGCGTGGCGTCGATGCGCGGACTTTCCTTCAAGGCGGCCAGGACGGGCAGGGCGGCGAGCATGATGATGGCGAAAGTGACGCCGAAGGGTAGGAAACCCTGGCTGCCGACCTGTGCGAAGAGCCATGGCCCGAAGGCGAAGCCGAGCGAAAGCACGGTGGCGTAGATGCCGAGGATGAATCCGCGCCTTGCCGCCGGCGCCGATGTCGCGATCCAGAATTCAGACAGGATGAAGACGATGGTGATCGAGAAATGGAGCGCAGCGCGCAACGGAAACCACATCCAGAAGTCTCGAACGGCATAAAAACCGACAAAGGAAACCGCGCCGACGACGATCATCGCCAGCATGGTCCAGACGACGCCGAAACGTGCGGCAAGCGGTGTCGCGCAAGGTGCCGCCACGATCGAGGCGAGACCGGCCATCGCGGTGTTGAGCCCGATCATCGTCGCCGAATGGCCACGCCCTTCCAGGATGACGCTCAGGAGCGGCATTCCGATACCGATCGCGATCCCCACCACGCTGATCGACGCGATGGCGGCCGAAACCGACAGCCATTTTATGGTCTCGTCACCGGAAGTTGTCAGGCTGGAATGCATGGCGCAAACTTTGCCGCGGCTATCAGATGAGGTTGCGTTCGAAGCGGTTGTACCGCAGCCGGTAGAATGGAACCTCGCCGCCTGGCTTCAATTCCGGATCGGCCTTCAGCCGCATTTCGAGATCGCCGAGAACGGTGCGGGTAATGGTCGGAATGTCGGCCTTCTTGGCGTCTGCGATCGGCAGCCAGACCAGTTCTTCCAGTTCGTGCGTCGGGCCTCCCTCTTCCAGTTCGAGGGCCACCTCATCCTTCCAGACCGACAGAAACCGCGTGTCGAAGCGGCGCACGCGGCCGGGCGGCGTAATCGCGCGCGCAACGAAGCGCAGGCCCGCCAGCGAAGGCTGGATGCCATGCTCGGCGAAGCCCTGCCAGTCGGCCTTGTTGGTGGAGAAGGGTCCGCGACGGCCGATCAGCAAGCCTGCTTCCTCATAGGTCTCGCGAATGGCGGATAGCGCGATGGCGCGCGCGCGGGCCGCGGTGGCCCGACTGCCGGTTCCGATCAGCTTGATCTCCTCGGCCGGATCGAGTGGCGTCGCGACGTTGATGCGGCTGTCGTTCGCGTCCGTGCGTCCGCCGGGAAAGACGAACTTGCCGGGCATGAAGGCGTGCTTCATGTGCCGACGCCCCATCAGCACGCGGATGTCGCTGCCGCGACGGTCGAGCAGGATCAGCGTCGCCGCGTCGCGCGGTCGCTTGGGGCCGGCGCCCAGCGCGAAGTCCTTGCTTTCGGCCTTGTCGATCTGCGCGCGCGTAAAACCTTCCAAGATGCCACTCCCTCGCGACGGTTCGATCAAAGCTCCGGATGATCGTCGAGTATATCTTCCTCGCCGCCGAATCCGTGCATGTGCAGCGCCCATTGCAGGCCGACGACCGCACCTTTCACCGGTTGTAGGAGCACGATCGAGGCAACGATCGTTAGAGGCACCCAGATCGCAAGATGCTGCCAGGGACCGAGCCCGCTGGTCATCTCGACGCCCATGAACCCGCCGACCACGATATGCCCGACGATGAAGATCACCAGATAGGCCGGCAAATCGTCAGCCCTGTGATGATGGAGTGCCTCGTCGCAGGTCGTGCATTGCGGCGTCACCTTCAGGAATCGGTCGAAGAGCCTGCCTTCGCCGCAATTCGGGCAGCGGCAGAGAAAACCGCGCCACATCGATCGGACGAGGGGACGGTTCGCGCGCGCGGCCTCGCCGCCATAATGGACTTCGCTCATCGTCTGCTCCTGCTCGGACCGCGCCCGCCGGGCCGGCGAGACTGGTCCGCGCGCCTGCGGCCTTTGGCCTTGTGAAGCGAGCTTCGCGAGCCTGCGACCGGTTCGGCGTCGCTCATCATCTCGAATCTGAGGCTGCCGGCCATCGGCGCGATCTCGACCAGCTTCACCTCCACCGTATCGGCCAGACGAAAACCCTTGCGGGTTCGATCGCCGACCAAGGCATGGGCGGCTTCGTCGTAGATATAGTAGTCGTCGCCCAGCGTTGACACCGGCACGAAACCGTCCGCGCCGAATTGCGGCAGTTGCACGAAGAGGCCGGATTTCGTCACGCCGGAAATTCGTCCGGTGAAGGTCTCGTCGATCCGCGTCGCCAGATGCCCGGCGATCAGCCGGTCCACCGTGTCGCGCTCGGCCGCCATCGCGCGTCTTTCGGTCGCGGAAATCAGCGCCGAAATCTCTTCCAGTCTTCCTTCCTCCGCTTTGGTCAGCCCGTCCTTGCCGAGGCCGAGGGCCGAAATCAGTGCCCGGTGGACGATCAGGTCGGCATAGCGGCGGATAGGTGAGGTGAAGTGCGCGTAGCGCCGCAGGTTCAGCCCGAAATGCCCGGCATTGTCCTTGGAATAGATCGCCTGGCTCTGGCTGCGCAGGACGACCTGGTTGACCAGTTCGTCATGCTCGCTGCCCTCGACCGCCTTCAGGATGCCGTTGAACTGAGAGGGGCGCAGGTTCGCGCCGCGCGCCAGCGACAGGCCGACCGTCGTCAGGAACTCGCGCAGCGCTTCCTGTTTGGCCATCGAGGGCTCGTCATGGATGCGGTAGATCAGCGGCTGACGCTTGGCCTCCAGCGTCTCGGCCGCGGCGACATTGGCCTGGATCATGAATTCTTCGATCAGCTTGTGCGCGTCCAGCCGGTCCGGAACGATCACGCGGTCGACCGTGCCGTCCTCCTTCAGAAGGATCTTGCGCTCAGGCAGATCGAGGTCGAGCGGCTGGCGGCTGTCGCGGCCGCGCTTCAGGACGCGATAGCCGTCCCAAAGCGGCTTCAGCACATGGTCGAGAAACGGCGCCGCCTTTTCGTCAGCCACCCCGTCGATCGCCGCCTGCGCCTGATTGTAGGAGAGCTTGACATGGCTGCGCATCATGATGCGGTGGAACGAATGCCGGATCTTGCGGCCTTCGGCGCTGAAGACCATGCGCACGGCAAGGGCAGGGCGGTCCTCGGTCTCGCGCAGCGAGCACAAATCATTGGAGATGCGCTCGGGCAGCATCGGCACGACGCGGTCGGGGAAATAGCAGGAATTGCCGCGTTTCAGCGCTTCCTGGTCCAGTTCCGTCCCGGTACGGACATAGGCCGCGACGTCTGCGATGGCGACGGTCGCGATCATGCCGCCGGGATTCGCCTCGTCTTCGTCCGGTGCGGCATGGACTGCGTCGTCATGGTCCTTGGCGTCGGCCGGATCGATGGTGATCAGCGGCAGGTCGCGCCAGTCTTCCCGGTTGTCCAGCGTCGCCGCCCGGCACGCGTCCGCCTCGGCGATCACCGCGTTCGGAAAGACATGCGGAATGTCGTGGCTGTGGATGGCGATCATCGAGACCGCCTTCTCGCTCGTCAGCGAGCCGACGACCTCGACCACCTTGCCCTTGGGCAGGCCGAAGCGCGCATGACGCAGCGGCGCGACCTCGATCAGATCGCCGGGCTTCGCCCCGTTGAGATCGTCTTCGTCGATGGTGAGTTCGGGTTGGCGCCGCTCCACCGGCTCCATGCGAAACCCGCCATCGGCCAGATGCCTCAGCACGCCCAGAACCGCATCGCGCTGCTTGTCGAAAATCTTGACGACGCGCCCCGTATAGGTCGGGCCGCCCTTTTCCTCGTTGGGAAACGTCTTGGCCAGCACCCGGTCGCCGATCCCCGGCGCCGGGCCGCGGCCCTGCCGCTGCGTGCGGATCGCGACCAGCGGCGCGGCGCCGAGATCGGCGGGCCATTCGGCCGGACGCGCGATCAGCAGCCCGTCCGGGTCGCGGCTGACGACGTCCAGCACCACCATATGCGGCAGGTCGCCGGGCCGCTTCAGCTTCTTCTTGGCGGACTTTTGCAGAAGCCCCTCGTCCTGAAGGTCGCGCAGCATGTCCTTCAGCCAGATGCGATCCTCGCCCTTGAGACGGAACGCCTTGGCGAGTTCGCGCTTGCCGGAAAGATCCGGGTTCTCCGCGATATAGGCGAGGATCTGTTCGCGGCTCGGGCGGAAATCGCTGGACGAGGCTTCGCTGCCCGGCCGCTTCGCCGGGGCGGCAGACTTTCGCCCGGAGATCTTTCGAGCCAAGGGCTACTCCTTCGCCTTTGCCGATGCCTTCTTCGCCACAGGCTTTTTTGCCGCCGACTTCTTGGCCGCGGGCTTTTTCGCGGATGTCTTCGTCTCGCCATCGGCCTTGGCGGCCTTGGCCTTCGTTTTCGGGGCGGCCTTTTTCTTCGGCGCCTTGGCGCCGCTCTTGGCGGCCCTTTCGGCGATCAGCACCAGCGCTTCCTCGACGGTCACGCTTTCCGGCGCCTTGCCCTTGGGCAGCGTCGCATTGACCTTGCCCCAGTTGACATAGGGTCCGTAGCGACCGTCGCGCACCGTGATCTTGCCGCCGCCATCGGGATGGTCGCCCAGTTCCTTCAGCGCCGTCGCCGCTCCGCGTTCGCGTCCATTGGCGAATTTCGACTTCTTCTCGGCGATGACCGTGACGGCGCGATTGAGCCCGATCGAGAACACATCCTCGATAGTCTCCAGATTGGCATAGGTTCCGTCATGCAGCACGAAGGGGCCGTAGCGTCCGAGCCCGGCGGAGATCATCTTGCCGCTTTCCGGGTGCTTGCCGACATCGCGCGGCAATGACAGGAGCGCCAGCGCCTTCTCATGGTCGATCGAGTCCGGCGTCCAGCCCTTGGGCAGACTGGATCTCTTGGCTTCCTTGCCTTCGCCGCGCTGGACATAGGGGCCGAAACGACCGCTTTTCAGCGTGATTTCCTCGCCCGTATAGGGGTCCTTGCCGATCTCCTTGTCGCCGTCGACCGTCCCGTCGCCATTGCCGGCCGGGCCGTCGAGCTGACGCGTGAAACCGCAATCGGGATAGTTCGAGCAGCCGACGAAGGCACCGAACTTGCCGAGCTTCAAGGAAAGCTGTCCTGAGCCGCATTTGGGGCAGACGCGGGGGTCGCTGCCGTCTTCGCGCGCCGGGAATGCGAGCGGGGCCAGTTCGACATTGAGTGCGTCGAGAACGTCGGTGACGCGCAGTTCCCTGATGCCGTCGACATGGCCGGAGAACTCGGTCCAGAAATCGCGCAGCACGTCCTTCCAGGCCAGCTTGCCGTCGGAAATCTGGTCGAGCTTTTCTTCCAGCGCCGCCGTGAAATCATACTCCACATAGCGGTCGAAGAAGCTTTCAAGGAACGAGGTCACCAGTCGGCCCTTGGCCTGCGGCACCAGCTTGCGCTTTTCGTTCGTCACGTAGTCGCGGTCTTCCAGCGTCTTCAGCGTCGCCGCATAGGTCGAGGGTCGGCCGATGCCGAGTTCTTCCATGCGCTTGATCAGCGAGGCTTCCGAATAGCGCGGCGGCGGTTCGGTCGAGTGCTGGGTGGCGTTGATCTGGTGACGGGCGATGGCCTCGCCCTGCCGGATTTCGGGCAGGCGCTTGTCCTCGTCATCCGCGTCGGTGGCGTCCTCGTCCTTCTGCTCCGTATAGGCGGCGATGAAGCCGTCGAAGCGCACCACCGAGCCGACCGCGCGCAGGTTCGCGCTCTTTTGCCCGTTGACGGCGTCGATCTCGACCGTCGTGCGCTCGATCTCGGCCGGCACCATCTGGCTGGAAATCGCGCGCTTCCAGATCATCTCGTAGAGCCGCGCCTGATCTGAATCGAGATATTTGCGCACCTGATCGGGCGTGCGCCAGAACTCGGTCGGACGCACCGCTTCGTGCGCTTCCTGGGCGTTCTTGGCCTTGGTCGAATAATAGCGCGGCTTTTCCGGCAGATAGCGGTCGCCGAAGCCCTTGCCGATCTGCTCGCGCGCGGATGCGATCGCCTCGGGCGCCATTTGCACCCCGTCGGTTCGCATATAGGTGATGAGACCGGTCGTCTCGCCGCCGATCTCGATGCCTTCATAGAGCCGCTGCGCCACCTGCATGGTCCGCGAGGCCGAGAAACCAAGCCGCGAGGACGCCGCCTGCTGCAATGTCGAGGTGGTGAAGGGCGGGGCGGGGTTGCGCTTCGTCGGCTTGGCCTCGACCGAGGCCGCCGTGAAGGTTGCGCCGTCCAGCATCGCCTTGATCTCGTCGGCGCGTGCCTTGTTGCCGATGTCGAGCTTGGCGAGCTTCTTGCCCTCATAGGCCGTCAGCCGCGCCTCGAAACGATCCTTACGCGGCGTGTCGAGCAGAGCAGCAACCTGCCAGTATTCCTCGCGCACGAAGCGCTCGATCTCGGCTTCGCGGTCGCAGATCAGGCGCAGCGCCACCGACTGGACGCGGCCGGCCGAACGCGCGCCGGGAAGCTTGCGCCACAGAACCGGCGACAGCGTGAAGCCGACGAGATAGTCGAGCGCGCGGCGCGCCAGATAGGCGTCGACCAGCGGGCCGTCGATCTCGCGTGGATTGGCCATCGCCTCGGTCACGGCCGCCTTGGTGATCGCGTTGAAGACGACGCGCTTGACCGGCTTGCCCTTGATCACCTTCTTCTGGTTCAGCACTTCGAGAACGTGCCAGGAAATCGCCTCGCCCTCGCGATCCGGATCGGTCGCCAGGATCAGGCTGTCTGCTTCCTTCATCGCCTTGGCGATGTCGCCGAGGCGTTTCGAGGACGGTGAATCCACCTCCCAGGACATGGCGAAATCTTCGTCGGGACGCACGGACCCGTCCTTGGCCGGCAGGTCGCGGACATGACCGAAAGAGGCCAGCACCTTGTAGCGCGACCCCAGATACTTGTTGATTGTCTTGGCCTTGGCAGGCGATTCGACGACGACGACGTCCATATTTTCCGCGCGATCCCTGGGCCTTCGCGATGCGTTGAGCCCTCAATTTTCTGTTCGATCTCGGTGCGTGACATGGCGGTGCAGCGTCTTGCGGTCAAGAGAAAACGGTTCGACTACAATTGCCATATCAGGAAATACACGCATTACGTGTAATTGTTTGCGATTGCAATTAACGGTCTTTGCGTACATTCTTATATGACCGTCGGTTGCGGTGCAGACAAGTTTGCAGCCGCCGGAATTGACCCGTTGCGGTCGAAGTCGGAGCCGGAAGGGAGCCCTGATGCGGGAGGCACTCACTGCGAAGACGGAGAACCTTGAATATGTCCATGCCATGCTGGCGCAGTTGCGCCGGATGACTGCCAGGGACGAGCATGAAGTGCTGACCTATCTGATCGAAATGGCCTGCACCGAGGCGAACGACATCCTGCGCGGGTCGCCTCCGTCAAGCATCCGGCGAAACAAGCGAGACAGCGCCGCCTGAATGGCGTTCAAGCCGGCCGGCAAGATCAAGTTCGAGGAGCAGCGTTCGCACGCCGCGGGCGGACAGCCCCGTATGCCGGACAAGGTCGTCGAGCGCCGTCGGTATCGGGCTGAGCGCTTCCACGAGCCGCGCACGCTCGTCGCGCTCCGGTTCATCCGGCGCCTCGTCGAATGCCGGTTCGAGCATGGCCGACTCCGGCTCGCGCAGGGCGGAAACGGGGGCGCGTCCCATCATCGGCCGAATCTGTTCGATCACGTCGTCGCTGCTGAGCGTCAGGATCGCGCCGTCCTTCAAAAGCCCGTTCGAGCCGGCCGCGCGCGGGTCGAGCGGCGAGCCGGGGACGGCGAAGACCAGCCGACCGAGTTCGCCCGCCAGCCTTGCGCTGATCAGCGAGCCGGAGCGCTGCGCCGCTTCGACCACGATCAGCCCCAGGCCGAGGCCTGCGATCAGCCGATTGCGGCGCGGGAAGTCGCGCGCACGCGGCTCCCAGCCGAACGGCATTTCGGTGATCACCGCACCCGAGCGTGCAATGCGGCCGACCAGTTCGAGGTTTTCGGGCGGATACGGCTTGTCGAGACCGCCGGCGAGCACCGCGACGGTGCCGCTTTCCAGACTGGCCCAGTGCGCGGCGGCATCGATGCCGCGCGCGAGTCCGGAGACCACGGCAAAGCCGGCCTTCCCCAATTCGCCCGCCAATTGTCTTGCCATCCGGGCGCCGGACGCAGAAGCGTTGCGTGCGCCGACGATCGAAACGGCGGGCGCGGCAAAGACTTCGCTGCGCCCCATCACAGTAACGAGCGGCGGCGGCACGTCCATATGGCGCAGCATTGGCGGATACTCGGTTTCGCCGATGGCCGCGATCCGCCCGCCGAAGCGCGCTACCTTGTCGATTTCGGCTTCCGCCTCCGCCAGTGTCGCGATGCGGATCTTGCGTCCGCCGCCGCGCGCCGCAAGATCGGGCAGCGCATCGAGCGCAGCGCCGGCCGAGCCGAAGCGGTTGATCAGGTCGCGAAAGGTGGCCGCGCCGACATTGTCGGAGCGCAGCAGCCGCAGCCAGTTCAGCCTTTGCGCATCGTTGAGTTTCAGCGGTGCGGCGGCAGCGGCATTCATCCCTTGGCGCCGATGCGGCTTTCGGTGCCGGCCATCAGGCGCCCGATGTTCTCGCGGTGTTTCCAGAAAACGATCAGGCTCATCAGGGAGAAGGCGATGGATGCGTCGCCGAAGCCGAGCAGCAAAAGCGTGATCGGCACCGCCACGCAGGCGATCAGTGCGGCGAGCGAGGAATAGCGCGTCAGGAACGCCGTTGCGATCCAGATGATGGCGAAGACGAGGGAGGCGATACCGGAAATCGCGAGCAGGATGCCAAGATAGGTCGCGACGCCCTTGCCCCCCTTGAAGCCGAGCCAGACCGGAAAGAGATGGCCGATAAAGGCGCCGAAGCCGGCAAGGATGCCCAGCCCGACGCCGTACTGCGCGGCCAGTACCACTGCAAGCGTGCCCTTCAGTGCATCGAGCAGCAGCGTCGCCGCGGCCAGCTTCCTGTTGCCGGTGCGAAGCACGTTGGTCGCGCCGATATTGCCAGATCCGATCGCGCGCACGTCGCCGAGCCCCGCCATACGCGTCAGCAAAAGCCCAAACGGGATCGAGCCCAGGAGATAGCCAAAGCCTAGCGCTGCCAGCAGAATCATCGTCCGCCCCTCGTCGATTCCAAGTCGGTCGTCATTGTTGCGCGAAGACCGTGCGCCCTGCAACCAGCGTGCGCATGACCTGCCCTTGCAATCGCGCGCCCTCGAAAGAGGTGTTCTTCGACAGCGAAACGATATCGGCCTCGCTGACGACCCAGGGGGCGTCGAGGTCGACGACAGCTATGTCGGCCGGCACGCCCGGCTTGAGCGTGCCGGCATTAAGGCCGAAGCGCTTCGCCGGACTGGTCGAGAGCACCTCGACGAGCCGCGAGAGGCCGACGTCTCCATTGTGATGGAGCCGCAAGGCGACGGCGAGCAGCGTCTCGAGGCCGATCGCGCCGCTCGCCGCTTCCGCGAAAGGCAGCCGCTTGGTGTCGACGTCCTGCGGATCGTGCGCCGAGGTCACGATGTCGATCGTCCCGTCGCGCAGCGCCTCGATCATCGCAAGCCGGTCGTCTTCGGCGCGCAGCGGCGGCGCGAGGCGGAAGAAGGTGCGGTATTCGCCGATGTCGTTCTCATTCAGCGCAAGGTTGTTGATCGAAATGCCCGCGGTCACGTCCGCTCCGTCCGCCTTGGCGCGTCGGACGGCATCGGCCGACATGGCGGTCGAGATCATCGCGGCGTGGTATGCGCCTTTCGTCAGCCGCGCCAGCAACAGGTCGCGGTCCAGCGGGATCAGTTCGGCCTCGCGCGGAATGCCGGGTAGGCCGAGCCAACTCGCAAACAGACCCTCGTTCATTACGCCCTGCGAGGCGAGGTCGCGGTCCTGTGTCCGATGGGCGATCACGGCGTCGAAGTCGCGCGCATAGGTCAAGGCGCGGCGCATGATGAGCGCGCTCGCGATCGTCCTGCGGCCTTCGGTGAAGAAGGCCGCACCCGCCTGCGACAGAAGCCCGATCTCGGTCATCTCCTCGCCGGATAGACCCTTGGTGATCGCGCCGGTCGGAATGACGTTGACGATTGCGGTGTCGCGCGCCGTACGCCGGACAAACTCGACAAGAGCCACATCGTCGATCACGGGGTCGGTGTCGGGCATCATCGTGATCGTCGTCACGCCGCCGGCCGCGGCCGCGGTGCTGGCAGACGCGATCGTCTCGCGATGCTCCGCCCCTGGTTCGCCGATATGGACGGACGTGTCGACCAGTCCCGGCATGATCGTCAGCCCGGCGCAGTCGATGATCTCCGCGCCGTCGGGTGTGCCTTGGTTCATGGCAGACGCACCGGCTTCCGCGATCCGTCCGTCGAGGATGATGACAGTTCCGGTCTCGTCCACGCCGCGCGACGGGTCGATGATCCGTCCGCCCCTGAGAACCACCGGCTTCATGGCGGTGCTCCTTCGAGAAGCGCTTCCATGACGGCCATGCGCACCGCGACGCCCATCTCGACCTGCTCCTGGATCACGCTTTGCGGGCCGTCGGCAATCGCCGATGCGATCTCGACGCCCCGGTTCATCGGTCCCGGATGCATGACGAGCGCGTCGGGCCTGGCCTTCGACAGCTTGGCCGCGTCGAGGCCGTGAAAGCGGAAATATTCGCGCACCGAAGGGACGAACGCACCGGCCATGCGCTCCCGTTGGAGCCGCAGCATCATCACGACATCCGCTCCCGCCATCGCATCCTCGAGCCGCGAGAATGTTTCGACGCCCATCTGGTCGATACCGGAGGGCAGAAGCGTCGAGGGCGCGGCGACCCGTACCCGTGCGCCGAGCGCGTTCAGCAGAACGATATTCGATCGCGCGACGCGGCTGTGCAGCACGTCGCCGCAGATCGCGACCGTCAACCCGGCTATGCGGCCCTTGGCGCGGCGGATCGTCAGCGCGTCCAGAAGCGCCTGCGTCGGGTGTTCGTGCGCGCCGTCGCCGGCATTGACGACCGAGCAGCCGACCTTCTGCGCCAGAAGCGCGGCCGCGCCCGCCGCCGAATGACGGATGATGAGTATGTCCGGCCGCATCGCGTTGAGCGTCATCGCCGTGTCGATCAGCGTCTCGCCCTTTTTTACCGATGAGCTTGCGACCGACATGTTCATCACGTCCGCGCCGAGACGTTTGCCGGCGAGCTCGAAGGAGGCCTGCGTGCGCGTCGATGCTTCGAAGAAGAGGTTGATCTGCGTGCGCCCGCGCAGCGTCGCCCGCTTCTTGTCCGCTCCGCGCGATATCGCGACGGCGGCTTCCGCCCGGTCGAGCAGGTTCTGGATATCAAGCGGCGACAGGCCCTTGATGCCGAGAAGATGGCGATGCGGATAGGGCGGGAAGGTCGCTGGCGATGTCATGACGATCACGGGCTATAGGCAAGAGCCGCCCTTGGGGCAAGTATGGCCTTGCCGCCCGACAAATTTCCTTCGCGGGTTTTCATCGCACACCCCGCCATGCTTTGATCGCGCCAAAGCTCCGCGCGCGGCGGATTCGAGATGATGCGGAAGGAAGCGACGTTGAATCACGAGGTGACCAATCAGACCCCGCCCATCGCGGGCACGAACGCATGGCGCTCCGATCCGCTGTTGATGCAGCTTGGCGAAAACTTCTCCGAGATCGCCCGCAAGGATATGGATTTGCTCGGCAAGTTCGCCCGCAATGCCGAAGCGCTCGACCTTGCGCGGCTGGCCAATTGCGAAACACCGAAGCTGCGCACCCATGACCGGCAGGGCCGCAGGCAGGATCAGGTCGAGTTCCACCCGGCCTATCATGCCCTGATGCGTCGGTCGGTTTCGCTCGGCATTCACTCCTCCATCTGGGAAAACAACGAATCCGAAAAACGCCACCGGCATCAGGTCCGCGCCGCACGCTTCTACATGACGGCCGGCCTCGAATGCGGTCATCTTTGCCCTATCACGATGACCAGCGCCTCGCTCGCCGCCCTGATGGCGAGCCCGAAACTCTTCCGGGAATGGGCGCCGCGCGTCACCACCCGCAAATACGACCCGGCGTCCAGGCCCCCAATCGAAAAGTCGGGTCTGACCATCGGCATGGGCATGACCGAGAAGCAGGGCGGCACGGACGTTCGGGCAAATACGACCAAGGCCGAGCGCGTCGGCAACGGATTCTATCGCCTCATCGGCCACAAATGGTTCATGTCGGCGCCGATGAGCGATGCGTTCCTGGTGCTGGGGCAGGCGCCCGAAGGGCTGTCATGTTTCCTCGTGCCGCGCATTCTTTCGGACGGTTCTGCCAACGGTCTTCACTTCCAGCGCCTGAAGGACAAGCTCGGCAACCGTTCCAACGCCTCGTCGGAAGTCGAGATCGAGGGAGCGATCGGCGAGATCGTCGGGGAGCCTGGCGGCGGGGTTCGCACTATCATGGACATGGTGACGCTGACGCGGCTCGATTGCGCGCTCGGCAATGCCGGCATCATGCGCGCCGGGCTCGCCGAGGCGGTTCATCATGCGCGTCACCGGCAGGTCTTCGGTTCGGCGCTGATCGATCAGCCGCTGATGAGCCGGGTTCTCGCCGACATGGCGCTCGACGTCGCGGCGGTGACCGCGCTTTCGCTGCGCCTTGCCCGCGCCTTCGACGAGGCGGCGAACGACCGCACCGAAGCCGCCTTCGCGCGCGCCATGACGCCGGTCGTGAAATACTGGACGTGCAAGATCGCGCCGGCGCTGATCTACGAGGCGATGGAGTGCCTTGGCGGCAATGGCTATGTCGAGGAAGCCCCGCTCGCGCGGCACTATCGCGAAGTGCCGGTCAACGCGATCTGGGAAGGGTCCGGCAATGTCATGGCGCTCGACGTGCTGCGCGTCCTTCGACGCGGCGCCGGTCCTTTCGAGGAGGTGCTGGGCTGGATCGAGCGCGAGCTCGGCGCCAGCGGTCCCGGCACGACGCAGGTGCTGCGCGCCGCCATGGACGTCGCGGTCGAGGACGAAGGCTCGGCGCGCATCCTGACCGAGCAGCTTGCTCTTGCGGCCGCGGCCGCGGAGTTGAAGCGGCTCGGGGCAGGGCAGATCGCCGACGCCTTTGCCGAAACGCGACTCGGCGGTCCCTGGCGCACCACCTACGGAATGCTCGGCGCGCGCTATGATTCGCGCATGATCGTCGATTCGCTTTATCCCGAGGTCAACTGAGCGGTGATCGCCAGAACGGCCGGGATCGAGAAGAAGGACAGGGCGGTCTGCAAGGTGGTGACGGCGGCGTAAAGCTCCGCGTCGCCGCCCAGTTGCTTGGCCAGAAGATAGCCGTTCATGGCGGTCGGCACGGCAGCGCAAAGAGCCAGATACTGAAGCTGCTCGCCGCCGATCCCGAAGGCCCAGGCGAGCGAGATCAGGATCAAAGGGAAGACGGCGAGCTTGAGGAAAACCGGCAGCCAGAGTGGAAACCGGAATGAGGCGATATCGGTGATGCGCAGTCCCGCACCGATCGTGATCAGACCCATTCCGAGCGCCGCATTGGCGACGAGGATAAGTGTCTCGTTGATCGGATCGTAAATCCGGAACGGCGCAAAACGCATCAGAACCGCGGAAAAAGCGGCCAGAATGAGCGGATTCAGCGCCATTGTTCGCCCGATCCGGGTCCAGTTTGCGCTGGAATCGACGAATTTCGTGACGACGAAGACCGAGAAGATGTTGATGGGGATAATGATCACCGCCATCACCAGCGCGACCACGGCGCTGCCGGCAGGGGGAAACATTTTTTGCGCGATGGCGAGCGCGATGAACCCGTTCCAGCGGATCGCCGTCTGGAACACGGAAGAATATTCGGTGGCGGCGACGAGCCCCGATCTCTTCAGGATCGGCCAGAGCAGGCCGAGCAGCGCGACCATGATCAGGATCGACAACAAAAGCGCCACCAGCATCGCATCGAGGCGCAGCCCGCCGAAATCGGCATTGTAGATCGTGATGAAAAGAAGCGCCGGATAGAGGAACCAGTAGGCGATCTGTTCGAGACCCGGCCAGACCTTCTGGTCGATGATCGGCAGGCGTTTGAGAATGATGCCCAAAACGACCAGCAGGAAGATCGGCAGCGTGCTTTCGAAGATGGCGAGCATTTTTCGCAGAGTTCTTTCGCGGCGGGAGGTGTTCCGCTTAAGAGCCAGGGCGCGCGATGTAAACCTTGGTCGGGCGATGCCGTGTTAACCTTAACAAAAGGTTTCGATTGCCGGTAACCGGTGCGAGGTCCAGTTTCCCTGATGGTTAAGAAAGGGATTCCATGCCGCGCGCTCTGACGATCATCATCGCCTTCCACTGGGCAGTCCTTCTTTGCCTTTCGGGCGTGCGCAGCGTGGCGGAGCCGGGCACGGCCGCGTTTGGCGATGTGGTCGCGACGGGGGCGGTCGCCTCGATCCATTTCATGGCGGCGCTCGCTTTCTTCTGGGCGTTGGTGTCGGTGCTGCTCGATTCCGACAATGAGGAAGCGGGGCAGGGCAATGTTGCCCGGATCGCCGTCGCGATCGGAATTCTGGCGACCACGGCGGGCGCGATCCGGCCGGCGCTGGCAGGCGATGTCGCGCTGCTCCAGCTCAGCGCGTTGCAGTTCGCGGGGTTGCTGGTCAGCTACCTGATCATCAAGGCCGAACGCCCGACGCTGCGCACGCCCGTCGGCGCCAACGACAACAGCCGCGCCGCGGCACGGCTCCTGGCGATGCTGGCGGCGAGCGATGCCAAGATCAACCGCATGACCCGGCAGGGCGCAGGGGCGCCGGGAGATCTCTGGCGATGAAATACATCCTGATCTTCTGGGGCTTGCCGATGGGCCTTTTCTGGGGCTGGTACTATCTTTCCTACAACGACATGCATTTCGGCTATCTGATGCTGAGCCGGTTGCTGCACGATCATGTCTTCGAGGTCTATGGGCAGATTTTGGGCGTCGATCCCGCCTCGATTATGCCGCTCGTCATCCGCGCCTGCATCATCGATACCGTCCTGATCTTCGCGATCTTCGCGTTCCGGCGTCGCCACCAGATCAGGATCTGGGGTCTTCGTCGCTACGAGCGTCATCTGGCGCGGGCAGAAGCGTCTGCAGCCGGTCGAGAACGCCCTGCAAGATAAAGGCGGCAGCGGCGGAATCGATCCGCTCGCCGCGCTTCTTGCGCGACACGTCCATTTCCAGAAGCGCGCGTTCGGCCGCGACAGTGGAGAGACGTTCGTCCCAGAGGAAAAACGGCAGCTTCGTCACCCGCGCCATGTTGCGCACAAACGCCTTCGTCGCCTGCGCGCGCGGGCCTTCCGAGCCGTCCATGTTGATCGGCCAGCCGATCGCGACCGCCGCCACCTGATCCCTTTCAAGCAGTGCCAGCAGCGCCGCCGCATCCTGCGTGAACTTGGTGCGCATGATGACGGGGCGGGGATGGGCGAAGGAATGATGGCGATCCGAGACCGCGACGCCGATCGTCTTGGTGCCGAGGTCGAGCCCCGCAATCGGGCGCCCTTTGGCGAGGATCAGCAATTGGTCCAGGTCGATGAGGTTCATGGCGCCGGTGCTTTGACTTCGGATGTCCCCGTCCTATCCTTCCGCGAGACCCAATCAAAGAGAGGACGGGACATGAAACTCACATGGTACGGACATTCGGCGTTCAGGATCGAGACGGGCGAAGCGAAAATCCTGATCGATCCCTTCCTGACCGGCAACTCGTCATGGGGCAAGGGCTGGGAAGAAGCGGCCGAAGGCGTGACCCATGTGCTCCTGACACACGGCCATAACGACCATCTGGGCGACACGTTGCCGATCCTCAAGAAGACGGGCGCCATGCTCGTTTCCAATTTCGAGATCTACGAATATCTCGTCAGCCAGGGCGCCGACCCGAACAAGGTCAATCCGGGCAATCACGGCGGCACCGTCGATTGCGGCGGGTTCACCACCACTTTCGTCAACGCCATCCACTCCTCGTCCTTCAGCAAGGAAGGAGGCGGCAACGTCTATCTGGGCAATCCCAACGGGCTCGTCCTGCACTTTTCCAGCGGCGAATCGCTCTACCACATGGGCGACACGGATATTTTCGGCGACATGGCGCTGATCAACGAACTGCATCAGCCGAAGATCGGCCTGGTGCCGGTCGGCGACCGCTTCACCATGGGCGGAGCCGTGGCGGCGATGGCCTGCCAGCGCTTCTTCGATTTCGAGACGGTCGTTCCCTGCCATTACGGGACGTTTCCGATCATCGACCAGAACGCCGACAAGTTCGTCGAGGGCATGAAGGGGACCAAGGCGAAGGTTCTCGTTCCGACGATCGGCGAAGCGACCGAAATCTAGAGGCGACGGCGAGTTCATATTGCACCCGCAAGCCCGCGCCTTTATAGCGCGGGCTTGTCACATTCGTCATTTGTCCTGTGGCAAAGCAGGACACACGGAGCAACCATGTCCGTCGATCTCGCCACCGTCCGCCGCGTCGCGCATCTTGCGCGCATTGCCGTCACCGATCAGGAAGCCGAGCGGATGACGGGCGAACTCAATGCCATCCTGGGCTTCGTCGAACAACTGGGCGAGGTCGACGTTTCCGGCGTCGAGCCGATGACCTCGGTGACGCCGATGGAGATGAAGAAGCGTGCGGATGCCGTCACCGACGGCGACAAGGCGGAGGACGTCGTCGCCAACGCGCCGGCGACCGACGAGAACTTTTTCCTCGTGCCGAAGGTTATCGAATAGGATGTCGGTCGTAATCGCACGGGAAACGCCGTTGCAGGACGACGTGCGGCAAATGGTGGCGGAACTCAACGCCTATATGATCCCGCTGACGCCTCGCGAATTCCAGTTCCAGTTGACCGTCGAGCAGATGGCGACGCCGGGCGTGACGGTCTTCGTCGCCCGCGACGAGGCCGGCCGAGCGGTCGGCATGGCCTCGCTGAAAGCGCATGATGCAACGCTGGGCGAGGTCAAGCGCATGTATACGCTGCCTTCCGTGCGCGGCCAGCGTGTCGGCTCGCGGCTGCTTGCCCGCATCGAGGACGAGGCGCGTGCGCTCGGACTGGCCCGTCTGGTCCTCGAAACCGGCGAGGCGCCCGGCTTCGAGGAAGCCTGGCGGGTCTACGAGCGCGGCGGCTACACGGTCTGCGGCGCGGTGCTCGACTATCCCGATTCCGGCTTTTCCCGTTTCTACGAAAAGAAGCTTACCCCATGACCGACCTCACCCGCCTGACGATCGCCGAGGCGCGCACCAAGCTGCGTGCGAAGGAATTTTCCGCCGTCGAACTGACGGACGCGTATCTCGGCGCGATCGATGCTGCCAATGGCGAACTCAACGCCTATGTGAAGGTGACGCCGGACAAGGCGCGCGAGATGGCGCGCGCTTCGGATGCCAGGCTTGCTGCCGGGCAGGGTGGAGACCTCGAAGGCATCCCACTCGGCATCAAGGACCTGTTCGGCACCGAAGGCGTCCACACGCAGGCGGCGAGCCACATTCTCGACGGCTTCGAGCCGCGCTACGAATCCACCGTCACGGCCAATCTTTGGACCGACGGCGCGGTGATGCTCGGCAAGCTCAACATGGACGAATTCGCCATGGGCTCGTCGAACGAGACCAGCCATTACGGGCCGGTCAAAAACCCCTGGCGCGCCGACGGTTCAAACCTCGATCTCGTGCCGGGCGGCTCGTCCGGCGGCTCGGCCTCGGCGGTCGCGGCCTGGCTTTGTGCCGGCGCCACGGCAACGGATACGGGCGGATCGATCCGCCAGCCGGCGGCGTTCACCGGCACGGTCGGGATCAAGCCCACCTATGGTCGCTGCTCGCGCTGGGGCGTCGTCGCCTTCGCCTCCTCGCTCGACCAGGCCGGGCCGATCACGCGCGACGTGCGCGATGCGGCGATCATGCTGAAGTCGATGGCGTCGGTGGATGCCAAGGACACGACCTCGGTCGATGTGCCTGTGCCGGACTACGAGGCCGCGATCGGCCAGTCGGTGAGGGGAATGCGCATCGGCATTCCCAAGGAATACCGCGTCGACGGGATGCCAGGCGAGATCGAAACCCTTTGGGAAAAAGGCATCGCCTGGCTGAAGGATGCGGGCGCGGAGATCGTCGACATCTCGCTGCCGCACACGAAATACGCGCTGCCGGCCTATTACATCGTCGCGCCGGCGGAAGCCTCGTCCAATCTCGCACGCTATGACGGCGTTCGCTACGGACTGCGCGTGCCGGGCAAGGACATTGCCGACATGTACGAGCAGACTCGCGCCGCCGGCTTCGGCCGCGAGGTGAAGCGACGCATAATGATCGGCACCTATGTGCTTTCGGCCGGCTATTACGATGCCTATTATTTGCAGGCGCAGAAGGTGCGCACGCTGATCCGGCAGGATTTCGAGGAGGTGTTCGCGGCAGGGGTCGACACGATCCTGACGCCTGCGACGCCGTCCGCCGCCTTCGGCATCGCTGACCAGGACATGGCCGCCGACCCGGTGAAGATGTATCTGAACGACATCTTCACCGTGACGGTGAACATGGCCGGGCTGCCGGGCATCGCGGTTCCGGCGGGGCTCGATTCAAAGGGATTGCCGCTCGGGCTGCAGCTCATCGGCAGGCCTTTCGAGGAGGAAACGCTGTTCCGCACCGCGCATGTGATCGAACAGGCGGCCGGGCGTTTCGAGCCGGCGAAGTGGTGGTAGGGAGAAAAGCTGGCGGGCGCGTCATCCCGGCCGAAGTCCGAGCGTAGCGAGGTGAGAGCCGGAATCCATTTCGTGCGTTTGCCGGAGGTCACGGAATGGGTCCCGGATAGCCGCCATCTCGCTACCGCTCGATAGCAGCTTCCGGGATGACGCTGGCAAAGTGAGTTCGCTATGTTCTTCTACCTTTCCAAGATATTCTGGCTGTTCGCTCATCCGCTGAACCTGACGGGCATCCTGCTTTTCGTCGGCCTCGTTCTGCTGTTCCTGCAATGGACACGACTGGCCGGGGCGGCGTTTTCGGTCGCGTTTCTCGTCGTGGCCCTCTCGACATGGACGTCGCTCGGCGCGCTGATGCTGCATCCTCTTGAGGATCGCTTCGCGCGGCCTGATCCTGCGCCCGAGCGCATCGACGGCATCATCGTTCTGGGGGGCGGTTTCGAGGGATCGGTCAATCTTGCGCGCGGCGGCTATGAGCTGAATTCGAGCGGGGACCGGTTCGTCGAGACGGCGGTGTTGGCGCGTCGCTATTCAAGCGTACCGGTCGTCGTTTCGGGCGGGACGGGGGCGATGGTGCTCGAAGGCGAGGGCGATGCGGACACGGCGCCGCGCCTTTTGACCGCGCTCGGCATCGCGGAAAATCGGCTGATGCTGGAGAACCGGTCGCGCAACACCGACGAGAATGCGCGGTTCGCGCGCGATATGGTGAACCCGCAACCGGGGCAGACATGGCTGCTCGTGACCTCCGCCTTCCACATGCCGCGCTCTGTTCTCCTGTTCGAGAAGGCCGGTTTCGAGGTCGTGCCATGGCCGGCCGACTACCGCACGGCGGGCGACGAGACTCTGGGTCTGGCGCAGGACAACGAGATCGACAGCCTGCAGAACACCGCCATCGCCATTCGCGAATGGATCGGGCTCCTGGCGTATCGACTGACCGGGCGCACCGACAGGTTCCTGCCTTAAGCGTCGATGACGGCGGCGCGGGCGGCGGAGAAGAACTGCCGGCGCACCAGAACGAACAGCGTGAAACTGGTCGTGGCAAGGAAGAACCACGGGCCGATGAACCAGCCGAGATAGCCGAGCGCGAAGAAGATCGCGCGCAGGCCGGCATTGAAATGCTTGCCGCCGAGCTGGTTCATGCGGGTTGCGCGCATGACGGCGCGCTCGGTTGCGGCGTCCTCGACGCCGTCCTTCACGATCGGCACCGCGCCGATCAGGATCGAGCAATAGTTGAAAAGACGGTACGCCCAGCCGAACTTGAAGAAGGCGTAGGCGAGAATGCCCGTCAGGCCGAAGACCTTGGCCTCGAAGACGGGACGGGCGATGTCGTCGTTGGTCGGCAGATCGCCGAGGACCGCGATGACCTGATCGGTGGAGCCGAGAAGCGCAAAGCAGCCGCCCAGCGCCAGAAGCGAACTCGACGCGAAGAAGGCCGTGCCCTGCTGGAGGCCCATCATGATGCCGGTGTCGATCATCCGCAGGTCGCGCCGTGCCATCGTGCGCATCCAGGTCTCGCGCTCGCGGTTCATGGCGGATGTCAGCGTCGGGCGCGAGACGAGGCGGCCCTGCGTCGCCTGGGCGAAGACGATCCAGCCGACGAGGAAATAGGCAAGCGCAAGGATGTCGAGCGGATTGCGCAGGATGGATTCGACGATCATGCCTGAGAGCCTAGCCGATTTCGCGTGACATGGGAGCGTCATCCTTTCGCCTGATGCGTTACGAAATTGCAAACGATCCGTGGCGGCTAAAGCTATGATTTAGCTCAAATTGTCGAGAGACGAATAGCGCGGAGACAAATCTTGCCTTGAAATTGCCGCGATCAGCCGTTGCAAGGCGCCCCGAATACGTCTACCCAGAAGCCTGCTTGAGCAGGGGACGCGATCCGCGTTTTTCGGGGGCGATGGCAAACCAAGATCTCAATAACGGGAATTCCATGGACGATAGCGTTCAGAAATCCTGCTGGGGCGTGACCGCCAAGGCAGTGATCGGCTTTGCAGGCATCATTCTTCTGGCGTGGCTGGTTGGTGGTGCGGGCGCGGAAGGCGTGGCGACGATCGCCGCCAGCTAGACGCGCGACAGGCCGCGAGCCTGCAACGACATTCGAGGCTGCGGAACCACAGTTCCGCGGCCTTTTTCTTTACGATGTCGCAACCGGATCAGCGAAAGTCGGACCGCGCCTTGCGCGATCAACGCGGCTGACGAAGAGTGCGCCGATGTCTCCTGGAGAACCAGATGTTTCTGTCCGTCTTCGACCTCTTCAAGATCGGCATCGGCCCGTCGAGCTCGCACACGATGGGGCCGATGTCGGCTGCTGTGCGGTTTCTGGACGAGATCGCCTCCGGCGATTGGCCGAAGCCGCAGGGGGCGACGGTCGTGCGGCTTGCCGTCAGCTTGCACGGCTCGCTCGCCTTTACGGGGATCGGGCACGGCACGGACCGAGCGGTGATTCTCGGGCTGACGGGCGCGGTGCCGCAGACGGTCGACCCTGACCGGATGGATGCGGCGGTGGCAGAGGTGAGCGAGGCCAAGCGCGTGACGCCGCCGGGCCATCCAGGCTACCGCTTCGACCCGGCGAGCGACCTCGTTCTCGACCGCAGGCAGCCGCTTCCGGGCCACGCGAACGGTATGGCGTTCTTTGCGTATGATTCCGACGATCGGCTGCTTTTGAAGCGCATCTACTATTCCATCGGCGGCGGGTTCGTCGTCTCGGAGGAAGAATTGCAGCGGCTTGCCGCAAAGGGGCCGGAAGGCAAGCCGGGCGAGGTGCCGCATCCGTTTCGCAATGCGCGCGAGATGCTGGCGATGGCCGAGGCTTCGGGCAGATCCATCGCCGAGATGAAGCGGGCGAACGAGGAGACGCGGCAGCCGCGTGCCGACCTCGATGCCGGGCTCGACGCGATCTGGGAGGCGATGCGCGGCTGCATCGAGCGGGGGCTGAGCCAGGACGGGATCATGCCGGGCGGGCTGAAAGTACGCCGGCGCGCGCGCCATCTGCACGACACGCTGCAGGAGCAATGGCGCCAGAACCGGCCGAACCCGCTTCTGGCCAATGACTGGCTGTCGGTCTACGCGATGGCGGTGAACGAGGAGAATGCGGCCGGCGGGCGCGTGGTGACCGCGCCGACCAACGGCGCGGCGGGCGTCGTTCCGGCGGTGCTGCGCTACTGGCTGCACTTTCACCCGGATGCCGATCAGAACGGTATCCGCGATTTCCTTCTGACGGCGGCCGCCGTGGGCGGGATCATCAAGCACAATGCGTCGATCTCGGGCGCCGAAGTCGGCTGTCAGGGCGAGGTCGGGTCGGCCTCCGCGATGGCGGCGGCGGGGCTGGCGGCAGTAATGGGTGGAACGCCCGAGCAGGTGGAGAACGCGGCAGAAATCGCGCTCGAACATCATCTGGGCATGACCTGCGATCCCATTGCGGGTCTCGTCCAGGTGCCGTGCATCGAGCGCAATGCGCTGGGCGCGGTCAAGGCGGTGACCGCCGCTTCGCTCGCCATCAAGGGCGACGGCAAGCATTTCGTGCCGCTCGACGCCGCGATCGAGACGATGCGCCAGACGGGGCTGGACATGAACGACAAGTACAAGGAAACGAGCCTCGGCGGCCTCGCGGTCAACGTCGTGGAGTGCTGAGGACGGTTTCTGTGGACGGCGGACCGTTCTGCCCTTCTGAAGCCGCCATCGCTGGCCTATCTAATTTTCATGGCACTTCACATGCTCAAGCTTTGCGTCGGCTGCGATTCGATCGAGGACCTTCAGTCCTGGATCGACGAGCGCGGTGCGCGGATGCACGCTGCCGGCCAGCCTATCGAGCATTTCCACACCACGCGAATGGTTCCGAAGCGCGTCGACGAACTCATCGACGGCGGATCGCTCTACTGGGTGATCAAGGGCGGCGTGCAGTGCCGCCAGAAGCTGGTCGACGTGCGGCCGTTCACCGATGGCGACGGCATCGGCCGCTGCCATCTGGTACTCGATCATCGGTTGACGCCAACCATCTGGCAGCCACGCCGGCCGTTCCAGGGCTGGCGCTATCTGCGCACGGAAGATGCGCCGCCAGATGTCGGCGGTGACTCGGACATCCGCGAGATGCCGGCGCAGCTTCGCCGCGAACTCGCCGACCTCGGGCTTCTGTGATCGCGCCCCATCTTGCCTTGAGCGGGCCGGAACCTCATTTTCATTGTCATGAGTGAAAAGACACCCGCCAAACCGACATCGCTGCCGACTGAGACGCCACGCAGCGACCCTAATGCCGTCGCGACCTTCCTGAAGCAGGCCCGGGCGCTTGGCAGCGGGCGTGCGCCGGGAGCGGGCAAAGGACGGCTGATGCTGGCGCTCGACGCCACGATGAGCCGCCAGCCGACCTGGGATCTTGCCTGCACGTTGCAGGCGGACATGTTCGACGCCGTGGGCAAGACCGGGCGGCTGGAAGTCCAGCTCGTCTATTTTCGCGGTTTTGGCGAATGCCGATCGTCGAAGTTCGTCGCCGATACCGCAAAGCTCAAGGAACTGATGGTGAAGATCGACTGCCGGGGCGGACATACGCAGATCGGCAAGGTCCTGTCGCACGCGCTCACGGAGTCCGACGCGCAGAAGGTGAATGCGCTGGTCTATATCGGCGACGCGATGGAGGAAGAAATCGACGACCTTGCCGAGAAAGCCGGTCGGCTTGGACTCAAGGGCGTTCCGGTGTTCCTGTTCCAGGAGGGACACGATCCGTCTGCCGAGCGGGCGTTCAAGGAAATCGCACGGCTGACGAAAGGGGCATGGTTCCGGTTCGACCGCAATTCGGCCAAGGCCCTTGCGGAACTGTTGTCGGCAATCGCGATCTACGCCACAGGCGGCTATCTTGCGCTGGAGGCTAGGGGACGTGGCGCGGACCGCTTGCTGATCGAGAACATGCGCGGCAGAAGCGGAACATGATCTACGTCATATCCGCTGGCGCGCTCGCGCTCTTCCTCGTGTTCGTTCTCCTGCGCGCAGACGCAGCGAGAATCGCATCCAGCCTGCGGCTCGTCGGGCCTGTCGCACTCGGCATCGTCGGCGTGGGTCTCATCCTGATCGGCCGGGCCGGCCTCGGCGGCATGGCGCTGTCGGGCGCGCTCGGCTGGTATGGCGCCGGCAGGATGCGCCGGCGCTCGAGCCCGACGCCCGGCAGGCGCTCCCATGTCCGCACGGCGGCGCTCGAAATGGAGCTGGACCATGATACCGGCGAACTGGATGGAATGGTGCTGGCCGGCCGGTTCGACGGAAAGCCGCTCGGCGATCTGAGCGAACTCGAACTCTACGAACTTCTGGCGGAGCTTGCCGGCGACGGAGAGAGCCGCCAGCTACTTGAGACGTATCTTGACGGCCGGCTTCCCCTCTGGCGCGATCACGCGCAGGCGGATGTCGGCGGCCGGGAAGCTGGCGCGCCAGCTTCTGGCCCCATGAGCAAGCAGGAGGCCTACCAGGTCCTTGGTCTTGAAGCGGGTGCCAGCGCGGCGGATATCCGCAAGGCGCATCGGCGCCTGATGCAGAGGCTGCATCCCGATCTGGGAGGCAGTTCCTTCCTGGCTGCGCGGATCAATGAAGCCAAGGACGTTCTGTTGTCCGATCACGGCTGATTCTCCTTCGAAACGATACACTCCCGGAGAACGGGAAACTTACATCTGCACCGCGTAGCACGCGATGTCGTAGCTCTTCAGCGAGCCGCAGGCCGACCATGCCGCATCCTTGCCGGAGAAGCCGGAGAACCGGGCGCGATAGTATGTCTGGCCATTGTGCTGGAAGGTTTCGGTGAACGGATCGGCATTCCCGAGGACGTTCGACGCGCGAGACTTCGCCGAAGCGAGGAACGACTTGGCGTCGCTTTCCGACGGCATCGATGCCACCTGGATCACCCAGCCGTCGGAGGGTGCGGTCGAAGAGGTCTGCACCGGATCGACGTCCGCGCGATCCTTGATCGCGCCGAGGGCGGCCGGAACGGCCTGCGAGGGAACGGGAGCGGGCGGCGTCGGCCGGGCCGAAGGTACGGCGCCGGCAAAAGCCATCTGAATACGATTCGAGGCGTCGTCATTGCCGGCAGGCACAAGAGCAATTGCGGGAGCCTGCGCGGTCGGCTGGGAGGAACCGGTCGATGTCAGCGCCAATTCGAGCTGGCCGGCGCCGGCAGGTTCGGCCGGACGGAACTGCGGCGCGGGCATCTGCTTTGGCAGAAGATTGGCGGCGTTTGCGACAGCGACAGCCTGGCTGGCAGGGCCACGGGCGACGAGAAGCTGCTTGTTGCCCCGCGAAGCCTTGGGCAGGTATTCGCGGATCAACTCGACCATATGGTCGTCACGCGTCCGGCCCGAACGGCCGCCCATCACGACGGCGACGACGGAACGGCCATCGTCCTGTACCGACGAGACGAGGTTGAAACCCGAAGCGCGGATGTAGCCGGTCTTGATGCCGTCCGCGCCGCGGACGCGGCCGAGCACGCGGTTGTGATTTCCGAAGCGCTGCTTGCCGAGCCTGAATTCGCGGGTTCCGAAATAGGAGTAGTATTGCGGAAAGTGCTCGCGCAGGGCGATGCCGAGGATCGCCATGTCGCGCGCCGTCGTCACCTGCTTTGCGTTCGGCAGGCCATGCGCATTCTGGAAGGTCGTCGAATTCATGCCGAGCTGGCGCGCCTTCGTCGTCGTCATGCGTGCAAACTTCGCTTCCGATCCGCCAAGAAACTCGCCGATGGCCGTGGCGACATCGTTTGCCGACCGCGTGACTAGCGAGTAGATCGCGTTTTCCGCCGTAATCGTCGAACCTGCGCGAAGGCCGATCTTGGTCGGCGGCTCCGCGGCGGCCTTCCTGCTGATCGGGATCGGGGTCGACTTCGCTACGCGGCCCGATTCCATCTGCTCGAACAGCATGTAAAGCGTCATCATCTTCGTCAGGGACGCCGGATAACGCTGCTCGTCGCCATAGCGATTGAACAGAACCTGACCGGTCTTGGCATCGATGACATAGGCCGCGTAACGCGGATTGGCCGACGCATGGCCGGCGGAAGCGGCGATCAAGGCGAGAGCGGTGAGGAGGGAAAACAGGACCTTGAGGACGGCTTGGTGACGCGGAAGGAAACCGGCGAACGTCTGACGCACAATTACACCCATACAGATTTTCTGGTCGCATACTGGCGAGGGTTTACATGCTGCCAACCTAGCCGCCGGAAGTTACCGATCCGTTTATGGTAACCGCTTCGTTCATGAACTCGGCCAAATCCGACTCTTGTAAGCGGGATGCTGTCGCGATTGACGAGTGTTGCGTCGCACGATACGTTTTTCGCATCGCAGCAAAACTGCGCATTTTTCTCCTAAAGCTAAAGAGGTTTTGGCTGATGATTCATTCATTCGACGATGCCGGCAAACTCGGCAAGGAAATGGCGGATACCGGCCTTAAGAGTTTTGCGTCGGTCTCGAAGAACATGCAGGCGATCGCGGTCGAGGCGACCGAGTATTCCCGCCGCGCATTCGAGCAGTCCGGATCGGCCATGGAAAAGCTGGTCCAGGCGAAATCGCCGGACAATGCGATGCAGGTCCAGATGGATTTTGCGCGCCAGGCCTATGAAGGCTTCGTCAACCAGACGACCCGCATGAGCGAGCTTTATGCCGACATGGCGAAGGAGGTTTACAAACCCTTCGAAATGCTGGGCGCCAAGGCGCGGTGACATCCGCAGCCATCGATTTCGCGACAACGGGGCCGCGCGACTGCGCGGCCTTTTTCGTGACGCATCGGCGCAACGAAAATATTGTCGAGGACGTGAAGCATGGCCGTATTGTCACCATCGACTGAGGGCTTACAATCAAACACGAAACACCTACATGCGCTTCCGAGGCGGGAGTGGTTGAATTGGGAAGGCGAGTGACGAGCATAGGTTCCGGCGAATATGCGCCCAAGGCTCAGGCGGGGGAAAACGGGAATGGCGGCCCCGGCCGCGGCACGGCGGTCATCACCCGTACGAAGGCGAAGACCAAGAAGCCCAGCCTCTACCGCGTCCTGATTCTGAACGACGACTACACGCCTATGGAATTCGTGGTGCATGTGCTCGAACGCTTCTTCCAGAAGGACCGCGAGGCTGCCACTCGCATCATGCTTCATGTGCATAATCACGGCGTCGGCGAATGCGGCGTCTACACTTTCGAGGTGGCCGAGACCAAGGTGACCCAGGTCATGGATTTCGCTCGCCAACACCAGCATCCGCTGCAATGCGTGATGGAAAAGAAATGAGGTACTGAATGCCGGCATTCTCCCAAGGCCTCGAGCGCGCGCTGCATCAGGCGCTGACTTTCGCCAACGAACGGCATCATGAATATGCGACGCTCGAACATCTGTTGCTGGCGCTGATCGACGACAGCGACGCGTCGGCCGTCATGCGCGCCTGCAACGTCAATGTCGACGAACTCAAGCAGACCGTGCTGACCTATATCGACACCGAGCTCGACAATCTCGTCACCGGCTATGACGAGGATTCCAAGCCCACCGCCGGTTTCCAGCGCGTGATCCAGCGCGCCGTCATCCACGTCCAGTCGTCGGGGCGCGAGGAGGTGTCGGGCGCGAACGTGCTCGTCGCCATCTTCGCCGAGCGTGAAAGCCATGCGGCCTATTTCCTGCAGGAACAGCAGATGACCCGCTACGACGCGGTCAACTATATCAGCCATGGCATCGCCAAGCGGCCGGGCGGCGCGGAAGTGCGCACGCCGCGCGGGGCGGAGGAGGAGGCTGCAAGCCCGGCTTCCGAAAATGACGAAGGCGCCAAGAAGAAGCAGCAGCAGGATGCACTGACGGCCTATTGCGTCAATCTCAACGAGAAGGCGAAGACCGGCAAGATCGACCCGCTGATCGGGCGGACGGAAGAGATCAACCGGACCATCCAGGTTCTCTGCCGCCGCTCGAAGAACAATCCGCTCTATGTCGGCGATCCGGGCGTCGGCAAGACCGCCATCGCCGAAGGGCTCGCCAAGCGCATCGTCGAGGGCGACGTGCCCGAAGTGCTGCTCGACGCGACCATCTTCTCGCTCGACATGGGATCGCTTCTTGCCGGAACGCGCTATCGCGGCGATTTCGAGGAGCGGCTGAAGCAGGTCGTCAAGGAACTCGAGGACTATCCGGGCGCGGTGCTCTTCATCGACGAAATCCATACGGTGATCGGCGCGGGCGCGACCTCGGGTGGCGCGATGGATGCGTCGAACCTTCTGAAGCCGGCGCTCTCGTCGGGCGCGATCCGCTGCATCGGCTCGACCACCTACAAGGAGTTCCGGCAGTTCTTCGAGAAGGACCGCGCGCTGGTGCGGCGCTTCCAGAAGATCGACGTCAAGGAACCGACCATCGAGGACGCCATATCGATCATGAAGGGGCTGAAGCCCTATTTCGAGGACTTCCACAAGGTCAAGTACACCAACGAGGCGATCAAGGCGGCCGTCGAATTGTCGGCGCGTTACATCTCCGACCGCAAGCTGCCGGACAAGGCGATCGACGTGGTCGACGAGACCGGCGCGTCGCAGATGCTGTTGCCTGAGAACAAGCGCAAGAAGACGATCAGCGTCAAGGAGATCGAGCAGACGATCGCGACCATGGCGCGGATTCCGCCGAAGACGGTTTCGGCCGACGATGAGAAGGTGCTGGCGACGCTCGAGGACGAACTGAAGCGGGTCGTCTACGGGCAGGATACGGCGATCACGGCGCTGTCGTCCTCGATCAAGCTGGCGCGGGCCGGCCTGCGCGAGCCCGACAAGCCGATCGGCTCCTATCTCTTCTCCGGCCCTACAGGCGTCGGCAAGACGGAAGTGGCAAAGCAGCTCGCCGCCTCGCTCGGCGTGGAACTGCTGCGCTTCGACATGTCCGAATATATGGAGCGCCACACCGTCTCGCGGCTGATCGGCGCGCCTCCCGGCTATGTCGGCTTCGACCAGGGCGGGCTGCTCACCGACGGCGTCGACCAGCATCCGCATTGCGTGCTCCTGCTCGACGAGATCGAGAAGGCGCATCCGGACCTGTTCAACATCCTGTTGCAGGTCATGGACCACGGCTCGCTGACGGACCACAACGGCAAGAAGATCGACTTCCGCAACGTGATCCTGATCATGACCACGAATGCGGGCGCGGCCGAGGCTTCCAAGGCTGCGATCGGCTTCGGCTCGACCAAGCGCGAAGGCGACGACATGGAGGCGATCAACCGCCTGTTCTCGCCCGAGTTCCGCAATCGTCTGGACGCGATCATCCCGTTCGGGTCGCTGCCGATCCCGGTCATTCACCAGGTCGTGCAGAAGTTCGTCATGCAGCTCGAGGCGCAACTCGCCGAGCGCCGAGTGACCTTCGAACTGACGCCCGAGGCGATCGAGTGGCTGGCCGACAAGGGCTATGACGAGCGCATGGGGGCGCGGCCGCTTGGCAGGGTCATCCAGGAGCACATCAAGAAGCCGCTGGCCGAGGAAGTGCTGTTCGGCAAGCTCAAGAAGGGCGGTACGGTGCGCGTCCTGATCGAGACTAGGGAAGATGGCTCCAAGGCCATCGTTCTCGAAAGCCTGGCCGAAAACGCTCCGGTGAAGCCGAAGAAGGAAGAGCCCGAAGCAGCGTCCAAGCCGAAGAAGGCCGCACCGCGCAAGCCTAAGGCCAAGGCGGTCGCGGCGGTCGGTGCGGATGGCGGCCCGGACAAGACCGGCAAGCGCGCAAGCGTGCCGCAACTGCCGCGCAAGGGCTGATCCAACCTTAATCAAAACCCAAAAACGGCGTCTAAAAGACGCCGTTTTTTAACATCGCAAGTTTCCGGGGCCTGTGCTATCGGGGCGCGACATGCCTTCGCCTGCCGACTCACATATCGACACGCCCGATCCCAGATTTTCCGTGCGCCTCAGATGGTTCGCGCGGGGTTGCCGCGCGGCGATGTCGGTGCCTGCGCTGATTCTGGCGAGCAGCTTCGTCGGCTTTGCCGCGCTGGCGCTGGAGGCCGGATTCACGCTGGCGCAGACAGTGTTCATGACGGGCATCGTCTGGGCGCTGCCGGCCAAGGTGGTCCTGATCGGCGCAGTGCTTGCGGGCAACGGCATTTTCGGCGCGGCGTTTGCGGTGGCACTTTCCTCCGTGCGGCTGGCGCCGATGGTGGTGGTGCTGGTGCCCGAACTGCGCGGCCCGCGCACCCGTCCGTGGGTTCTCTACCTGCTGTCGCATTTCGTCGCCGTCACGTCCTGGGTGATCGCGCTCGAACAGATCCGCCATGTGCCGCGCCAATTCCGCACGAGCTGGTATGGCGGCGTCGGCTCGTCGCTGGTCGTGCTCAACATGATCATCGTGGCGCTGGTCTATACGCTGGCGCAGAACCTGCCGCCGATCGTCTCGGCCGCCCTTTTCATGCTGACGCCGATCTACTTCCTGACCTCGCTCTGGGTATCGGCGCGCGAGCGGGCAGGGCATGTCGCCATGGTGCTCGGGCTGATGCTCGGACCGATTTTCCATATCGTCGTCCCTGATTTCAGTCTTCTGGCCACCGGGCTGGTCGGCGGATTGCTGGCCTATCTCTTCCATGTCGTGGCAAAACGCAGGAAGACGACATGACCTTCGATGCGCTGGACGTCTGGTGGTGGCCCTATCTCTTCATCCTCGTCGCGGGATGGCTGGCGACCGATAGCTGGCGGTTTCTCGGCGTCTATCTGGGCGGACGGATTTCTGAAGAGTCCGATGCACTCGTCTTCGTGCGCTGCGTTGCCACGGCGCTCGTCGCCGCTGTCATCGCAAACCTGATCGTCAACCCGAACGGGCCGCTCGCCGACACCACGCTGGAACTGCGCGTCTTTTCGGCGTTCGTCGGCTTCTGTGCCTTCCTGTGGTTCGGAAAGCGCGTGCTGGTCGGGATTTTCGTGACCGAGGCGGTGCTGATCGCGGGGATGGTCCTGGCGGCGGGTTAGGCGGGGATTCACGAATTTGGCCTAGTTTCATTCGTCTGACGAGGATCGACATGAATCTGCGCCAAGCTGAAATCATTGCCATACTGTTCATCGCCGTGCTGGCGTTCGCAGATGGCCTGCTGATTCTTGCCAAGGCACAAGCCGTCGACTGGGCAAGCTACACGCCAGGTATTTTTGCCGCGTGCATGGCAATGGCAATAGGACTGACCTATCGAGCGCTCGGCCGGAGCGAGGGAATCGCATTGGGATCGATCGCGACCGGCCTGTTTGTCCTGTTCACGGTTGCCGCCTCCATAATGAATTATCTGCTGTTTCCGCTCGCAACGCCGACAATCGACGGCATATTGGTGCAGATCGACAGCCTTTTCGGCTACCACTGGCCAGATTTTGTCGCCACGGTCGGAACCTTGCCTTGGCTGGGGAAGATCCTCGCCCGAATCTATCTGAGTTCGCTGCCGCAACTTGTTCTCGTCGTAATTCTGCTCGGCTTCATGGAAAAGCCGCTCGAATTGCATCGCTTTCTCCTGACAGGCATGATCGGCGCTGCGCTTTCGATCGCCTTCTGGTGGCTTGCGCCCAGCTTTGGCCCGTCGACGATTCATGAGATACCGCACGCGCTGGCAGACCGGATCGATCTCGTCGTGGGGACCGATTATGGCGCGGAGCTTCAGCGGCTGGCGATCGAGGGATCATCGCTGATCACGGCAAAGGACACGCTCGGCGTCATCGCCTTCCCGTCCTTTCATACCGTCATGGCGCTGATGGCGGTGTGGTTTACCTGGTCCACACGTCTGCGATTGCCGTTTCTCCTCGCCAATGTCCTGATGGTGCCTGCGATTCTCGCACATGGAGGGCACCACCTTATCGATCTTGCCGGCGGAGCGATCGTATTCTTCGTCGCGCTCGCCGTCGCCGCTTTGCTGGTTCCCGCCGCCCCCGAGCACAGGCAACTCGCATCAAGCGCCGTCTAGTGCGGCCCTGATCTTCTCGGCATTGGTCGCGAGGACTTCCGGCTTTTCCATCTCGCCTGTATGCGGCTTGAGCGACACGCCGTCGAAGCGCGGAATGACATGGACGTGGAGATGGAAGACGACCTGCCCGCCGGCCGGTTCGTTGAACTGCTGAACGGTGACGCCATCGGCATCGAACGCCTTGATCACCGCCCGCGACAGCTTCTGCACCGTCGCCATAACGGCAGACAGACTGTCGGGCGCGACGTCGAGGATGTTGCGCGACGGCGCCTTCGGGATGACGAGGCAATGCCCGTCGCCGCGCGGCATGATGTCCATAAAGGCAAAGGTCGCGTCGTCTTCGTAGAGCTTCTGGGCAGGGAGTTCACCACGGAGGATTTTCGCGAAAATATTGGTGTCGTCGTAGGCGGTCTTCATCGGTGGCTCCGGGTTGGTGAATGGTGAATAGTGAATGGGGCGGGGGAATTGCAACCGTCAGCGATGGAGGCGTTGACGGCAAGGGGCGGATTGGAAACCCTTCCATTCACCATTCACCATTCACCATTCACCATTCACCCTTTGCGAAACGGCGCCCGCTCGCTCAGATACTCACCGACCTCCGCCACGTTTTCCCGTTCCCGCTCGAGATAGTCGGCGACGGCATTGCGCAGGCCGGGATGGGCGATCCAGTGGGCCGAATGGGTGGTGACGGGCACATAGCCGCGCGCGAGCTTGTGTTCGCCCTGCGCGCCGGCCTCGACGACCGCCAGCTTGCGCTCGATCGCGAAGTCGATCGCCTGATGATAGCAGACCTCGAAATGGAGATAGGGGTGATGCTCGATGCAGCCCCAGTTGCGGCCGAAGAGGCGTTTTTCGCCGATGAAGTTGATCGCACCGGCGATGTAGCGGCCATCGCGCTTCGCCATGACCAGCAGGATGTCATCGGCCATTCGTTCGCCGACCAGCGAGAAGAAGGCACGGTTGAGATAGGGCCGGCCCCATTTGCGGCTGCCCGTATCCGAATAGAAGCGAAAGAAATCGTCCCAGACGGCTTCTGTCAGGTCATGGCCGGTCAGCCGGTCGATGGAGATGCCTTCGGCAAGCGCCTCGCGACGTTCCTTGCGCAGCGCCTTGCGCTTTCGCGAGGCGAGCGTATCCAGAAAGTCGTCATAGGTCGCATAGCCATCGTTGACGAAGTGGAACTGTGTGTCGGTGCGGTGCAGATAGCCGAGGCTTTCCAGCGCGGCGGCTTCTTCCTCCTGCGCGAAGGTGACATGGACCGACGAGGTGCCGAGACGCTCGTTGAGCGTCTTCAGACCTTCGCCGAGCGCGAGCCGGACCGGTTCGGGATCGAGCGCCGTATCGGCCAAAAGGCGTGGGCCGGTGGCGGGGGTGAAGGGGATCGAGACCTGGAGCTTGGGATAATAGCGACCGCCGGCCCGCTCGAACGCATCCGCCCAGCCGTGGTCGAAGACATACTCACCCTGGCTGTGGGATTTCAGGTAGCAGGGAACGGCGCCGATGAGGACGCCTTCGGCCGTTTCGAGCACCAGATGCTGCGGGAGCCAGCCTGCGCGGGGGCCGACGCAGCCGCTGTCTTCGAGCGACGACAGGAAAGTGTGTGACAGGAAGGGATTGTAGGGTTCGGTTCCACCGGGCGCAGCGCCGCCCAGCTTCGCCCAATCGGCCGCCGCTATGCCCGCCATCCCGTCCACGACACGGATGACGAACTCGGCTTCATGCTCACTCATCGACCAGACATCCCGACCCGCATCATTGCATGTTTAGATACGAGCCGGGGTCAAGGTTGCAAGTCCGACGGGTCAGATCGCGCCCCGGCCATCTGGATCGAAGCCTTCGAAGGTCATCTGGTCGGCATGTGCGCTCGTGGCCGCTTCGGACTGCCTGTCGCGCACCGTCCAGGTGATGACCGGCAAGGAGAGCTTGTCGCGCACAAAAGCGACGAAGGGGCTCGGCAGGTCGTGAACACCCCAGGATACGAAGTCGATCGGATGGGCGAGCATCGAGAAATGCGCTTCCAGTTCCTCGGGCTTGTTGCCATGCGCGGTGAGTCCGACCGGAACGTCGCCTGAATCCGCGACGAGCTGGCGGATGAGCCAGTGATCGAAGGACATGACCGCGGCCTTTCCGTCATAGGCCTTGACCAGCGCCAGCACGGCGGCGGCGAGGCCATCGTCGCGGCCTTCGGTGCCCTTGAGCTCGATGACCAGCGGCACGCGGCCGGCAACGAGGTCGAGCACTTCCTTCAGGGCCGGCGCATGGTCCTGTGTGCCGCCGATGCGCAGGTCCGCCATCTCGCTTGCCGTTCGGTCGAGGACATGGCCCTCTGTGCCGGTCAGGCGTTTCAGATCGTGGTCGTGGAAGACGACCGGGATGCCGTCGGCCGACAGATGGACGTCGCACTCGATCGCGTAGTTCCGGTCGATTGCGGCCTTGAAGGCGGAAAGCGTGTTCTCCCACCGCGCCTTGTTCAGGTCGTGAAAGCCGCGGTGGGCGATGGGGCGCGCGATGAGCCATGAGATGTCGGGCATCGGGTTCAGGCCTTTGCGATCTCGAAGATTGCCTCGACCTCGACGGCCGCATCCAGCGGCAGGCGCGCGACGCCGACGGCCGAGCGGGCATGACGGCCGGCGTCGCCGAGGACTTCGGCGAACAGGTCCGACGCGCCGTTGGCGACGAGATGGTGCTCGGTGAATTCGGGGTCGGAGGAGACGAAGACGGTGATCTTGACCAATCGGGCGATATGTTCGAGGTCGCCCAGGGCGGCTTTCGCCTGCGCCAGGACGTTGATTGCGCAATGACGCGCGGCGACCTTACCGGCTGCAACGTCGACCTCGCGGCCCAGGCGCCCGGTGGCCGAAAGCTTGCCATTCTCGAACGGAAGCTGTCCGGAGGTGAAAAGCAGATCGCCGCTGACCATGAAAGGCAGGTAGTTGGCGGCGGGGGCGGCGGGAGCCGGCAGAGCGATGCCGAGCTTCTCCAGGCGGCTATTGATTGTATCGGTCATCCTGTGATCCTTGTCGGGAGGGAAGCGGCGCTTGAATCGCCTCGCTTCTGCCATGAAAACGCATTCAGGTGCCGGCCGAACCGACCAAGCACCCAACCGGGAGAACCGAATGTCCCTGCCACGCCTTGCACTCCTGGCGACGATCGCCGTGCCGTTCCTGCAAGGCCAGGCGTCGGCCGCGCCGCTCCTCCCGCACCGTGCGGTTTATGATCTGGCGCTCGACGATGCAACGGACAGTTCCGGCATCACCGGGCTTTCGGGGCGCATGGTCTACGAATTCAACGGTTCGGCCTGCGAGGGCTATACGGTCACGTTCCGGTTCGTCACCCAGATCGAGGCCAACGAGACATTGCGGATGACCGACCAGCAGACGACGACGTTCGAGGCCGGCGACGGCTCGGAGTTTTCGTTCCTCACCCGCTCCTTCGTCGACCGCAATCTCGACAAGGAGACGCGCGGCTCGGCGCAGATGACCGGGGAGGGGACCAGGGTTTCGATCGAGATGCCCGAGCCGCAGGATCACGAGCTGGAGGCGTCGCAGTTTCCGACCCAACACCTGATCGAGGTGCTGGAAAAGGCGAATGCCGGTGAGAATTTCTACGAGACGACGATCTATGACGGTTCGGAAGACGGCGACAAGTTGATGACGACCACAGTGATCCTCGGCCAGAAAACCGGGCCGGAAGGAGGCGACGCGGAAGTCGACGCCGCGGAGGCGATCGCCGGCGAGGAGTTCTGGCCGGTCGATATCGCCTATTTCGATCTGTCCGAAGTCAGCGGCGAGGAGACGCCGACCTACCGGATCTCGATGAAGCTCTACGACAATGGCGTGACGCGCGACCTGACCATGGACTACGGCGACTTCGCGATCACAGGCCGGCTCGTCGATCTGGAGCTCTTCGAGGCATCCGCAGACTGCGCGGAATGAGGCGGGTTGCATCGCAGCACTATTGCCGCTATATGCGCGGCCATTCCACACACGGGTGATGGGTTGGCGCCGGGAGAAATCCGGCATCGACCTCCGGTGGCGGTTTTACCGCCTGACACCCGTGGAGGCTAACCGGAAAAGGAACCAACGATGGCTACGCCAGAATTCTCCATGCGCCAGCTTCTCGAAGCTGGTGTTCACTTCGGCCACCAGACGCACCGCTGGAACCCGAAAATGGCGCCCTATATCTTCGGCGCCCGCAACAACATCCATATCATCGACCTCTCGCAGACGGTGCCGCTTCTCAATCAGGCGCTGAAGATCGTGTCGGACACGGTTGCCCGCGGGGGCCGCGTGCTGTTCGTCGGCACCAAGCGCCAGGCGTCCGAAATCGTCGCCGATGCCGCAGAGCGCTCGGCCCAGTATTACGTCAACTCTCGCTGGCTGGGCGGTATGCTCACCAACTGGAAGACGATCTCGAACTCGATCCAGCGCCTGCGCAAGCTCGACGAACTGCTCGCCGGCGAAGCCCAGGGCTTCACGAAGAAGGAGCGTCTGACGCTCGACCGCGAGCGCGAGAAGCTCAAGCGCGCGCTGGGCGGCATCAAGGACATGGGATCGACGCCCGACCTTATGTTCGTGATCGACACCAACAAGGAAGCGATCGCCATCCAGGAAGCACGTCGTCTCGGCATCCCGGTCGTCGCGATCATCGATTCGAACTGCGATCCGGAAAAGGTCGACTACCCGATCCCCGGCAATGACGACGCCGCGCGCGCGATCTCCTTCTATTGCGACCTGGTCGCCAAGGCCGCTATCGACGGCATTGCGCGTCAGCAGGGCGCGATGGGCGTGGACGTCGGCGCGTCGGCCGAAGCGCCGGTCGAGCCGGCCCTTGACGAGACACCTGCCGAAGAAGGCAAGGCCAGCTAAGCCGTCCGCTCATTCGGACGCGGCGAACGGCGCACCTGGACTTCTCCACGGTGCGCCGCGCCATTTATGAATTGACGAAATTGAAGAGGCGACGATGAGCATTTCTGCTGCACAGGTCAAACAGCTCCGCGACATGACGGGCGCGGGCATGATGGACTGCAAGACGGCCCTTGCCGAAACCGATGGCGACATCGAGGCTGCGGTCGACTGGCTGCGGTCCAAGGGTATCGCCAAAGCCGACAAGAAGGCCGGCCGCACTGCCGCCGAAGGCCTGATCGGCGTTGCCGCCGACGCGACCAGCGCGGTCGTCGTCGAGGTCAATTCCGAGACCGACTTCGTGGCCCGCAACGACGCGTTCCAGGATATCGTCCGCAACATCGCCGCAGTTGCGTTGACCACCGACGGCTCGACCGATGCCGTCGGCGCCGCGACCTATCCGGGCGGCGAAAAGTCCGTAACCGACACGATCAAGGACGCGATCGGCACGATCGGCGAGAATATGAGCCTGCGCCGTTCGGCCAAGCTTTCCGTTTCGAGCGGCGCGGTGTCGACCTATGTCCACAATGCCGTCGCCGACAATCTCGGCAAGCTCGGCGTGCTGGTGGCCATCGAGACGACCGGCAATGCCGACGCCGCGCGGGCCTTCGCGCGCCAGGTCGCCATGCACGTCGCGGCGACCAACCCGCTTGCGCTGACCGCCGAGGAAGTCGACGCGGCCGCTGTCGAGCGTGAAAAGGCCGTCTTCTCCGAACAGGCGCGCCAGTCGGGCAAGCCGGAGAACATCATCGAGAAGATGGTCGAAGGCCGCCTGCGCAAGTTCTACGAGGAAGTCGTGCTCCTGAAGCAGGCCTTCGTCATGAACCCTGACGTGACCGTCGAGAAGGCGCTTGCCGATGCCGAGAAGGAAATCGGCGCGCCGGCGAAGCTCACCGGCTTCGTGCGCTTCGCGCTCGGCGAGGGCATCGAGAAGGAAGAAAGCGACTTCGCGGCCGAGGTCGCGGCGGTCGCCAAGAAGTAAGACGCTTTCCTGCACAGAAACGAAGGGCATCGCCGGGTGACACGGCGGTGCCCTTTCATGTATCTGACACCCGGTTGAGATCCCCATCACTGCGAGAAGAGAGTTTCATGAACCAGGCCCCGCGATACAAGCGCATCCTTCTCAAGGCATCGGGCGAGGCCCTGATGGGTTCGCAGGGTTTCGGCATCGACGTTTCGGTTGCCGACCAGATCGCCGCCGATATTTCCGAGGCGCGGTCGCTGGGTGTCGAGGTGGCCGTGGTCATCGGCGGCGGCAACATCTTCCGCGGCGTGGCGGTTGCCTCCAAGGGCGGCGACCGTGTGACAGGCGATCACATGGGGATGCTCGCCACCGTCATCAATTCCCTCGCCTTGCGAACTTCGCTGATCAAGCTCGGCGTCGACGCGGTGGTGCTGTCGGCCATCGCCATGCCCGAGCTTTGCGAAAGTTTTTCCCAGCGCCAGGCGACCGCCTATATGGATCAGGGCAAGGTCGTGATCTTCGCCGGCGGCACCGGCAATCCGTTTTTCACGACCGATTCCGCCGCGGCGCTGCGCGCTGCCGAGATCGGCGCCAATGCTCTTTTGAAGGGCACGCAGGTCGATGGCGTCTATTCCGCCGATCCCAAGAAGGACCCGACAGCGACGCGTTTCGACACGATCACCCATGAGGAAGTTCTGGTCAAAGGCCTGGCCATCATGGACACGGCGGCGATTGCGCTTGCGCGTGAGAACCACATTCCGATAATCGTCTACTCGATTCACGAGCAGGGCGGCCTTGGGGCCATATTGCGCGGCGAAGGGCGTTGCACGGTCGTCGACGACGCCTGACGGCACTCAAAGCGAAGAAGAGACGGACCGGCCGTTGCCGGCAGAGGAGACGAAGATGAGCGAAGGCGTGGACTTCAAGGATTTGCAGCGCAGGATGGATGGCGCGATCTCGGCATTCAAGCACGATCTCGCATCGCTGCGGACCGGCCGCGCGTCGAGCAATCTTCTCGATCCCGTCCTCGTTCAGGCCTATGGCTCGCCGATGCCGATCAACCAGGTCGCGACCGTGACCGTGCCGGAATCGCGAATGCTCGCCGTCTCCGTCTGGGACAAGCAACTGGTCGGAGCCGTGGACCGGGCGATCCGCGAGTCCAATCTGGGCTTGAATCCGATCGTCGACGGCAGCAATTTGCGCATTCCGTTGCCTGAACTCAACGAGGAACGCCGCCGCGACCTCGTCAAGATCGCGCATCAGTACACCGAGCAGGCCAAGGTCGCCGCGCGCCATGTCCGCCGGGACGGCATGGAGATCGCCAAGAAGGCGGAAAAGGACGGCGCGATCAGCCAGGACGATTCCAAGACCCAGTCCGAGCGCGTGCAGAAGCTGACAGACGAGACGATCAAGCAGATCGACGGCCTTCTGGCCGAAAAGGAAGCCGAGATCATGCAGGTCTAGGTCGAGCAGGACCTGTGCCCCGCGCCTCGGGAACTGGAGAGCCGGTGATCACTCCCGCGCATATCGCGATCATCATGGACGGCAATGGCCGCTGGGCGCAGGCCCGCGGCCTGCCGCGTGCAGCCGGCCATCGCGCCGGCGTCGAGGCGCTGCGCAAGACGGTTCGCAATGTCGGCGAAAGCGGTGTCAAATGGCTGACGCTGTATGCGTTCTCCTCCGAAAACTGGTCGCGGCCCGCCTCCGAGATCAGCGACCTGATGGGGCTCTTGAAGCTTTTCATCCGTCGCGATCTTGCGGACCTTCATCGCAATGGCGTGCGCGTGCGCATGATCGGCGGGCGTGACACGCTGGAGCCCGATATCCGTCAACTCATCGACGATGCCGAAGCATTGACGCGCGGCAACGATGTGATGAACCTCGTCATCGCCTTCAATTACGGCTCGCGCGACGAGATTGTCCGCGCAGCGCGGCATCTGGCGCAATTGGCGGCGGGCGGGCATCTCGACCCGCAATCGATCACGCCGGAGATACTCAGTGGCGCGCTCGACACGTCCGACATCCCGGACCCCGACCTGATCATCCGCACGAGCGGAGAGCAGCGGCTGTCGAATTTCCTCCTATGGCAGGCTGCCTACAGCGAATTCGTGTTCCTGCCCTGCTTCTGGCCGGATTTCGACCGGACCGAACTCGACCGGGCACTGGCGGCTTTCGCAGGACGCGAACGTCGCTTCGGCGCTGTCGACGCGCGCGGGGCCGTCTCTTGAATGAGCCAGGGCAGACATTCCTGACCAAGGAACTGCGACTGCGCATCCTGTCGGCGGTCGTGATGATTTCCGTGACGCTCATCGTCACATGGGTCGGAGGTTTCTCTTTCCGCATGTTGTGCGCCGGCATAGGCGCAGCCGTCTTCTACGAGTGGCTGAAGATGGCCAAGGCTCACAGCACGGCCCCCGAGCGGCAATTGTCGGGCCTCCTCATGGCAACGGCCGGCATCATCGTCCTGACGGCGCCGGGCGGCGCGCTCAGCTTCGTCATGGTCGCCGCGCTTGCGGTCCTCGCTCTGTTTGCCGCGCCGATGCTCGGCTCGACGCGCTGGAATGCCGTCGGTCTCGCCTATGCGAGTTTTGCCGCGCTTTCGCTGGCGCTGTTGCGCGGAGGGGACGTCGAGGGTCTCAAGGCAGTCGTCTTCGTCTTCGTCGTGGTGTGGTCGACCGACATCATGGCCTATTTCGTGGGCCGAACCTTCGGCGGGCCCAAACTCGCGCCCGCCATATCGCCGGGCAAGACATGGAGCGGGGCGGCGGGTGGCGCGGTGTTCGCGCTGGTGCTCGGCATGTTCGCCGCCTTCGTGATGGAAACGCGTCTGGCCGTCGGCGCACTCTTCGCGCTGATTCTGGTACTGTCGGTCATCTCGCAGATCGGCGACCTGTTCGAATCGTGGCTCAAGCGGCGTTTCCAGGTCAAGGATTCGAGCAAACTCATCCCTGGACATGGCGGCGTCATGGATCGGGTCGATGGTCTGGTTGCCGCAAGCCTGCTGCTATATGTCGTCGGAGCCGTACTGGCCGATCCGGACCGGCCGGCGCTGGCATTCTTTTGATCGGCGGCATGGCGGTTGCCGGCAAAGCCACCGAAACGCCGTGATTTGCCCGCAACGGGCATGGCGCACGATGACATTGAAGGGGCGGTGAATTGGACTTCCTGACGGGCATATTCGGAACCAGCGGCCTCATACTGGGCACGCTCGTTCCCTTCATCCTGGTGCTCGCGGTCGTCGTCTTCGTGCATGAGATGGGCCATTACCTCGTCGGCCGCTGGTGCGGCATCGGCGTGGAAGCCTTCTCGATCGGATTCGGCCCCGAAATATTCGGATTCAACGACAGGCGCGGAACGCGCTGGAAGATTTCAGCGGTGCCGCTGGGCGGCTACGTCAAGTTCGTCGGCGACATGAACGTGACGAGCGAGCCGGATGCGCAGGCTGCTGCACAATTGACGGAGGAGGAGCGCCGGGTGGCATTCCACACGCAGCCGGTCTGGAAGCGAGCCGCGACCGTTGCAGCCGGCCCGATCTTCAACTTTCTCCTGACGATCGCCGTCTTCGCCGTGATGTTCACGGCCTATGGCCGCTATGTCTCCGAGCCGACCGTTGCCGAGATTCGCCCCGGCAGCCCGGCCGCCGAGGCCGGATTTGAACCAGGCGACCGGTTCGTGACGGTCAACGGCACGCGAATCGCAACCTTCGGCGACGTGCAGCGAGTCGTTTCCGCGCGCTCTGGCGACGAACTTGCCTTCGTCATGCTGCGCGACGGGCAGGAAATCGAGCTCCGGGCGACGCCGGAACTGTCCGAGCAGACCGACGCGCTCGGCAATACGATTCGCATCGGCATCATTGGCGTGGTCAACAATGAGGAACTCGGCCAACCGCGCCAGATCGTCTACGGGCCGGTCGAGGCGCTGGGCGCGGCCGTCACCGAAACCGGCCAGATCATCGCGCGGACAGGGCACTTCCTGCAACGTTTCGTGGCCGGCCGCGAGGACAGGTGCCAGCTCGGCGGGCCGGTTCGCATCGCCGAGATGTCGGGGCAGGCAGCCTCGCTCGGCCCGATGTGGCTGGTGCAGCTCATTGCGCTCCTGTCGGTCGGGATAGGTTTCCTCAACCTTCTGCCCATTCCCCCACTGGACGGCGGGCATCTGGTCTTCTATGCCGCTGAAGCCGTTCGCGGACGACCGGTTTCGGAACGGGTGATGGAGGGGTTCTACAAGGTGGGAATGCTTGCCGTTCTGGGCTTCATGGCGTTCGTTTTCTGGAACGACATATTCGGTTGCTGACGGCGCAACACCCTGAAAATTCAGGCTCCATTTACCATGGATGGGAATTTGCGTGACGCGAATGCCACGCTTTCGGACTTAGTAAATGCAAATTAACCGGCAGCCTTGCGTGTAGGGAAAAACCGGTTATTACCGTATGGGGTTTTGCGGCTCAGTCCGGTCTCTTCTCGCCACGGGGACAACGAGAACAAAAGGTTTGTAAGCCAAATGAAGGCAGCTTCGAGTTTCAAGAGCGCCGCGTCGGCGATGGCACTTTCCGCCGCGATCGTCGCGTCCGGATCGGTTGCGGTTCAGCTTGCGGGGACGGGCGCAGCATATGCAGCAGTCGTCAGCAGCATCGATGTACGCGGAAATCAGCGCGTCAGCGACGAGACGGTGATCGGCAATCTCGGCATCCAGCCGGGCGTCCAGTTCGACAGCGCGGATATCAACGCGGCCGTCGTGCGCCTGTTCGAGACACGGCTGTTTTCCGATGTGCGCATCAACCAGTCCGGCTCGACGCTGGTGGTCGAAGTCTCCGAATATTCGATCGTCAATCAGGTGCTGTTCCAGGGCAATTCGCGTGTCAAGGACGACGCGCTTTCGGCTGCCGTGCAGCTTCGGCCGCGCGGAGCCTATTCGGCAGATGCGATGAATTCCGACATCGAAGCGATCCGCCAGGCCTATGCCCGCGTCGGTCGTGACGACACCACAGTGACCGCGCAGACCGTCGATCTCGGCGACAACCGCGTCAACGTCGTCTACCAGATTCAGGAAGGCGACCGCACCAAGATCGGTTCGATCACCTTTGAAGGCAACCAGGCATTCAGCGATGGCCGCCTGCGCGATGTCGTTTCCACGCGCCAGTCGAACTTCCTGTCCTGGCTGACGCGCAACGACATCTACGATGCCGACCGCCTGCGCGCGGACGAGGAAACCCTGCGGCGTTTCTATTACAACCGGGGCTATGCCGATTTCCGCGTGCTCTCCTCGGATGCCCAGTTCAACGAGGCCGAGAACGAGTATTCGATCGTTTTCACGATCGACGAGGGCCAGCGCTACACGTTCGGCAACGTCGCGGTCGAATCCTCCATTCCGGGCGTCGATCCCGAGTCCTATCGCGGCAGCATCGATACGCGTGAAGGCCGGGTCTATAATGCGGCGGATGTCGAAAGCTCGATCGTCGGCCTGACCGAGGACGTTGCCGGCTCCGGCTATGCGTTCGCCCAGGTCACCCCGCGCGGCAACCGCAATTTCGAGAGCCGCACGATCGACGTCGTCTACACGGTCGATGAAGGCCCGCGCGCCTATGTCGAGCGGATCGAAATCCGCGGCAACACCCGCACGCGCGACTATGTGATCCGCCGCGAGTTCGATTTGAGCGAGGGCGATGCCTTCAACCAGATCCTCGTGCAGCGCGCCCGTCGCCGTCTCGAGCGGCTCGACTTCTTCGAATCGGTCAATATCGCAACCGCGCCCGGCTCTCAGCCCGACCAGGTCGTGCTCATCGTCGAGGTCGTCGAGAAGGCGACCGGCGAGTTCTCAATCGGCGCCGGCTACTCGACCGGCGAGACGATCAATCGTGGCGCAGGCATCTCGGTGGAAGGCTCGGTGACCGAGCGCAACTTCCTGGGCCGCGGCCAGTTCATCCGCGTTGCCGCCTCGGGTGGCCGCGACTCGCGCGACTATTCGCTGTCCTTCACGGAGCCTTACTTCCTCGGGCGCCGCATCGCGGCCGGTTTCGACATCTTCCGCCAGACGCGCGAGTTCGATACCTATGAGAGCCAGGTCGATGGCGGCACGATCCGCTTCGGTCTGCCGATCACGGAAGCTCTCAGCACGCAGCTTGCGTATAATTACACGCGTGAGTCCTACGAATATAATGATGGCTGCCTGAACGCTGCCGGGACTTATGATACGTCACTTTGCCAGCCGATCTCGCCAGTGCTGCAAAATGCGATCGATACGCAAAGCCCTTGGGTCAAGTCGTCGGTCAGCGGCGGGCTGATCTACAACACCATCGACAACATGCAGAACCCGCGTGACGGCTTCTACGCGACGTTCACGACGGAAGTCGCCGGTCTTGGCGGCGATGCGAACTGGGTCAAGTTCACCACGCGCGGCAACTACTATCGCACGCTCTCGGAAGAACTCGACCTCGTCGGCGTGCTGACGGCGGGCGCCGGTCATATCGAAGGGCTCGGCGGCGAAGGCCTGCGCGTCTTCGACCTGTTCCGTTCGAACGACCGCATCATTCGCGGCTTCGATTTCAACGGCATCGGACCGATCGATACGGCGACCGGCGATCATCTGGGCGGAACGACGTATTTCCACGCTTCGGCGGAGGCGCAGTTCCCGATCCCGGCCTTGCCGCAAAGCCTTGGCCTGCGCGGCGCAATCTTCGCCGATGCAGCGTCGCTGCATGGCTTCCCGGGCGGTATTGCCGGTGCGACCAATGTGGGCGGAACCGATTCGGCGCTTCGCGCTTCGGTCGGTGCGGGCATCCTCTGGGCGTCTCCCTTCGGTCCCATCCGCGTCGACTACGCGGTTCCGGTCGCCAAGGAAGACACCGACGACGTCCAGAACTTCAGCTTCGGTATCTCGACCCGGTTCTAGAGGGTGGGATGCTTTTCGGGGCGGCGTGCGCCCCGAAAGTGCAGGCATGAATGACAGATCCGCTCTTCTTTGAGCCGGCAAGAACCTTTTCGGTTGGCGAGATCGCTGCGCTCACGGGCGCGGATCTCGCCAATGCCGCTTACGCCGAAACGCCGGTCAGCCGCATCGCTCCCGTGTCCGATTCAGGTGAGGGCGCGCTTGTCTTCGTCGATGGCAAGCGCAACGCGCATCATCTGACCGGATTGCAGGCGACGGCCGTGCTCTGCACCGCCGACATCGCCGACCAGGTTCCCTCCGGCGTCGCGGTCCTCGTCACCCGCAAGCCCCAATACGCTTTCGCGACGATCGGGCGACTGCTTTTCCCGACGGCGGCCAAGCCGGCGCCCCTGACATCCGAGACCGGCATCTCGGAGCGCGCCTATGTCGATCCGACAGCTTCGGTGGAGGACGGCGCGATCATAGAACCGGGCGCTGTCGTCGGCGCCGGAGCGCATGTGGGTTCTGGAACGGTCGTCGCGCCGAACGCAGTGATCGGCCGCAACTGCCGGGTCGGGCGCGATTGCTATGTCGGCCCCAACGTGTCCGTGCAGTACGCGCTTCTCGGCAATCGCGTGCTGATCTATGGCGGCGCCCAGATCGGTCAGGACGGATTCGGCTTCGTGACCGGGCCGCGCGGTCCCGAGAAGATGCCGCAGATCGGCCGGGTCATCATTCAGGACGACGTCGAGATCGGCGCCAACACGACGATCGATCGCGGCGCGATGTCCGACACGGTGATCGGCGAGGGCACCAAGATCGATAATCTCGTTCAGATCGCGCACAATGTCCGGCTTGGGCGTGGCTGCGTGATCGCCGGCCATTGCGGCCTGTCGGGTTCGGTGACGCTCGGCGACTTCGTGATGCTGGGCGGGCGTGTCGGCCTTGCGGACCACGTCACCATCGGGACCGGCGCGGCGGTAGCAGCCGCCAGCGGCGTCATGCACGACATCCCGGACGGCGGCAGGTGGGGCGGTATGCCGGCGCAGCCGATGAAGGACTTCTTCCGCGAAGTCACCTATATCCGCAAACTCGTATCCGGCTCGCGAAAGACCAAGGAAGGCGGCGATGACTGACGCGAATTCGACCACGCTCGACACTTTGACCATCCAGGATTTGCTGAAGCTTCTGCCGCATCGCTATCCCTTTCTGCTGGTCGACAAGATCATCAAGATCAATGGCGACGAATCGGCCATCGGCATCAAGAACGTGACGATGAACGAGCCGCATTTCACCGGGCATTTTCCTGAGTTCCCGGTCATGCCAGGCGTTCTGATCATCGAGGCGATGGCGCAGACCGCGGGCGCCATCTGCATCAACAAGACGGCGGCCTCCACGCCTTCGCTGGTTTATTTCATGACTATCGACGGCGCGAAGTTCCGCAAGCCGGTCGTTCCCGGCGATCAGCTCGAAATGCATGTCAGGAAGCTGAAGCAGCGCGGCAATATCTGGCGCTTCGGCTGCGAGGCGATCGTCGATGGGGCAAAGGTAGCGGAAGCCGAGATTTCCGCCATGATGTCGGCCAAGCAGGGCTGACGGCATGGCCGACGAGACCTTCGTCCATCCTTCAGCCGTCGTGGAGCCGGGCGCGAAGCTCGGCGTCGGCGTCCATGTCGGGCCGTTCTGCCACGTCGGCCAGGACGCCGAGATCGGCGACCGCGTGCGGATGGTCGGACATGTGAGCGTGCTTGGCGCGACGACGATCGGCGCGGACTGCCGCATCTGGCCGAATGCCGTTCTTGGCGGCCCACCGCAAAGCATTCGCCACAAGGGCGGACGCACGACGCTGACAGTCGGCTCCAACTGTGAAATTCGCGAAGGCGTGACCTTCAATGTCGGGACGGATACGTCGCGCGGCGCGACGACGGTCGGCTCGAACGGCTATTTCATGGCCCAGTCGCATGTCGCGCATGACTGCATCGTCGGCGATAATGTCACCATGGCCAATTCCACTGCGCTTGGCGGACATAGCGAGATCGGCGATTTTGTCACCATCGGCGGGCTCGCCGCGGTCCATCAGTTCGTCCGTGTCGGCCACCATGCCTTTATCGGCGGCTATGCGGCCGTCGTCGGCGATGTCATCCCCTATGGTATGGCGGTGGGCGACAGGGCCAAACTGCGCGGGCTGAACGTCATCGGCATCAAGCGCTCCGGACATTCGCGCGCCGAACTCATGCAAATGCGCGCCGCCTATAAGATGCTTTTCGCGCCCGGACGCACCCTTGTCGAAGCGATCCCGCTGGTCGCGGCGGAGTATGGCCACTCGCCTGCGGTCGCCGACATTCTTTCCTTTCTTCAGGCGCGGGGAAAACGCTATTTCACCGTGCCGGCCCTGAGCGATCGCGGTGTCGAAACCGATGACGTGGACTGATCGCGCCGGCGGGCGGATCGGGTTGATCGCGGGCAGCGGACGCCTGCCCATCGAAATAATCGACAGCCTCGATGCGCGCGGCATTCGGCCTTATCTCGTCCTGATCGAAGGAGAGGCTGAGCCTTCGCCAAGGTTCACCAGCCATGATCATGGCTGGTTGCGCGTGGAGGATTTCGGCAGGCTTGTGCCGATGCTGAAAGCTGCCGGCGTCAACAAGGTCGTGATGGCGGGCGGCGTCGCCCGCCGGCCTTCGCTCGGCGCGATCCGCTGGTCGTGGTCGCTGGTTGCCATGCTTCCGCGCCTCGTCAGGGCACTCGCATCGGGCGATGACGTCCTGTTGCGAACAATCATCAGTCATCTGGAATCGCACGGAATCTCCGTGATCGGCGCGCACGAGTTGGCACCCGATCTTCTGGCCGGCGCAGGGCTGATAGCCGGACCAAGGCCGTCGGCGATCCATATGAACGATATTCGTGCTGCCGCAATCGCGGCGAAGGCTATCGGCGCCCTTGATATCGGGCAAGCCGCCATTGCCATCGGCGGTCGGGCAGTGGCGCTCGAGGGCATCGAGGGGACAGAAGGCCTGCTCGAACGCGTCGCGGCCATGCGCGGCCACGGCCGTCTCGCGGGCGGGTCCGGCGGTGTTCTGGTCAAGTGCGCCAAGCCTAACCAGGAATTGCGCGCCGACCTGCCGGCGATCGGCCCCGACACGGTGGACGCCGCATTTGCAGCCGGTTTGGCCGGTATCGCGCTCGATGCGGAGCGGGCCTTCATTCTGGATTTCGCAACGACCGTTGCGCGCGCCAAGACGCATGGCCTGTTCATCTACGGCCTGAAGGATGACGATTGATGCAGGCATTGAAGATCGCCGTCGTTGCCGGCGAGGAATCGGGTGATCTGCTTGGGGCCGACCTGATCGACGCCATCGGGCGCCTTACAGGTCGGCCGGTCGAACTCGTGGGTGTGGGCGGGCGGCATCTTGAGGCGCGGGGTCTGAACTCGCTTTTCGACGGATCGCAGATCGCGTTGATGGGGGTCACCGCCGTCGTCAAGGATCTGCCGCGCCTGATCGGCCGGCTCAACCAGACGGCGAAGTCCATCGCGGCCGAGCGGCCGGACTGTCTCATCACAATCGACAGCCCGGAATTCTCGCTGCGCGTCGCGCGCAAGGTTCGGGCGATCCTGCCGACCATTCCGACCGTCCATTATGTCTGCCCGAGCGTCTGGGCATGGCGGCCGGGCAGGGCGGTCGAGATGAAACCCTATATCGATCACATCTTGTGCCTGCTGCCTTTCGAGCCGGTTGAGCTCGAAAGGCTCGGCGGACCGGCGGGAACGTTCGTCGGCCATCGTATGACACAGGATGCGGGACTGCGGCACGCCGCTGCCGCGCAGATGACACGCGGCGAGCCGGCATGGGGAACGAAGTCCCTGCTGGTTCTACCCGGTTCGCGTCGGGCGGAAGTTTCGAGCCTGATCGGTCCTTTCGGCGACACGGTGAAAGAGCTTGTCGCGCGCGGCAACCGGTTCGAAGTGGACATTCCGACGGTTCCCAAAGTGTCGGCCCTGGTTCATGAGGCGATCGCCGAGTGGCCGGTTCCGACGCGGGTGATCGAGGATGCAGACGGCAAGTATGAGGCGTTCGCGCGGGCGGACGCAGCGCTTGCCGCTTCGGGAACGGTGTCGCTGGAACTGGCATTGTCGCGCGTGCCGCTCGTTGCCTGCTACAAGACGGATGCGATCTGGCGTGCGCTGATGAGCCTGGTGAAGACCTGGTCGGCATCGCTGCCCAATTTGATCGCCGACTGGCCGGTCGTGCCCGAATATTACAACGAATATGTGCGGCCCGGAAATCTGGCGCGCGCGATCGAGCAGATCTGGGCGTCGACACCCGCGCGGACGACGCAGATGCACGGCTTCGACATCATCGCGCAGCGTCTGCACACCGAAAGGCCGGCCGGCGAGATCGGCGCAGAAGCCGTGCTGGCGACGATCGAAGCGCAGCACCGGCACTGGAAGTAGACAAACGCCAAAGGAAAAGGGCGGCCCGAGAGCCGCCCTTTCGCATGTGCGATGCAGTCCGATCAGACCGAATAATACATGTCGAACTCGATCGGGTGCGGCGTCATTTCGAAGCGCAGCACTTCGGCCATCTTGAGCTCGATGTAGGAATCGATCTGGTCGTCGTCGAAGACGCCGCCGGCCTTCAGGAAGCCGCGATCCTTGTCGAGCGAGGTCAGCGCTTCGCGCAGGCTTCCGCAGACGGTCGGGATCTTCTTCAATTCCTTCGGCGGCAGGTCGTACAGATCCTTGTCCATGGCCTGGCCCGGATGGATCTTGTTCTTGATGCCATCGAGGCCGGCCATCAGCATCGCCGAGAAGGCGAGATACGGATTGGCGGTCGGATCGGGGAAGCGGACCTCGACGCGCTTGGCTTTCGGGGAGTTGCCGAACGGAATGCGGCAGGAAGCCGAGCGGTTGCGCGCGGAATAGGCGAGCAGGACCGGGGCTTCGAAGCCGGGGACCAGGCGCTTGTAGGAGTTGGTCGACGGATTGGTGAAGGCGTTGAGCGCCTTGGCGTGCTTGATGATGCCGCCGATGAAGAACAGGCAGTTCTCCGAAAGGCCCGCATATTCGTTGCCTGCGAAGGTCGGCTTGCCGCCCTTCCAGATCGACATGTGAACGTGCATACCCGAGCCGTTGTCGCCATAGATCGGCTTCGGCATGAAGGTCGCCGTCTTGCCATAGGCGTTGGCGACCTGGTGGATGACGTATTTGTAGATCTGCATCTTGTCGGCATTGCGGGTCAGCGCGTCGAACTTGATGCCGAGCTCATGCTGGGCCGCAGCCACTTCGTGGTGGTGCTTTTCGACGACGACGCCCATTTCCGACATGACCGAGAGCATCTCGGAGCGCATGTCCTGGAGCGAGTCAACGGGCGGAACCGGGAAGTAGCCGCCCTTGACGCGCGGACGGTGGCCCAGATTGCCGGTTTCATAGTCTGAATCATCGTTGGACGGCAGCTCCGAGGAGTCGAGCTTGAAGCCGGTGTTGTACGGGTCGGCCTTGTACTTGACGTCGTCGAAGACGAAGAATTCGGCTTCGGGGCCGACATAGACCTCATC